>Ga0172373_10000432_pt1 | contig 68965 bp, 72 predicted proteins | sample Lak10m_2_FD_114546 | JGI IMG/M metagenome (GOLD analysis project Ga0172373, IMG submission 114546) | Freshwater microbial communities from Kabuno Bay, South-Kivu, Congo - kab_092012_10m | ecosystem: Environmental > Aquatic > Freshwater > Lake | place: Democratic Republic of the Congo...
CTTCGCGGCCGCTTCGGCTTTGGCTTCCGCCTTGGCTTTTTCGGCGGCCTCTGCCTTGGCCTTCGCGGCCGCTTCGGCTTTGGCTTCCGCCTTGGCTTTTTCGGCGGCCTCTGCCTTGGCCTTAGCGACAGCGTCGGCTTTGGCTTCCGCCTTGGCTTTTTCGGCGGCCTCTGCCTTGGCCTTCGCAGCCGCTTCGGCTTTGGCTTCCGCCTTGGCTTTTTCAGCGGCCTCTGCCTTGGCCTTAGCGGCGGCTTCGGCTTTAGCTTCCGCCTTGGCTTTTTCGGCGGCCTCTACCTCGGCCTTCGCGGTCGCTTCGGCTTTAGCTTTTTCCTCAGCTGCGGCCTGTTGCTTCTCTAATTCAATTTGTTCTGCTTCAGCTTTTTCAATTTCCGCCTGTTTTCTAGCTTGCTCAGCTTCAAGTTTGTCCTTAGCCGCTTTGGCCTCAGCGGCTTCTGCTTGTTTAACCGCTTGCTCTTGCGCCTCTATTTCCGCGGCATCGAACATGGTGGCGTGGATAATTTCCGGCGCGGGTTTTCCTGAATCCTGTTTTTCAGGCTTTAACAAGGCGCTTAATGCAAACAAACCTAATAATGCAAAATGCAGGGTTAATGCCAATATAAAAGGGCGAGTATATCGCTTTTGCTTGTCCATCTAACTTATTGTTCGGCAGGCTGAGTCATTAACCCTACAGTAGGTACGCCGGCATTTTTCAGTGCAGCCATGACGGTAACGACTGCACCATAATCCACGCCTTTATCGGCATTAATTAAAACCTTGGTTTTCGGTTTATCAGTCAATACCGCAACCACCTGGGCATTGATTTCTTCAGGCTGCACGGGCGCATCATCCTGGTAGTCGAATTTTATGTAATATTCACCATTTTCTTTAATTGAAATGACGATAGGCGGATTACTTTCACCTTCCGTTTCCACGGTTTTCGACTCCGCTTCAGGAAGATCGACGTCCACCCCGGTTTGCAGCATCGGTGTCGTAATCATGAAAATAATCAGCAATACCAGCGTGACATCGATATAAGGGACGACATTGATTTCCGCCATCGGCTTCCTGCGGCCGTTTTTTCTGCTGATATGGCTCATTTGCTGTGCGCCTGTCTTTGCAGTAAGACCACGAATTCTTCGACAAATAATTCGTAGCGGCCCGTCAGCCGATCCAGGCGGGTGGAGAAACGGTTGTACGAAACCACGGCGGGTATCGCGGCAAACAGGCCTATCGCCGTGGCAATCAAGGCTTCTGCGATGCCGGGAGCCACTTGAGCGAGCGTTGCCTGCTTGACATTACCCAACGACATAAAAGAATTCATAATACCCCAGACGGTGCCGAACAAGCCGACATAAGGGCTGGTAGAACCGACGGTGGCGAGAAACGACAGATGCTCATCCAGCCTGTCCAGCTCGCGCGACAATTCGATACGCATCGTGCGCTGGGCGCTTTCCACCTGCACCATAGGCTCCACATTACCGCTTTGGCGCATGCGCGAAAATTCCTTGTAGCCTGCTAGGAATATTTTTTCTATGCCTTCCGGTTCAAAATCTTTGGCCGATAATTTCCTGTAAAGATCGGCCAAGGCAATGCCGGACCAGAACTGTTCTTCAAATTCGTCGGTAATTTCAATGGCCCGATTGAGTTCTTTACGTTTGGAAAAAATAAAGGTCCATGAGGCGACGGATGCGGTCGCCAATATCAGCATGACGAACTGGACGACAAAGCTGGCTTCGGTAATCAAATGAAAAATAGATAAATCAGTATTCATGCTTTAACTGCTCTAGTAAGTATTTAGGAATTGCTTTGGGGCGCATCGTACCTGCATCCAGGCACGCAATGCGGATGATGCTCTTACATAACACATCATTGCCTCGGGTAATTTCTTGTGCAAAGGTCAGGCTGGCATTTTTAGCCATAGTGAGCTCCGCGCTGACTTGTAATTGTTCATTAAAACGGGCAGGTATTAAATAGTCAACCTGCACCGAGCGCACGACGAAGAGTATGCCTTCCTTTGTCAACAGTTCGTCCTGCTCATGGCCCATTGCCCTGAACATTTCGGTACGGGCGCGCTCAAAAAAATTCAGGTAATTGGCGTAATACACCACGCCGCCGGCATCGGTGTCTTCATAGTAAACGCGCACCGGCCAGGTGAAGGACATAAGCTCTAGCCAAACAAATCAGTGGAAACACCCAATAATCTCGGCGGCTGCAAACCAAAATGCAAATAAGTGTTTTCGGTAACGACGCGCCCGCGTGGGGTACGCATGATAAAGCCCTGTTGCAGCAGATACGGCTCCAGCACATCCTCAATCGTACCGCGTTCCTCGCTGATGGCGGCAGCCAGCGTATCGAGACCGACCGGACCGCCGGCAAAATTTTCTATCATCGCCAATAACAGTTTGCGATCCAGCGCATCAAAACCGTTACTGTCCACTTGCAGCATATCCAGCGCCTGCATGGCGATGTCTTCGCTGACAATACCGTTGCCTTTGACTTCGGCATAGTCGCGCACGCGCCGCAATAAGCGGTTGGCAATGCGCGGCGTACCGCGCGCGCGTTTCGCGATTTCAACCGCACCTTGCGGTTCCATGCCTATGCCCAGCATAAGCGCCGAACGCTGGACGATACTGCAGAGTTCTTCTATCGTATAAAACTCCAGGCGCTGGACGATGCCGAAGCGGTCACGCAACGGCGAGGTCAATAGCCCTGCCCGGGTCGTCGCTCCGACCAGCGTAAACGGCGGCAGGTCGAGCTTGATGGAGCGCGCGGCCGGCCCTTCGCCGATCATCAGGTCGAGCTGGTAATCTTCCATCGCAGGATACAGGATTTCTTCGACAGCCGGACTCAATCGGTGGATCTCGTCGATAAACAGCACATCATGCGCTTCCAGGTTGGTCAACAGCGCGGCAAGATCACCCGCTTTTTCCAGTACCGGCCCCGAGGTCTGGCGAATATTAACCGCCATTTCGGCCGCTATTATATGGGCTAGCGTGGTTTTGCCCAAGCCGGGCGGACCGAAAATCAGTACGTGGTCGAGCGCCTCGGCACGCATCGTCGCCGCTTTGATAAAAATCTCCATCTGCGCGCGTAATTTGGCTTGACCGACATAATCCGCCAGGCGTTTCGGGCGTATCGCGCGATCCTGGCGCTCTTCATCGGTATGGTTACGGGCGCTGATCAGGCGATCGCTTTCTATCACTTAACGGCCCCCTGCAAGGCTTGCCTGATAATGTCTTCACAGCTAAGATTGTCGGTATTGATATGTTGCACCATTTTATTGGCGTCCAGCGGTTTGTAGCCTAACGAACACAAGGCGCTGATCGCTTCCTGTTTGGGATTGCCTGCAGCGGATGCGGTTGTCGGCGTTACATTATCGGTCGCCGACGGTTTCGCTTCCGGCAGGCGGTCGCGCATTTCGATAACCAGGCGCTCGGCGGTTTTTTTGCCGACACCCGGCAGGCGCACTAAAGCCTGGGTGTCATTATTATGGATGCAATGATGAAATTCTTCCGCGCTTTGCCCGGACAAAATGGTCAGCGCCAGTTTCGGGCCGACGCCGTTAACCTTGATTAAGGTCCGAAACAGGCTGCGGTCGGCTTCGGCGGCAAAACCGAACAGGCTGTGCGCATCCTCGCGCACAACCAGGTGCGTATGCAAGGTCACTTCGGCGCCGATTCCGGGCAGGTTATAAAAGGTGGTCATCGGCGCTTCCAGTTCATAGCCGACGCCTTGCACATCCAGGATTAACAAGGGCGGCGCTTTGTGCACCAGCTTGCCGCGTAAGAAGCCGATCATTTCAATAAACCTTGTTGTAAGCGCAAAGCGGTTTGTTGGTAATGCGCATGGCAAATGCCTATGCCTAGCGCATCGCCGGCATCGATTTGTAATTCACCCTGAATGTTTAACAGAATTTTCACCATATGTTGGACTTGAAGTTTATCGGCATTACCTTTACCGGCCAAAGCCTGTTTGACTTGCCTCGCGGCATATTCGAACACCGGCAATCCCGTTGTTTGCACCGCGCAAATCGCAGCACCGCGTGCTTGCCCGAGCTTAAGCGCCGAATCAGCATTTTTGTGCATGAAGACTTGTTCGATGGCCATGACTTCGGGCTGATAGCGTTCAACCACTTCCACTACGCCGTCAAAAATCTGTTTGAGGCGGTCGGGGAAATAGTCGGCTTTAATCCGGATACAACCGCTGGCGATGTAGCGATACCCGCGGGGCGACTCTTCTATGATGCCGTAGCCGGTTAGTCTTGATCCGGGATCTATGCCTAAAATACGCATCAGTGATTAAAACGCCGAAAGGCTTCGTTATGCATGATGTTGTTGAGATTCTTTCCTAAAATCAGGCAGCCTACCTGTTTAAAATGATGCGAAGTGCTGGTGCGCGATACCCTCTGGAGCAATGTACGCGCCCGACTTCAATCCAGCCCTTCCATAATTTCTTCGCTGATATCCGCATTCGAGTAAACATCCTGTACGTCATCCAAATCTTCGAGCCGGTCGACCAGGCGCAGCATTTTCTCGGCGGTTTCGGCATCGAGCTCAACCATCGTCGCGGCCTGCATCGTCACTTCGGCATTATCGGGCGCAAAACCTGCGGCGACCAGCGCGTCTTTAACCGTCAGGTAATTTTCCGGTGACGTCATGACATCGACGGAACCGTCATCATTGGTGATGACATCATCCGCACCGGCTTCCAAGGCCATTTCCATCAAGGCGTCTTCGTCTACCGACGGCGCGTAACTCATGATCCCTAGCTTGCTGAACATATACGCAACCGAGCCGTCCGTGCCCAAATTGCCGCCCGCTTTGGTAAAGGCATGGCGGACTTCGCCGACAGTGCGGTTACGGTTATCGGTCAGGCAGTCGACAATCAGCGCCGTACCGCCCGGACCATAACCTTCGTAGCGGATATTTTCGTAATTCACGCCTTCGAGCGCGCCGGAGGCTTTTTTGATCGCATTGTCGATGGTGTCGCGGCGCATATTGGCGCCCAATGCTTTGTCTATCGCCGTCCGTAATGCCGGATTACTGGCGGGGTCTGAGCCGCCGGTCTTTACGGCGACATTAATTTCACGCAGCATTTTGGTGAAAATTTTGCCGCGCTTGGCATCCTGCCCGGCCTTACGATGCTTGATATTAGCCCATTTACTGTGTCCAGCCATTGTTTCTCTCTAAAAGAACGATTAAAAATTGGTAACTACTAAGCTATTAGAACAATTGAACACTGATAAACAGAGAACATAAGATTTTTCCTTGAGTTATCCGTGCTTATCATATTTATCTGCGTCATCTGCGTTCCATTGTATTTAATGGCTTAATGGTACGCGATGTTACCCTAATTAATTGTTTTTTATACTCATATCCAGCTTCAGCTCTTTGGCGGTCTGCGCTTTCAGCATCTCGATAAGATCGTTTGCCGCGCTTCCTGAAGGCTGTCCATTGCCGCCCATCTGGATTTCCGGCACCCATTTTTGTTTCTCTATCGCTGCGGCGTAGCGCATATGTACGGTTTTCCATGCTTCGAGCTTAGCGGCTAAGGCGCCGTCGGCGCTCATGACCAAGCGTTTGTATTCGCTGTCACCCTCGCCGCGCAGGATTTGTTCCTGTTTATACGCTATCGCGGCCAGCCGTTTCTGTTCGGCCTCAAGTTTTTGTTGTTCGGCGACCAATACCGCTTTCATCGCTTGCGTAACCGCCACTTCCTTGTCTTTTTCGGCATCGACGACCGCCTGGATTTTTTCCTGTTCCTTGGTGTAACGGTCAACCATAACATTTCTCTTACCCTGCTCTTCGGCAGTTAGTGCTTCCTGGCGCGCCCGTTCGGCATCCGCCTTGGCGGTGATAATGCCCATAGTCGCTTCGCGTTTACGCGATATTTGATCCAGTGTTTTCTTTTCGAAATCCCAATCGGTAATTTGAAAGCCGTTCACTTTAATGCCGTACATCTTGAAATCACTGGCATGCTGGATCGGTAAGCCGTCTGCTCCGTATTTAATGACGGGAATATTGCGTGTCATGTGTTCGTTGGTGGCTTCCTGTTTTTCCACGATGGATTTTAACTCGGTAAAAAACTTCCCCGAAGCCACTTGTTGTTCAGCCCACTGCGTGAAGATGCCGCGTTTTTCCGCATAGGCTTCTTCGGATGTCATCAGGCCGGCGGTTAAATTCATCGATTCTTCAGCGACAGTCCTGATCAGTTTTTCAGCGACTGCGGTTTTGTTACGAAAATCTTTGTGCAGGCGTATCATCGTTTCAACATCATTAGGTAATGCAAAACGGGCTTTGCCGAACACGGTGCCGGTGCCGCCATCCTGGTAGCGAACGGCGACACCGGTCGCTTTCAGGCTGCTGGCTCCGGTTTTACCCGCTGAATCGGCCTTATCGAAATCATAAGTGATGACATCCGCGTAGATTTCAGTATTGCCGAAGCCCTTGAAGTAGATGCCGGGCGTGAATTTGACGAATAAAGCCCCCGTCGGATACTGGACGACGGTTCTTTCCCCGGCATCGTTGATGCCGAAGCACAGGTTGATAACAATCAACGCAGCCACGCCGATGGCGACATAGCCCATATTTTTCAGCACCAGGTTTTTAAGTATTTCGTCATTCATCGCAGTTCCTCATGGCTTGTTACAAGAAGAGTTCACAACATCAGGTTTTTTTACTGTTGAATTTCAGCCTGGCTTAAGTATTTAAAATATGCGCTAAAACCGGAAACAAACTGGAGTCCGCAACAAAAATATCGGCCTGCTCGCGCACGATAGCCCTGTCGACGACGCCGCCGAAACCGATCACATAAGCACCGGCCTGCTTCGCTTCCATATCCGTTTTGCCGTCGCCGACCATAACCAGGGAGCCGCACCGCGCCAACAAACCGGCGACAATCGCTTTGCCGCCCGTTCGGGCTAACGGCGAATCCCGTTCGTAATCGCGGTAACTGCCGTCTGCATTAAAATAAATATCGACGGCGTGCACATGGCTTTCAGGCAGGCCCAGCGCATGCGCCAGCGGCAGAATGGCCGCCCGCAAGCCGCCGCTGATGATATGGACTTGTTTGCCTTGCGCCGATAAAGCCCTAAACACGTCATTAACGCCGTCAACGCGCTGGTCAATGTATAAATTCGCAAGCCAGGCTATGCCGGCCCGGTCCGGCCTGATCAGCGACAGGCGTTGCTCGTAAACGGCTTCCAGCGGCACAATGCCGTTCATCGCGGCATCGGTCAGTGCGGACATCGCTTCGCCCAAGCCCGCCCGCCTGGCAAGTTCGTCTATACCTTCTATTTTGCTTAAGGTGCTGTCGCAATCGAAGCAGATGATGTCAAAACTCATAGGTTAATCTGGAGCACCTGGTGTACGGCGGCAATATTGCACAATTGTTGCACCAAATCATCGCTGAGCGGTGCGGAGACGCTGATGACGGCCATCGCCTGCTGTTGCTCGTCGGCCGTGCTAACCTGCATGCGGGTGATATTGATGTCGGCATTGCCCAGCACGGTACTGATTGCCGAGATAACGCCGGGCTTGTCATCATGCCGGGTAACCAGCAAGGTGCCTTCCGGCACCACTTCGATGTCAAACTGGTTGATGCAGACGAGGCGCGGCTGGCGACCGCCCAATAAGGCGCCGGACAGCGCAATGGACTGGTTGCCGAAATGGCCGGTCAGCTTGATCAGCGAGATGTAATCATGCGATTCATGCGTAACCGATTCAGTCAGCACGATACCCTGGCGTTTGGCGATATTTTCGGCGTTGACGCGGTTGACGGGTGTCGAAAACCGGCCGCTTAAAATACCGATCAGCGCGGACACCGATACCGGGCGTACCGCGACTTCGGCCGCGCGTCCGAACAATGCGACTTCCACGCGTTCCAGCGGCTGTGTCGCAAGACCCGCCAGCACTTTGCCGAGAATGGTCGCCAAGCTCATGTATTCGTGCGATTTTTTCAATTCTTTGGCGGACAGCCTGGGCAGGTTCAACGCGTTAATCGCTTCGCCGGTTTTCAGGAAGGTGACCGCTTGCTTCGCAATCTCGACACTGACCGCGACTTGCGCTTCAGCCGTCGATGCGCCCAGATGCGGTGTAAACACGATATTGTCCAGTTCCAGCAGCGGCGAACCGGCAGGCGGCTCGTTTTCATAGACATCCAGCGCCGCGCCCGCCAGACGGCCGTTTTTCAGCGCATCGTACAGTGCCGCTTCATCAATCAGGCCGCCACGGGCGCAGTTGATGATCATCGCTTCTTTTTTCATCATGGACAATTGCTTGCCGCCGATGATGTTACGGGTTTTTTCAATCAACGGGCAATGCAGGCTCAGGTAATCGGCGCGCGAGACCAGTTCATCGAGGCTGACCGACTCCACACCCAATTCGGCGAAGACTTCCGGCGCCACGAAGGGGTCATAGGCTATCACCTGCATTTTAAGGCCCAAACCGCGCTGCGAAACAATACGACCGATTGTCCCGAAACCCAGTATTGCCAATGTTTTATTCGCGACTTCAGCGCCCATCAGCCTGGAACGTTCCCACAGGCCCGCGCGCACAGAACGGTCGGCGGCGGGCAGGCGGCGGCTCAGCGACATCAGGTGCGCAATCGCCAGTTCCGCCGTCGTCGTGGCATTGGCGTCGGGCGTGTTCATGATGATAATGCCGAGCTCGGTCGCCAACGGAATATCGACATTGTCAACGCCGATACCGGCGCGGCCGATCAATTTTAAGTTTTTCGCGGCCTGCAATACCTTTGGCGTTACCTGGGTGTCGCTACGAATCAGCAAGACATCGTAATCGCCGATAATTTCGCACAGTCCTTCCTCGCCAAGGCCGGTTTGGATAGAAACTTCGATGCCGGACTGCTCGTTTAAATAATCGATACCCGCTTGCGCCAATTTGTCAGAAATAAGAATTTTTTTCATGGAGTCATCATCGAAGCACAGTGCGCTAAAAAACCCGTAGTTTAACAGCTTTGTTATAATCGCGGAATTCCGGTTCTGTTAATGCACCGGAATTCCATCTAACCCTGCGTGGCTACCATCGTAAACATTACCTTATGCCCTATCACTTTCGCGTTCATATCCATTTAGGCGCCCATAAAACCGCTTCGACCTTTATTCAAAACTGGCAGGCAAAACACCAGCCCTTCCTTAAGGCAAACCATATCGCCTATATTCCGCTAGAGAAATTGCGCAGGAAATTCATGCCGGCATTCTGGGAATTTGCAGGCGAAAAGCAGGTATCCCCGCATCAGGTAAAACGCTTGCGCAGTATTCTCTTTGCTGAAGCCGAATCCTGCGGTATCGATCTTAAATCGACAACATTATTCATCTTGTCGGAAGAAAACCTGCTGGGTTCGTTAGCCTCGCTGCATGTCAAAGGAACGCTCTATTCGAGACAGGACAAGCGCATGGCATTGCTTGCACGCTTATTTGCCGGTTGTGAGATACAACCTTTTCTTTCGATACGCAATTACACCGAATTCTACCCTTCCGCTTATGCCGAAACCCTGAGGCATGGTTATATCAAATCTTTCGACGATTACCTTGCTGCGCTGAACCTGGAGGGCAACGCGTGGACCGGCGTCGTCGAATCGATTGAATCCGTATTGGGAACGGCGAGCTTATGGCCTTACGAAACATTTCGAGGCAACGCCCACCGGGTTTTATCCGCTTTGCTGCAAATACCGCTGACTGCCGACCGGGTTGATGCCGGCTCTGTAATACGGCCATCGCTGACACAGAAAGGGCTGGCGGTCGCGATGCAATGCCGGGGCCTGCTCTCGGATTCCGAGATGAAAAAACTGGTTAACCTGCTGGCCGAAAAAATGGCATTCGACCCTCCTGACCAAAAAATAGCCATCAAAGATGCCGGAATAATAAGCCGGTTACACGAAAAATATCAAAATGACCTTGAAACATTATCTAACCGTTTGATTACGCCTGGAGATACCCGATGAAAAGTATTTTCTTGACCTTAGGTTCAGTCGTCGCATTATCCGTCGCAGCCGCTTGTGCTGTTGCCGATGAGTCGGCGGATATGCAGGCCTGTGCAAAAAAAAGTATGGCTGGAAACAGCCGCTTCGCACGGCAGGTGATGGGCGCGAACACGCTATTCTTCTCCGAAAATGACCATGTCAGGGCGGAACCCCATTACCGGCCAAACATGGCTTCGGAAGGTTTCGGCGCCTTGCGTTTTCCGGGCGGTGTCGTGGCCGACAATTACCATTGGGCGGCGGGCAAGATCGATAACCCGCGAAGACGCCCTCAAGGCCATGCCGGATCGGATAAGGATTTAAGCTTTGATGAATTTATCGCGCTGTCGAAAACCTTGAATGCGGAACCTACCGTAGTGCTCAATTATTTATCCTGGGTTGAAAAAAACCGCTTTGACGGGGCCTTACAGGAAGCTTCAGGCTGGGTTAAATACGCCAATATCGAAAAAGCCTACGGCGTTAAATACTGGGAACTCGGCAACGAGGTATACGCCTACCTGCCGGCTGAACACGCAACGGTTCAGGCCCGCGTTTATGCACAACACTACAAGGCGATGAAAAAAGCCCTGCGGGCAATTGATACCACGGTTCAACTCGGCGCGGCGATGCCGCAAAAACTGGGACTCGTCGCAAAAGTAGACAATAGCCCCTGGTGGGACAGTTTTTTGAGCGAGGTCGGCGGCGACCTGGATTATATCGTGCTGCACGACTATCCGCCGCTGACGCTCAATGATTATGTAAGCGGCGGCACCGGGTTCCCTGGACTGCTGCAAAACGCCAGGGCAATCGTGAAAGCCAAACTCGGCCATGAGGTCCCGTTCCATATCACGGAATGGAATATCGCCTTGTGGGATAAAGGCGACAAACGCAATTTGCTCGAACGCGACTCCGTCTGGCAAGGCTTGTTTGTCGCAGAAAGCTTGCTGGATTTCAATACCAGCGGCGTAAGGCTCGCTACGTTCTGGCCGTTGCGTTCCAAAGAAGGCGCAGGGCTTTTTTCCAATGATACCCGCCGGTATTTTGCAGGCGGACAGGTGTTCAAATTGCTCGCCCCGTATCAGGACAGCCCCATCCGCTATGATTGCCACACTAAAACCTTGCGTATGACCCGGATTGACGGTAACGGAAAAACGGATGGCGGCGCGCTGGTTGTCATCAACAGAGGCGCAGCACAACACATTGATATACCGGCGATACTGGCCGGCAATGTCCGCATTACCGGTTTATCAACGCTTACCACCGACGCGGGCGGATATACTGCAAAAGCGTATTCCGAAGGCGAATTCAAAGCGCTGAGTGAAAAAAGCGGTGGGTCGTATTTATTTCCAATGGGGGCCCTGTTTATTTTCAAATTGGGTCAATGAAGTTAATGGAAAATCACAGCGCTGTTAGAGAGGCTCCAGGATCGTGTTTTACTATCCAATTACAAAACTACGCTATCGATACCGTCCTGGTTGACAACGCTGCAAACCTTGTCGTGACCTTTGAGCCTATGGATAGATGGAAAACGCTGGGCGCGCATCGGGAGGGTTGGGGTATCGATTTTTTACAAGGTTTCGGATGTTCGGTTATGGCGGTGATGTGTAAGTAGAACGACTGGTACCGGAAGCCGGATTTGCTGGATTTTTTTATCCAGATGAACAAAAGCGGTTTTTTTCATGGCTTCGAGCAAGTCATGACCTATGGCGGCAGCATGGGTGGTTATGGCGCTTTAGCGTATGCCGACGCCGTTAATGCCGGCGTTGTTTTATCAATAAATCCACAGGCGACCTTGTCGGAGCGGCTGGCGCCATGGGAAACCCGTTTTAGTCAAGGGAAAAACAGCAGTGGGAAGGGCCGTTTACCAATGCTGCCGAGGGCTTCAGGAAGGTCAGCGCGGCATACGTTGTGTACGATCCTTTTTTACCGCTGGATGCGAGGCAAGTTAAATTATTAAAAATCGGTAATCCTCAATTGGTGGAACTTAAAATACCGGTTGTCGGGCATCATCTCCCGAAATGGATGATGGAAATGGATATCCTCAAGTCTACTGTCCAGGCAATTATTACAGCGCAATTCTCTGAAAGGCGTTTTTATCAAGCGGCCAGGAAAAGACGGTTAATAAAACGGTATTGGAAAATGCTGGTAAGCAAGCCAAGAGTGGTTAAATCACAGCTGTTTACCGGGATAGTGATGCGCTACGCTGAGCATTATGGATTTTCTTTAAATGGAAATCCGTTTAAGCCAAGTGAATCCCCTCCAAACGCCGGTTTAACGGTGAGCAGCGACGCAGGACAGGGAACGCACGCCGATGAGGGTGGGTTGCTTGCCGATTTTTTTAGTAGAGTCGGGAGCACTTAAAAGTATAGAATGGCAAGCCTGTTTTTGATGGATAGCCATCGTTACACTGCAATGGCGTTACTATCCTGTTTCCTGGAAGGCTAGCCCGGCTACCCTATTTTTTAGTATATCTGCATGAATCAATTACCTTCTTTCCTCTGCATCGGCACTCAAAAAGCCGGTACTTCGTGGCTTTATGAACAATTGCGGCAACATCCGGCCATCTGGATGCCGCCAATTAAAGAACTGCATTATTTTGATCACTTGTACTGCAAATCCAACCGGTCGTGGTCAAAATGGCACATAAGGCAAGGTGTCGGCAGGGCGCTCAAACAACATATTGAAAATAACGAAACCATAGATTTTGTTTATATCCGCTACCTTAGCAACATCGTCACCGAACCTATGTTTTCGGAAGTCTGGTATGAGCAACTCTACCAGCGCCCCGGTGCGAAAGGAAAAACACTGGGGGATATTACGCCGGAATACTGCGCAATCGGCGATGAAGGCATCGATTATGTCAAACGCTTTTTAGGCCACGTAAAAATTGTCTGGCTTATTCGCGATCCTGTCGAACGGGCTATGTCGCAACTTAGGATGAATGCTGAACGCCGGGGCCTTTCGGCGGATACCCCCGTTCAGCAATGGATGGAGATGGCTGAATCTGAAGAAGTATTCAGCCGCGGCGATTATCTTGATTACATTCCGCGATGGCAGCGGGTATTCGGCGAAAGCAGTATTTTGTTCATCCCTTTTAAACAAATAGCCGCCCAGCCCAAAAAAGTGCTGCGGACTGTCGAAGCATTCATCGGCGTGAACCCTTGGGACGGCTATCCCGCACCCGGAAAAAAGATTCATGCGACCCAGCCCTTCACTTTGCCTGAACAGGTCGTTTCTTACCTGGATGAGCGCTTTCAGCGGCAATATCATTTCCTGAACGACTATTTTGATGCCGACTTTGTCAATGGCATTTAACGTTAACCTTGCATAATTATTTTGAAAACCTGGATAAAGTTTATTAACAAGGCTTATCCGCCGATGTTGAAAGCCTATCAACACGGCAGGAGTTTGGCTGCGATCATCGATAATACCGGCGCGATTAAACCCGCCGACTTATTGGCTTTTATCGTGCTGCGTAACGAAACGGTGCGCCTTCCATATTTCCTGGATTATTACCGCAAACTGGGTGTCAGGCATTTTTTGTTTATCGACAACGATTCCAGTGACGGTTTTATTGATAGGGTCGGTGCGGCGCCGGATTGTTCGGTCTGGCATACCCGCGCCAGCTATAAAGCCTCCAAATACGGCGTGCATTGGCTTAATTACCTGCTCAGGAAATACGGCACCGGCCATTGGTGCTTAACCTTGGACCCTGACGAATTCCTGGTTTTCCCGCATAGCGATAGCCGTTCGCTGACGGAATTGACCGCATACCTGGAGCAGGAAGGCAAAACATCCTTTTTTTCCATTATGCTCGACATGTATGGCGACGGCGCCGTCGATGACGCCGTCTACCGCCAGGGCCAGGACCCGTTGGACGTCTGTCCCTGGTTCGACGCTACCGGTTATTACCAGGACAAACGGCCTAATTACGGCGAATGGTGGATACGCGGCGGCGTCAGGCGGCGCGTGTTTTTCCCGGACCAGCCCTGGAATGCGCCGGCACTCAACAAGACGGTGCTCGTCAAATGGCAGCGCTATTATGCCTACATCGCATCCACGCATATTGCCTGGCCGAATAAATTGAACCGCCCGCATTTTTCAGACACGCTGGCCCCTACCGGTTGCCTGCTGCACTTCAAATATTTGTCGCTGTTACGTGAAAAAGTGGAAGAAGAAATGGAACGCAAGGAGCATTATGCCGGTTCGCGCGAATACAGCCGCTACCTTGACGGCTTGAATAACCAAACCGTGTTATGGTCGCCGGCTTCCGTGCGCTTTCGCGGATGGCGGCAATGTGTTGATCTGGGCCTGATGAATGTCGGGCGTTGGTTCTGATGATGAAACTGGCTTTTATTATTTTGGCGCATAATGATCCTGGCAACCTGTTCCGGCTGGTCAAGCGCCTGACCGTTGACAATGATCTCGCCATCGTCCACTGGGATAAAAAAAACCCGTTCGATTTACAGGCTGCGGCAAAGGATCACCTTGACCGCCCTGCCCTTGCTCGCTTGCGATTTGCACGCCGCGTAGCCGTGGAATGGGGACGCTGGTCCATGGTTGAAGCGACCTTGGCCGGCCTGCAGGAACTGGAGCAGTCGGGCGAGGCCGTTGACTATGTCGTCCTGCTCAGCGGCGCCGATTATTTAATCAAGCCTGTCGCCACACTCAAAAGCTTCCTCCGCCGTAACGGCGGCAAGGAATATATCGAGTGCGTCGATCCCGACACCGACCCTTGGGTCGTACAGGGACTGGTAAAAGAACGTTTCCTGCATCATCACTGGTTCAATTGGCGCGATAATCCGAGACTTTTTGACTGGTCACTGAAGACGCAGAAAAAACTGGGCTTAAAGCGCAAAGCGCCCGAGAACCTTAAACCGCATTTCGGTTCACAGTGGTGGGCATTGACCTGGCCTACGCTGCAACAGGTTCTCGCGGCCAGCCGGCGCAGGGCTATCAGGCAGTTTTTCAAGACCACCTGGGTACCGGATGAAATGTTTTTCCAGACTATCGTCGCATCCATCGTGCCGAAAGAGTCTATCGTATCCAGCGGGCTTACGTTTTATCACTTTACGCACCAAGGCAAGCCGCTGGTCTTTTACAACGACCATTTCGATTTTTTAGCCCAGCAGGATTATTTTTTCGCCAGGAAATTGTCGATGCAGGCCTCAAAGCTTCGCGATAAACTCGATGACTTGATAGACAACAGCGCGGGTTCAAATGCTTCTATCACGGCATTAAACAAACACCTGGACAGCTATCAATATTTTATTTCCGTACAATGGCGCGGCATTCCCGACCGGCGAGTGATCGGGCGACAGCTGGATCCGTGGTATGGCGACCTGGAATGGAACAAGAAACCTTATTTCGCCATCCTGTCCTATCATGGCGCCCAGCTTGAGCCGTTACGGGCTGCGCTGAACGCCTTGCCGGGGATATGCTGTTACCGGGAAATATTCCACGGCGGCCATATCGATTACGCCTTGCCGGGCAAGGAACATCCTTTGTATCCGGCCAACAAACCGGCCTTACGCGACATGAAAAGACCGAACTTTTTGGTTGACCTGATTAACACCAACCCCAACCTGGTAAGCGGTTTTATCCTGCGCCTGCCCTGCGGCAACGAAATGGAGAAAATGGTCATTTTCGACCCGCAGGCCACGGTTATTTTTGTATTGCCGGATGATAACTACCTGCCCGCAGGCAGCGATAAACTGAATTGGCATAGCGCATTTGATAATATGATCATGTACGATTACCTGGCCGAAGTGCAGCGCGCAGGAAAAAAAATAACCCTGCTGAAAGCCTCCCGCCATGTTATCCCGCCTGAAAGCATAATAGAGGTCAGCGAGCAGGTTCGTTTTTTACAGACTACGGCTCCCAGATAGGCGAATCATTTTGAAATTTTTTAGAATTCTGGATGGCATCGTCAGCGAATGGCAAACAGCGCCGGACCGGATTCGCCTGAATACGGCGGAGCAAATGGCGCTAGCCGCCGACACCCGGCTGGTTATGACCCTGCTGGTCAGGAATGAAGTGGACGTCATCGAAGGCAATCTGCGCTTCCACCTGGATCATGGCGTCGACTTTATTATTGTCACCGATAACGGCTCCAGCGACGGCACGACAGAAATACTCGAAGAATATTCCAGGAAAGGCGTTGTCCACTTGATCCATGAACCCAGTCGCGTCTTTCATCAAAGCGCCTGGGTCAATAATATGGGCAAACTGGCGTGCTCGTCGTTTTCCGCAGACATGGTATTTCACGCCGATGCCGACGAATTATGGCATCCTGGCAGCGGCTCGCTAAAAGCCGAACTGTGCATCAAAAACAGGACCGATGTGTTATCCGTACCGGTCAGGAACATGATGATGGCCAATAAAGGCGGCTATGAGCGATTTCCCGATGATGTAATCTACGAAGTCAGCAGTCCCATTACCAAGCCCGTCCATAAAGTAATGGACGAAGTCAGTTGGCGGTCGTTCCTGTTATACCGCTACCCCAACAAAGTGATCTATAAAACCCGGCAGGGCCATATCGATGTTGTGCAGGGCAACCACGATATTAACCCAAGCAATACCCTGCGCGAATTCATTAAGGAATACTCGAGCGACATTGAAATCCTGCATTTCCCGGTGCGCGGTTTTGAACAGTTTTGCAAAAAAATCGTTAATAACGGCGAAGGCCTGGAAAACCTGGGCCGGCATATCAAAACCGAGGCCTTCCATGCCTGGCATGTCAAACGTTGGTATGCCTTGTATAAACTGGGCAGGCTGGACGAAGAATATGAGCGCTTGCTGGACCTGGATATTTATCTTAAAAAAGGCGTACTTTCACCGCTAAACGAGCAAAAGCAACAGGTCTTGGCCTATTTTGACGCTTTCGCACAATCGCTGTCGAGCTTGTAACTGCCCAGCCATCAAAGGCAATGAAACGCAGATGAACAGGATAGTTAGCTCCATGCAGAGGATTAACCCGCTTGTCAAGAACCGCAAAACCCCGACTGATGCCCATTAAACACAAGATTTTCGGCTTATTAGCGTTATTGCCCGTCCTGGCCGGACTGATCGGCATATTGGCGCCGCGTAACGCACCGGATGACACGTTTACCACCCTTGCGGGCCACAACATTGCTCTGGCGGACCTGCGCGGCAAACCCGTCCTGGTGACATTTTGGGCAACAGACTGCCCGGCCTGCATAAAAGAAATTCCCGACCTGATCGCGCTATACCGGCAATACCACCCGCGCGGACTCGAGATCATTGCCGTCAACATGTACTACGACCCGCCCAGCCATGTTGTCGCAATGGCCTCCGCCCGCCAATTGCCGTATCCCGTCGCCCTGGACCTGACAGCCGGACATGCGCGTGAATTCGGCGGCGTCAGCCTTACGCCCAGCACATTCCTGATCGGCCCGGACGGCGTCATCGCGCGGCAATACACCGGCGCCTTCGATCCCGTCGAACTCAGCGCCCACATTAAACATTTCCTGGAAGAATAAGCCATGCTCTGGTTAAAAGCATTTCACCTGGTATTTATGGTCACCTGGTTTGCCGGCTTGTTTTACCTGCCGCGCCTGTATGTTTATCATGCGATGAGCAGCGATGACATCAGCAATGAACGTTTTAAAGTGATGGAACGCAAATTGTTTTTCGGCATCATGACCCCCGGCATGATAGCGACGTTTATATTCGGCATCTGGATGCTGGCCGATTACGCATGGCAGATGTATGCCGCCAGCGGCTGGCTGCATGCCAAACTGGCCTTGCTGGGCTTGTTGCTGGTTTATCATTATTTTTGCGGCGTATGGCTGCTCGATTTTAAACACGACCGCAACCGGCATTCACATAGATATTATCGCTGGGTGAACGAAATACCCGTATTATTTTTGCTGGGCATTATTATCCTGGCCGTGGTCAAGCCGTTTTAACCGGAAAAACCAGGGCGGTGCGGTTATAATTTTATAGACTCAGTCGTTAGAACAATGGAACGCAGGTGATTAAGGTAACATAAGATTTTTCGTAACTATCCAGATCCTTGCCTGAAGCGTAGGGCGTGCTGAATAGTTACGATTTTTCTTAAGTTATCGTACATATCTTATCTATCTGCGTGACCTGCGTTCCTTTGCATTTGCTGGCTGAGTCATTACCTTATTTTCATACTCAAGTAAACTTTTTTAGACATCACCGCAGGGGTAGCTCATGAATCCATCCGAACCAATGACCGAACACCTTCGCACCAGTTGCTGCATCGTCGGCGGCGGGCCTGCCGGAATGATGCTGGGCTTGCTGCTCGCCCGCGCCGGCGTCGAGGTTGTTGTACTCGAAAAACATGCCGATTTTTTCCGCGATTTCCGCGGCGACACCATCCATCCGTCGTCGTTGGAATTGATCTATGAACTGGGCCTGCTCGATGAATTTTTACGCCTGCCGCATCAAAAGCTTGAGTACATCAGCGCCTGCGTTAACGGGGAAACGGTTCCGGTCGCCGATCTCTCATCGCTGCCGACGCACTGCAAATACATCGCTTTTATGCCGCAATGGGATTTCTTGAATTTTATCGCCGAACAGGCCAAGCGCTATCCCTGCTTCCATCTGCGCCTACAAAGCGAGGCTATCGCATTGATTGAAAACGCCGGCCATATTGCCGGCGTTAAAGCCGCGACACCTGGAGGCGAATTAGACGTGTATGCCGATTTAGTGGTTGCCGCCGACGGGCGTTTTTCGGTAATACGCGAGCGTGCAAAACTGCCCGTCGTAGACCACGGCGTGCCGATAGACGTCTTGTGGCTGCGCTTGTCCAAACAAAACAGCGACCCGTCCGCGTCATTAGGACATCTTCGCGCCGGCCGTATGATGGTCATGATTGATCGCGGCGAATATTGGCAATGCGGGATAGTCATAGCCAAAGACGGCTTCACGGCTATTCAGCAACAGGGAATCGACGCCTTTCGTAACGCTATTATCGAACTGGTGCCGTTCATGGCCGGCCGTGTCGGCGAAATCAGCGCTTGGGATGATGTTAAACTGCTGACGGTGCAGATTAACCGTTTGAAACACTGGTATCGTCCCGGCCTCTTATGTATAGGCGATGCCGCCCACGCGATGTCGCCGGCAGGTGGCGTAGGCGTGAATTTTGCCATCCAGGATGCGGTAGCAACGGCTAACAACCTGGCTGCAAAACTGCGCAACGGCCATGTGAGTGTCGACGACCTGCGCCATATCCAGCGCCGGCGGGAATGGCCGACGCGGATGATCCAGGGCTTACAGGCTTTCATTCACCAACGCGTAGGCCGGGGAGAGTCCGGTGCGCCGGCCACCGGCTTGCCGCTACCGGTTCGCTTGCTTCGCGACCGGCCGCTACTGCGCAAAATTCCCGCGCGTATCATCGGCCTCGGCTTCCGTCCCGAGCATATCAGGTCGCCGGACGTATGGGATAAATCTTCAAGAGATTACCAGGATCAATTAGGTCGTTAATCTTTGCGGTTTTAAAAACCGGCGGGTCAAAATCCTGTCCATTGCAAGAATCCGGCTCAGGTTTCTGTTATTCAAAAACGTCCATGCTGAAAAAATCAACATCATTCAACACGCCTTTGTCATGTCGAAACCGGACCATCAGCTATTATTACAGCAAAATTGAGCAACAAAACCGGATTTTGCAGCATATCAGGAAGGTCTTGCCGGCCGTCCTGGCAAAGCAGGTGCGCCATTGCCTGATCAAAGATAAAAAGTTGCTGGTTTATACCGACTCGGCAATTTGGGCAAGCCAACTGCGCTTTTATAACAAGATTATCCTGGTAAGTGTCGCGCAGCTAAGCCAGGAAGCCGTAGAAACCCTGCAGGTTAAAATCATTACCGAATCCACGGGGCTTAACGTGCAGGCCGTGCGTAAGGCAAGGATTCCTTCGGCGGCAACGATAGCGATTATCCGTAACGACAGCTTGGGCGTTTCGGATAATCAATTGAAACAGGCTTTGCTTAATTTAAGTTCGACGCTGGAAAGACTGGCCGCTAAAAGTTGAAGAACCTGGGGTATCAGGATTCAGGTCTTGGCGATTGCGCCGCGCGCATGAATGAAATCGGCGCATCTTCTTCGTCGTCAAAGGTAATCATTTCCCACGCGTCTTTATCGTCCAGCAAGGTGCGCAGTAATTTATTATTCAAGCCGTGCCCTGATTTATAACCAGTAAATTCGCCGATCAGGCTATGTCCCAATAAATACAAATCACCGATGGCATCGAGGATCTTATGTTTGACGAACTCGTCTGCACAGCGCAATCCATCCTCATTGAGAATTTTATCATCGTCGACCACAATGGCATTATCGAGGCTGCCGCCTAAAGCCAGGTTATTTTGCCGCAACATATCGATGTCTTTCATAAAGCCGAAGGTCCGCGCGCGGCTGACTTCCTTAACAAAGGTCGTCGATGAAAAATCCATCGTCGCCGTTTTGACATCATCTTCAAAAGCAGGATGCTCAAAATCGATCGTAAACGTCACCTTAAAGCCATCGAAGGGATCAAAAGCCGCCCACTTATCGCCTTCTTCGACGCGTATACTGCGTTTTATGCGGATATATTGTTTCGGGCTATCCTGCTCTTCGACGCCTGCCGATTGCAGCAGGAATACAAAAGGCCCTGCGCTGCCGTCCATAATAGGCACTTCGCCGGCACTGACATCGATAACCGCATTGTCTATGCCCAAACCAGCAAAGGCGGATAATAAATGTTCTATGGTCGATATTTTTACGTCGTCGGCTACCAGCGTTGTTGAAAGAACCGTTTCCCCGACATTACCGGGCGTTGCCTGGATGGTTACCGGTTCATCCAAATCGACTCGGCGAAACCTAATACCCGTGTTCGGCTCGGCAGGGCGCAACGTTAAATAGACCTTTTCCCCGGTATGCAAGCCTACACCTGTAGCCCTGATTGTATTTTTTAAAGTTCGCTGTTTAATCATAAAGTTCAATCATAAAATAACTGCCCGAACAAACGGGGTAAAGCCGGGAATACTATCATAATTAGACAAAAAAGCAGAATGCTGGCGTAAGGTATTGTCAATGACAAATAAACATAGGCAGATGGTAATAGTTACTATACGTGACAAGCAGTGCATGGATAGTCTGGAAAGATAAATGATGCTACGCTTAGACACGACTAATAATGACTTTCCTGAATGTTGACGAGTAACGGCGATGTTGGTCGCCCAAAAAGCGAATGAATGACCTCCTCGTCAGCGCTATTCAATATTACGCAGACCATGCTAAAAAAGTTTTTTAAACCGGCAAGCTCGCAGTCCTTAAGCCCCGCCCCTGAACTGTCGGGCTTACTGGAAAAACAATACCGTCTCCAGGTAGCGCAGCGGCATATCCAGTTTGATGACGCGCAATTGCTTGCATTGCAGCACTTGCAGACGCTGCTGGAAAAATTGCCAAGCCTCCTGGATCACCGGCAACGGACCATCGTCCATAGACGGCTGTCGCCGCGTCAGGAAATATGCCGCAGCCTGTATATTTTCGGCGATGTCGGCCGCGGCAAATCCATGCTGATGACGCTGTTTTATGATGCCTGCCCGTTTCTACAAAAGCGGCGCGTACATTTCAGTGTTTTCATGCTGGAAGTTCATACGTTCATACACGAATGCCGGCAACGCAACCATCCTGACGCGATTTCCGCGTTGGCGAAAAAAATCAGGGACTCGGTATTGCTGCTGTGTTTTGATGAATTTCATATCACCGATATAGCCGATGCGATGATTTTAGGGCGCTTGTTCGAAAAATTGTTTGACCTGGGTATTGTCGTCGTCATCACGTCAAATCGCCACCCCAATGATTTATACCAAGGCGGCTTGCTGCGAGAGCAATTCCTGTTTTTTATCAAGATATTGCAAGCCTCGGCGACGACTATCGAGCTGGTTGCCCAAAAAGATTACCGGCTGAGCGCTCAACCCGCACAACAAACAAGCTATTATTCCCCGCTTGACGAACAGGCTGAAGCCTTCGTGCGACAACATTTTAATGAATTAACCGGATTTGCAACGATGAAAGCGGACCGCCTCCGAATATTGGGGCGAGAGCTTGTTTTAAACGCTGTCCATCATGATGTCGCACTGGCATCCTTTGATGAGCTCTGCGTACAGGCGCTGGGTCCTGCCGATTACCTGGCGATCGCCGGAAAATTCAGCACCCTGATTCTTGCCGGTATCCCGCGATTAACGGCTGAAAAACGCAACGAAGCCAAGCGCCTGGTAACGCTGGTCGATGTGCTTTACGAACATAAAGTAAAACTGGTCTGCACCGCAGAGGTACCCGTCCAGGCGCTTTATACGGAAGGCGACGGCGCCTTTGAATTCCGGCGCACCGTATCGAGATTGATAGAAATGCAATCGGAAAATTATTGCCGTCGATAGCTTTATGATGAGCTGGAAAGGTTACCCGTCGTTGTCATCATCCTGGTAAGGCTGCGCTTCCAGGTGATCGGGGATTTTCGGTTTTTTTGCCGACCTGAGCAGTATTAATGCACTGCCTAATACGAACACCAAAGCCAGGATGAATAATATAATCCACATAGAACCTCGCAAAAAATCATTTAATTTAAAGGTACCGCGAGCTTATCGATACTGAGCTTCGTATTCGGTACCGCATAATTGCCTGGATTCATCCCGGCGTTTTGTTGAGCAACCGCTAAGCAACCCAATAATACTTAAAGAATTCGCCATGGAACCGTATCCACTGCGGGCTGGCGCTGACAAATTTTAAAAGCTACCTGTTTTGGCGTCTATGTTATAGTTATTACACTGATTTCACCCTCTGCGCCGTAGGCTAAACGCATTAACCAGAAAACGCCCTCTACGAAGAAAAACAAAAAGTTTAAGGACGCGGCACCCTCTGGGGCATAAAGACATACCTGCAAAAGACTGTAAATCCACTATGACCGTGCGAAGTTATATCCGCTAAGGCTCCACATTACCCGAGACACCCATGTCACATCGTCAACTCGAATGCTTACTCAAGCCTGGTGACATTCTTTTTACCAGCATTCCCAATTTCCTGTATCGCCGAGTGGCTCAGGCGACCGGCTCCTTGGCTTCGCATGTCGGCATTGCCTTCCATGATCTCGACGCGGGTTGGCTGGTTGCCGAGAGCGCTGTCCCGATGGTCAAATACACGCCACTCGCCGATTTTGTCTCCAGGTCAGATAACGGCTGGTTAGTCGTCCGTCGGTTACGCGGCGGCCTGTCTCCCGACCAGGTCAACGCGCTTCGCATAGCCTGTGATGCACGCATAGGCAAATTCTACCATCTCGGCTTTCGCTATCTATCGTCGAGGCAGTTCTGTTCGAAACTGGTCTACGACGCCTATTTAGCCGCCTCCGGAGTTGAAATCGGCACACTTGAATCGTTTCAAGCCTTGTTGAAACGCCAACCCGGAACATCGCTAGGTTTTTGGCGTTTATGGTTCTTAGGCAGGATTCCGTGGACTCGGCTTACGATAACGCCGGCAAGCCAGCTCGCATCCGACAAGCTGGAAACCATTTGGCCGCCCTGCCCGCAACAATAACAAGCGCGTAAAGCCGTCCCGACACCGCCGGCTTGCCGCGGAAACAACCCTTTTCCTGTTCAACATATCGGACTATCGATTAATGATGAGAGCAATAATACGCTATGATTAAGTCACACCACCTTCCACTGTTCCTGTTGTCAATATTATTGATTTTATCGCCGGCACTACTGCCGCAGGCGGCGGCTGCACAAATTAACGCGTCGGTGGACCGTAATCCGGTCAATCTCGATGAATCCTTCCAGATTACTTTTACGGCAACGGATACACCTGACGGCGAACCCGATTTCAGCCCGTTGGAGCAGGATTTTTCGATACTCAGCCAAAGCCAATCCAGCAGTTCGTCATGGGTTAACGGACAATCCAGTAAGAGCATTCAATGGATCTTGAATGTTATGGCTAAAAACAGCGGCAGCCTGGTCATTCCTGCAATCCAATTCGGCGCTGATACCAGCCGGTCAATAACGGTCCTGGTCACGCAGGGCAACGCCAGTAAAGACCTTAAGGCTGACGAGGATTTATTCATGGAAGTCGATGCTGTACCGGAAAACCCTTACCTGCAATCCCAGGTTATTTATACCTTGCGCTTGTACACCCGGATCGATATTGCCCAGGCCAGGTTGAATGAACCGGAACTTGCCGACGCCGTCATTGAAAAACTCGGCGATGACAGCAACTATAGCACGCAACTCAACGGTGTTACTTATTCCGTCACCGAACGTAAATATGCTGTTTTTCCGCAAAAAAGCGGCGCCTTAACGATAAAGCCACTGACATTATCGGCGGAAGTGCTGGCAACCAATAATCGCCCGCTGTTTAACGGCTTTTTTAATTCCCAGATGACCAAGACCAAACGCATCGAGTCAAAAGCGGTCACGCTACAGGTAAAGCCTGCTCCGGCGGCATTCAACGGCCCACACTGGCTACCCGCCGAACAACTGGAATTGACACAGCAATGGTCGGCTGATGTGCATGCAATGAAAGTCGGCGAACCGTTAACGAGGACACTGGCCCTGCAAGCTAAAGGCACGACTGTCGGTCAACTGCCTGAGCTGGGTACGACTAAAACCGACGAACAATTAAAGAGTTACCCCGATCAACCGATATTAAAAGAGCAAAAAAATGCAGACGGTTTGAGTGCTTACCGCGAAGAGAAAATTGCGCTGATCCCGTCAAAAGCAGGCGAGTACCGATTACCCGCGATAGCAATCCCGTGGTTTAATACACACAGTCAAAAAATGGAAATCGCCAAAATCCCGGAAACCGTCATCACGGCGATTGCAGCAACGGATGCCCATACCCCTAGCCCGGAAATCAAGCCCGTCAAACCGGCCACCGTTGAACCCGCGCCGATTATCCCGATGCCGGCACCTGAGCAAACAAACAATTACTGGCCGTGGGTTTCAATGTTCCTGGCAACAGGTTGGCTATGCACAAGTATTTATTTTTTAGCGAAACGCCGCGCCCAAAAAGTTGTTGTCAAAGATAGCGGCGAGGCTGATGACATCCATTACAAGGACAATATCAAGCGCTTAAAAAAAGCCTGCACCGAAAATAACGCCGCAACCGCCAAAACGGCATTACTCGAATGGGGACGGCAACACCATATGCAAACCAGCCTAGGCGCTATCGCACTGTCTTGCGATGCGCGCCTGCGGGATGAAATATTGTTGCTGAACCAAGTGCTGTACAGCAAGGAAAGCGGGCAATGGACAGGTAAACGCCTGTTCCAGGCGTTTACCGAAAATAAGGCGCGCGCAAAATTGGCGGTAACCGAGGAAAGTGGCTTAAAGCCATTGTATCGTCTGTAGATATTCGCGCGCCATAAACAGCGCGGCAATCGAGCGGGCTTCAGTGCATTCCCCGGTCGCCAGTAATTCATTGATATTATTTAACGGCCAGGGAATCACTTCCAGCTCTTCCGGCTCGTCGCCCAGCAATTTCTCGGCGTACAATTGCCGCGCAAGAATAATCTCGGTGGTATGCTCAAGGTACGAAGGCGCCATTGAAAAAGTGCTTAAATGATGCAGGATGCCGGCGCCAAAACCGACTTCTTCCTTAAGCTCCCGATTGGCGGCTTCGAGGAAGGATTCGCCGGCATCGACCTTGCCTTTTGGCAAACCCAGCTCATAACGGTGTACACCGGCGGAATATTCCCTGATTAACAGCACCGTTTCGCTATCCAACATCGGCACAACCAGCACCGCTCCGCCGGAACCGCTTCTTGCGAGGCGTTCATAATTGCGTAACTCGCCATTGCTAAATTGTTTATCCAGCGATTCAATGCGGAATAAACGACTCTTAGCGACGGTCGTTTTATTAAGAATGGTCGGTTTCTCAGCCATAGTGGTTACTCTGTCAGGTCATTATTTTAATATAACCCACTCTTATGATTAATTGGAAAAAAATTGACACCGTGTTGCTGGATATGGACGGCACATTGCTGGACTTGAATTTCGACAATCATTTCTGGAAAGAATTTGTCCCGTTGAAATATGCTGAATTGCACGGCTTACCTGTTCATGCGGCAAAGCAGCAACTGGTGCCGCTGTTTAAAAGCATGGAAGGCAAACTGGAATGGTATTGCCTGGATTATTGGAGTGAAACCTTACGACTGGATATTGCCGGATTGAAAGCCGAGCTATCGGGATTGATAGCCGTATTGCCGCATGTTGTCGAATTCCTCGATAAAATGCAGCAATCGCCGAAAAAAGTTTTGCTCGTCACTAATGCGCATCGCGACAGCCTGGCGTTAAAAATGGAAAAAACCTGTTTACAGCCGTTTTTCGATGCGATTATCAGTTCTCACGATATGGGCGTACCGAAAGAACAGGCGAATTTCTGGGAATTATTGCAACAGCGGCAGGCGTTTGAGAAACAGTCCACGCTGCTTGTGGATGACAACCTGGCGGTATTGGATTCAGCGCAACGCTTCGGTATCGGCTACTTAATTTCCATCAGCAAACCGGACACCCGCTTACCCAAAAGAGACATCACGAGTTATCCTGCGATTGAGGATTTCCGGGAGCTGATGAACGGGCTTTAGGCGCCCTGTCCTTGCGCGGATCGGCATGCTTTCCCTGATAAGCTGTTTTAGCTTTCGCGGGCTTTTTTTCCGGCATGATGACCTCTGCCAACAACTCTTTGGGAATAGCCTGGACAGGGATTTTCTGGCCGATATAGCCTTCAATATCCGGCATCGAATAGGCGTATTGCTCGCAAATAAAACTGATCGCTACGCCGCTGGCCCCGAAACGCGCAGTCCGCCCTATCCTGTGCACATAATCTTCGACATCCTGAGGCAAGTCGTAATTAAAAACATGCGAAACATCGGCGATATGCAGGCCCCTGGCGGCGACGTCGGTCGCAATCAGCAAGGTAATGCGGTTTTCCTGGAAATCGTTCAGCAGGCGCTGGCGTTTATCCTGCGGCACATCGCCGCTTAATGCAGCCGTTTTATAGCCATTGGCATTCAATACGTCATCCAGCAATTCGGCACAACGCTTGGTATTGACAAAAATAATGCTGCGTTGCGGCCGGTATTGATTCAGGATACCGACCAGCAACGGTATTTTCTGCTCGTTAGCAGGGCAAAACGCGCTTTGCTGTATCGACTTGGATGTGACTTCTTCACTTTCTATGCGTATCAGCACCGGATTATTCATGTGCTCATAAGCCAGCTCGGTCACCTTATAAGACAAGGTCGCCGAAAACAGCATGTTTAAACGCTGGTCAGGCGGCGGCATACGCCGTAATAAATAACGGATATCTCTAATAAAGCCCAGGTCGAACATACGATCCGCTTCATCCATGACCGTTACTTGCACGTTATCCAATGTGAACGCATTTTGCCTGTAAAAGTCGATAATACGCCCCGGCGTACCGATAATAATATCGACATTGGACTTGATTTTATCGAGCTGTTTTTGGTAATCCGTACCACCGTAAATCAGCGCCAATTTCAGGTTAAGATACTTGCCCAACAATAAGGCATCCTTATGAATCTGGATAGCCAGTTCGCGCGTGGGAGCAAGAATAATCGCCCTGGGATTTTTGATGTGCTCGCTTTCGTCATTGAGCAAATGCTGGAACATCGCCAGTAAAAACGTTGCCGTTTTGCCGGTACCGGTTTGCGCCTGACCTGCAATATCCTTGCCTCGTAACGATAATGGCAAAGCCTTATCCTGGATCGGCGTACATTGATTAAAACCGGCATCGCTTAACCCGTTAAGAATAATGTCAGACAGTTCGAGATTGCTGAAGCGCGTTTCTGTTAAATGTGTATTTTTCATGTGCTATAGCATAACGTAAAAACCAGGTTTTTTAAAAGCAAAGCAAATCCCCAAGAGCCGCCTAAAAATTGATTGACTACAACCATTAACCTCCCTATAGTCTTAGCCTTTTAATTGTTGGAGAAATAATGTGAGCGACTCAGTCCTTCATGTAAGCGATAGTGAATTTAACGAAACTGTTATTAAAGCAAACGGTCCTGTATTGGTTGACTATTGGGCTGAATGGTGCGGACCTTGCAAAATGATTGCCCCTGTTCTGGATGCGATTGCCGAAGAATATGCAGGCAAATTAACCGTTGTAAAAATAAACATAGATGATAATCCACAAACGCCCCAACATTATGGTGTCCGCGGCATTCCGACACTGATGCTGTTTAAGGACGGCGAAGTTGAAGCGACTAAAGTCGGTGCGTTAACAAAATCAGAACTTGCCAAGTTTATTGACAACAATATCTAACACGCCCTCTGCTCAGATCTGTTACAAAAGGTTGGACGGGTCTGAGTGCATCAGTTATACTTATCCGGTGCGGAAATCTACGCACTCAAGCATATCATCCGATAGTACACCCCTGACATTAAATCCATCCTACGCAAGTCGTTACGGCGTAAAGCCCTAACCGCTTTCCTTCGAGTTATCTTTTTTATGAATCTTACCGAGTTAAAACTTAAACAAATCAGTGAAGTTATTGATATCGCCGAGTCCCTTGGACTTGAAAGTGTTGCCCGCTCACGCAAACAAGATTTAATTTTTGCCATCCTGAAAAAACAGGCAAAAGCAGGTGACGATATTTATGGCGACGGCGTTCTCGAAATTTTACAAGATGGTTTTGGGTTTTTACGTACACCCGGATGCTCTTATCTCGCAGGTCCCGACGATATTTATGTCTCCCCCAGCCAAATCCGCCGCTTCTCGCTGAAAACAGGCGATACCATCAGCGGTAAAATTAGACCACCGAAGGATAATGAACGTTATTTTGCGATGCTCAAAGTTGAACAAATCAATTTTGAACCGCCTGAAAATACCAAAAATAAAATCTACTTTTCAAACCTTACGCCGCTGTTTGCCAAAGAGCGCTTCGTGCTCGAACAAGGTAACGGCACCAGCGAAGACTTGACCGGACGCATCATCGATTTAATCGCCCCGATCGGCAAAGGCCAGCGCGGCCTGATTGTATCGCCTCCGAAAGCCGGTAAGACGATGATATTGCAAAGCCTGGCGCAAGCGATAGCCGAGCAGAACCCGGAGTGCTATTTAATCGTATTACTGATCGACGAGCGCCCTGAAGAAGTAACTGAAATGGAGCGTTGTGTACGCGGCGAGGTTATTTCCAGCACCTTTGATGAACCGGCCACGCGCCATGTGCAGGTTGCCGAAATGGTTATCGAAAAAGCCCGGCGCCTAGTCGAACACAAACACGACGTAGTTATTTTGTTAGACTCAATCACCCGCTTGGCCAGGGCTTATAATACCGTTGTTCCCTCTTCAGGCAAAATATTGACCGGCGGCGTTGACGCGAATGCGCTGGAAAAACCCAAACGCTTCTTCGGTGCAGCGCGGAATATAGAAGAAGGCGGCAGTTTGACGATTATCGCTACCGCGCTCGTAGATACCGGTTCGAGAATGGATGAAGTTATCTACGAAGAATTCAAAGGTACCGGCAATATGGAACTGCACCTGGACCGCAAAATTGCCGAAAAAAGAATTTATCCTGCGATTAACATCAATCGTTCAGGAACCCGCCGGGAGGAGTACTTGGTTGACCCCGACACCTTGCAAAAAACCTGGATCTTGCGCAAAATCCTGCAACCTATGGATGAAACGGCGGCGTCCGAGTTTTTAATCGGCAAACTTAAAGACTTCAAAACCAATGCCGAATTCTTCGATTCGATGAAGCGTTAAATCATCGGTACGCCGATGCCGCGATTCACGCGGTGGATCCTGCATCAGGCGACTTCCAGGCAAAGCAGCAATACCGCAAAGCCATCGATTACCCATAATGTTTTCGGCAGTTCAGAGAAACGTCCTGTAGCTGTTTTTACCGCAGTGTACATAAACAGTCCCCAAATCAGCCCTTGGGTGATCGAATAGGTCAATGGAATCAACGCCATCGCCATAAATGCCGGAATGGCCTCGACGAAATCATTCCACGCGATCTGCACTGCGGCCCCCATCATATAGACGCCGACAATAACCAATACCGGCGCTGTAGCGATGGCTGGCACCAGTTTTGCCAAGGGCGCAAAAAACATCAACGGCAAAAACAACAATCCGGCAAACACCGCTGTTAGGCCCGTACGACCACCGGCTTGTACACCGGAAGCCGATTCGATATATGCCGTGCCGGGGCTGGACCCGAACAAACCGGAAAAAATTGTCGCAAAAGAATCGGCTATCAGCGATTGCTCCATGCGCCGTGGCTCACCATTTTCATCTTTCAGATTGCCCGCCTCGGCGACGCCGACAAAAGTAGAAATACTGTCGAACATATCGGTAAATAATAAGCCGAATGCCGCAGGAATCACCGACCAATGCAAGGCGCCAAGCAGGTCCAGTTTGAACACCGTGCTGAAATCCGGCGTAGAGAGCAGTTGCTGCATGCTGACCAGACGCGGGTTACCGAAATTCACCGCCGAAGCATCGCCATACCAACGCCCGATCGGGTACGCCAATAGCGTCGTGACGAACACGCTCAAAATCAACGCCCCCGGAATTTTTTTTACGGACAGGATCGCGGCGATAAATAACCCCGCAATAAACGTCAAGGTGATGCTGTTTAACTCGCCCAAGCCAATAAACGGTGTTTTCACGACGATAAAACCGGCGTTAAAAAAACCGATCAACGCAATAAACAGGCCGATTCCAGCCGCGCTCCCGAGTCGCACACTGGAAGGTATCGCTTTCAGGATAAGGTTCCTGACGCGGAACACCGACAGCAGCAAAAAGATCACACCGCTCCAGAACACCGCGCCCAGCGCAGTTTCTACCGGAATATGCTGTTTTAACACGATGGCATAAGTGAAATAGGCGTTAATACCCATGCCTGGGGCCACCAATATCGGGTTATTGGCATACAAGCCCATCGTCACCGAGGAAAACACGCAGACCAGGACAGTCGCCGTCAGCACCGCCTCATAAGGCATCCCGGTCTGGCTCAACAGCGCCGGATTGACAACGACAATATATACCGAGGCGATAAACATCGTACCACCTGCAATCAATTCGCCCAGAATCGTTGTGTTATTGCGTTTCAATTGAAAAAACGATTCCAGCATGTCATTTACTCCGCTCGGCAGTCATCCAATCACGCTGCAAAACCGCCAACAACTCCCCGTCTTCTAACTTCAGCAACGCTGAAAACCGCGCTTTTTCAGCCCTGTCAGCGAGCACATACCTGCTTTCCAGGTAGTTCTTCAGCAACAGGTCAAGTTCCAGCATGCCGCGCCTACATTGCCATTTTAACCTGGCGAGATCTTTCATAGGACCATCAACCCAATTGTCTCTTTAGCAGCATTTTTTTAGTTTCAGCAATGGCTTTAGCGGGATTCAAACCCTTGGGACAAGTATCAGTGCAATTCATGATGGTATGACAGCGATACAATTTGAAAGGATCTTCCAATTCGTCCAGCCGCACTCCGGCATTCTCATCACGGCTGTCGGCAAGCCAGCGGTAAGCCTGCAACAATACCGCAGGCCCCAAATAACGCTCGCTATTCCACCAATAACTGGGGCAACTGGTTGAACAGCACGCGCACAACACACATTCGTACAGGCCATCCAGCTTAACGCGGTCCTCACGGCTTTGCAGGCGTTCAGAATCGGCCGGCGCAGGCGTCTGCGTTGCTATCCACGGTTTTATCGATGCGTATTGCGCATAAAAGTGAGTCATGTCCGGCACCAGGTCCTTGACGACCTGCATATGCGGCAACGGGAAAATCTTGATGGTATCAGGATAGGAATCAATGGCTTTAGTACAAGCCAGGGAATTTTTGCCGTTGATGTTCATCGCACAGGAACCGCAAACGCCTTCGCGGCAGGAACGGCGAAAAGTCAATGTCGTGTCGATGTCATTCTTGATTTTCAGGATAGCGTCCAGCACCATCGGCCCACAATCATCCCTATCCAGCTCATAGACGTCGATACGCGGATTTTCACCGGACTCGGGGTTCCAACGATAAACTTCAAATCGGCGGATATTGCCTGCGCCTACCGGTGCTTTAAAGGTTTTGCCTTCGGTTAACACCGAGTTTTTGGGCAACGTAAATTCAGCCATTAGTAAACCCTCTCTTTGGGTGGAATAACCTCAACATCGTCTGACAAGGTGTATAAATGCACGGGCCGGTAATCGATTTTTACCTCGTCGTCGATCAACCAGGTCAAGGTATGTTTCATCCAGTCGGCATCGTCACGATCCGGGTAATCTTCGCGAGCATGGCCTCCGCGACTTTCCTTGCGGTTTCCTGCGGCGTTAATCGCGACATTGGCCTGGGCCAAGAGATTATCGAGTTCCAGCGTTTCAACCAGATCGGTATTCCAGATCATCGACTTATCTTTTATCCCGACATCGACAAACGACCGGCTGATGTCCGCCATTGCCGCAATGCCTTCATCGAGCGTGCTTTGGGTCCTGAATACGGCAGCCTTGGCTTGCATCGTGCGTTGCATCGACAACCTGATTTCAGACGTGCTGAGATTGCCCGAAGCATTACGGATTCTATCGAAACGGGCGAGCGCTTTGTCGCAGGCGTCCTTCGCCAACGGCTTGTGCGTCGTACCGGGATTGATCAATTCGGCGCAGCGGATTGCCGCCGAACGCCCGAACACGACTAAATCCAGCAAGGAATTTGAACCCAGCCGGTTCGCGCCATGCACCGAAACACAAGCCGCTTCGCCGATCGCCATCAGGCCCGGTACGACTTTATCGGGATTATCGCCATCCAGCGTCACGACCTCGGCCTTGTAGTTGGTAGGGATGCCGCCCATGTTGTAATGCACGGTAGGTAAAACAGGAATCGGTTCCTTGGTCACATCGACACCCGCGAAAATTTTCGAGGTTTCGGCGATGCCCGGCAAACGTTCGTGGATAATCGCCGGGTCCAGGTGCTCGATATGCAGGTAGATATGGTCTTTGAGCTTGCCGACACCGCGGCCTTCATGAATTTCAACCGTCATCGCGCGGCTGACCACATCGCGTGAAGCCAGGTCTTTCGCCGACGGCGCGTAACGTTCCATAAACCGCTCGCCTTCCGAATTCGTCAGATAACCGCCCTCACCCCTGACGCCTTCGGTAATCAGGCATCCCGCACCATAAATGCCGGTCGGGTGGAACTGGATAAATTCCATATCCTGCAACGGCAAGCCTGCGCGCAACACCATCGCATTGCCGTCGCCCGTCACGGTATGCGCCGATGTGCAGGAAAAATAACTGCGCCCGTAACCGCCGGTCGCCAACACGCTGACTTGCGCCTTGAACAGGTGCAAAGAGCCGTCATCGAGACACCACGCCAGCACGCCGCGGCATTCGCCGTCCTGCATGATCAAATCCAGCGCGATGTATTCAACGAAGAATTCCGCATTATGCTTTAATGCCTGTTGATACAAGGTATGCAGGATAGCGTGGCCGGTCTTGTCGGCTGCCGCGCAGGTGCGTTGCGCCTGGCCCTTGCCGTAATGCGTCGTCATGCCGCCAAACGCGCGCTGGTAGATTTTGCCATCAGCGGTGCGGGAGAACGGCACGCCGTAATGCTCCAGCTCTATCACCGCAGGAATCGCCTCACGGCACATGTATTCAATCGCATCCTGGTCGCCCAGCCAATCCGAACCCTTGACGGTATCGTACATGTGAAAGCGCCAGTCGTCTTCACCCATATTGCCCAGCGCCGCGCTGATTCCGCCTTGCGCCGCGACGGTATGGCTGCGCGTCGGAAACACCTTGGTCAGGCAGGCCGTTTTCAGGCCTTTTTCCGCCATACCGAAAGTCGCCCGCAAGCCTGCCCCGCCGGCGCCAACCACGACGACATCATAAGCGTGTTCGATAATGTTATATGCTGTAGACATGGCTTATCCTATTGTTGCTACGATACGAAACACGGCGAGCAACGCCGCCAGCGCCATAAACCCAAAGACCAGCTTGACCGTCCAGACGCCGACGATTTTGGCGCCGTCGGCGGCGACATAATCCTCAATCACGACCTGTAAACCCAAAGCCGCATGGTAAAAAGCCGCCACTATCCAGGCTGCGATGCACACGGTATTAAACGGCGCGGCCAACCAGTCCACAGTTTGTCGGTAAGGCGCCGTCAGGCACAAATCCAGGAATACGATCAACCAAAAAGACAGGGGAATCAATGCCGCCGCAGTAACGCGCTGCATCCACCAGTGATGGGTCCCGGCTTTCGCTGAACCTAATCCGCGAGCCTTGGCTATAGGTGTTCTAAAATCCATAATACCTCCTCAAACGATTATCAACGTAGCAACCGTTAGCACGAATGACGCAAGCAGCTCCGCCAAGGCATAACGATTTAAGGTTTCAAGCTCAAAACCCTGCCCGGTATCCCAGATTAAATGCCGTACGCCGTGGCATAAATGAAAAAAAAGCGCGTAAATGAAACCCCAGTATATCAATTTCATCAGCCATACCCACATGACTGCCTGCATTGCGGCATAGGCATCCGCGCCCCCCGAAACTGCTGAAATAATAACAACAAACAGCAGCAAACCGACCGATAACAACACTCCCGTGATGCGGTGGGAAATGGAAATTAGGCCGGTCAGCGGCAATTTATAGATTTGCAAATGCGGTGAAATCGGTCTGTTAGCGTTCGTTGCCATAAAGTACCTGCCGGGTTTCATAAAGTTACTGTGTTAATCAAAAATCGAGACACTGTTAGGTAAATATCCGGGAATAACTATACCCCATGCCGGGATTTTTGGGCTACTAACTTAAGGGAACCCCTAAAAATAAGTTACATTCATGGTTCGACAAAGCTCCCCTGAGCGTAGCCGAAGCCTTTCATGAGCGTGTCGAATGGGGCTCACCACGATCATAACTTATTGATAACTAAATATCCCCAACTCTGTCTCCGTGCCATACGCAATCAATCCGACTGTCACGGGAATCAACGTGGACTATGGCTTGTTTTTCATCGAATTCAAGCCAAGCATACGGTTTTTCATTCAGATGGGGGTAATATCGCCAACTTCCAGCCAAGCTTCAAGTTTCGTTCGTATATAGTCCGGGGACAGTCTTTCCGGCTCCAGTCCGTACCAAAATAGTTCCCTGCTTTTAAACCTGAAAATATCCGAACTTCCGAATCAACAAGAAACTCAGGAATATCATCGACAGACTTGTGCTCGCCAACCATCCGGTCTTCGTGGATCTCAAGGGTCTCTTCGTCCATCATCAGCGCTTTTACAGATGGCAATTTAGAGCGTACATCACTCAAGATAGATAAGCCCCATGTATCAATATCTCCCCAATAGGCGACGCCTGGATTTAAGCCATATCGCATTCATCCAGGCAACGTTTTTACCGCCGCCAAATACGGCAATGGTATCTTTAAGCAAAGGCAGGCCCAAGCCTGACTGCATATTCTCCACGATCAGGATGTTGTTAGCGGGTAGCGCCTACCTGCTCAATACATCGCCCGGCAGTTGCAGCAGGGGAAAGCCACCCATGCTTGCTTTTACGCTTTCACAAAGCGGGTGAACGGTTAGCCATCCCTTGGGGGGATCAAGACATCCAAGCCACTCAAGCAATCCACCTGCCTCCGACACTAACACTGCTTACTTAAGAAATTTAAGAAACCAATACAAACAGTTAGGATCAGTTACAAACACTTACACCTTGTATAAATCAGCTATAATCGCTTCGTTAATCAATTGCCCTGATCAAGGAGTTGTATCCTAGGCTGTCGAAATAAACGGATTTATTAGATTTCAATGTCCCGCTTTTTTGAACCTAGGATATAGTAATAAGTATTTGAATAAAATATACTTTATTGCAATAATAAATCCAAATAGCGGGAGCAATATTGAGCAAAAAACCAGTAAATTTCGACAGCCTAATTCCGCTCCCAACCACTGGATAGGCCCAGTTATCGTTTATTCACCAAACTCAACGTGACTGATGATTTTCAAGCTTCATCACGCACTCGCAGATTCGCCGCCTTGCCCTGCCGAATCGGATTCGTTATCCTACGGACTGCCCTTTCGCTTCCAGTTGCTCTCCACCTCATTTCGCAATGACGCAGTTACTTTCAGCTACGACGTTATGGCATACGCCGACCGGGACTTTCACCCTGTTGATAAGTTGCCCATGTGGGCGCACGAGTACAAACCTAGGCTTGTACTCCAGAAACATACTGATTTAACCAACGACCTAAAGCTTTTAAACCAGTTTCAACTCAAGCACTTCCCACCTTCAATGGTTATACGCACTTTCGCCATGCTCGCAAATGTCCAAGCCTTCGCGTTCGACCTCCTCTGATACGCGTAGCCCTATCACCTTATCAACAATTTTGAACGCCGCGAAGGACACCACGCCCGACCAAAGCAAGGTCACGATGATACCCCAGAGCTGGCTTTGCAACTGGCTAAAGATGCTGTATTCGCCAAAGCCGTTCGCTACATAATCGTAAACCCCGGTACCGCCGAGAGCCGGCGAAGCCACAAACGCCGTGCCCAGCGAACCCAGCATGCCGCTGATGCCGTGTACGCCGAAGACATCCAATGCGTCATCATAACCCAACTTGTTTTTCAACTCCGTCACCGCCCAAAAGCACAAGGCTCCAGCCAGCAAGCCCAGGCCGATAGCCCCCATAGGCCCGGACCAGCCGCAAGCCGGGGTAATGGCGACCAAGCCTGCGACCGCACCGGAAGCCGCGCCCAACATGCTGGGCGTACCACGCATAAACCATTCCGCAGACATCCAGGCCAACGTTGCAGCAGCCGTCGCCAGCAGCGTATTGGCGAACACCAGCGTAGCGGCGCCGTTTGCTTCCAGATTGGAACCGACATTAAACCCAAACCAACCCACCCACAGCAAAGCCGCCCCCATCATCGTCATCGGCACGTTATGCGGCGCCATCGACTCCTGTCCGAAGCCAACCCGTTTGCCTATCAACAAACAAGCGATTAATCCTGAAATACCGGCGTTAATATGCACGACGGTACCGCCGGCAAAATCCAGCGCGCCTTTTTGAAAAATAAGGCCCGCCGTATCCGTCGCCGCTTTGGCGGCAACGGCGTCGGTATAAGCATCCGGCCCGGCCCAATACCAAACCATATGCGCGATAGGCAAGTACGAAAAAGTAAACCACAACACCATAAACAGCAGCACGGCGCCGAATTTGATCCTTTCCGCAAACGCCCCGACGATCAGGGCCGGTGTAATCGCCGCGAAAGTCAATTGGAACATCATATAAATGTACTCGGGGATGTACACGCCTTTACTGAAGGTCGCCACTACCGAATCGGGGCTTATGCCGCTAAGGAAAGCCTTGTCGAAACCGCCGAAAAACAGGTTGCCTTCGGTAAAGGCGATGCTGTAACCGTATAAAGCCCACAATACCGCGACCAGGCAGAAAATGATGAAGACTTGCATCAAAATGGAGAGCATATTTTTTGCCCGCACCATGCCCGCATAAAACAACGCCAAACCAGGCACGGTCATCAAGATAACCAGCACCGTGGCGACAATCATCCAGCCGGTATCCCCTTTGTTCGGAATCGGCAAGGCCGCAGCCTGCTCTGCGAACGACATGCCCGAATAGAGTAAGGGCAGCAATACCGCTAAAGGCTTTGTTAGTTTTGTCATGAAGTTTCTCCATAGTGTTATCTGTCATTCGAATAAGCTAACGGAACCGGATTGAAACAACGGCGGCCCCACTTCGCTGAAAAGTAAGAGCAGGAGTCATGCCAGCATGAATTTGATCTGCGACAAGCCCGCAGCAGCGGCATAAACCCGAACCGGCTTGCACCAATTCCATACGAAAAGCCGAGTCTACGCACACTCTTAGTGCCGTAAGCAAGGCCGGTTTTAAATTCTTGACAGCGATTCCTGTCGTTGAAGCGGCATAGCGCTATAAATTACCGATGCAGCCGCATGACTGAAAGCCTACGGATACTCATTATGATTTTGGCACAGGCAATGCTTGTAATCTCGTATTAAGCCCTTAATTCGACTCCTAAAATAATCGAGCCTATTATGACCCAAGCATTAGAAGGCCATTTCAATCCCGCAGTGCATTTTCTGGGATTAGTTCAAAAAGCTATCGCCGACGGCATCACCCGGCATTGCGTTTATCCCGGTTGTCCCGATATCTATCTTGTCCCCGCAGAAAACGCCTACTACACCGCACAGCCGAACATAAAGGCCTTGCACGCCCTCTGTGTTGCCGCGGCGCTTGATGATTTAAGCGTGGAATTAATGCCGGATTGGCGCCCGAATAACGACCAAGACCTACGCGCCGGACGGATGCTGATCCATCGTAAACAGCGGAGCACAAGCGCTGAACTGTTAAAGCGGCCATTGGATGAATTACTATGGTATGCCGCCCTTTGCGCCTCGAACGGGCAATTGCTGCAAGGCCATCCTGCCGAAACAGCGGTACGGCTGCTGTCTTGCCCCGATTTTTCACGGCTATACCACGAAGAACAGCATTTATTACTGGCGGCAGCCATGCTCGAAAACAGTGCGGCTTTAACCAAAGTGGCGGAAACCACCGGCATTCCGTTAGCCCAGGTTTTTGATTTCCATAATGCCTGCGCCATGCTCGGCTTGATTGTGATCGAAGAAAGCGATGTTTTCGATCCGGAAAAATACTTGCTTGGCTTGATTCAAAAAACCGGAAATAATCCGCAAATGTGGCGTTGCGAACTCGCCGGACAAGCGCTTTTAATTATTTCCCCTGCCGAGGGCAAATATTACAGCGACGCCGATCCAGCGGCTATTGGCAAGCTATGCACTGCACAATTGTCTGAAATGCAAGTCAGTGTCATCGACAATAACAGCGATGAAGAGGAAATTGTGCAGATAGGGCGGTCCAGGGTGCGCCGGAAAAAAGCAGCGGCTTTGCCGAAAATGCCGGAGCATCCGCTGTCCGAGCTACGCTTCCGCGCCGCATTGTATGCCTCGCAAGGACGTTTGTTGGCAGGTTACACTATCAATACGCCCGTACATTTGAATAGTTGGCCGGATAAGAAATTACTGAAAGAATCGGCTTCGATCAAAACTGAGCGGTATATTTTCCCGCTCGCCGCCTACATGACCAACAAAGCCGCCAACCTTGCTGAAATAGCCGAAGCAACCCATCTACCTTTAGCCCAGGTGATCGATTTTCACAATGCTTGCGCCGTGGCGGGTTTATTGGAACAGCCATAAGAAATACAGGCCTTGCAGTCAATGATGTTGGCTGCATCGTCCAACTACCTGTTTAACCCCTATTGATCTGTGGCTGAATAGTTACCGTAATTTTGACATTTGTACCGGCTTTGGCTAGGCTGTTCAATGTTACCTGCCAAGGTAACAGCTCAGACCGTGTGGGGGCGTGCTGCACGCGCCTTCTCCGGCGTGTGGATAACGCGCCAGTCCGTTCATGGCGCGTGCAGCACGCCCTACAAGCAAGGGGCTGAATAGTTACCTGTCAAGTAACCTTCTTTCCGCGGATTTTTATCACGACAACAGATTGTTAAGGCGAGAGAACCATGAATTACAAATGCATGATATTTGCCGTTACGGCATTTTTAGCTCCGAACATCGTTTCGGCCAATCCGTTTATCGGGTTATGGGAAGGCGTAGACCCCGACGATGGCGGCCATCAAGTGCTTTCCATATCAGATAACGGACAAGGCGGCGTAAACTTGCTGCTATACGATACCTACTTTACCTTGTGCAATGGCGGCAGGGGCGTCAGCAGCGGTTCAGGAACGCCGCTACGCAGGACCCTGCTGTCCGAAGACTACAAAACCTACTGTTATGACACTCAACAAACCAAGGTAGGCGCCAGGACTTACAAAATGAATGCAGCCGGCAACCTGTTAAAAGTGGATCGCTCCAGCAGCAATTTAGCGCCGGTCATTTATCACCGCACCAATACCACCTCACCGTAACGGTCCAAACAACGCCGGCGCAACGATGCTGGTTGAAATTTTCATCCACTACCCTCATATCGCCATTGAATACCAAACTCACTTGGTATTTATGGGGTATTTCTTAATCTTTACTGTATCTGGAGACTTTTATGGCTATTGTTCGTTATCAACCCTGGGGATTATTGAATCAATTACAAAAAGAGCTGGAACGCAATTATCAAGGTGCGGGCGGTGACGGCTCGATTGCTACCGCGGAATGGGCGCCTGCTGTCGATATTAAGGAAGAAAACGATAAATTTGTTCTGCATGCGGATATTCCCGGTGTAAAACCGGAAGACATTGATATCAGCATGGAAGACGGCGTATTAACCATCCAAGGCGAAAAGAAAACTGAAGCAACGACCGAGCAGGAAGGCTACAAACGCGTGGAAAGATCGCACGGCTCTTTCTACAGGCGTTTCAGCTTACCCGATACCGCCAATCCCGATGCCATCAGCGCCAAATCGAAACACGGCGTCCTGGAAATCGTAATTCCAAAACGGGAAGCGGTTCTACCGAAAAAAATTAACATCGCAATTGAAGAATAAGCACGCACCGGCTTCGGCCCCTGCTTTTCGATTGAACTAACAGAGGATGGTGAGAAAGAGCTTCCCGGCCCTTTCTCACCGGATTTGTAGCGAAAAAAAACCTACCGCCATATTTTAAACGCTTAACTTTTTGGTTTATTTATGTAGGACACGTATCCTACGAAATATACCTTACGACTCGCTGCCGTAGCACTTTCCATAATCAATACAGACATCACACGACGGTGCCCGGCACAAATACAAGCCTTCCATTTCGCAAAGCTGTTTGTACAGGAATTTTTTCCACTTCATGTCCTTGTCATTTTTTGCCGCCAATGCGGGAAAATTGTACTGCAGCAACTCGCTCAACTGCACACGCGACCAAAGACCTAAATCCTGCCACAAATGATCGCTGCCGAGACATCCGGCAACAATCATCGCAATCATAATATCTGTATCCGCGCTTTTAGTGGCGGCATGTTGTTTCAGCAGGTTGACCAGGTCTTCTTTTTCCAGCATCCGGCTAAAATCCAGGCTATGGCCCGATGCCGCCTGTTCCGGGATAGGGTAAGCGTGGAAACGCGCACGGACCGCCTTAAACTGCCCAGGCTCCAACCCCAGGTAATCAGGCAACGCACCTTGCCCTACGCACCAACTGGCGATCATCGATGCCAGCCACTTTTGGTTAGGCGTGTTGATAGTCGCTGATGTTAACCGGGCATAAATCCGTTCCCGATCATCCTGGAGCTGGAGCACCGCGGACATGATTAATACTCAACCAGTATGTCTTCATCCCGGACAATCATTTGGCAAGCCAATCGCCACGGTGGCGGCAGGTCATCGACGATAACTTGCTCCATCTCTTCCTTGGTGATCTTTCCGGATTGTTTTAACACGGCTTTTTCTTTTTCCGTTAACGTTCCGCCCATGCGTTCGAGTTTTTTATCGACGCTGCTGACTTTAACGATACAGGTGCCGCATTCGCCGTCTTCGCATTCAAAATTAATAGGAATTTTGTTTTCGCGAGCCAGCTTTAACAAGGTCTGGGTATGGCTACCCGCAACCGCATAGACGGTTTTATCTTTATATTCAGGATTTGAGAAGGTTATTAGGGCCATGAATGTACTCCTTATAATTATGAGCGTGAATAAGTTGCAACGACTATTTACACGGGTTTGACACTGATTTTCCCGCCCAATACCTGAGCTTGGCAAGCCAAACGGTTATGTTTGCCCGCCATGTTTTCACGCAGGATTTTATCTTCCAGCACGGACGGCTCGGTCAGGTTGTCCCAACCTTCCGTTACTTTCATGATGCAGGTACCGCAATCACCTTCACGGCAGCCATAAGTGATGCCTGAACCGACTTTTTCAGAAATTTCGATAATGCGCGTGCCGGCAGGCGCCGATACCGTGATATTAATATCTTCAAATGTAATACTTGCTTTCGCCATGGGTATACCTCGTTGTGTGTTGTGTGTGTGGCTTGGCAGTGGCTGCGCGTCGCGCGCCCTTGCCAGAGCCCTAAAAAGATACGCATGCGTACCCTACGCGTAATTATTCAGTCTCTTGCCAAGCTACCTGAAGCGTAGGGCGTGCCGCACGCCTTCTCCGACGCGAGGATAAAACGTGCCAGTCCGTTGATGGCGCGCGCGGCACGCCCTACAATAGGCAACTTTAGCAAAGAATTGAATAACTACCCCTACGCCAACTCAGCCATGTCAATCACTTTGGATTGCCGCAGCCCTGTCAGCTCCTGCGCTAATTCCAGGCCAAATTCGTGGCAACACTGAATTTCTTCTTCGGTAGGAATCAGTTTAACGCGCAACCCCGGAATGGGGACACGCAATTTGAGACCACGCAGGCGGTCTTCAACCATTTTCACCGCTTCCCCGGTCCATCCGTAAGAGCCAAACACACCGCCCAGTTTGGATTTCAGGTTAATCACCGCCAGTGATGACAATAAATCCCAAACAGGCTTGACGGCATCGCCGTTAATCGTCGGCGTACCGAACACAATGCCGTCAGCGCCTTCAATCAGGTCGACAAACGGCGTTATTTCACTGCCTTCCAGGTCGTATAGCGACACCCGCACATGCTCTACGGTCATCGCGCCTTCATAAATCGCTTCCGCCATACGCCGCGTGTTGCCGTAAGAGCTGATATAAAAAATCAACAGGGTTTTTTCGCTTTCGTTAATCTCGCTTTGCAGCGCCGAACGCGATAACTCGCGATAACGTTGCACATAACGTTGCGGCTGGTCGCGAAGCAGCGGGCCGTGCGCAGGCAGGATCTTATGCAACGGCAGCAAGGGCTCGATCAAGTCCAGCGCACGGTTTACATAATCCTTGAAAGGCCGCATGATGTGCGCGTAGTAATATTCAAACGAGAAGCGGAAATCGCCGACTTCATCATTAAACAATCGGCTATCGCAAAAATGACAGCCGAACACGTCGCCTGAAAACAGTGTTTTTTCTTCCGGCAAATACGTGCACTGGGTATCCGGCCAATGAAGATAAGGGGTATGTAAAAACGCCAAGGTCCTGTCACCAAGCGACACGCTGTCGCCGGTCGATACCGGCGTAAACACAAGATCATCCTGTTTCAGCAACGCCTTGACCATTGATTGGGCTTTTTGCGAGATGTATAAGCGCGCTTTGGGCGCACGCCGCATCAGTTCCGGCAAGGCGCCGGTATGGTCGGGTTCCAGGTGGTTTAAGACGATGACATTGATTTCATCGTAACGGGCGACCGATTCCAGGCGCCTGAAAAAATCGCCGGCAAAATTCTCTTTAACGGTATCGACCACGGCGACGCCTTCACTGCCTCGCACTAAATACGCGTTATAACTGGTACCGTTAGCGGTTTTCAGGATAATATCAAACGTGCGCAAACTGGGGTCCAACGCACCTATCCAATAGACCCGTTCCGACAGCGCAACCGCCTGGGCGACGCCGTCAACGGCTAAAAGCGGCGGCTTATTCATGGCCGCAAGCGGATTGTAGAGCTGCCCGCGGGCAGCTTTCCAAATCCCGCTCAACAGTGACTGCCGTCAAACCTATCCAGGCATCAATCCGTTGCTGGTCAAACCCCGCCATCAAGCGCCCACCGACCTGCATCAACGGCCGGCGTATCAGCAGCGGATCTTTCAGCATCAATACCAGCGCTTCGGTTTCATTTAAGGTTTCAGGGTCAATCTCGCCCGTTTTAATCGCCGGTGCGCTGTAGTTAAACCAGTTCCGCACCGACAAACCTGTAAAAAACGCCTGCAAGCGCAAAGGCTCCCAGGCCTCGGTCAACAAATTCCTGGCAATAACCTGATGGCCTGCGCTGACCAGCAATTGCTTTTGCCGGGTGTTGTTGACGCAGCCCGGCTTTTCATAAAAATAAACCGTCGCCATAACCGTAACCTCGTTAATGCGACTGTAACTCGGCCATCGCCTCCGCCATTCTTTCCGGCGGAATGCCTGTTAATGAACCCGGCGGGTTTATCGCCTCGCCTAATGAATTCAATATTGCGCCTTCAATCGGGCAAATACTGGCGCATTGGTAGACCGGATAGTCACCTTCGCATTCGGTGCATTTTTTACTGTTAACCAAAAAATGCGGTTTGGCCTCATAAATGGCTTTGCTGGGACAAACCGGCTCGCATGCAAAACAATTAACGCAAGACTCAATAATTTTTACTGCCATAACAAACTCCTGGGTAGGGTATGCACCGCGTACCATTTTCGGCATCTAAATGGTACGCGGTGCATACCCTACGGCTGTCGTATAAGGTACAAATCCTGTTAATCCCGCAAGAGGTTGCGTTTTACCGATTGAATGTAGCGGCATGTTGGCTTACCCAAACCACGGGCAAGCCAACCTACCCCCTCTCAACCACACACCACTTACGCACTCGCCCTGGCGGCTTCAGGCGCCGCATCCAGCTTGCCTGCCGCCGCCATTTCCTTGTAAACCGCCATGACCGCCTCTTCAATCGGCTCCATCGCATGTTCACCGTTCGGCATAATTCCCGCGGCTTCGAGCATGTCCCACGGCTCGTAGCCGACTTTGGAACATAACACCGCTTCGCAACCGGCCAAGCCGCGGATAGTCAGTTGCAAAACACTTTCGCCATCGCCGCAACTGCTGTCGCCGCTGCAATATTGATCGGCTTTGCGGTGACTGATAAAGCGCACGCCATCCGGCGAAGCCTCATAAATCAAAAACTCTTTGGCATGACCGAAATGCACGTTGACCAAGCCTTGCCCGCTGGTCGCTACCGCCATCAGCACAGGGCGTGTCGCAAGCTTGGGTTCTGCTTTGAACTGTTCCGCTTTTTGCGTTTTTTCCAAACGCTTGCTGTCCATTTCCGCCTGTATCGCCTGATGAATGACCTTGCGTTTTTCCATCGCAGCCGAGTAATCAATCTCCATCTCTTCAATTTTATCCAGCGTAAATTCATCGCCGCGATCTTCGCCGAGCAAACCGACCGCATCGGCTCGGCATTGGCGGCAATGACGCATCATGTTCATATCGCCGGAGCAGGCATCCTGCAAATCCTGCAATTCATCATGGGTAGGACCGCGTTGCCCCATCACGCCATAGTACGTACCGTGTTCAGCCTCGGCAATCAGCGGCATCACATTATGCAGAAACGCGCCTTTGGACTTGACGACTTTGCTGACTTCGGCAAGATGCTTGTCGTTGACGCCGGGAATCATCACCGAATTGACCTTAACCAATATGCCTTTGGCAATCAGCATTTCCAGGCCTTTTTGTTGCTGCTCGATCAGGATCTTCGCAGCTCTCTTGCCTTTAATGCGTTTGTTGTTCCAGAATATCCACGGATAGATTTTCGCGCCGATTTCAGGGTCAACGGTATTAATGGTTATCGTGACATGATCGATATTGTGTTTGGATAATTCTTCGACAGCATCGGGCAGGGCCAGGCCGTTAGTCGATACACACAACTTAATATCGGGCGCTTCCTCGCTTAAACGGCGGAAGGTTTCAAACGTGCGTTCGGGATTAGCCAGAGGATCGCCGGGACCGGCAATACCTAATACGGTCATTTGCGGAATCGTCGCCGCGACCGCCATCGTCTTCTTAACGGCCTGGTCCGGCGTTAATAACTCGGAAACGACACCGGGACGGGATTCATTCGCGCAATCATATTTTCGATTGCAGTAATGGCACTGGATATTGCAAGCCGGAGCGACAGCAACGTGCATCCTGGCAAAATAATGATGAGCATCTTCGGAATAACAGGGATGGTTCTGGACTTTCTCCCGGATCGAATCGGGCAAGGCATCCATTTGATTATCTGTTGTGCCGCAGGAGCTGGCTGAACAGCCGCTTTTGGCTGCAGGTACTTCGTTTAAGACTGGCAATTGCATGGTATCTGACCTCGTATGTGCGTTTACAACGGTTGCAAAAGTAAATGCACAGGCCATGCCAATGGTGGTATTTTATTTTATGTTATTGATTTATATTGTTATTTTATAATACAATGATTGTTTATTGTTGTAAACATAACAGTCATCCTTCCAGGTTTTGTTATGAATGGCACAATGCCCGAGAGAGAAATAATGCTGCGTGGACATCCCTGTTTTTTTTGCAAGCGCCTATTTTTGACCCGGCAAGTGAGTAATCACTGAATTGAAGAAACGGGCTACCATCTTAAGGCAACTCGCAACAAATATCCCACCACCGTCACGCCCGCAATGGCTGAAGGGCAAAGCAGTTTCATATTTGCCGAAAACAGCGTTCATCACTGTCATCGATGAACAAAAACAGGAGCACTACTACACATTACTGCGCAATAGCGCGCATAGCAATGCATCCGAATTGTTCAAGGAAGACAGCCGAGGCCTGCCCGATGAAGATGAAGATACCCTGGCATTGGCCCCGGCTTTTTAGGCGTTTATCCTAATGCGTTTTATCGGCTGAAATTTTGGCAAGTACCCGAGTTTGCGGTCAAGCATCTGAAATCCGAAACCGGTTATACTGAAGTTACTATTATTTCAGTGAGTTATAAGTCCGACATACTCCTAGGGGTAATTGCTTTCAATACGGCTTGCTTAAAGTCCAAGATCGCTCAATCCCGGATGATCGTCGGGACGGCGACCTAAGGGCCAGTGGAATTTCCGCTCGGATTCCATAATAGGCAAATCATTGATGCTTGCATAGCGGCGCTGCATCAGGCCGTTTTCGTCAAATTCCCAGTTTTCATTACCGTAAGATCGGAACCACTCGTCCTTGTCATTATGCCACTCGTAAGCAAATCGGACGGCAATGTGGTTGCCTTCATAGGCCCAGAGTTCTTTTATTAAACGGTAATCGAGTTCTTTAGCCCATTTACGGGTAAGAAACTCGACGATTTGCTCCCGACCAACTGGAAACTCGGCGCGATTTCGCCATTGGCTGTCGATGGTATAAGCCAGGGCGACTCGCTGCGGGTCGCGGCCATTCCAGCCATCTTCGGCCATGCGCACTTTTTGGGCGGCCGTCTCGTGGGTGAATGGCGGAAATGGGGGACGTGCTTCATGGGTTGCATTCATTGTGATAACTCCAAAGTGAAAGATAAGGATAATCAGGCGGGAATAGCCTGATTGGGGGTCTTGGCGGCAGCTTGCTTCTCCGCCGGTCGGTCAGGCCGCAACGGGAACTATCCCGTGACGGCGCAGCACGTCCAGGTAAACATCCGGCTCAGGACGAATACGGTAGTTATCGGTCTCATGCGTCCAGATGACCTTGGCGTTGTTGTCGGTAATGATGACGGTCGGCAATACGGTTTCGCTGTCGTAGCCCATCATTTGCATGCCCATCGGCAAGCCGTGAGCCTGTTCGATACCCAGTGCGCGGGCGGCGGCGTTTCCCTCATCGGTTATGAAATCAAATTCCACGCCGAATTTCTTCGCCAAAGCCTCGGTATTGCTGTGCGGCTGCGGAGCAATCAGCGCTACACGGACGCCGAGAGCGCTGATGTCTTGATACCGGCTCGCCAGTTCCTTGATTTGCGCCATGCACAAAGGGCACCAGTTGCCGCGGTAGAATATCAGGATGGCCGGTTTGTCGGTTAATTGCGCCGAGCTTACGGTTGCGCCACTGGCGTTCCTGACGGTAAAGGCGGGTAAAGTGGAGCCAATCCTGAGTTTTGCGCTGGGTTGGCGTCCGCCATACGTTGAAAACCAGTAGGCATACAGTAAAAAACCGAACCATCCGACCAGCGCCAATGCCGAGGCTGTGACGCCGGCATTTTGTCCGTACCAAGCCCAAAAAGCAAGGCCGACGCCGACTGCGGCCAGAAAATTAATAAACGAAAAATGCGCGCTGGTGCGCGCGACGTTTTTGCACAGCATCAGCAGGGTAATCACCGTCAACAGCGGCCCGGCAGTCAGCATGACGCCGCTCCAGCCGATTGGGTTTTCGCCTTGGTACAGCATCCATCCGGCATAGCCGGTAATAGCCGTCACCAGCGTCATGTAGTGGCTGATGAATATCGATTTAAGTAGATTCATCGTAGGGTTCCTGTTTGTTCTTGTTGGAGCTTGAACGTTTATGCACATAATCTATGCCGTAACAAGCGTTCTGCCGGCGCCGCCGGTGCGATTTTATCGCACCGGCAAACGTTTCTTAGTGATTATCCCGCAGCCCGGCTCATATTGCGCAAGTCCTCGGTCGTGATGGCCTGGCCGCCGACGCCCCACTCGCCTGATGCGACGTCTTCTATCAGCACCCAGGTGACCGGCCTTAAGCCTTCGCCTTCCACCGAAACGATGGCGTCGGTGACCTTGCTGATGATGTCCTGTTTTTGTTGCAATGATAAATAACCGCTGATGCCTTTGATTTGTACGAGTGGCATGGTGTTTCTCCTGTAACAATGATTAATGTTGCGTAGCCGAAAAATAATACTTTTACGCGCACTGCTTATTGCACTGGACGGGGGCATCCCAGGCTTCCGCCTGGAATTGCACATCCAGTGGCGTGTGCATGATATGATTGGCGTAGTTGCTGAGCGTTTTCATCGCCACGCCCAACACCACATCCAGCACTTGAGCCAGGCTGTAGCCTGCGCCGATAAAATCGTCCAGGACTTTAGCGTCGACATGGCCGCGTTGCTTGACCACGGCGCGGGTGAATACCGCCAGGGCCTCCAATTTCCGCTCCGGCAATGGCTGCAACTCGCGTAAGGCGTCGACGATAGCGGCATCGGCCTTGACCATCTGTTTGGCAATTACCGAATGTGCCGCCACGCAATAAGTACAATGGTTTTCGGCGCTGGCCGCCAGCAACACGACTTGCTGCTCTACCGGAGTCAATGCCGTTTTGCCCATAAGAGCGCCGAGTTCGAGATAAGCTTGCAGCGTTGCCGGCGATTCGGCGAAACTACCAAGCAGGTTCGGTATGAAGCCGAATTTTTGTTGCGCGCCTTCAAGCAGCGACCGGGCTGCTACCGGTGCTTGTTCGATGGAATGAATATTGAATTGGGACATTGGTCTCTCCTTTTTTAATTTCTCAATAGGGTTTGTTATGCGAGGCTTTGTGTTAAACATTCATAGCGCTGTCTCCCGGCTTAATTTTTCGATGGCGTAAGATTAATGCTTTCAGGAAACCGAACCCATGCCTGCAATTCCGCCATTGTTGTCCAATTGTCCGGGAATAGATTGTGGATGCCTTAACGCCGCTGGTTAACGCACTGAATTTACATGCCAAGCTGGTTTATTCCGGCGGCGTTTGCGGGCATTGGCTGATGGATCACAATTCCGACACCTCGGTTTGGTTCCATTTGATCAGCAAAGGCCGGGGCTGGCTGCATACACCTGGGCGGGAAACGCCGCTGCCGCTGGATAGCGGTGATTTGATCCTGTTCTTACCGCATGCAGCCAGGCATTTTTTGTCCTATAGCGGCGAACACCTGCCTTGCGATGCGGCGGACAACCGCATGAGCAGTTGGGCGGATGGCGAATCGGGATTTGTCTGCGGCGAAATTGAACTGGCTGCGCCCAAATCATTACTGTGGCAGGCCTTGCCCGCCGAAATTGTCATCAAGAAAAACCAGGCGGGGGATATATTGACCCGGCTGATCGAGCTTATCATCAGCGAAGCCGCCGGTCAGCGCTTTGGCAGCGAATCGATGGTGGAACGTTTATGCGACAGCCTGTTCGTGCTGGTTATCCGTTACTGTATTGAGGAGGGCTTGGTGCGGGAGGGTGTCTTTGCGGCCATGCAGGACAAACGTCTGGCCACGGTGCTGGGCTTGATTCACGAACAACCCTGGCAGCCGTGGACGGTTGCCGAGCTGTGCACACGCGCGGGATTATCCAAAACGGTGTTGTCGGAGAAATTTTCTGCGCTAATCGGCTCTTCGCCGATTGAATACCTTATCGCCTGGCGCTTGCAGATCGCCGCATCCCGGCTGAAGGAACCGGGTATGAGCGTAGAGCGGGTGGCCGAACGTTGCGGCTATGATTCCGTACCGGCGTTCAGCAAGGCGTTTAAGCGCTATTTCGGCGTTTCGCCGGGAGCGTTCCGGCGTAATTAATCGTTCTGGCAAGCAGCCGAGTTGAGAAATGGGGATATATTGCCGGGGCTTTTCAACTATCTTAAAAGTCAATCTCGATGCCGACCGGGCAATGATCCGATCCGCTAATATCCGGCAGGATAAAGGCTTGCTTGACTTTGTCGAGCAGCGTATCGCTGGTCAATACGTAATCAATCCGCCAACCGACATTTCTTGCCCTGGCCCCGGCGCGGAAACTCCACCAGCTGTAAGTGACGGTGTCCGGATGGAAATGCCGGAAAGTATCGACCAGTCCTGCGTCGAGAAAACGGCTGAACCCGTCGATTTCAACCTGGGTATAGCCGGCCGATTTATTGTAATTCGGCTTAGGGCGGGCGATGTCGATTTCCCGGTGCGCGACATTGAAATCGCCGCAGGCGATCAGCGGTTTTTTGCCTTGCAGTTGCCGGCAATAGGCCAAAAACCCAGTATCCCAGGTTGCCCGGTAATCCAGCCGAGCCAGTTCCTCACCTGAATTCGGCACATAAACGTCGATCAGGAAAAACTGTTCGAATTCGGCGACAATCACGCGGCCTTCCCGGTCATGTTCGGCAATGCCCATATCGTTGATGATTTGCAGCGGCGCTTGCCGGGATAAAATCGTCACGCCGGAATAGCCCTTGCGTTCGGCGCAGTTGGAATAAATATGGTAGCCATCGATGCTTGCCAGCGCCTTGTCGATCTGGTCGGCCTGAGCCTTGGTTTCCTGCAACAGGATGCAATCGGCATCGAGTCGCGTGAGCGTTTCGGCAAAGCCTTTACTTTGTACCGAGCGAATGCCGTTGACATTCCAGGAAATTATTTTCATGTGATGATTCCGTCTGCTGCGTTAGAAATTGTGTCTTCAAGGGTGAAAATGCGCTTGGGCGGCTATTTTAGGCTTTTATTTTTTGGCTAACCAGGCGTTTTCAGGTTGATTTTTAAGCCGGCAACCGCTCCTGCGTTGCCCTACCTCTGTCCCTAGACCACCCTTGTGGTGGCATCCTTGCAGTCGTTGAAAATGAACAAAAATCCTGCGCGATTTGGGCACATTCATTCTTGGACATCGCCTAAAGACTTTTACCTGTTTAAACATGAGAATGTCGGCTACAAAAAACATGCCAGACAAAACCAACTGCGTTTTTAAGGTTTATTAATCTTCGCTGACTCATGGTATATTTTAACATTAGCGGAAAAACCACCTGAAGAGGAGATCGCATGGATTGGTTCAGGAACATCAAATTATGGCATCGTTTCACATGGTTGATCGGGCTGTTTGCATTCGGCTTCATCGTCTACGGTGCTTGGTCCTTCAAAACACTGAATGAGATTATGGTCAACGGCCCGGTCTACCAGCGCATCATTCAGGGCAAAGACCTGATTGCGGATATTTTGCCGCCGCCTGAGTATGTTATCGAGTCCTACCTGGTCGCCCTGCAATTGTCCGAGACCGGCGACAGCGACGAGCAGGATCGTTTGGTCGAACGTCTCCATAAATTAAAAAGGGAATATGACGAGCGGCACACGTTTTGGCTCAAGGAAAAACTGGACTGGGATTTATCCGAAACTTTCCTGAACCAGGCGCACCCCCAAGCCGCTAATTTCTATACCATTGCCTTCAACGAGTATATCCCCGCAGTGAAAAAACCGGACAAGGACGTGGCGATGCAGGCGCTGGCCCGGATGAAAGCGGCTTACGAACTACACCGCACGGCCATTGATAAAGTAGTGGAGCTTGCCGGCAAACGCAACAAAGCGGATGAGGCGGGCGCTAAGGCGAGCATTCAGTCCTCCGGCCAACTGTTGCTGGCGATCCTGGTCGTTTCGCTGGTAGCCGCCGTGGCCGTTGCAACGATGATCCTGCGCGGCTTGCTGACGTGTCTCGGCGGCGAACCGGAATACGCGGTAAAAATCGCTCACGACATCGCCGCCTGTAATCTCAGCATCAACATCGAAACCCGCGCCGACGACGAAACCAGCCTGCTGTCCGCAATGAAAGCCATGCAAGCCAGCCTTGCCCTGACGATCGGCAATGTCAACAACAGTGTGCACAAGCTGGAGCGGGCCGCCGCCCGGCTTACCCAGACGGCGGGACTGGTCGTGGAAAACAACTTGCACCAACAGGAAATGAGCCATTCGATGGCTGCCGCCGTGGAGGAGATGTCGTCCACCGTAGTCGAAATCACCTCCACGATGGAAGAGCTGTCGGCCTCGTCAACCCAGATTGCCGACCATTCCACGTCGGTGGTGGCTATTGCCAACCATACCCTGGAAAACAGCAAAAAAGGTTCCGATTCGATGCAACAACTGCTCACGAGAATGGGCGACATTCGTACCGGCAACCAGAACAGCCTGAAGGAAATCGTCGAACTCGGCGCCAAGTCGAAAGAAATCAGCAAAGTGATGGAGATCATCAACGCCATCGCCGACCAGACCAAGCTGATCGCCTTCAATGCCGCGCTCGAAGCCGCCAGCGCCGGCGAGTCGGGCCGCCGTTTCGGCGTAGTGGCGGCGGAGATTCGCCGGCTTGCCGACAGCGTGACCGAATCCACCAACGAAATTGAAAACAAGATTCAAGAGATCCAGGACTCCATCAGCCGCCTAGTGATCACCTCGGAAAAAGGCACCAGCACGATAGACGCCGGCATGGCTGCCAGCGCCGAAACCGCCCGTCATCTCGACGACCTGGTGGACGCCGCCGGCCAGACCAGCAGCGCGGCCCAGCAAATCTCGCTGTCCACGCAACAGCAGAAAACCGCCAGCAGCCAAGTGGTGTCCGCATTGCGCGAAATCGTCACTGCCAGCGCCCATACCGCGCAATCCATCCGCAGTATCACCGAAATCGGCAATGAAATGAACGCGATGTCGCTCGAATTGAGTAAACTGGTCAAGCAGTTCAAGCTGGCGGACGCGTGATCAGGCAACCAGGGCCAGACTAACTAGAGTCAGGTAAATCATCGATGGTTAAAATAAGAGTGGTGTTGGCTGACGACAGCAGCCTTGCGCGCGATATGTTGCGCAGTTTGCTGGAACACGACGGCGGCATCGAGGTAATCGGCGAAGCGAAGAATGGCAGGGAGGCCGTGCGGCTCGCCGTCGAACTTAAGCCCGATCTGGTCACGATGGACCTGGAAATGCCGGTGATGAGCGGAATGGACGCCATCGCCGAAATCATGGCGACGCGCGCCGTACCTATTTTAGTGGTCAGCAGCACGACCGATGCGGGGCAGGCATGCGCCGCCGTGGCTCACGGCGCGTTGGATGCCGTCAGTAAGCCAACGCTAGACCCGGCTACTCAGGCAGCCTTCGTCGCTAAAATAAAAATGCTGGCTAAAATTCGCGTCATTACGCATATTCGCTCGCGATGCTCCGAAAAACCGACCGCGTCGATCACGCCATGCCCGCAGCCGCCGATAAGCACGCCGATGCCGCGCCCTGGCGACGATCATTCATCCCGTGTTTTTGCGATAGCCTCTTCGACCGGTGGTCCACAGGCGCTCGCTGCGATATTGGGTCAGTTGCCCCGGGACTTTTCTTGCCCCTTGCTGATTTCGCAGCACATCGCCGATGGCTTCGCGCCTGGGTTAGCGGAATGGTTGGCCGTTGTCTGCAAGCTGTCGGTACGCCTCGCGCAGGAGGGCGACCCGCTTGCGCCAGGCACCGTTTATGTTTCGCCATCGGAGGCTAACCTGGCGGTGACGCGATCGCGGCGCATTACGCTGGTGCAACGCCTATCGGGGGAAATTTACCACCCTACCTGCGATGTGCTGCTGGCATCGGTTGCGGCGGTCTATGGCCGTCAAGGCGTCGGCATCATTCTTACCGGCATGGGCAGCGATGGCGCCACCGGGATAGCAAAAATCCGTAATGCCGGCGGTACCACACTGGCGCAGGATGAAGCCAGTTCGGTGATTTTCGGCATGAACAAGATTGCCATTGAGCGCGGCGGTGTGCAGCAGGTATTGCCCGCGGACGAAATTCCAGAGGTCATGTGCCGCCTCGCAGGTCAGGGGATGCCATGAACTTAGAAAAAGCAGTGGTCCACGAAAGACACGAAAATCACGAAAAAATCAAATAGATGCAATATTATCGATTACCATCCAATTAGGTGAATGATTAAGTATGTACAAATTTTCGTGTCTTTCGTGATTTTCATGGACAAATAGAGGATTTTAGGATGAATCTCACGGCTTTCAAGACGCTCATCAAACAGCGTTGTGGGCTGACCTTTGACGGTGTCAGTGAAGCGCCTTTGGTATCGAGCTTGCAAAAGCGTATCACCGAAACCGGCGCAAAAAACGCATCGGCCTATTACTCCGCGCTATTGGGCGACGAGCATGAGTTTCACGAGCTGGTGGCTTTGTTGACCATCAACGAAACCTATTTTTATCGCGAACCGGAACAGCTGCAATTGCTGGTGGATGGCTTGATCCCGCGTATTCTCTCGCGTAAACAAGACATCTCGCCGGTGCGTATCCTTTGTGCAGGCTGTTCGAGCGGAGAGGAACCTTATTCGATCGCAATGGCATTACGCGAAAAATACGGCGAAAGCGCGGCGCGCCTGTTTATGCTGGTCGGCGGCGATATCGACAAAGGCGCGCTGGAAAAAGCGCGCATCGGACGCTATGCGGAATTTTCCTTCCGCAGCCTGACCCCGGCATTGCGCGAGCGTTATTTCAATCGTCATGGCAAAGGCATCTGGAGCGTCAACAGCGAGGTGCGTCACCAAGTGCATTTTCATCACCTCAATTTGCTGTCCGAACACTATCCCCAAGAAATACAAAATCTCGACATTATTTTCTTCCGCAATGTCTCGATCTATTTCGATACGCCGACGCGTCGCATCATTCAGCAGCATCTTGCCATGCTGCTGAAAGACGACGGCTATTTGATCATCGGCACCGCCGAAACCTTAGCCAACGACCTAGGCGTGCTCAGCCTAGTGGAAGAAGGCGGATTATTTTATTTTGCCAAACAACATCCCGAGTCAGCTAAACCACGCCTGAAAATACCAAACCCACCTGCGCGCGACATCGGTATGACCGGCAGGACGGTATCCCCACCAGCTTCCAGTTTGCTTCGCGCGGCGCAACCTCCAGCACTGACGAAGCCGGAAACGCCTCTTCAACAGCCGTTGCGGGCACCGATGGCGGCCAGTGCCGACGCAGCTTTACGCCTGACTCGGGAAAAACGTTACGACGAAGCAATGGTTGTCCTGGCCCTGCTGCTTGAGCAGCAACCCGACGCAAGCGCCGCGTTGCTGCTCAAGGCGCACATCCTGCTGCAGCGTAAAGACTATGCCGCCGCCGAGGACAACGCACAACAGGCGCTGAATATTGAACCCTGGTCGACCGACGCCTTCGTGCTGCTCGGCTTGGCCTCGAAGTGGCGCAATCAGGCCGATGAAGCGGTGAAATGGTTCAAGCAAGCGGTTTACGCACGCAATGAATGCTGGCCGGCGCACTATTACCTGGGTGAGTTGTACCGTACCGATAACAAGATGGAAAATGCACGGCGCGCCTATCGCGTCGTGCTGCAATTACTATCGGCGCAGCAAGCGCCGGATGACGGCCTGTCCATTATCCCGCTTGGCTTACCGGTGTCCGAGGTGCGCTTTTTGTGCGAACACCAGCTTGCCAAGTTGGGCGATGGATATGACTTGAAGGCGGACTAGGGCAATATGGCACTCGACATCAAAAAATTCCAGGCCCGTTTCATCGAAGAAGCGCGCGACCATATCGCCCGTCTCGGAGAAGGCCTGGATGCGCTGGCACGCGAACCCTCAGACCGTGAAAACATCAACAGCATTTTTCGTTCGGCTCACACGATCAAGGGTTCCTCACGGATGCTCAAGTTAATCCCCATCACCGATACTGCACACCAACTGGAAGAGGTGCTGGGCGCCCTGCGCGACGATAGCCTCAGGTACAGTCCGGAATTGGGGCGTTTGCTTTATCGCGGCATAGATGGGCTGTCCGCACTGGTGGAACGACTGGCCGAGGGCGGCGAATTGCCCGCCGTGGACGAATCGCTATGCCATACGCTGGCGCTGGCGGCCAAGGGCGAAAGCATCGGTGTACAACCGGATAAGTCAGACGACGACTTTTCGTCGCCCGATATTTTGGGCGCACAGATGTCGGGTATCAATAACATGCCCGACCTACCGGGTCCCAATATTGAGCCGAAACTGAAAGCGCCGGATACTGTGCGCGTGAAGATGGACAAGCTCGACGAACTGATCAAGCTGATGGGCGAGGTAATATCCAGCCACGCCCGCTCGCGCCAGCGCCTCATCGACATCCGCGAAATCGAGCGCATGGATTTTGAGGCGGCAAGCGCCACAGGGGCTGACAAGACAATGCTGAAGGCCCATCTGCATCGTTTTGCGCTGACCTTGCGCGACGATGTGCTCGCCCAGGAATTGCTCATAAACGAATTGCACAGCAAGGCGCTGATCATGCGCATGTTGCCGCTGTCCATCGTGTTCGACCCGGTTGGACGCATGGTGCGGGAACTGGCGGATTCGGTCGGCAAGGATATAGAATGTATCGTCAGCGGCTCGGAAATTGAGCTTGACCGGCAGTTGATCGATAAACTCAGCGACCCGGTGCTGCACCTGTTGCGCAACGCGGTCGATCATGGCATCGAGGCCCCAGCCGTGCGCCAGGCGGCAGGCAAGTTGGAGCGTGGCCGCATCATTCTCTCTGCGCATCAGGACGGTAGCTGGGTAGTGGTCGAAATTAGCGATAATGGCGGGGGTATCCCGATTGAAGCCATTCGTGAAAAAGCGGTGCGCAAGGGCTTTGTTGCCGAAGAAAAAGCCGGGGCGCTGAGCGAACAGGAGGTCATCGACCTGATTTTCCTACCCGGCTTTAGCACCAGCTCGATCATTACCGACATTTCCGGCCGTGGCGTAGGCATGGATGTCGTCAAGCGCTGTATCATGGACGACCTGCAAGGAATGGTCAGCGTGGAAAATCGTCCAGGAGCCGGCACCACCTTTATGCTGCGATTGCCGCTGTCGTTGGCAATGATGCGTGTGTTGCTGGTGGAAGTTGGTGGTATTCCTTTTGGTTTCTCCGCCCAGTATGTTTCCGAACTGCTGCGCATACCCCAGAGCGAGATATTGAATGTCGCCGAGCGGCGTGCGGTCATTATCCGCAACGAGTTCGTTCCCGTCGTTTCTCTCGAAGATATGCTGCGTATCCCCCTCCACCATATCCGCAAGACCTCGCAGGGCAAAAAGCAGGACGGTTTATTGTTGCTGGTGGTGCGCGTAAGCAGTGAGAAACTGGCGTTGATCGTCGATGAGCTGCTCGATGAACACGATAGGGTGATCAAGCCGTTACCAAAGCATATGCGCCGTCTCACAATGGTGTCCGGCATGGTGACCACCGGCAAGAATGAACTGGTCGATATATTGCATGTGCCGACGTTGCTGGAAATGGCGCGCAGTGCGCGTGGCGAGGTGCTTTTGCATCGGAAAGAAACAACGCCGGGCGCGAGCAGCACACCCTTGCGCGTATTGGTAGTCGATGACTCTATCAATACACGGGAAATAGAGAAAGATGTGTTGGAGGCATACGGTTACCTTGTCACGCTTGCGGAGGATGGGCTGGACGGCCTGCGCAAAGCGCAGCAAGAAGAGTTCGATGCCGTACTGACTGACGTGGAAATGCCGAATATGGATGGCTTCACGCTGACAGAACGCTTGCGCCAGGATAACAAATACCGCGATAAACCGATTATTATCATTACTTCACGCAATAATGAAGAGGACAAACGGCGCGGCATCCAGGTCGGCGCCGACGCCTACATCGTGAAGGGCGATTTCGACCAGGGTAACTTGGTTGACATCCTGCGTGTGTTGCTGGGATAGTGATCGAAAATTTAAGATAACCATTCAGCCCTGAGCCGGATGGGGCATGTTGCCCCGTCCGCAAGGTTTTACGTTGGTTAAACGCAGCTACCAAACTCGGGCACCGCAAAAAAACGTTAGGGACGGGGTTTCAAACCCCGTCCCGCAGAAAGTTCCGCATGAGGTGGAACAAAAAATTAGGAGACTTGCTATGCAAATTTTAGTGGTGGATGACGACTCACTGGCCTGTGAAATGACGGCTGCTGTCGTCGAATCGGTTGGATACAAGGTATTGCAGGCCGAAAACGCTATCGAGGCGATGGAAAAACTCGCCGCCGCATCGCCCATCGACATGGTTATTTCCGATATGAACATGCCGCTGGTCAGCGGCATCGAGTTGTTTCGCGAAATGCGCAGCCAGGGGGTCAAGCTGCCGTTCATTCTTTTGACCGGTGATAACCCTGATGACTTACTGACGGAAGAGCCGACGCTCGATGCTTGCATGATCAAGGATTTCACTATCGAAGAAACCTTGCCGCAAATGATAGCTGACGTCATGGCGCGCTACCGCCGCTAATTCAGGAGCACACCAGGCATGGGCGAAAAAACTATTTCTTTGAACGACAAGATTGCCCGGCTACGCGGTCTCTTCATTGAACAATTGCCGGAGCGAATGGCTGGGGCACGCAGGCTTTTTAACATCTTACGGGGCGATCCAACGGCCGGCGAGGCCGCTGCATCGCTACATCGTTACTTGCATAACACCAAGGGAACCGCTGCATCGTTCGGTTTTCTGGAGCTGAGTACGCTGTCCAGCAAAGCTGAGGAACTTGCCAAGGCGATCCTGGAAAACCCTGATGCGTTGCCCAGCAACGAAAACTGGCAACAGTTAAGCGGGTGTCTCAGCGACATGGAGCGAATACTTGAACAATCGGCCCTTCAACTGAGTAACACGGCTGACCAAACCAATCATAAGTTGGTTTTCGAAATTCCGCCGACAAAAAAACCGGAAGATGAGCTTAGCAACGAAAGGCTGATCTACATTTGTGATGATGAAATGTTGATGGCTGAACAGTTGGCCGCGCAATTGCAATGTTTCGGCTATCAAACCGTACTGTTCAACAATACGGCAGAATTGCGCGATACCGTGCTGGCCAAACAGCCGGACGCGGTAATCATGGACATCATCTTCCCGGAAGGTAAAAGCGAGGGCACCAACGTGCTCGCTAACTTGCGTGAAAAACAGGGCATCCGCTTTCCGGCAATTTTTGTATCCGCCCGGCGCGATTTCGACGCCCGCCTGCGCGCGATACAAGCGGGTGGTGAGGCCTACTTTCCCAAGCCGGTTTCGGCACTGGAGCTGGTCGCGTCTCTCGACTTGCTGACCCGCCACAGTGCGCCTGAATCTTTCCGGGTGCTGGTGGTGGATGACGAACCCGAGGTCGCCCAATATCATGCGTTGATCCTGGAAAATGCCGGTATGGTGACCCGTACGACCGGCGTACTGGAAACCGTGCTGGATGTCGTCGGTGAATTCAAACCCGACCTGGTGTTGATGGACATGTACATGCCCCGATGCTCCGGGCATGATATGGCCAAGCTGATCCGCCAGGTGCCGGATTATGTCGGCCTGCCGATTGTGTTCCTGTCCAGCGAGACCGACCAGAAAAAACAGTTTTCCGCGATGCGCGTCGGCGTGGAGGATTTCCTGACCAAACCGATCGAACCCGGTTACCTGGTGACCTCCGTCGCGCTACGCGCCGAGCGCATGCGGGTATTGCGCTCTTTGATGATGCGCGACAGCCTGACCGGCCTTTTCAACCATACCGCCATCACCCAATTCCTGAACAGCGCCATCGTTCGCGCCCGACGCCAGGATCACAGCGTTTGTTTCGCGATGATTGATGTGGATCGTTTCAAATCCGTTAACGACAGCTATGGCCACCCAGTCGGCGACCAGGTGCTGCTGGCATTAGCGCGGGTATTGCAGCAGCGCTTACGCGATACCGACTTGGTGGGGCGCTACGGTGGCGAGGAATTCGCCGTGATCATGCACGATGTTATGTTAGAGAAGGCGGAGCAAGCCATGCAGCAATTGCGCGAGGATTTCAGCAAAGTATTGTTTCGCGCCGGGGATGTCGATTTTTCCTGTTCCTTCAGTTGCGGTGTCGCCGCTTTCCCGCAGTTGAAATGTGTGGAAACCTTGATCGAAGCCGCGGACAAGGCCATGTATCAGGCTAAACACTCGGGGCGCAACCGCGTGGTGGTTTACGCCGCATAAATTCGGAGACAGTTATGGAACAGGAACAAAGCGGCCTGGATAAGGTTCTCAGTCTGCGATCATCCGTAGAGATCGTCAATGTTGACGAACCGATGGTCAAACTGGTGGTTTTTGAACTGGACGGCGAGTGCTTCGCCTTTCCAGGCGAGGCGATTGCCGAAATTATGCCGGCAACGGACGTTTACTTTATTCCGGGCTGCCCCCCATCGCTGGAAGGGGTGATTAACGTGCGCGGCGACATCGAGTCAGTCATTCGCCTCTCCGAATTGCTGGGCAAGCCTGCGGCTGACCCGGCGTCAAGCTCATCAATCCTGCGCGGACAAGGTGCCGGCATGCACAGCGGCATTCGCGTTGATCGAGTGGTGGACGTGCTGGATGTCGTGCAAAGCGCGATCCAGGCACCGCCCGCGACCTTGCCGGAACACCTGCGGCGTATCGTGTCCGGGTTGATGCGGTATCAGGACACGCCGGTCGTCATCCTCGACCTGGACCGCCTATTCGAAGATTATCAGCGCGGGCTGGGATGAACCGGACAGCAACGAAAATGTCTTCCACCTCCGTACCCGGTACGCTGGCCGTGGTGTCGTTCATGGCTGATGGCCACCGCTTCGCCGTCGAAGCAGCGCAAGTGCGTGCGCAATTGTCTGCGGGACAATCCGGTACGGCCCTGATAGCGGAGCAGCTCTTGGGATTGCTGCCCTGCGAGGAAACGCAAAACAAGGCTTCCCGGCGCATCCTCCTGATGAAGCACCCGGAGGGAGACTATGCCGTGGCGGTTTCCAAGCCGGTGGAGTTGCAGCGGCTGGAGATCAGCGCCGTGTATCCCCTGCCCTCTTTGATCGTCGCCCGCAACACGCTGGCCGGCCTGCGCGGATTGGCGCTGGGACCGGAAGGGCTGATCTTGCTGGTCGATTTTAGTGTGGCAAAAGCGCAGATGACGCTGATCACTATGATTAACACAGATTTTTCTTGAGTTATCCGTGTTAATCATAATCATCTGCGTTCCATTGTATTTAACGAACCAGGCCTGTTATAGAGATAACGGCTAAGGTTTATTGCAATATGTCCGCTAAACAACCAAGCCCCTGTATCCGGGAAGACTCGAGCACTACAATAGAGCACCGCCATTCAAGCCCCTTAACAAGCGGCGCGCTAATCGTCATCAAACTCGGCGGCAGCCTGGCGTATTCCGGCAGTTTACGTTATTGCCTCGAAACGATCGAGCAACGCTACCAGGACAGCGCTGTCGTCATTGTGCCGGGAGGTGGCGCTTTTGCAGACCAGGTCAGATCAGCCCAGCAATACTGGCAATTTGACGACGGTACTGCGCATGCGATGGCATTGCTGGCGATGCAACAGATGGCCTTGCTGTTTAACGGGCTTAAACGGCATTTTATTATTGCCGCTTCGGTGGCGACGATACGACAACATACGGCACGAAACCAAACGGTGATCTGGTCGCCGGATATTGCCGAGCTTGATTTGGCCGGCATTCAGGCATCCTGGGATGTAACATCCGACAGCCTGGCGGCATGGTTGGCCGACGCGCTTTCGGCAAGCGAACTGGTGCTGGTAAAATCAGCAGGTATTGATACTGAGCTGAGCCTGGCACAGCTTGCTGAACAGGCTATCATCGACAAGGCTTTTTGCGACAGTGTCGCATCGGCTTCTTTCCCAATAAAAATTATCAATCACAACGATTTTAATGGCCGGCAATAACAACTCATCACAACAGTTTTTAGGGTTTATCAAGCGTTACTTTGCCAAAAAACTCAAGACGGTTTATTACAACGCCCGGGAATCGATAGGCGACCACAAACGCGCTATCGTCGTTTACCAGGTTGAACAGGCTTGTACCAGTTTGCAGGGGACGCGTGATGAGTTTGAAGATGCGCTGGAGCGTTTTAAAAACCTGGTAACCGTCAACGACGCGTCGCTGGAACACAGGTACCACCTGCTGAACCGGCAATACCAGTTTTGCCGTGCTAAATCGGATGCGGTCAGCAGCCGCATCAAGGCGATAGAAGAAGTCAGCGAAGCCTTGTTTGCCGAATGGGAAAAAGAACTCAATGAATATACTAACCGGGCCTTACGTAACAGCAGCAAGCAGCAGTTGAAAACGGCCAAGCAAAATTATGCCAGGCTGATTAAAGCGATGCACAAAGCCGAAAGTAAAATCCAGCCGGTGCTGGCGGCCTTTAAAGATCAAGTGTTGTATCTCAAGCACAATCTCAATGCGCGGGCAATTGCGGCATTGCAGCATGAATTTATTGAGATCAGTATTGATATTTCCCAGTTAATCCTGGCTATGGAGCAAATTATTGCCGAAGCCAACCAGTTTGTTGCTATCTTGGTTGATCAACAAAACCGGGACCAAAAAGCCCTGCCGGGGCGGTAAGCAAGCGATTTCCTACAAAGAATAGACCCGGCGCGTCAATCTTTTTGTCCATTTGTCGCTTACCGCCTTTCACGATCCTTATATGGTCCGCATTGCAAAAAAGCTTACTTAGGCGATTTCCGGCGAAGAATATACCCAACTCGCTGGTCTTTTTGTCCATTTGTCGCTTACGGCGTCCTACCTCTCGCGATCCTTGTCCATCCATGGACATCGTCTGCGTTGTAAAAATAGTTACATAGCTCGCTATGCGCCTATTTTTACGCCTTGAAAATGAACAAAAATCCTCCGCGATTTGGGTATATTCATTCTTGGAAATCGCCTTAACTCGTAATTCATTCGCGGGTATCGTCTTAGAGTTTGTATAAGACATCATTGGCTTTATCCCTGGGATCTTCTTTTTTGGGACTTTTACGATTGTCCTGCTCTATCCTTTCCCTGCCGAATTTCGTAATCATCTCTTCCCAGCTTGAATACTGTTTATAATTTTGGATACCGGCATCCTTGCGTTGCTGGTAAATTTCTTTCCCTAACGCAACAATTTCTTCAGGCTTTTTGCCGTCAACAACGGTAAGGAATTTACTGTCCTCTTTGTTGGCGTCACGGATCGTCCAGAATGCCACTTCAAACTCAATGCGGTTCTCGGGAAGTAGGCGATTTTTCAATACCTTGACCGATCTATAAGCGGTTTTGGTGGTATGACCGTTGATTTCTTGTCCCTTGCTGCACGCTATTAATGCCAGACAGCCAAGAATGATCAGCAGGGTAGATAGTTTTTTCATGAAGATAACCTCGATGTTAATTGCAGGTCTATGCTATGGTGTTTATAGTTATTGTCATTACACGCCAGATCACCAAACAAAGTAAAATGGTCAGTTATTATAACTCCGAGCTAAGTCTAAGCTAATCAATTATGCTGGAATTTATCCAATTATTAAAACAGCGTTATCAAGCGATTTTGGCCCAGCAGCGTAATGAGTCCGGTAGTCTTCAATACCAACAACGGATAGACCAGCTCCTATTGTCCGAAGCGTTTATTCGTAAAGGGCAGCTAATTGACTCAAGGGTCGATTTAGACATCAAGCAGCCCTTACAAATAGCCGTAGTGGGCCCGACCCAGGCCGGCAAAAGCTCGCTGGTTAATGTGCTGCTGAACAGCAACGCGGCAGGCGTGAGCCCCTTGGCCGGCTATACCGTTCATCCGCAAGGCTTTTGCCATCGCGTAAGCCTTGCCGATTGCAGCGGTTTACAACGTTATTTCGGCCGTTTCCAGTGCCTCGATGCCGCACAGTTGACATCGACCAGGCATGATTGCTATGCATTGACCGAAGTGGCGGATATTTCGCCGTACCTGCCGCCTTGCGTGCTATGGGATACGCCGGATTTTGATTCGATAGATTCGGCCGTCTACCGGGAAGGCGTCATCAGGGCCGTTGCGCTGGCAGACATCATCATTCTCGTGGTCAGCAAGGAAAAATATGCCGACCAATCGGTTTGGGACATGATGACGATATTGGCTGATTTACACCAGCCTACGATTATTTGTTTGAACAAGCTCAGTGAAGGTTCGGAAGAGATATTGACGAAATCATTGCAGGAAAAATGGCGGCAAGCCAGGGCCGACGCCTTTCCTGAGGTCGTCCCACTGTATTACCGGAAGCCTGCGGGCTTACCGTTTTGGCCGCAAGCCAAGCAGGGCTTGCCGGTCGATACGCAAAAAAAAGTCAATCATCGAAAGCATGCGCGTGTTGAGCAGGCGCTATTGCAAAAATACTGGCAAGGCTGGCTGGAACCGGTTCTTGAGGAGCATCAAGCGGTAACGGAATGGGAAAGCCTGGTCAATGAACTGGTCAGGCAAGCACTGGAAAGTTATCAGCGCGATTATCTGCATCATCCGCATCATTATGAAACCTTTCAACAAGCCCTGGCCGAGTTATTGACCTTGCTGGAAATACCGGGCCTGGCCGGTGTGCTGACCGGCGCGCGTAAAGCGCTCACCTGGCCGGTCAGGCAAATCATGAAACTGGGACGCAAACAACTGCATATCGCAGGCAGCAGCCATGAAATCGTCCTGTTAAATCAAATCGCTGAACACTTATTGATACAAGCTGCCGACCGATTGCTTGATAAAGCCGAACAAAACCAACAGGCGACCTGGTGGAAGGCGCTCAGCGCTTTATTGCGTGGCCGGCGACAGGATATGCTGCGGGATTTTGCCGTTACGGCAAAAAACTACCATATTTCTTTTCAGCAGGATGTAGAAAAAACCGCACATCATTTGTACGATAAACTGCAAGAGCAGCCGGTGGTATTGAACAGCCTCCGCGCGACCCGGGTAACCGCCGATGCCGCCGTGATTGCGCTGACCCTGCATACCGGCGGTATCGGCGTGCATGACCTGGTGATTGCCCCGGCGATGTTGACGGTCACGTCATTATTGACTGAAAGCGCCATCGGCGGTTACATGCACAAAGTCGAGGCGCAATTAAAACAGCAACAATTAAACGAAGTTAAGCAGGCGCTTTTTATCGATAATATGGCTAAAAAGCTGCTGGATCTGCCAAGTTACCTACCATCGATCACCCATTTTAATATCTCGCCCGAACAATTACGGGCGATTGAACAGCAAGAGAAGCGTCATGGCTTACGATTACTCTGATTTAGCAGAAAGCGCCCAACGCTGGGCCGAACAAGCCAGCGCCACAGGCTGGATTAGCCCGGATGCGGCGCGGCAATTAACCAACCCGGATCTCCGATCGCCGGATTCGTTATTCAATAACGGCGCCCGGCCGTTGATCGTCGCCTTTATGGGCGGCAGCGGCGTCGGCAAAAGCACGCTGCTCAATCGCCTGGCCGGCAAACCGATCGCCAGGACCGGCATAGAAAGGCCCACGTCGCGCGAAGTCACATTGTTCCATCATCACAGCGTTGCGATACAGCATTTGCCCGAGCAATTGCCTATCACGCAAATCAAAATCGCCCAACATGAAGAAGAAGCGAAAAAAAACATTATCTGGATAGATATGCCCGATTTTGACAGCACCGAACAAAGCAATAAGCAACTGGTTTTACAATGGCTGCCGCATATCGATGTATTGCTTTATGTCGTCAGCCCGGAACGTTACCGCGATGAAAAAGCCTGGCAATTACTGCTTGCCGAAGGTGCGCGGCATGCCTGGCTGTTTGTCTTAAATCAATGGGACAGGGGGCAGATGGAGCAATATGATGATTTTAAGCAGCAGTTGCATAAAGCGGGTTTTTTTGAGCCGGTCATCTATAAGACCGTATGCTCCGAAGATGTGCAGATGGATGAATTTGCGCTATTGGAAGAAACGATTATCTCGCTGGCGACCGGGCATATTGTCGAGCAACTGGAACAACGCGGACAACAGTTACGTAAGGCTGAATTAAGGCAAAAGCTGCAAAGCACCGCGCAATTACTGGGTAGCGAAGCGTCTTTTCTGCAAGTGCGCTTGTTATGGCAGCAGCAATGGCACGAAACCAGCAAGCAATTGCAGCAAGGTTTTTCATGGCCTATGCAACAGACTGCGGCTTATTATGCTGAACATGCCGCCGATTTGATCACGCATCCTCAACCAGCCCCTCTTTCGTTATGGGATGCCTGGGCGCAAACCCGTTTTGACGATGCGCTGGATGAATTCATCCTCAGCGTCGACCAGCAAGGCATGCCGGCTACGCCATTTAAATTCGGCTTATCTTCCATACGTGAAAAAGCCGCCAAAATCATCCAGGCGCAAACCGAATTGGCGGCCCGCCAAGCCTTGGCTAATCCCGGCAATGCGATGCAGCGCGGTTTCCTTAAAGGCATGCGGGCATGTGAAATCTTCCTGCCGCTAGCGGCAATGGCGTGGGTGGGCAGCCAGGTGTTTATCGGTTATTACTACAGCAATATGACCAGTACGCATTATTTAGGCGTGGATTTCGCAATTCATAGCAGCTTGTTGATCGCGTTGACCTGGTTGACACCGTATTTTATTCTGAAAAAGCTCCAACCGTCGCTGAAAAAGAGCGCATTAAAAGGCTTGCATAAGGGTTTAATACAGGCGCTGAATTTGATCGACAGCGAGGTTGCCGCGCTTGTTGAAACGATTAGTCTTGAACATGCCGGGCAACTGAAACAACTGTCCGGCATCATTGATCATTGCAGCAGCGACGGACTCGAACCTCGTTTGCTTATCGACAGCAACAGCCCGTTGACGCGGATGCTGGTCAACTGATATGGATAATCGGGATATTCGTTGGCAACAACGCTTCAGGCAATTTGCAAAAGCCTTTGCCTTATTGCAGGCGGCGATTGCCATAGATAAGCCGTCGGTGGTTGAGCGGGCGGGATTGATCCAGTTTTTTGAAATGGCGTTTGAATTGGCGTGGAAATTACTCAAGGATTTTGAAGAAGCCGAAGGTTTTTCGGTTAAAAGCCCCAGGGACGCCATTAAGCAAGCGTTCCAAACCGGCATTATCAACCGGGGGCATCAGTGGATGGATGCCCTGGAAGATCGAAATTTAACGACGCATACTTATAACGAACAAACCGCCCTTGCTGTGGAAGATAAGATACGCACCAGCTATTTTCCCTGTTTAGAGGAACTGCACCAGGACTTTAAATGCAAAATGCCGGATTAATGGCTCATGGTTTGTCCGACCGGGATTTGGCGTTGATTACCGAGGCCATCCAGGCCTTTCCCGCCATTACCCAGGTGGTATTGTTCGGTTCGCGCGCCAAAGGCACGCATAAAACCGGTTCCGATGTCGATTTAGCCGTTAAAGGTGAAGCCGTTACTTATGAAACAGTCATCCGCTTATCAGAAGTTTTAAATGAAGAAAAGCCCTTGCCTTATTATTTTGATGTGTTGGATTATGCGCGCATTAGCGAACCACGATTAATCGAGCATATCGATCGTATCGGCGTGGTGCTTTATGAGCAAAACAAAACTCGCGGATAAGTCGGTGTAAAGCGCCTGGCCAAGCCTGGTCTTCACGGGGATATGCGCAATTAACCCTTCACGGTACAAAATTCAAGCGTGCAACAATAGGATCGTGATCTGACATACGTTGCCCGTTTTTGAGTGGACGAGGATCTATAAACCATGCTTCGGCTTTCACCCGGCAGGGGCCGCCGGCAAGAATATGATCGATACGCTGGTCGGGATGAAATTTTGCAGAAGCGGGCGGTTTACCGGCAAGCTCGTAAGCATTGTATAGCAGCGGCGGAGAGTTATCGGCACCGGTAAACCGGCGATAACGTTCGGTTGTCGCCGTAGTGTTAAAGTCCCCGGTAACAATCATCGGCATGCCTTTGGCTAGTTCGGCGATTTGCTCGCGGAACAATATGGCGCTCGGCTCCTTATTGGCGCCGGCATTATCAAAATGCGTATTGACAAACATAAACCTAAAGCCGGTGTTTTTCTCGCGCAGCATCGCCCAGTTCACATAGCGTATCATCGCCAACGGCCGGAACCCGAAACTCATGGGTAATTTCGGATTCGGTCCCAGCCAGACTTGCCCATTGTCCAATAACTCGAACCTGTCGGTCTTAAAAAGCAGGGCGGCATCGCCGTAATGAAAATCACCCATATGATAGCTGAGCAACGTGTACTGCGTGAACGGCACAATGGCCCTGATGTCGGTATCGGTATGCGTTTCCTGCAGGCCAATTAAATCGGGCGAATAACCGGCGATGCGCCCCTGAATTTCAGGTAAGCGGACTGACCACGGCAAAGCGCCGCCGGTATTGCCGCCGCGAAAACGCGCCGCCATCGACTCGATAAATTCCGAGCCGTATTCAACATTATAGCTAAGGACATTGATAGGCCCGCTGGCGCAACCATCAACACCGCCCTGGACCGGATAGGCATTTAGCGCCGGCAGGTCTCGGGCCAAGCCTTTACCCGAATATGCAGCCAGGTATTGGATTCCCTGGTAGCGGATGAACACGGCCAATAATGCCGCGACAGCAAATAATAAAAGAATAACAAGACCAATTCGTTTCAGCCAACGCGACATAAGGTTCTCAAGGGTAATAATTAATGCGGACAGGTATTTTGTAATGTCAAAACAGGGACATAAAACATGCAGATATGACGCATCGCGCAGCTTTTGAAATTTGATTTACCCGCAGCACTTTGAAAAGGGTACGCGACGCGCGCCCGGCTCGATCACTCATCATGTCGCCTGTTATTTATAATTAGCTTCATTATAAGGGGCAGGTAATTTCGTTGCCGTTTTTTGTTTACCGCTACTCTTGTTTCATTATGTCATCGGACTGGCGCTGGCGACACTTTAGGCGATTTCCGGCGAAGAATATACCCAACTCGCTGGTCTTTTTGTCCATTTTCTGCGTTGTAAAAATAGTTACATAGCTCACTATGCGCCTATTTTTACGCCTTGAAAATGAACAAAA
>Ga0172373_10000433_pt1 | contig 68952 bp, 53 predicted proteins | sample Lak10m_2_FD_114546 | JGI IMG/M metagenome (GOLD analysis project Ga0172373, IMG submission 114546) | Freshwater microbial communities from Kabuno Bay, South-Kivu, Congo - kab_092012_10m | ecosystem: Environmental > Aquatic > Freshwater > Lake | place: Democratic Republic of the Congo...
AACAGCGCACAAGCTGCCTGAATTTAGGCTCTGTGATTTTAGAACGACTGTAGTATCTATTTTTATTAACCATTTCAGGAAGTTATCACACTTTAATAAGTGCTTTGCTTCCTAAGACCCTTGATATTATATCGTTAATACATAGCAATGTTATGTTGCTGTAACAAATTGATCGCAATAAAGAAAATAGCATTCCAGACTGCCAGAATCAAAAACCATGTCACGACCAATAATACTTTGTGCCACCGAGCACAACACCAGCAAAACTTACAACTATAGCTCCAATCTACTTGGCGGAACATAAGCTTTGGATAACCATCACTACGCCAAACTAGACTGGAATGACAAGCAACCATTTTCGGCCGAATATCAGGATATTTACTTCTCTACCGATAACGGCCTCAGGGAAACCGAATATGTGTTTTTACAGGGTAACGATTTAGCAAACCGCTGGCAGCAGCTTGACGCTCCCAACTTCACCATTGCTGAAACCGGTTTCGGTACCGGCCTGAATTTCATGTGTGCCGCCAAACTGTGGCTAGAAGCCGCGCCAGGCCAAGCCGCCTTGCATTTCATCAGTGTAGAGAAACACCCGCTTTCACATCAGGATATTACATCCGCACTCAGTTTATGGCCGGAGCTTACCGCGTTCAGCACTGCCCTGTTATCGGAATATGAGACACTGATCAACACGGGCACGGTCATGCTTTTTAACAACAGAATCAAGTTATCACTACTCGTTGGCGATGCGACCGAACAGCTGAGTCACAGCAGTTTTCAAGCGGATGCCTGGTTTCTGGATGGCTTCTCACCTGCAAAAAATCCTGATATGTGGCAGATGGCGCTTTTTGAGCAGATGGCCAGGTTATCACATCCACATACGACGTTCGCCACGTTCACTAGCGCGGGCATGGTAAGACGCGGCCTGACCGCTGCAGGCTTCAAAGTCATCAAACGTGCAGGATTTGGTAAAAAACGTGAAATGATTTACGGGCAGTTTACAGAGCGAAACCAGCTTAAAGAGTATAACCATGGTAACTAAGACTGCGATAGTCATTGGCGGCGGCATTGCTGGCTGCAGCACTGCTTATGCATTGGCAAAACGCGGCATCAAGGTTACTGTCATTGAAAGAAATTCGGCAATTGCCAGCGAGGCCTCAGGCAATCCGTTAGCGATGCTTTACCCCAGACTCAGCGGCGATGACGCAAGCAGTGAATTCGCGCTTGCTGCTTATCAGCACAGTTTGGCGCTATATCGATCACTGGATTTATCCTTTGCGGACTTCAATAGCTGCGGCATGCTGCAACTCGGATTTAATGCAAGGGAGTTGGCGCGCATCAAAAGAGTCGCATCGCACCGCTATCCGGGAGACATTCTAAGATATGTCAGCGACACAGAGGCCAGCTCGATTGCAGGAATTAAAATCGAACATGACGCACTCTACTTTCCCGATGCTGCATGGGTGAATCCACAAAATCTCTGCAGACGCTTAAGCCAACATGCACATATCTGCGTCAGGACGTCATGCCGGGTCACTGAAATCATCCGGCAACAGGATCAATTCAAACTGTTCGAAAACGGCACCCTGCTCGCACAAGCCGGCATCGTGATTATTAGCAATGCCAACCATGCGCAGCAACTATGCCCAGAGCTTCCGCTGCACGCACAGGCGGTTCGCGGGCAGGTAAGTCTGCTCGACTCGACCGAGGCCAGTCGCGCACTGAAAACAATCGTGTGCAGCGATGGCTACTTCAGCCCAGCGAATGTTCAAAAAACCACCAATCAACTGCATTGTCTGGGCGCAACTTTTTCATCCGAACCCATGCCATCTGATCAGGAAACCGACATGGCGCCAAACAGCAAAGACCATCAGGAAAACTTACGAAAGCTGAATGACATCTCACCAGCACTGTATCAAAGCCTGCACAGCAGTATTGCTGGCGGGCGGGTTTCGCTTCGATGCACCAGCACTGATTACTGGCCGCTCGCCGGGCAGCTTTTGGACAGCATGGCATTAAAAGCCAGTCCGCCGCGCGCTGGCGCACCTGTAGATACACTACCCTGGATAAAGGGGCTGTATATGAATATTGCACACGGCAGCAAAGGCTTTACCAGTGCACCGCTGTGTGGTGAATTATTAGCCGCCTTGATTTGCAATGAAAACCTGCCGATTCCTGCAGCGCTGGCTGGCTGGCTCAACCCTAACCGCTTCCTGTTACGCGAAATGGGGTTAAAGCGTTTGGCAAAAATACAACACTAATTAAGTACAAGTAATTAGCAATGGCAAACAATCATTGAGCTCTACTGCTCAATTGCCCAATCAATGCCTCGAACTCCTCAACTGGAACAGGCTTGCCGAACAAGTAGCCCTGGTATTGAGTGCAGCCTACTCTGGTAAGGAACTGAAGCTGCTCCTCAGCTTCCACACCTTCGGCAATCACTTCAAGATTGAGGCTTTGCGCCATCGCAACAATGGTACGTATGATTGCCTGATCGCTACTATTCACAGCAACATCACTGACAAATGACCGATCGATCTTGAGTTGATGCAAAGGCAATTTTTTAAGATATTGCAGTGATGAGTAGCCTGTACCAAAATCATCCAGCGCAAACTGGATTCCGCTACCACTTAACGTCTCCATGGTCGCAATAGTATCCTCGATATTTTCCAGCAGTAAGCTTTCTGTCAACTCCAGCTTAAGTTTGCTCGGATCAATCGCGTAACGTTTTAAGACCATCCTCACGTGACTGACAAACTCCGGATTGCGAAACTGCCTAGAGCTTACATTAACTGACAGCACAAGGTCACGGGTATGCAGATTCTTCTGCCAGGCTTCGAGTTGAGCACAGGCTGTCTCAAGCACCCATTGTCCGATTGGCTGAATCAGATCAGTTTCCTCTGCCAGCGGAATAAATTTCAACGGTGCAATCAGGCCATGCTCAGCATGTCTCCAGCGAATCAAAACTTCCGCCCCTAATGGATGGCCTGCATTGTCCATCTGGATCTGGTAATGCAACTGAAAGTGCTTTTCATCAATCGCCCGAGTTAATTCGGCCTCAAGCAACACGCGTGCACTAATTGCCTCCTGCATACGTGGATTAAAAAATCGCAGCGCATTACGGCCTGCCTTCTTGGCCTGGTACATAGCAATATCAGCCTGCTTGAGCAAGTCATCCACTGTGGATGATTGAGCGCCGAACAACGTGACACCGATACTTGAACTATTGCTATATTCATGACTGCCGAGTAAATAAGGCATATTAATAGTGTTCAGTATTTTGTCACCAACCACTTCCGCCTGTGAAGCGGCTTCGATATCCTGTTTCTCCAGCCCTTCCAGCATCACTACGAACTCATCTCCTCCAAGGCGGGCCACGGTATCACCTTCGCGGATACAGTTTTTCAATCGAGCAGCCACCTGTATCAGCAACTGATCGCCCACGTCATGCCCAAGGGTATCATTAAGGGTTTTGAAATTATCCAGATCAATAAACAGTAGCGCACCTTCCTTGCCGCTACGCACACTGGATGCCAATGCCTGATTAAGCCTATCCATCAGCAGGCGCCGGTTAGGCAGACCGGTGAGCGGATCAAAGAAAGCCAGACTGCGTATTTTTTCCTCTGCCTCCTTATATGCAGAGATATCAGCAAACATGCCCACATAATGACTGATATGGCTGTTTTCATCTTTTACTGCAGTGATAGTCAGCCGCTGCGGGTAAATCTCGCCATTTTTGCGACGGTTCCACATCTCACCTTCCCATGAGCCATCGGCATTAACTCTGTTCCACATTTCAGTAAAAAACATATGGTCATGATGACCGGAACTCAGCATACTGGGCGTTTTTCCTATAACCTCTGATGCATCATAGCCGGTCACGACTGAAAACATTCTATTCACCTTCAGAATGCGCTTCTCAGCATCGGTCACCATGACACCTTCCTGAGATTCAAATGCAGTAGCAGCGACTCTAAGCTCAACTTCCGCAAGTTTACGTTCGCTGATATCTGAAATTACCATCAATGTATATTGAGAACTGCCTTTCTCGTCACTGATCACCTCAAACCTGATTCCAACATCCGCTCTGGATTGGTTCTTTTTTATAATTACAACATCACGACTACGGTAATAGTCCATCCTGTCACGCACGGACTCCGCTTCCAGTAAAAAATCCGGTAAACCAAGCGTCTCAATAAAGGTAAAAAAGGACATCCCCGCAATATCCGGTGCGGAATATCCTGTGATACTTTCCAAAGCGTCATTGGCAAAAATAAATCGCCGTGAAACATCAAACAAAATGAACGCGTCATTTGTCTGTTCAACAATCCTCACCAACTGTGCAATCCGCTCGGATTTTTCCAGCAAGGCCGCAGACATGTTATTGATAGCCTTACCCAGCACCCCGATTTCTCCGATAGCCGACTCAGGAGCCTTGATTATCAACTCACCCTCAGCCAGGTGCGCGGCAATTTCCCCAAACGTATCAATTTGTTTCCTGACACGACTCGATGATACAAAGAACAGATAAAAAGAAAGCAGACATGACAGGACAGTAAAACCAGTGACCATCCAGTAAAAAGATTTCATACTGGACAAATAAGCCTCTCTCGAGAACTCTATCGTCATTACCCCCCAATCCATGCCGCCAATAACAACCGGACGGCTGAACTCAAAGGCTCTCTCCGGAACCATGAAATCAGTAAGGCCTGCAACTGCCGGTGATTTTGCAACAACGCCAGCCATCTCGGCACCTTCGGACTCTGCCTGATAATGAGGGGGCGCTTTGGTTTCCAAAGCCCAATTTTCTGGGCGGATAATCAGCTCTTCCCCACTCTTTTTACTGAACACAATACGTTGCACGTTCGGCGTGTTTTGCATAACGTCCATGCAGTAATCCACGACCGCGCCATAGTCATTTTTATACAGTGCATCGATTGTCGCCGCAAGCGTACTGTTAGCAAAGGTGCGTCCCTGCTCTGCAGCCATTTTGTCAGAAAAGTGATTAAAAACTGGCAGCACTACTCCAAGCAGTAAAATACCGGATACACTTTGAATCACACCTGCGCGCAGGAAAAAGTGCCCGAATATTCCGGAAAATAAATTAGTGCGGCCGAGCATTGCGTTTATCTTTGGCTTTTGGCGCATTTAATAAAACAGATGCATTGCCCTGACTTTTTGTTTTTTTCAGCGACTCATATTCTCTTACCATGTCGAAAACACCCTTCATTTCATCAGGAGATATGATGGCAATCGAACTGGCTTGACTCATGGATAAAATTCTACTTCCCTTGCTGGTGTCAGAAACCTTTTCGATATCCTTCATCAGATTCCGATTTTTCTCGCTATCCAAAGTTTTCCGGACTGATCCCAGAGCGGGGATCATAGGTACAGATTTATCCAGAATCACTAATTTCCGACCGATCTGAGGGTTCAGTTCCATCGCGGTCAAAAACTCGCTTTCACGTACAATCGTGACATCCGATTTATCAAAAAAAACATCCATGATCGCAACATTAGCGTTCTTCGCTTCTAGCCGCGAGGCAAAAAAAGCCGGTATTTCCGGCAGCTGGTTCTTCAGAAGAAGTGTATTGAGATAAAGCGCTTCAATATCCTGAAACCATGAAAGCGTAAGCCTTTTGTTTCGCAAATCCTTCAACTGCATGCCGGCATCACTCTTACGTCCAATCAGGACCATGCTTTGCCTGATACCCGTATTTTTATATGATAACACCATCACATCATCACCGAGCTGGTTCGCACGCCCCAGATATTCCAGCGGCGTGCCAAAAATACCATCGATCTCGCCACTGTCAAATGCCGCATAAAGGGCCTCTGTCGAAGCATAAACACTGACATGGACTTTCATATCGGGATTCTTGATCGCCTCATCCAGAACCGCATTGAATGCGACTTCCGCATCCTGCTTGGTCGTGTTTCTGAGCGCCAAGGCACTGCCCCCCATCACGATGGTTTTCTGGCCTTGCGATTCATACGCAGCAAGCAGATGGCCTGAACTCAACAATAAAATGCTTGCAAGAGCAATACTTATAACACGCTCAAACATACTTACTGACTTTCCGTCCCTAGGACATAATCTATCTCTGCCAATTTAAGCAACTGATCATGCTTTGCCCTAAGCAAATTACCATTAATAACCGCCTGTAGTATCTGCGCTTCTATTACATCCTGCGGTTTACTGGCGCCTATTTCGAATGCGCGTGAAGTCAGATCTACATTCTCGGACGCGACATGGCTTGCCTGCTCGGAAATATCGATTTGCTTGCGCGCACTGTCAAACTCGATGAACAGATTCTTGACTAAAGCAGCGATGCCCTGCTCAACCAATTTCTGCCTCTCCTGCATTTGTTCACGCTGTAATTTAGCGGTATTCACCTGACTTGTCGTGCGCCAGCCGTCAAAAATCGGCAGACTCATGCCAACACTGATAGTCCAGCTATCTTTGTTCACATCATTGGCCAAGCCGGCATCGTAGGAGTTAAAGTATCGGGTTGCATCTGCAGTGATTGCAACCTGTGGCAAGTGCCCACTGCGCGCCTCATCAATTTTCGCATCCGCCACTTTAACAGCCAGCTTCAGCACACCGATTTGCGGATTGAACTCATTCGCCTGCCGAACCAGTGCATCCATTTCCGGATTCACCTGAAGTTTGGCGCCCATACCTTCGTTCACAGTCACCTGGCTATCCCACGGTAATCCCATAGCATTGACTAATGCCGCAACTGCAGATTTATGCCTTGCTGCAAAATCCGCCTCGACTGATTTTGCATAAGAAACTGCCAACTCGGTTTTAAGAAAATCCAGCTTATTCACTGTGGGTGAGCCACCTTCATAAATCTTTTTAGTGAGATCACGCGTCACCGAAAGTAGCTCTACCGTGTTATTGGCGGTTTCAGTGAGATTTTTTGTTAGCTGTGCAGCGTAGTAATAGCGTTTCACATCCTGCACGACTTGCAGATTGGTTCTGCGCATCTCTTCCTGAGCGATTTCCTTACCAAACCCCGCCTGACTAATCAGGCTGCTGATTTTTCCACCAGTGTAGAGTGGATACATCAATTGCAAAGAAGCTGTGGAAGTATTCTGATTGAGTAACTTGACATTCTGCTGAGGTACAGTAATGTTTGAAGGGACTTGAGCTGCAGCTGCCGCGCCGATTTGAGCAAGCTGCGGTTGCGTAAGGGCCGGATTCATTGCTAAAGCCTGCTGCTGTGCAGCGAGAGACGCAGCCCCCTGCAATGGTCCAACCAACCCACCCAGGGGCATGTTTGTACTTGGAAACACAAACATAGGTGCTTCGTCCCTGTGCTGAAAACCGCCTTGTAGCGTCACGCTAGGCCACCTTGCGGATAAAGCCTCCTGATACTGACTTTCAGCTATAGCCGCAGCCTGATACGAGATTTTTTTCTCGATATTATTATTCAGACCAATTTCGATAGCTTGTTCCAGGCCCAAATTATTGTAAACATCAGCAGCTAAGGCAGCGCTGTTAACAGTTACCGTCAAGAGCAAACTCAACAAAAGCAAGGGTAATTTCATCATTCTCCAACTTTTCATCTAATACACCAGATTCGTATTAACGGTAGAATTGACCAGAACTTTAGGATTCATCATGAATAATGGTTTCATTCGAAAAAGCGTCTTGAAGGGTTGGGTGTAATCACTTGTTATTAGTGCAGTATATACGGCCCAGAAAGGTCGGGAAATGACCCTTATGGGTTCAGATATCATGCAAAAAACAAACCTGCTCATATTCGGTTTCGTGAAACTTTCAAACAAAAAACTCACACTCAAGTAGTAAAGTTAAAATGTATTTTCAGGCTAGAATTACGCTATGTTGCAAAATCTATATTCATCCGCACTCAATCATCACACGCATGGTCGGCTGACAGAGGCAGAGTCGCTTTACAAACAAGTGCTTCAACTGCAACCCAGACATGCAGATGCACTGCATATGCTGGGAGTAGTGCATTACCAGACAAATCGCGCCGAGCTTGCCGTTTATCACATTGAGCAGGCACTGGCGATTAATCCCAGACATCTCGAATACCTGAATCATTATGGCTTGGCATTACGTGCTGCGAACCAGCCTGATGCAGCCATTAAAAGCTTTCAGCAAGCAGCGCTGCTGCAACCTAAGGATTTGGATATTCAGCTCAATCTCGGTAATACATTGCTGACACTGAATCGCTTTGAAGAGGCCGCAGGCTACTATCGCCGCGTGCTGCGCGTATTTCCAAAAAGAGATGATGTGCGTGAAGCCTTATGCCACTGTCTGGCTTCGCTAGGGAATCTGGCTCACAATACAGGCAACTTTGCTCAGGCGGAAGCATGCTTTCAGGAAGCGCTTTTATTCAACCCGCAAGATGCTGCAAACCTATACAACCTGGGGAACGCCCAGCGCGAACTGGGCAAGCCAGCTGAAGCTGCAAAGCAGTACCTGAAAGCGATACAGCTCAGCCCCAGTGACGCTGACGCCTACAACAACCTGGGTAATGTACAACGCGAGCTTGGGCAGTTGGATCAAGCCATCGAAAGCTATCAAAAAGCACTGGCACTGAACCCACAGCTTTATCATGCCAAGGTGCATCTTGTGCATCAAAAGCAGCATATATGCGACTGGATAGGGTTGGATGAAGACATTGCTGAAATTCGCCACTGGGTAAAAACACAGCCTGACGCGCAGATACCTCCTTTTGCATTTCTTGCCATGCCCACTACCACGGCAGAAGAGCAAAAGATCTGCGCCAATCACTGGATAAAAAATCGTTATTCAGGGCTGACGCAGCTCGGCAAACAGCTTGATTTTACCCACCGCCCCATAGGGGGAAATAATAAAATCCGGATCGGTTACCTTTCGTCAGATTTCAGACTACACCCGCTTGCATTCCTCGTAAGCGAACTGATCGAACTGCATGACAGAAGTCAATTCGAGATCATCGCCTTTTCATTTGGGGTGAATGACCAATCATCTGCAAGAGTGCGGTTGGAAAAAGCATTCGACCAATTCCACGACATACGGCATCTGTCTGAAGTAGATGCTGCAAAAAAGATTTACGCCTGCAATATCGACATATTGGTCGATTTAACCGGTTTCACACAGACCAGCCGCAGCGGCATCGCAGCGCTACGCCCTGCGCCTGTCAACGTGAACTGGCTAGGATTTCCTGGCACCATGGGCGGTACAGAGCACGCCCCTCTCTTTGATTACATCCTGACAGATAATTTCATCAGCCCGCCAGAAAGTTCAGTTAATTACGCTGAAAAACTGGCGCTATTGCCGCATAGCTATCAGCCTAATGACCGTAAACGTCCCGTAGGCAAAACGCCTGCGCGCCAGAATTGCCATTTACCCGAAAATGCTTTTGTTTTCTGCTGCTTCAATCAGTCTTTCAAAATAACACCAGACGTATTTGCAGTCTGGATGCGACTGCTAAATAAAATACCGAACAGCGTGCTCTGGCTGCTGGACTGCAACCAATGGGCTAAGCAAAACCTGATTCTCGAAGCAACCAAGCACAACATTTCTGCCGAACGCCTCATTTTTGCGCCACGCGTGAGCATTGCAGACCACCTTGCACGACATGTGCATGCAGACCTTTTCCTCGACACCCAACCCTACAATGCACATACCACTTGCAGTGATGCATTGTGGATGGGGCTGCCGGTACTGACATGCGTGGGCGAAACTTTTGCCGCGCGTGTTGCGGGTAGCCTAATCCATGCTGCAGGGCTGAATGAGTTGGTGACCTATTCACTGAAAGATTACGAAGAAAAAGCGCTAAATCTAGCTAGCAACCCCTTACTGCTCGACAGCATGCGGCAACAGTTGGTATCCGAGAGAATGACATCTGCGCTTTTTGATACCGCAGCATTTGCACGCGCACTCGAAGGCATTTATCAATCCATGCTGGAAAACACTCGGAGCAACCCGACTCTAAACCAACCAAGTTAACTGCCAACTTAACGTTGTATTAAAAATTTATGCTACAGTCATGCTCACAAGAGCGCGGCACAATGACGCAGACAAAGAATAAAAATTACAAGCAGATATTTTGAACATCTTGAATTAATGCTTAGGACAAACAATGGCAGCAATTGATATTACCCCCGTATTGAAATTCATGCTGGACAAAGGCGGATCAGACCTGTTTTTCAGCTCCGGCGCCTCCATCCATATCGAAATCGAGGGGGATACGGTACCAATCAACAATCAAATCATGGTACCGGGCATGATTAAGGATATTGCCTACTCACTCATGAGTCCCGAGCAAATTCTGGAGTTCGAATCCACGCTCGAATGCAACTTTGCCATCAGCAAAAAAGATATCGGCCGTTTTCGTGTAAACGTCTTCAGACAACGTGGTGAAGTCGGCATGGTGGTTCGTCATATCAAAACTGACATTCCATCGATTGACAGTTTGGGACTCCCTCCGGTACTTAGAGAGTTGATCACCCGCAAACGCGGATTGATTCTGATTGTAGGCGCAACCGGCTCTGGTAAAACAACCACCCTCGCCTCAATGATTGACCATCGCAACGAAACCATGAATGGTCACATCCTCACGCTGGAAGACCCTATCGAATTTATTCATCCGCATAAGAAGTCGGTTGTGGACCAGCGCGAAGTCGGTATCGACACTCTCTCATTTGAAAATGGCCTGAAAAACGCCATGCGTCAGGCACCAGATGTGATTCTGATTGGCGAAGTGCGCGATATGGACGGTATGAAGAACGCGCTAGCCTACGCAGAAACTGGGCACCTGTGTTTGGCAACATTGCATGCAAATAATGCCAACCAGGCGCTGGAGCGTGTTATCTCATTCTTCCCGGAAGATGGGCGCACCGGCCTGCTTTTAGGCATGTCCATGAACCTGGTTGCAATTGTTTCGCAACGTTTGATACCTGGCAAACAAAGCAAACGTGTTGCTGCCACAGAAGTGATGATCAACACGCCTTACATGGGTGAGTTGATACAGAAGCAAAAAATGAGCGAAATCAAGGAGATCATGGCTGATAACGGCGATATCGGCATGCACACGTTCGATCAGTCATTGTTCAAGCTATTTGCCAACGGGAAGATCGATGAAGAGAATGCATTGGCCTATGCTGACTCGCGTAATGACCTGTCACTAAAAATCCGCTTTGCTGCCGAAGGTGCGCGAAACAGCAGCCCTTTTAGCACATAAAACACCTAAGCTTACAATCAGTTCGATAAGCCGAGTGAAAGCACCATCAACAATACTCCACTGACACAACGCAGGCCGCATGTCATTTATTGCGGCTTGCCTCTTATTCGTGACGCAATGCCTCGATAGGATCCAGATGCGCCGCACGACGAGCCGGCACATAGCCAAAAATCACGCCTATTACCGCAGCAAAACCAAAAGCCAACACATTGATAGCAGGGTTGAATAAAAATGGAACATTCATCAACCCGGACAAACCAAAACAAGCTACCGCCGCCAACACAATACCAATCAGCCCACCCATAGAAGATAACACTACAGCCTCTGTCAGAAACTGCATTAAAACCTCATGTTCCATCGCACCTATGGCAAGCCTAATACCGATTTCACGTGTGCGCTCTGTGACCGAGACCAGCATGATATTCATAATGCCAATACCTCCCACCAGTAGACTAACTGCAGCTACTGCGCCTAAGAGTGATGTCATGGTGCTGATTGTTCCTGACAATGTCTGCGCAATTTCTTTGGTATCCATGATGCTAAAATTGTCATCTTCATTTTCGGAAATATTGCGCCGCTCACGCATCAGGCTCTTGACCTGCTCAATGACTTTTTCCGATGATGCTCCATCTTTCATAGAGATAAGTATAGTACTGACGTCCTGATTCCCAGTCAGACGCCGCTGTACTGTTCTTAAAGGCATAACAACCACATCATCCTGATCCATTCCCATGGCACCCTGACCTTTAGCAGCCAGAAGCCCGATTACCTCACAGGAAAATTTTTTGACGCGAAGTTCACTACCTAGGGGATTTTCATCTCCAAATAACTCTTTCCTTATGGTGGCACCTATCACGCAGACAGCCTTGCCGGAACGTTCCTCCATATCAGTAAAAATGCGTCCATCAGCAAGACGCCAATTGCCTGCAGAGAAATAGGCAGCAGTTGTCCCAGTAACAGTCGACGACCAATTCTCAGCGCCATAAACCAGCGTTACACCACTACCCACCGTTGGAGCAACCGCATTAAGCAAGCCAACCTGTGCTGATATAGCTTCAGCATCTGCTATCCTGAATTTAGGTGTCCCCGCACTATCACGTGCAGGACCAAGTCGCTGTCCAGTTCTTAACATCAGCAAATTACTGCCCAGACTGGAAATTTGATCAGAAACTGCCTGAGTAGCACCGTTTCCCAGCGTTACCATAGTAATCACCGCGGAAACCCCTATAACAATACCCAATATAGTTAAGAAGGAGCGCATCAGGTTGCGGCGAATTTCCCTCAAGGATAGCAATAATGTATTCCAGTACATCAGGAGACCCCTGTCTGATGGTCAGTCACAATATGGCCATCACGAAAATGGATGATCCGTCTAGCATAAGCTGCCATTTCTGGTTCGTGCGTCACCATCAGCACAGTGATGCCACGATCGCGATTCATGGCAGACAGCAGTTCCATAATCTCCCGTCCGCGCTGAGTATCAAGGTTTCCAGTAGGCTCATCGGCCAGCAAAACCGTCGGATTAGTCACGATAGCACGTGCTATCGCCACACGCTGCTGCTGCCCACCTGACAACTCTGTTGGCGTGTGGTGCTCCCAGCCCTCCAGCCCGACTGCCTTTAACGCAGATTTAGCTGCAACACGCCGCGCATCTGCAGACTCACCCCGATAAAGCAAAGGCAGCTCGACATTCTCTAGCGCTGACGTACGGGAAAGCAGGTTGAATCCTTGAAATACAAATCCAAGATAATGACGGCGCAACATTGCACGCTGATTACGCGACATTGTTTCAACGTGGGCGCCTTTGAAAAGATAAGTGCCGGATGTCGGACTATCCAGACACCCGAGTATATTCATGGCAGTAGATTTTCCGGAACCACTGGGGCCCATAATCGCAATGAAATCCCCGTCCTGAACGGTCAAGTCGACACCGCTCAATGCCTGGAATGCAGCCTGTCCATGCCCAAACACTTTGCTGACCCCGGCTAAGCTGATGATAGATGGACTCATACTACTCATTTCTTCTGTGTCTGAACATCGGTAATCACCTGTGCACCGACTTTCAAATCACCTTCCAGTATCTCGGTATAACTGCCGTCAGTCAGTCCTGTTTTAACAGCTACTGCCACGGGGGCATTGTTTTGCAGCAGCCAGACTTGCGGACTTTGACTATCAATGGCTTTAGCTTTTTTCTGACCACTACGGAACGGTACGCGGGGTAGCAGACTAGCTACAATCCCTGTACTCTTTTCGCTTTGCACGGTTTGTGTCGGCGTGAATCTTAAAGCAGAATTAGGCACTTTTAATACATTCTCCCGCGATGCGGTAGTGATATCGGCAGTAGCCGTCATGCCCGGGCGTAACGTCAGGTCATCATTCTGCACTTTAAGTATCGCTTTGTAAGTGACTACGTTATCCTTGAGCTGCGAACCAAAGGAAACGCGCACGATTTCAGCAGGATAACGACGATTTGGCCACGCATCCACAGTGAAATAAGTAGGCTGTCCGACTTTAACCTGGCCTACATCAGCCTCATCAACATCAACCTGCAACTCCATCTGCGTTAAATTTTCTGCCAATGTAAAAAGCACCGGCGTCTGCAGAGAAGCTGCAACGGTCTGCCCTGGTTCCACCGTACGGGCGAGCACGATACCATCAATAGGCGACCGGATTGACGCCTTGGATAAGTTGGTCTCATCTGATTTCAGCGTAGCAATTGCCTGAGCCACTCCAGCGCGGGTGCTGGCCTCATTAGCCTGAGCACGAAGCGATGCAGCTTCAGCGCTTTCTATTTCCGTCATTGACGGCACCTTCCCGCCTGATAACTCATGAACCTTACGCAAGCGGGATAGACTGGCTGCTGTTTCCGCTACCGTGGCCCTCATTTGCGCCACCTGTGCCTCTGCGGCACGAACAGCTGCCCTTGATTTACTCACTTGATCATTAAGCTTCGCAGTATCAAGTTTACCAAGGACTTGCCCACGCTTGACATGGTCATTCTCATCAACGTATACAGTTTCAATCAGCCCTGAAATTTCACTGCCTACCTCCACCTCATTAGTAGGCTGCAATTGTCCTGTTGCGGATACAGAGACAATTAACTTACCGAGCGCGACTTGCTGAGTCACATAATTGACTTTTCCAGAGCTGCTTCTGGTAAACAGCATGAACAGTACCAATATAATCGCCAATAGCACAAAGATAGCCAATGCATAGCGCACTACCCTTGTACTGACTGAAGGTTTTGCTTTAGCGATGATGTTGAGAATATCGTCACTTTGTGGATTTATATTACTCATGGTCAAGACTTTCTGGCATTTTCAAGACATCATTATTTTTAGTATCGTTCGACATATCGTCCCAACCGCCCCCTAATGCTTTGTAAAGGCTAATCAGTGAGGTCAACCCCTCTGCCTCACTGCTGGCCAAGCTATCCTCGGTGGACAACCTAGTGCGCTCTGTATCCAGCACGGTACGGAAATCAACAAGTCCGCTCTCAAAACGTAATCTTGCCAGCTCGGCTGCGTTGCGCGAAGATATCGCCGCTACACGGAGCGCCTTTTGCCGCTCGCGGTTATTGGCATAAGAAGCAAGCGCATTCTCCACGTCTTCTAACGCAGTCAACACAGTCTTTTCATAGGAAACCAGCGCCTGTTCCTGCACTGCATTTTGCACACTGATCTGATTGCGAATGCGCCCGGCGTCAAAGACTGTCTGCGTGACGCTACCGATCAAAGAGCTGGCGATGGTACCCGCACTGCCTAATGTTCCTAGAGTAAGTGCTTTCCAGCCAAAAGTACCTCCAAGATTAAAACCTGGATAGAGCTCAGCTACCTGCTGACCGATACGGGCTGTCTCGGCAATGAGTCGCTGCTCAGCCGCGCGCACGTCAGGACGCTGACGCAAGGTATCAGCCGGGATACCTATTGCCACTTGATTCGGCACAGCTGGCAGTCTGGCTGCCTCATCGAGCTTGGCATTTAGTGCAGCAGGATGCTTACCCAGAAGGATTGCCAGCCTATTTTTCACTTCGATCAGATTGGAATTAAGCACAGGAATACCTGCACGGGTCTGTTCCACATTTGCACGCGCCTGCTCAACCTCCAGAGCAGTCACTAAACCGGCCTGTTCACGCCATTCGGTAATCTGCAATGTCTCGGACTGCGCTGCAAGATTACTACGCGCAATGACGAGTCTGTTCTGGAAAGAGCGCAATTCAACATAATTAAGTACGACTTCTGCTACCAGCGTCACCTGAACATTCTGCAAATCTGCCTGACTGGCCGCTGCCACTGCCTCAGCAGCTTCTATTCCACGCCTGACGCCGCCAAACACATCCGGCTCCCAGGACGCATCAAAGCCAGCATTAAACATATTGGATGTAACACCGCTCCCTGCTTTTGCACTGCTTCTGCTTCGACTGCCCGAGAGAGAAGCTGTCACTGTCGGGAAACGGTTGCCACCTGCCAGGTCACGACGTGCTCGCGCCTCAACTAACTTAGCCTGCGCCAAACGCAAGTCAGGACTAGCTTCCAAAGCCTCTTTAACCAACTGGCCCAGTATTGCATCATCGAACTTAAGCCACCATTCAGACAACCCCTGAGTTGGCGTAGCATTATAATCATGCGCATGAACCCAGCGCTCTGGTATATCAGTCTCAGGCCTGATGTAGTCAGGGCCCACCATCGCACAGGATGTCATCAAGGCAGGTAAAACAACCAATACAGCAGAAAAATACGACCTGACCAATCGGTTAGGTCGACTGGCCACATTGCCGCCACCGGCGGAATATTTCATATCTAATCTATTTATAGATTCACCCTTCTTCCCTATTGAGTAAAGCTTTATTTCTGCCCATAGCTTATAGATAATAATGAGCCATTAGAAATAACATCCACATCAACTCAAAGGCCTCAGTGCCAATTTACGCATTAAATGTGACACCTTGGTTTAATAACAATTGCAGTGAAAGCAAATAATTTTTAATTACCGCTAAAATTCCAGCCAGTAAATATGAAAATATTAATACAGCCGCTGATTCATTCCATTAATCCACATCAAAACCAGACTGAATATAATATGCAGCACTCAACCCTTTTGGTTACTGGCTGCAAAAATCGCCGCAACCACAATCAAACTTCCCCCTAGCCACTCATTCAGCTCCATCGTCTCATTTGCCAAATAGTAAGAAGCTACGGCGGCAACCACTAACTCAAACAGAAAAAGTACGGAAGCGCGGGTAGCCTCGATTCTGGTTACCCCATATTGCACAAGTAGCGTCGCAGCCATCAATAGCAATGCAATCAACAGCATAATCAGCCAATCACCTGCACCGATCATCGCTGGTGCAGGAAATGATTGCAATGATTGCTCAGTGAACGGAATAAACAAGGCAGAAACTACCAGTACGCCTACCCACACAGCAAAAGACTTGGCTGTCAGTGTCAGATGACTGGATTTTCTTGTAATTACATTCGTCAATGAGAAGCCCATCCCCGCAGACAGGGCCAGCCATTCAGAGGTATTTCTTGGTAAGGGAAAACTTCCGGCCTGCGGGTCATGCAACATGATGAATGCGCCCAGTAGCGAGGCTACAATTGCGACATAACCAGCCGCATACGTTTTTTCTTTTAGCCAGAAGTGTGCAAGTATCAATGTCCATAGCGGTGACAAATAGAACAGCAGCATCACGCGCATGACTTCACCATCAATAATGGCTAGCACATAGCTAAGGTTTGTCCATCCGGCAACCAAACCCAGCCAGATGATACTTTTTGGCAACTTGGCTATTCCACGCCAATGTTGAGCAAAAAATACAGCACCAATCAGCACCGTGATGCTGTAAGTGTAAAAACTTGAAACAACCCCGGATATACCGGCTTCTGACAAAATGCGGTATGGAAACCAGATAATGCCCCAACTGAGTGCACCAAAAAGTAAGCCAAACACCACAAAAAAGTTTTGATTATTGCTGTTGCCCACTGTGCTTCCTAATATAATATGCGGCTATGAATCCAAATCTGAACCTACTGCAGCCTTATCCATTTCAACGTTTGCGTGATTTATTTAAAGGCATCACACCTAATCCTGACTTCAAGCCAATCAACCTGTCGATCGGTGAGCCTAAGCATGCAACACCGCAACTGATTAAAGATGCCTTGGTCAACAATTTAGCTGGACTCGCTAATTATCCCACGACTATCGGCTCAAGTGAGCTACGTGAAGCGATTTCCAACTGGATTTCACGCCGTTACGGCATTCCGGCACTGAATGCTGAAAAAGCGATACTGCCAGTGACAGGCAGCCGTGAAGCCTTGTTCGCCTTTGCGCAGGTGGTGATTGATAAAACAAAACCTGCTCCGGTTGTGATTTCACCGAATCCGTTTTATCAAATTTACGAAGGCGCCGCATTTCTGGCCGGTGCTACACCCTATTTCATCAACACGCTACCGCAGAACAATCATGAGATGGATTTCACCAGCGTACCAGTTGATGTATTGAACCGTACGCAACTTGCCTATGTTTGCAGCCCGGGCAACCCGTCCGGCAAAGTGATGAGCCTCGCGCAATGGAAAACCATTTTTGAATTGTCTGACCAATATGGCTTTGTGATTGCTGCTGATGAATGTTATTCAGAAATCTATTTTGATGAAGCCAACCCGCCGCTGGGTGCCCTCCAGGCAGCGCATCAACTTGGGCGCGATTATAAAAACCTGATCGTATTCAGCTCACTTTCAAAACGTTCCAACGTGCCCGGAATGCGCTCGGGTTTTGTAGCAGGTGATGAAAAAATCATTGAAGCGTTTGCGCTCTATCGCACTTACCATGGCTGCGCGATGAACCCTGCCGTGCAGGCGGCCTCGATTGCGGCATGGAATGATGAAGCGCATGTGGTTGAAAACCGCAAACTGTATGCAGAAAAATTCAGAGATGTCACACCATTGCTCACCGATTTACTGGAAGTATCTGTCCCTGATGCGGCATTTTACCTATGGGCAAAAATCAAAGATGACAAGATGAGCGACACGGAGCTTGCCGTAAAACTGCAGCGTGATTTGAACATTACCGTCTTGCCGGGCAGTTATCTTGCACGCGAGGCGCATGGCATCAACCCGGGCAAGAACTTCGTCCGCATGGCACTGGTTGCCTCGTACAATGAATGCATCGAAGCGGCCAATCGCATCCGCATCCATTTCAAATAAGATTGCAGGGCGCCACTCAAACCCGTGGCGCCTGATTCAATCTAAAACATCAGTCTTAACCCGACTGTACCCACAAATGCATCGACATCTTCGTTTGCATCGCGCACAATCGATGCCGTCTCGCCAAATTTCCTTTCATACTTTATATCCAGATAGGGTGCGAACTTTCTGGTAAATTCGTAGCGTGCCTGCATGCCAAGCTCAGCTTGAGACAAACCGGCCCCGATATTTCTGTGCTTGACCGCTTGCGCGTAAACCGACGCCTCAAAATAAGGCTGCAGAATTAAGCGCTGGGTGACGAGAAAATCATTGCGCTGTTTCAATCGTGCACTGACATCCCCTTCGCGGCTAATAAAGAGATGTGCCTCGGTTTCAGAAAAATAAGGCGCCAGACCATCCACGCCGAGCACAAAGTAGGTCAGTGCATCCGGTTGCAGGTCTGCCCTCATACCGGCCTGGAAATCCCAAAAGGTAGATACATTCCGGCTGTATAAAATCCAGAGCTGCATCTTCTCGGTTTGCCCCTCGGTCCGCTGTGCTTCGCTTTTTACCCATAAGCGATTTTCATCGGTTCCGACCCAACCATCCATATCCATGTCTTTAGTCGCCTTGCCGTCGGTAGCGCCATAACCGGCTTCCAGGCGAAATTTATGAAATATCTCTCCACCATGTTCCTTAATGTGATTATCTGCAGCATAAAGGCTGCTCGTCATTGCTGACAGGCAAAGTGCGAGCGTAATCCTGACGTTAATGTTCATGCTTTTCTCCATTATCCAACTCAGGTGACACATGTTGGCCGTGTTGAGAGGTATCATGCTGATGATGCTCATGGAGCATTTTTGAATGATCATGCACTGCTGCTGCACCTAATTCTGCCACCACCACTTGATTCATCATGCCGGACATCATGTGATAAAGGAGATGGCAGTGAATCACCCATTGGCCAGGTTCGTCCGCAGTAAGCAACACGGAATAAGTATCCCCTGGCGCCACGATCACGGTATGTTTATTGGGCAGTTTATTGACAGGTTGTCCGTTTTCAAGCTGTACAAACATGCCATGCAAATGCATAGGATGCGCCATCATCGTTTCGTTGATGAACTTCAAGCGCACACGCTCGCCATATTTCAGTTGTACCGGTTTTGCATCGGCATATTTTTTACCATCAAGTGTCCAGATATATCGTTGCATATTGCCGCCGAGCGTGATTTCAATCTCCCGCTCCGGCAATCGTGTATCTTTTTGCTCGCTGAGATAGCGCATATCCTGATAGGCAAGTGCTTTGGTTCCTGCAGGCGCATGCGTGGTTGCCCATCCGTTTCCTGGTACGCCAGTTTCAAAGTTCTGTTCCGAAGTAAGCTGCATATCATGATGCGTATGTGCCTCATGTCCGGATGGAGTGTGCACCGTACTGTCTGATGGTGTTTGACCAGAACCGTGAGCGCTATGACCATTCCCCATGTCAGCCATCGCCATATCTGCCATTGTGAGTTGCGCCCTCGGACGCTGTTGCGGCAACTGACCTTGCATCCCAAGCGCGGGCGCAAGTGTACCAATGGCAAAACCGGCGCGATCAATCGGCTCGGCAACCAGACTGTAGGCAATCGCTTCCTGCGGGGAGACGATGACATCATAGGTTTCAGCTGGCGCCATTCTAAATTCATCCACGACCAAGGGCTCAATATTTTGCCCATCTGACGAGATGACCTGCATTTGCAATTTAGGGATTCTCACATCAAAAAAAGTCATCGCAGATGCATTAATGAAGCGCAGACGCACACGCTCCCTGGGCTTGAACAAACCTGTCCAGTTTGCTTCGGGTGCCTGACCGTTAATTAGAAAAGTATAGCCGGACACGTCTGACAAGTCCGTTGGCAGCATACGCATCTTGCCCCACATCAGCCTTTCATCCAGTGCAGATTTGAAGCCATGCGTCTGAACATCATTCAAAAAGTCACCAATGGTTCTTCTAGCATACTGGTAATAATCAGATGACATCTTCAGATTAGACATGATCGCTTTAGCGTTTTCATGGCTAAAATCCGAAAGCAGCACGACATAGTCCCTCTCCACCCGATAGGCATCACTTTGCATAGGGTGAATGACCAAGGACCCATAATGTCCATCCTGCTCCTGCCCTGCACTATGCGCGTGATACCAATAGGTGCCGCTCTGACGAATTTTGAACTGATAAGTGAATGTTTCACCAGGCTTGATGCCTTTAAACCCACCTAACCCAGGCACTCCATCCATACCATTGGGCAGTAGCAACCCGTGCCAATGCACTGATGTATCTTCCGCCAGTCGGTTAGTGACATGAATAACCGCATCATCACCTTCATTAAAAAACAAGGTAGGTCCTGGGATGGTGTGATTCACCGTGATCTTGCTGACTGACTTGCCAGCAATCTTGACCGGCTCCTGACTAATCAGCAGTGAGTATTCGGTGGTTTTAGCCACCACCGGATTACATAGCAGAATGCATCCGGCTATAACAAAGAAAAACTTGAAAATAACTTGCATGCTTAAACTCCTTAAAATAGGAACTGCCCGCCAATAGATGCGGGCATCTCTTCATTTTGAGGGTTAAGCTTTGGGCGGTCGTTTGAATTTATCAGGGATATATGACTGTGCCACTTCATCATATGGCACATAGGTGCCACGTGCACATTCAAATCCGGCAAACTGAATGGTGACAGCCAGCAGCAAATGACTCGCTGCGCCGCAATGGGTAATGGCGCAGTTACACTGCGCTTTGCAACATGATCCATCACCTTGAGGCATTTTGGCTTTCGAGTGTTCTACTTGATGCCCTTCATGATGGCAATTTTCAAGCAGCTCAGTCTTATCATGCAGGGCTTTCTGAGGTGTATCAGCGTGAACCATCGAACTGTGAAAGCCGAACGAAACCGTCATGACAAAAAATGCCATGATGACGAAATAATTCAACAATCTTATCAAAAGACTCATGCTCCTGATATTACGCTTATTACAATTCAAGTAAATAGACTCACTCATGACAATACATACGATACACGGTCAAGACTGAATAAATCGCATTATTTTATCGTGCACAAGTGCATGCATATTGGCTTGCAGACAATCCACCACCACCAGATCTTCCATGCTGCGCAACCACGTTAGCTGTCGCTTTGCCAGCTGACGTGTGGCAAAAATACCTCTGTCACGCAACTCTGTAACATCATACTCTCCTGCAAGATATTCTAGCGCCTGACGATAGCCCACGCAGCGCATAGAGGTTGCATCCGCAGTCAGGGAGGGATAAATTGCCATCAGGTGTTTAACTTCATCGACAAAGCCATCTGCCAGCATCTGGTCAAACCTGACTGCGATACGCTCATGCAGCACTTTGCGGTCACCTGGCACCAGGGCGATTTTCAATAGCCGGTAAGGCAACGCTTCTCCGGTAGATGCCTGATGCAAGGCAGTCATGGATTTGCCTGTGATTCGATACACCTCCAAAGCACGCTCGATTCGCTGCGCATCCGTAGGCTGCAACCGAGTTGCAGACTCAGGGTCGATTTCAGCCAGTTTTGCATGCATGGCTGGCCAACCTAACTCGGCGGCTTCTTTCTCTATGCCCTGACGTACTTCAGGGTTAGCTTCCGGCAGATTGCTCAATCCAGCTTCCAGCGCCTTGAAGTAAAGCATGGTGCCACCTACCAGCAGTGGAACTTTTCCGCGTGCAGTAATCTCCGCCATTAACCTCAGCGCATCCGTTCTGAAGTTCGCGGCTGAGTATGCTTCAGTGGGCGAAATAATATCAATTAAATGATGTGGTGCTTTTGCAAGTGTTTCGGTATCAGGCTTGGCAGTACCGATATTCATATCACGGAACACCAACGCAGAATCAACGCTGATAAGTTCCACAGGCAGCTTGGAATATAAATCAACTGCGAGCCCAGTCTTGCCGCTGGCGGTTGGCCCCATAAGAAAAATAGCGGGTGGTAGTATTGTTGAATGCATGCGTTCTTATAATTTCGTATATGTTACTGCTTAAAGCGTACCCATTCGCGTGAATATGCCCAGTTTGTGTCGTAAAGTAAATGTTTAGACTTGTATAATACCTGTTCTTAAGCAATTATTATGTTACTCATCATTACCCAATCTGGCGGACTAGACTCATGAATTTAGAAAAAGTTGTTTTTGGTTTTTTTATCGTATTGGCAATGACAATGAACTTCGGTTTTTTTCTTGGGGACATTGACAACCCGAGCCACCACCACGTTTATGAATTATATGCAGCGATCGTCGTGAGTTTGATTGCAACTGTACTTAAATTCGGTGATCGAACACACGTAGGTGCGATTTTATTATCAACCAGCCTCGCAGCTGATATACAACTGATTGCAGCAGCAATCTTGTGGTCATCCCTTGCTGGCACCATGGATGAACCAAGTTTAACCGTCTATATCGTGTCGCTGTCTGGTGGCGCACTCATGGCAAACTTTGTATCAGTCATTCTGCTGATTTCAGAAACAATCAGCCAGCGTAGGTAGTTGTTCAGAAATATGCCTGATCACGTTATAGCAAAACCAGAACCATAGATGAATAGCATTCTATTTTTGATATTGCGCCGCTTGCGCAAACCTTTGATCCTGATTATCGTCAGCTTTGCGATATCGGTCATAGGCTTGAGCCTGATGCCTGGCGTTGACGGTGAAGGACATGCTTGGCGGATGAGCATCTTTGATGCCTTCTATGTCATCAGCTACACAGCAACGACCATTGGCTATGGTGAAATCCCTTATGCATTCAGTCGCGCACAGCGGCTATGGATGACATTCTCTATTTACTTCACAGTGATTCCATGGTTCTACGCGATAGGCAGAATCGTTACACTGCTGCAAGACCCAGGTCTGCGTCATGCGCTCACAACAGAACGCTTCGCGAATAGTGTGCGTGCCTTACAGGAGCCTTTTTATATCTTGTGCAGCTATGGGGAATCTGCCAGCTTACTGGCGAAAGCACTGGATGAAAAAGGAATGCGTGTCGTGGTCATCGAATCTCAGCAAGAGCGCATCAACGAGCTGGAGTTAAGCAACACACGTAACGTCATTCCAAACATTTGTGCAGATGCTAAATTGCCAGAAAATCTGGTACGTGCAGGTGTACATCACCCGCAATGCAGTGGCGTGGTCACACTCACTGATAACGACGAAGTGAATCTTGCGGTTGCGGTTGCTGTAAAACTCATGAACCCCAACCTGCCAGTGTTGGCACGAGCAGAGCGTGATGACATTGCAGCAAATATGGCATCTTTCGGCACCGACCATATCATCAACCCTTACACACTATTCGGAGACCAGCTTGCGATGCGTGTACATGCCATTGGCAGTTACATCTTGCATGAATGGCTTACCGACACCCCGGGAGACAAGCTGCCCCCTCCCGAGTACCCCCCGATTGGTAGATGGATTGTATGCGGCTATGGCCGGTTTGGGAAATCGGTAGTAAGGAATCTTGAACGTGAGCATATCACCACCACCATTGTGGAAGCGATGCCAGTGTTAACAGGGTGTGATAATTGCATCGTGGGCAGCGGCACGGAAGCAAAAACCCTGCTTGAGGCCGGGGTTAATGAGGCTGTAGGTATTGTCGCCGGCACCGACAACGACATCAATAACTTGTCGATTGTCATGACAGCATACGAACTCAACCCCAAACTTTTTGTCGTTATCCGTAAAAACAGACGGCACAATAGCGAGTTGTTTAAGCAGTTCAATGCTGACATCACCATGCAGCCAACTGACATCATCGCCCATGAATGTCTGGCACACATGATTTCACCACTTCTGGCACAGTTTCTGGCCCTAATTCGTAATCAAAGCAACGAGTGGTCGATTAAACTGATTAGTCAACTGGTAGAAGTAGTAGGGGAAAACGTACCTGAGACATGGGCAATTACCATCGACAAAAATAATGCGCCTGCCATTTCCGAATTACTGGCTATAGGGACTGCAGTATCTCTGGAGCATCTTGTTAAATCCCCTTCAAACCGAGAGGAACGTCTTGATCTGGTACCTCTTATGCTAGCTAGAAAAGGCGAGCAGATACTTATCCCCACGCTCTCAACAGTGCTGCTGGAAGGTGACCAAATCTTACTTTGTGGCCGACCTACCGCAAAATCAGCCTTGCCACACACCCTGAACAACACGAAGACGCTGACATACATTATCGATGGCATTGAGCTCCCCAACAGCGTTATCTGGTGCTGGTTCAGGAAATTCACCTCATCAACAACCAGCTCTTGATTCCAATGTGTTAAGCCAAACATGACCAATGCAGTACACCTCAAGATAAGAATTAATAACGGCAGTGCGATTGCCATGGGGCCTGGCAAGGCAGATCTGTTGGAGGCGATCGATGCGTGCGGCTCTATATCATCGGCAGCCAGGCAAATGCGGATGTCTTATCGCAGAGCTTGGGAGCTGGTCGATGTCATGAACAAATGTTTTAGCCAACCCCTTGTAGTCAGCTCACCAGGAGGGCATCATGGCGGTGGCGCACAGCTCACGGAACTTGGACGTTCTATTCTTAAAAATTACCGCGATCTGGTAACCAAAGCACATCTCGCCACTGAGTCAGAGCTTCATCACATTCTTAGCCATCTTAATCAACCTGAATAATATTTAATTTGCGACTGCTAAAAATTCTATGATTTTCGCTATTCCCATTTGAATATAACGAAAACCATGATTAAATGTGAAGACTGCCCTGTTAAGCCGGCATTACTTCAACTTTAAACTCAAAATACACCATCATGAAACACAGACAATCCTCACTATCCGTCATAGCTCTAGCCATCACGGCTACATTCACATCAACCAGTTACGCACAGCATGATGAAGAGTCACGCATCAAGGAGTTGGAAAACAAAGTAATGCAGTTGATACAGCAGCGGGCTGAACAAGATAAACAGATTGATTTGCTGACCAAAGAGCTGGTAGGCATCAGCAATCAAATCAGCCAGTCAAAAATTGCCAAATCAGAAGAAAAAGGCGCTAGCAAAGGTAATCCGATATATGGTGGTTTTAAAGATGGGTTAACATTGGAAGATGGCAGCGGCAATTGGAAACTGCAGCTTAACGGTCGCGTACAGGCTGACTACCGCAACTTTAGTCCAGACGACTGGAAGGCTGACACATTTAACATTCGCAGGGCAAGGCTAGGCGGCACATTTTCATTCCTCAAAGATTTTGCCGTACGGGTAGAGGGCGAATATGCCAACTCCAATGATGGCAGCAAAGGCTCAACCGCACTGACCTATGGCTATGTCGACTTTACCAGATGGCCAGGCGCAAGGATTCGCGCAGGGCAGTTCAAACCGTTTTTTGGTTTAGAACGTGCGCAAAGTACCAACTTTACAGACTTTACAGAACTATCACTCACCACCAACAATGGCTCCATCTTCAACTCGACCTATGATCGCGGCTTGATGGTATATGGCGACCCATTACCATGGCTGAATTACAGCACCTATGTAGTCAATGGCACAGGTCAGAATAATGATGACGTAAAAGACAGCAAAGATATCGGCATGCGCGTCAATGCCAATCTGGCCAAATTGACCGAAAATAAAAACCTCGTGCTACATGTTGGTAGCTCTGTAAGCAAGGGCAGCATTGACTTCTCTTCATCGACTAAAAGCATTAAACAGGAAACTGAAGGCAAAGGAATCGAGTTCTTTAGCGTTGCAAACATCAACAACATTACAAACAATACAACAACCACTAATCGCAGCCGTGTTGGCTTGGAAAGTGCAGTTGCCTACGGCCCTGTCAAATTACAGGCGGAATATATAAAAGCAAATTTTGAGGGTATGCAAGGCACATCACTACCAACGGCAAGGTCTTTTGATAACGATATCAAAACATGGTATGCGGACATTAACTGGTTAGTCACTGGCGAATCGTACGCAGATGCTTACAAAAGTGGTGTATTTGGTCGTATCAACCCTAAAAACAACTTCGATGACAAGTATGGCTGGGGCGCGTTTGAGTTAGGTTTGCGTTACAGCAAGTTCGATGCTTCAGACTTTAAAACATTACTTACTTCTCAAACATTCAACACCAGCGAAGCTGATGCGTGGACAGTTGGTGCCAAATGGATATTCAATCGGAATGCACGCCTGGTATTGAACTACGTGCAAACCAGTTTTGAAGACGACATTACCATTAATGGTAAACGTGATGATAAAGAGCAGGCCGTCAATTTACGCGCGCAGTATGACTTCTAAAAATGGAAATTCTCTACTAACTACCTAACGGCGAATATGTGACGCGCGTATAAAACGTAATATATTAATTAAAACGAAGTACCAAACAAGACAAAAAATGTCAGGAGTCCTTAAAAATGATAAGTAAAATTAGCTTTTTTCTTTGTTGCCTATTTTTATCAATGAATGCGCATGCTGAGAAAATAACCATTGCTGCCGCTGCCGATCTTAAATTTGCTATGGATGAAATTGTTACTTCATTTAAAAATGTAAATCCAGATGAATCTGTTGTGGTTATATATGGATCTTCTGGCAAGTTTCATACACAGTTACGGCACGGCGCCCCTTTTGATATATTCTTTTCTGCTGACATTAACTATCCTCGTGAATTAGTAAGGGCAGGTGTAGCTATTGGCGAAGCAAAGCCTTACGCGATTGGCCGCATTGTGCTTTGGAGTGCAAGCCAAGATGCAAGCAAAATGACACTGAACAGCCTTATGGAGCAAAAAATCACCCGTATTGCCATTGCCAACCCTAAGCATGCTCCCTATGGCAAACGAGCAGAGGAGGCATTACGGGCTTCTGGTCTGTGGGATAAAATAGAACAGAAACTAGTCTATGGCGAGAACATTGCACAGACCGCCCAGTATGTACAAACCGGGAACGCAGAGGCCGGCATCATAGCACTGTCATTAGCCGTAAATCCTGAACTGGCAAACAAAGGTGGTTATATGCTTATTCCAGATAATCTTCATACACCATTAGAGCAAGGCTTCGTTCTGACAAAACACGCAGAGGGAAATGCACTTGCAAAAATGTTTGCAGACTATATGTCTGGCAAGTCTGCCAGAGCCATTATGGTGAAATATGGGTTTGTGTTACCTAATGACATCAATGCCAAATAGGGATGGTTATGAATTTACGTAGCCGTAGTGGGCAAATTTTATTACTGCCACCTCGACGGCCAGTACACACACTAAATAGCAGGAGCCAGGATGTATCTGACAGAAGCTGACTTAGAAGCGGTCTGGTTGACTATACGGTTAGCCTGCATTGTGACACTAATCTTGCTCTTGGTAGGAACTCCCATCGCGTGGTGGTTAGCTCGAGCGAAAACATGGTGGAAAGGACCCATTGGTGCTGTGGTGGCCTTGCCCTTGGTATTACCACCTTCAGTTCTAGGATTTTATTTGTTATTAGCCATGGGACCAAACGGTCCTGTTGGCCAGCTTATCCAAACTTTAGGACTTACCCCACTACCCTTCACTTTCTGGGGCTTGGTCATTGCATCAGTGTTTTATTCATTGCCCTTTATGGTACAGCCACTGCAAACTGCATTTGAGGCCATAGGAGATCGTCCGCTGGAGGTTGCTGCCACACTACGCGCTTCTCCGCTCAATGCATTCTTTACAGTGGCTGTACCTTTAGCGCTACCTGGATTTTTGAGTGCCTCAATTTTGACATTTGCCCACACTGTCGGGGAGTTCGGTGTAGTATTGATGATCGGTGGGAATGTGCCCGGTGTAACCAGAGTTGCTTCAGTGCAAATTTACGACCATGTGGAGGCTTTGGAATATACACAGGCACATCATCTGGCAGGAGTCATGCTAGCTTTTTCTTTCCTTATATTGCTCTCATTGTATATCTGGCGAAAAAAACCAAATAATGGACGCCAACATGAATAAAATTCAACTAAGGTTTAAGTTAAGTTTGTCTGAATTCAATCTTGATGTTGACTTGCATTTACCACTCGACGGCGTTACCGCCATATTCGGCCATTCAGGTTCTGGTAAAACGACTTTATTACGCTGTATCGCAGGATTAGAACGCGCTCCAATAGGCCGGTTGGTCGTTGATGAGGAAGTATGGCAGGATGCGCATCAATGGAAGCCTACGCATCAGCGCAATATCGGCTATGTGTTTCAGGAAGCAAGCTTATTACCTCACCTGACTGTGATAGGCAATCTGAACTATGGCAGACACCGCACATCAGTAACAAATAAAATCAGCCTGGAACAAGCGATTGAGCTATTGGGAATTGGTCATTTGCTAGATCGTAAACCTGAGCATCTTTCAGGTGGTGAGCGGAGTAGAGTCGCCATAGCACGCGCTTTAGCTGTCAATCCACGAATTCTATTGATGGATGAGCCACTGGCTGCACTCGATTTGAAACGCAAACATGAGATTCTTCCTTACCTTGAACGTTTACATAATGAGTTGAGTGTACCAATACTTTACGTAACACATTCACCTGATGAAGTGGCAAGATTAGCAGACCACTTAGTCATCATGGAGCAAGGCAGGACATTAGCCTCTGGAGAATTGACTGACGTACTTTCCCGTATTGAGTCACCTATTCACCTGGGAGAGGATGCTGGTGTCATTATTGAGGCGAAGATTACCGAGGTTGATAGGCAATGGCACTTGGCAAGAGTGGAGTTTGCAGGCGGTAGTTTATGGACTAAAGATCAGGAGTTACCAATTGGCCATAAAGTCAGAGTACGCATACTCGCTAGAGATGTAAGTTTGGCAAACTTACCGCCTGAACAAAGCAGTATTCAAAACATTTTACAGGGGCATATAGACACAATAGCCAATGACCCCCATCCCGGCTTAGCGTTGTTTAGAGTTCGAGTCGGGAATCAACTCATATTATCCAGATTAACCAAGCGTGCTGCATACGAACTTAATCTCACACCGGCTAAATCTGTGTGGGTTCAAATTAAGTCTGTTGCATTAATGGAATAACGGTTAAAAATAGTGCTGTTTTTAGTATCAATAGGATATTTAGGCACAGTATTTAGGTGAGTTTAGTATCTACATCATTAGCCTTCACATGGCTTTTCAACATCGCCATCCATGATGACATCTGGGTTTCGCAACCATATCGCTAAGGCCGTTCTGCATTAACACGGGCGCCCTGTGGCACTTTCAACACATCATCATCTTTCGGTACAAGTAATTTCAGCACGAGAAAACCAAAAAGAATCATGAGGATTAAAGCTGTGCGGTTCTTTCTCTTAGATGGCTTCACAAATCGAGCAGGCTTGATCATGGGGTGGTTCTTATGCACATATACCAGGTCACGTGCCTGCCAACCCTGGTCAGTTTCTACCAAATCGAATGTCACCTCATCGCCTAGTTTAGGTTTACTTTGCCCGTGATAAATGGCATCGATATATAAAGGCACTGGCTCTCCCTCATTATCACGCTGAATATAGCCATACCCCTCCTCTTCGAACCACTGCGCAATTTTCCCATGATGTCGCATAGTCACTTGCCCCGCATAAACATCTTATCGAGGTCGCTCAGACTCACCTGAAACCACGTAGGGCGACCATGATTGCACTGGCCGGAACGCTCGGTTGCCTCCATATCACGCAGCAACGCGTTCATCTCAGGAATTGTAAGACTACGATTGGCTCTCACTGCTGCATGGCAAGCCATGGTACCAAGCAGCTCATTTCTACGCTCCGTCAGTGCCCTGCTTGCGCCATATTCACGCAAATCACGCAGCACATCACGTGCCAAAACCACGGCATCCGCGTGCTGCAACATGGTAGGTACTGCGCGCACGGCTAATGCGCCTGGTGACAGCACTGCGATATCGAACCCCAGTTTATGCAGGCTATCATCTCCACTGGCAAGCACTTCCTGCACAGTTGCCACTTCCAGTTTGTCCGCGTTGAAACTTACCGGTAGCAGCAAAGGCTGCATCGCCACGCTTTTGCTGTCCAACGCATTTTTAAGCTTTTCATACATGATACGCTCATGCGCCGCATGCATATCGACCACCACCATACCCTGCGCATTCTGCGCCAGCACATAGATACCATGTATCTGCCCGACTGCGAACCCTAAAGGAAAATCATTCGATTGTGATTGTTCATCACTATCACCACGCTCAAACTCAGACGCATAACATACAGGGCTTGCATATTGCGGCACTGTGCTCACACTGGCATTTGTGCTAAACATCGCCTGATAGAAATTTGACGGCTCATTCGCACTCAGGTTGATTTGAGACTGGTACGTTGGATATGGTACATTCGTTGATTGAACAGCAAAAGGATTATAGGCCGCCTGGCCAGCAGTCACCGCATTCGATGCTCCGGTTGGCGCTGCGAGTGCCTTATGCAAGGCGTGGAAAATAAAACGGTGAACCGCCTGCGCATCCCTGAACCTGACCTCTGTCTTTGCCGGATGCACATTCACATCCACCAGCGTAGGGTCTAGCTCCAGAAACAGCACAAACGCAGGATGACGGTCATGATGCAGCACATCCTGATAGGCTTGACGTATAGCGTGTGAAATCAGCTTATCCCTGACAAAACGGCCATTGACGTATACATATTGCGTATCACGCGTATTCCGATTGAAAGTAGGCTTGGCCGCCATTCCCCACAAGCGCAAGCCCGCGCCGGACTCATCCACAGTGAACGACTCGGCCGCAAACTCGCTGCCCAACACCTCAGTGAACCTGCGCTCCGGCTGACCAACAGCAAAACGGCTTAACGCACGACCATTGTGCTGCAGCATAAAACTGACATCTGGCCGCGATAAGGCAATACGATTAAATGCCTCTTCGCAATGACCGAACTCGGTTGCCTCTGTTTTCAGAAACTTACGGCGGGCAGGTGTGTTGAAATATAAATCCGTCACTTCAATGATAGTGCCTGCATCCAGCGCAGCAGGTTCAATCGCCGCGATTTCACTACCCTCTGACGCGATGCGCCATGCGTGTCTGGTATCTGCCTGACGGCTGATTAACTGTGTACGCGAGATGGAAGCGATACTCGCCAGCGCCTCACCACGAAAACCCAGACTAGCCACCGACTCCAAATCTTCCAAGGTGGATATTTTGCTGGTGGCATGCCGTGTTAGCGCCAGTGCCAGCTCTTCTTTTGCCACACCGGCGCCGTTATCTACCACACGCAACTGTTTGATACCGCCTTGCAGTAAAGCGACTTGAATATCTGTACTGCCTGCATCCAGACTATTTTCCAGTAACTCTTTAAGCGCTGATGCTGGCCGCTCAACCACCTCACCTGCGGCAATCTGGCTGATAAGCTGGTCTGGTAACAGTTGAATAGGCATATACGAGCTCTTTGTTTTTAGTGTTGGTATTTTACCTGTTTTAGGATAAATTCATGCGCATATGCATTCAATCCCCCATGAATTACCGGCCGACAACTATCTAAATAGTTTTAAGCTGGCACGCAGCCTAAAACGGCGGCATCACTTCTATCTCGGCCCAACCAACTCAGGTAAAACCTACGAGGCACTGTGTACGCTGGAGCGTGCGCAATCCGGTGTGTACCTTGCCCCTTTGCGCTTACTGGCCATGGAAATCCGCGACCGGCTGGTTGCGGCTAGTGTGCCTTGCAACCTCATCACAGGAGAAGAGCGCGTGCTCATGCAAGGTGCGCAGCATACTGCCTCCACCATTGAAATGATGAACGCCAACAAGCACGTTGAAGTCGCCATCATAGATGAGATACAAATGCTGCAAGATCCAGATCGCGGTGCTGCGTGGACAGCGGCGCTGGTCGGCGTACCCGCTGACAAGGTGTTTATTTGCGGCTCAAACGCGGTCACCGCGCCATGCATAGAAGCAATTGAAGCGCTAAACGAGACCTATGAAATCAATTACCTGCAACGCAAGACGCCACTGATACTGGAGACTGACAGCCTGTGTGGCAAGCGCTACAGCAAACAGAAACTGAAACCTAAACTCCAGAAAGGCGATGCCATCATCGCCTTCAGCCGCAAAGATGTACTCACCCTCAGCGCCCGTTTCAGACAATGGGGCTATACAGTCGCCAGTATTTATGGCGCATTGTCACCTGAAGTGCGCCGGACTGAATCAGAGCGTTTCAATCGTGGACAAGCCGATATTCTGGTGGCAACCGATGCTATCGGCATGGGCTTGAACCTGCCTATACGCAGAGTGATTTTTTCGCATATCCATAAATTTGATGGCATTGCTTCCCGACCACTCAATATGACCGAGGTCAGGCAGATTGCAGGGCGTGCTGGCAGATTCGGCATTTACGATACCGGCTATGTCAATGTGCTGGAAGACGATGAACTGATACACATTGAGCATATGCTGTCAGCCGATGATACAGCCAGTCTGGACAAACTGCCGATTAGTATCAGCTTCGCAAAAATCGGCGAGATTGCCGCAAAACTGCACACGCGAAAGATTGCTGAGGTGCTGATGTACCATCAGGAAAGAACGCGATTTGAACATGCGCTATTTGAGCATTCAACATTAAATAGCCAAATTGCACAGGCACTGCTGGTAGACGAATATGCACCCGACATGTCACTCAAGGACAAATTCATCTTTGTTTGCGCCCCTATCTCGCTCAATGTTGCCTTTGAAAAAGACTATTACCTGCTCTGCCTGCAAAGCGTGGCGCAATCTCAAGCTCGGCACCTGCCCGCAGCCCCTGCATGGCTAAACTCAGACAGCCCGAAACATTTGGAGCAAGCCGAACTGTTAAGTCACAACCTGAGCTTATATGCCTGGCTGAGTTTTAAGTTTCCGCAGTTCTTTATAGATGGCGACAAAGTAAGCAAGTTACGTCGGCAGGTTAGCCGCTACATTGAGCGCGCCCTGCTTACGCAGTCCGGCTATGGCGACACCAGCAGGGAGATAGACGACTTAATGACCAGACGAAGATAATCATCAATCCAAAGTTACCATTTCAAGATAGTCTGGAATCTTGACCTGCCACTTCAACCTTTCTTCAATATGAATGCGCATCGCATCTGCAGCCACCGGTTCGCCATGCACGACAAAGGTTTTTCTTGGCGGCTTTTCAAAGCCGCCAAGCCAGGTCAAAATCTCTTCATAATCAGCATGCGCGGAAAGGTTGGAAATGAATTCAACATCCGCCTTCACTGGTACGTACTCGCCATGGATCTTGATGCTCTCTGCACCTTCGATCATCGCAGCGCCACGTGTACCAGCCGCCTGGAAGCCGACAAACAATATCGTATTATTAGGTTTAGGTGCAAACGCCTTAAGATGATGGACGACACGTCCGCCAGAGGCCATACCGCTTGCGGACAGAATAATCATCGGACCTTTTGTCTCGTTCAATGCTCTGGATTGCTCGACACTATTGACCATGTGCGCAGTTCGATTGAGCGCCCTGCACTGCTCTGGTGACAAGCGATGTTCGCCGCGATGATGCATAAATATCTCTGTTGCATCTACCGCCATCGGGCTGTTCAGATAGACCGGAATATCCTGAGAAATTGCGCCTGAAGATTTCAGCAAATGAATGTAATAAAGCAGTTCCTGCGCCCTGCCCACTGCAAACACAGGTATCAACACAACACCTTTACGTTTGACCGTTCTGTTGATGATCGCTGCCAATTTGATTTGCGGGTCGTCCGTTTCATGCAAACGGTTACCGTAGGTAGACTCGACAAGCAGGTAGTCCGCCTGTTTGATACGTACAGGCGGATTCATCAGAATATCATTCGGCCTGCCAATGTCACCTGAAAACAGCACAGAAGTTTTTTTGTTATGAATGCGTACAAATGCTGACCCTAAAATATGTCCATTGGGGGAGAATCTGAGCGTCAGGTCATCATCCAGATATACATCCTGCTCATAATCCACCGCAGTCAATAACTCCAGTGCTTTTAGCGCATCCTCGCGCGTATAGAGCGGCAATGCCGGGTGATGTTTGGAAAACCCGCGGCGGTTCGCATACTCGGCTTCTTCTTCCTGCAAATGTGCCGAGTCAGGCAGTAACACCTCACATAAATCGCGCGTCGCCTCGGTGCAATATACCCTGCCTTTAAACCCCTGCCTGACCAGCAAAGGCAAATACCCGCTGTGGTCGATATGCGCGTGCGTCAGCACCACCGCATCTATCTCTTTAGGTTTGACTGGCAGTTTTTCCCAGTTCTTAAGACGTAGCTGCTTAAGCCCCTGAAACAAACCACAATCCACCAGAATACGTTTATCTCCGCTTTTAAGCAGATATTTAGAGCCAGTAACCGTGCCCACGGCACCTAGAAATGTCAGTTGCATTGATGCTCCTTAATATACGCAAATAATTGCAGGGCACTTCACTCAGCAATTTAATCAAACGCTACTTTGGTCTTTGCAAGTGCAGGGTTAGCTGCAAAATATTTTTTGATGCCGCTCAGAATAGACAGCACCAGCTTATCCTGATAGGCATCATCATTGAGTTTACGTTCTTCTTCCGGATTACTGATAAATGCGGTTTCAACCAGAATAGACGGAATGTCCGGTGATTTCAACACGGCAAATCCCGCCTGCTCGACATGATTTTTATGCAGCTTATTGATTTCACCGATATGACCCAGCACTGCTTTGCCCAGCTTCAAGCTATCATTGATTGTTGCAGTTTGTGACAGATCCAGCAGGGTTCTTGCCAGCACCGGATCTTTGACATTCAGGCTCACGCCACCAATCAGATCGGACTCATTCTCTTTTTTAGCCAGATAGCGCGCACTGGCACTGGTCGCCCCTTTTTCAGACAGGGCAAATACAGAAGAACCACGCGCAGCGGGATTGGTAAAGGCATCGGCATGAATTGATATAAACAAGTCAGCCTGAAACTTACGCGCTTTCATCACACGGCCATGCAAGGGAATAAAGTAGTCCCCATCGCGCGTCAGCACCCCACGCATATTGGGTTCTTCATCTATCTTTGCTTTAAGCTTTTTGGCAATCGACAGGGTAATATTTTTTTCCCAGCTGCCACTCGCTCCGCGCGCACCGGGGTCTTCCCCTCCGTGTCCCGCATCAATCGCTATGGTAATCTGGCGCAGATCTTTACTAAGTGGCTTGACACCGTCATCTGGTTGTTGACCGATTCTATGTTCAGGCTTAGTTTCGGCCGGCGTTGTTGTTTCTACCGGCTTTGCATTATCTGTTACAACAACCTGTGGCGGCGCTGTTTCTGTTGACTTTGTTTCTTCCGGCCTTACTTCAGCGGTCACGGCTGTCATGTCAGATGGCTTTTCCAACTCCGGCTTTGTTACAGGCTGTGGTGTAGCCTCGGTAATAACTGCTGCCGGTTGCGTGGCCGTTTGAGCCTGTTTATCCAGTTCAGCCAGCATCGCCATTAAAGGGTCTTTCACCGGATAAATATCCAGCACCAGCCTATGCTTGTAATCGCCCGCTGGCGGCAACGTAAACATCGTTGGTTTGGCTTCGCCTTTCAAATCCACCACGATACGCACGACTGTAGGCTTGAACTGCGCCACTCTTAGCTGCGCAATATAGGGGTCAGTGGTGAGGATTTTTTCACCCAATGATTTTAGAACCTGATTCAGATCCACATTGTCGATATCCACCACCACCCGTTCAGGATTTTTGAGCAGTGTCATCTTGTATGCCAGCGGCTTGGTGGCTTCAAGCGTAATACGAGTGTATTCCTGCGCAGGCCATACGCGCGCAGCAATCATGGCATTACTCTCGGCATATGCCGTATTCAACAGCCCTAACATCACTATCAGGCTAATGCAAAAACTTAACCCCACCAATGAAAAACGTTTCATCATCCCTGTATTTTTCTATGAATATTCAATATGTTGCACACAATCCCGCCCATGTTCGGAGCGCGCAGACAGCGTAACAACACGCCCTGCTCCTTTGATATTGAAGCTGATGTCAATGTCCGGCATCGGTAAAATATGGGCAGCTTTCTCAGGCCATTCAATCAGACAGACACTGTGGGCGTTAAAATAATCCCTGAAGCCAGCCGCCTCCCACTCTTCCTCATCATTAAAACGATACAAATCAAAGTGGTAAAGATTAAACGGCTGAGATGGATTCAGGTTGATGTCGTAAGGTTCAACCAGCGTGTAAGTCGGACTTTTAACCTTGCCGGCAAAGCCCAGTCCATGCAGCAAGCCGCGCACCAAGGTGGTTTTACCTGCACCCAGATCACCATGCAGATATATCGTCAGATTGGGCTCAATGGCTTTTGCTAGGCTGGCACCAAAAGCCAGCGTTGCCGCTTCATCGGCCAAATCAAGTGTAAAATCATCAACCATGAGTCATTCTACTAAAAACATGACAGAGTTGAGTAGCGATATCAAACGCTGGGGGCTCGAACTCGGCTTTAATCATATTGGCATCACCGATACTGACCTGCACGCTGCTGAAGCAATGCATCAGGCTTGGATTGAAAAAGGTTTTCATGGTGACATGGATTATATGGCAAAACACGGAGTGAAACGCACCCGCCCTGCCGAATTAGTGCCGAATACCATACGAGTCATTTCCGCACGGCTGGACTACCTGCCGCCAAATGCCGCAGACACCACCGACATCTTGCAAACACAAGACAAAGCATTTATCTCGCGCTACGCGCTCGGGCGTGATTACCACAAAGTCATGCGCAATAAACTGCAGAAACTCTGCAACAAAATCCAGACCGAGCTGGCACAATATGAACCCAGCCATTTCGAATATCGCGCATTTACTGACAGTGCGCCAGTGCTGGAAGTTGCTCTGGCCGAAAAAGCAGGCCTGGGCTGGCGCGGCAAACACACACTGCTGATTAATAAAAATCACGGCTCATGGTTCTTTTTAGGCGAAATCTACACCAACCTGCCTCTAAGCATAGATCAACCGGCACAGAACCATTGCGGTACCTGCACCAGTTGCATGGAAGTGTGCCCGACCGCGGCCATCACCGCACCGTATGAGGTCGATGCCAGACGCTGCATTTCCTATCTGACTATCGAACTTAAGGGAAACATTCCTGTAGAGTTGCGGCCGCTCATTGGCAATCGGGTTTACGGCTGCGATGACTGTCAGCTTTACTGCCCATGGAACAAGTTTGCTGAAACCGCCAAAGAAACAGACTTTGCCGTTAAGCATGGTCTGGATGATATAAGCCTGATAGATTGCTTTAACTGGAGCGAGGAAGAATTTAAAGCAAAAATGGCGGGAAGCGCGATTTACAGAATCGGTTACGCACAATGGCTACGCAATATCGCAGTGGGGTTAGGTAATGCCAAAACATCAACCCAAGTCATTCATGCACTACAGGCACGCAGTAACGATAACGACGAAATCGTAAGAGATCATGTAGCATGGGCTTTGAATAAACATATATGCACCTGAATCAAAGTCCTATCAAACCAGCTGACCAATAATTCTGAGTTGTTCCGTCAGCGCGTTTTTATCTGTCAGCAAATTCACTTCCAGCTTTAAAAAAGCTTCTATCCTTTTACGCAATACTGCGTAGGCATGCTCAAAACTTGCACTGATTTGCTCTTCAGTCCCCTTTGCCTTGGCTGGATCGTCCACTCCCCAATGCGCGCGAATGACATTGCCCAGATAAGCCGGACAAGTCTCACCCGCCGCATTGCCACACACGGTAATCACAATATCCGGTACCACCGGCAGGCTATCCCAGGACTTACTGTAATAACCCTCGGTTGCAATACCTTTGCTTTTGAGTAGTGCAATAGAACGGGGATGCACCTCACCTGTAGGCTGACTACCAGCACTCATTGCATGCAAGCCCTTAGGCGCGAGCGCATTGAAGGTTGCTTCTGCCAGAATGGAACGACAGGAGTTCCCCGTACATAGAAACAGAATATTCATGCTATTGCTTACCTTTTAGTTTTCATACCAATGTTTGCTGCGATTCACGACAGCAACAATTGACAGCATCACCGGAACTTCAATCAGCACGCCGACCACCGTAGCCAAAGCAGCGCCCGAGTTAAAGCCAAACAATGCAATTGCAGTTGCAACAGCCAGCTCGAAAAAGTTAGATGCCCCAATCAATGCCGAAGGCCCTGCAACGCAATGCGCAACTTTTAATTTTTTATTCATCCAGTAAGCCAGCAACGAATTGAAATACACCTGAATCAAAATGGGCACAGCCAGTAAAACAATAATCAGCGGCTGACTGATGATCTGTTCCCCCTGAAAAGCAAATAGCAATACCAGCGTAATCAATAATGCACTCAAAGAGATCGGCTGTAATGTTTTTAGCGCCGAGTTCAGCGTATCACCATGCCGCTGAGCCAACAGCATCTTTCTCAAGCCCTGGCTAATGATGACAGGCACTACGATAAACAGCACTACAGAAACCAGCAGCGTGTCCCACGGCACAATGATGCTGGATAATCCAAGTAGTAGTGCAACGATAGGCGCAAAGGCAAACAGCATGATGACATCATTGATTGCCACTTGAGAGAGCGTAAATTTCGGCTCACCATTACAGAGATTACTCCATACGAACACCATTGCAGTACAGGGTGCCGCGGCTAATAAAATCAACCCTGCGATATAGCTGTCTATCTGCGCCGCAGGCAACATGTCAGCAAATAAATGGCGAATAAAAAACCAGGCCAGTAAAGCCATAGAAAAAGGCTTCACCAACCAATTAATGAATAATGTGACACCAATCCCTCTGGTATGCTGAAATACCTCGCGCATGGCGGAGAAGTCTATTTTTAGCAGCATCGGGATAATCATCAGCCAAATCAGCACGGCCACAGGCAGATTGACTTCTGCGACCTTAATTGCGGCAATCGCTTGAAATAAATTGGGTACTAGCTTGCCGAGCGCGATACCGATGACAATGCAACCGAATACCCACCACGTTAAATTCCGCTCAAAGCTGCTGATTGCAGATGGATTGGTTTTTGTTTGGATTACAGTCACGCTCACGCCTTTACTCTACGGGGGATTAATTGCACCGCTTGCGCGCTCGGTGTGTTTGATATGATAGGCGCACAGCAGGCACTGTCTGAGTGTTCATTTGAATCATTAAACGTAGGTGCACTCTCTAGCGTGTGATAAGTTTCCCACGCGATGCCCGATGGGTCGACCACCCAATGTTTATCAGATTTTGCATAACAGCAGGTTGTCCCCTGCTGCGACAGCACGCTCATATCTGCTGCGTCGAGTCTTGCCTTGATTTCAACAAGCTCCTTATCGTTATCTGCCTGAATACCGACATGATCCAGCCCTGATTTTGCACCTCGTTGGCTAATGGCAAAATTAACCAGCGGATCATCCAGCATCCATTTAGCATAATCTGGCTTTTGGACACTAGGTTGGGCGCCAAACAAGGTACTGTAAAAGCGAATGCTATCAGGTAAGCTATCTACCGAAATATGTAAATGTAACCGTTTCATTTAATTATCCTTTTCCACTGTCACACACTGCATCCGGACAACATGCCTGCTCTCCTGCACAACAGTTTTCTGTTAAGAACGAGAGTAATTGATTCATGATTTCATAATTGGCCGAATAATAGATATACCGGCTTTCCTGACGTGCATTCACCAGACCGGCATGACTTAACTCTTTCAGATGAAACGAGAGCGTGCTAGCCGGAATTGAAAGCCTTTCAGCAATCAGGCCCGCCGCCATCCCTGCCGAACCGGCTTGTACAAGCAATCGAAAAATATCCAGCCTCGCCTCTTGAGCAATGGATGAAAGTAATGTTACCGCTGATTTATTATCCATATTTTTATATTTCCATAAATATAGAAATATTTCAACAAAAAAATCTGCGTCTTAATTAGAATCTACGAGAAATTTGCCAGCATTGCCGTGCCTATCATGCCAGCCCGGTCACCAACATCAGAAATATGCACATTCACCTTACCACGCAGTACAGGAATCAGATCCTGATCCAGTTGCCGTTCGAAAGCCGCATGCATATATTGCCAACCGGCACTCATGCCTCCACCTATCAAAACATCTGTCACATCAAGCACTTTCAGTATGTGCGCCAATGCCTGCGCAAGCGACTCCCCCGCAAGCTGATACGCAGCCAGCGCATCATGATCACCCTCACCTGCTCTACGCGCGATTTCGGCTGCGCTACATTGTTGATGGGTAGTCTCAAAGTAACTGATTGCAACACCGCTGGCTGATGCGTATTGCTCCATACACCCGGCGTTACCGCATCCGCAAAGCCTGCCATTTGGCCGCACAATGATATGACCGACCTCCATTGCAACACCGTGCTGTCCTTGAAATGGCTTACCATTCAGGATCAGACCACCACCTACACCGGTACCTAGCCCCAGATAAATCAGGTTGCCTGCGGCACTATATGGCTGCATGACATATTCACCATAAGCGGCTGCCAAAGCATCATTTTCGGTAATCACCGGCAGTTTGATCAATGCACTTAAATCTGCACTCAAATCGACATTCACCAGACCCGGCAAATTGGGTGACTGAGATATTCTTTGTGTGACTGGATCAATAAAACCAGGAAAACCTATCCCAACTGCTGAAATATCTGGATATTTGGCACAGACACCAATAACGGCATCAGAAATGGTATTCAGAATCTTCTTCCACGCCTGCTCGGGTTCATGCATATGCAATTTGCAGAATGTGGAAAAGTCTGCCTGAAAGCGCATTTCCTCGATCAGGCGCGGATGATTCGCATCACGGCACTCCACTACGCCAACACGCAGATTCGTACCGCCAACATCAATGCCAATCAGTTTAGTCATGTTGGATTAGCGCCCCGTACGCACGATCGCCGCAGTGATATGATCCTTCTGAGCATCTGTTAGCTGTTGCCAGTTGAAACGCCAATGCCAGTTACCACTCGCTGTGCCAGGCGTATTCATGCGATGCTCGCCATCCAGTTCAAGGATATCCTGCATAGGGATAATCGCTAGATTTGCCTGCGTCGCCAAGGCCATATCAATTAAATCGCCAGGCATATTCAGCTTATAACCCGCCGCATGCGTTGCGTACAAATAAGCATCCACATGCTCACGTTGATGTTCATCCATCGATTGATACCAACCCAATGTAGTATCGTTATCATGCGTGCCGGTATACACCACACTGTTTGGTTCGATATGCTGTGGTAAATAAGGGTTGTCATCCGTACCACTAAATGCGAATTGCAGAATCTTCATGCCTGGCAGATGATATTTATGCCTTAACGCATCAACCTCAGGCGTGATAATACCCAAATCTTCTGCAACCAGATTGATTTCAGGCAATGCCTGTTTGATGGCCGCCAGCAGTTCGTCACCGGGCGCCAATTCCCATTGACCATTGATTGCAGTCTCCTCATCAGCGGGAATCTCCCACGCAGCCTCAAGGCCTCTGAAATGGTCAATCCGCACAATATCAAACAACCCACTTTGCGTAGTCATGCGAGATACCCACCAACTGTAGCCGTCCGTCTCCATGGCATCCCAATTGTAGTGAGGGTTCCCCCATCGCTGCCCAGTTGCGGAGAAGTAATCAGGTGGCACACCAGCGACAACCGTCATATTTTTATCGACGTCCAGCTTGAACAGATGCGGCTGCGCCCAAACATCTGCACTATCGTATGCGACAAAAATTGGAATATCACCGAACAGCGCCACATTCTTTTGTGTAGCGTACTTCTTAAGGCTCATCCACTGAGTGAAAAACACGTACTGCGAGAACTTGATCACTGCGATCTCTTGAGCCAACTCGGTTTCAGCAAGTTTCAAGGTCTTTTTATCGCGATTCTTGTAAAGCTCTGGCCAATGGTTCCAGCCAGCCTGATTGAATTTATTACGCAAGGCCAGAAACAAAGCAAAGTCATTTAACCATTTGGCTTGCTTTTTACAAAAACGGGTAAATTCCTGATAGGCCTTCTTACCGGCAGCATCCTCTGCCTGCAGGCTAAAAGCAGCATAGGCTTTGGCCAACAAATGCATTTTGCTACTAATCAGACCACTTAGATCTTCTTTTTTAAGCAGCCCTTGCGCCTGCAGAGCGTCAAGGCTAATAAAATCCGGGTTGCCTGCATGTGCAGACAGACATTGATACGGTGAATTATCAGCATGCGGCATATTGATAGGTAATGTCTGCCAGACACATGCGCCTATGTCATACAGAAAATCGACAAACCGATAGGCCTCTGCCCCCAAGTCACCGGTATAGAAAGCACTCGGTAATGAACTGATGTGCAATAACACACCTGCACGGCGCTGATTTAAAAGTGAAGATTGTGTTTGAACTATCATAAATACCTTTTTTGATTAAAAGGCATGCTAAATGCAGTTACATCATTTAAGCCTGCCCTCTTCGCATCGTGCCCGCATTATCCGCATTGCCTCCACCCGCGCTGATCTTCTGATGCAAGACATCAGGCACTGGTTGACCCAACAAAGTATATAGATTGATCAAATTACGGCGATAAAGCTGATCAAAGCTGGCCACGCTGTCAGACGAATTGTAGTCGCCGAACCACCAGAACCAGTCGGAGCCTTCACATATCGCTAACTGGCGCTCACATGCCTGCAGTTTTTTAGCATCCAACTTATTGGTTGCCAGCACATTATCGTAGGTTTTCTTGGCCGCACATAACAGATCCCAAGCCAGGTTCTTGTCTTTACTGCCTATCCAGGTACTGAAAGTACCGTAAACCCAACTGCCAGCAGCGACTTGTGGTAACGCGGGAGCGGATAATCCACGAGTTTTGCTACCTTTGGCTTGATATAAGTCAACAATATCACTAAAAGTAGTCATTTCGATGTCAGGATGTTTAACCAAGGCCTCATACAACTCACTCAGGAAGTAATAGCCGTTATATGGAAAATACTCCCATGCATTCTCACCATCCAGAATCACACTCACCACCTTTGGCTGACCACTGCTATTTGTGCGCTGAATATGTTCCAACGTCCTGACAAAATCACTTACCGCTTCACTGGAGTGCACTTTCGCATACTCAAAACCAATCTTGTCTGATAGCTGGTCATCTCTGAAGAAGCACAGAATATCCGCCTCGCCATTAGTGACACGATACGGCTGATACAAATAATCATGCTTATTATCAACACTTAAATGTGACTTCATTAAACTGTTTGCCAGCACACCTTGCCCGGTTGCAGCCCACTCAACGCCGTGCTCAGCCATGAGAGATAACCCCGCATGTGACACAGCCCCCTCAGCAGGCCACATGCCACGCGGCTCAACGCCAAAGAATTGTTGATGTGACTTTTTAGCAGATAATACATGTGCAACTGCCCGCGCTTGTCCACCGGCATATTGAGGTGTTTGCGGCAACGGGGCCTCTGGCATAGCGTCTAGCGTAGACTTGAAATCCAGCAACAATGGCAAGATTGGATGGTAATAAGGCGTCGTCGATATTTCGATCTGTTTACGCTGCATCAACGCTTTATAACGCGGAATCAGGTTCGAGATCGTTTCGGCAATCACGCCAAATAACTGCTGACGCTCTTCATAGGTGAACAGTACACCTTTAGTCATTAAAGCCTGTACGACTGGATTGGTACGACGCAAACTCTCACCGCACCACGCCAAGTGATACCAGACTAATAAGTCAGCCTTGTATTGGGCTGATAAGTAATGGAAATTATCATTCGTCATCATCGGCTCTACCAGCTGATAAATCTGCAACAAGCGCTGATAATGCGGAAAAGGACTCAACATCTTTTCATGATGACTCTTGAAACAGCTTTGCACGATCAGGTGACATTCGTCGACATTGACATTTGCAAGATCTTCTTTAATCAACAATGCAAGCAATGGGTCACGTATCTTGTGCTCTTTGAACTGCTGAGTGTAATCATCCAACTGCTCCAGCAGAATCGGTACAAAGTTAAAACTCACCCGTGCAGCAGGGTTCAATTCAAGATGGTATGCCATATCACTGTAATCTTTGATGGCATGCAGATATGTCCATGGCAACACATACTCATTAGTCACCAGATCGCGATAGTCCGGTTGATGCATGTGCCAGTAAAGATTGAGATAGAGCTTGGGACGCGGGGTATTCACTTCAACAAAGACCTTAAAGATTAAAAATAGAAAGATTCAAGACATCAATATCAAGATAAAAAATAGATTGGCTGATTGGTTAACATTGCGTTAACCAATCAGCCATTTGAGCTTACCAAATCTTCTGCAAAAATTAAATCACCCGATATAGGTCTTGACCCAGCATATCAGGTGTCACCAGCACGATGCCTTTTTCAGACACATAAAAACGTTTAGCATCCAATTCCAGATCCACACCAATCTGCATCCCTTCAGGAATCACGCAACCGCGGTCAATCACCACATTCTTAAGCACCACGTTACGGTTGACCGTACTTTTCGGCAGAATGACCGAGCCTTCAATGTTGCAGTAGCTATGAACGCGCACGTCCGAGAACAGAACGGAACTCGTCACACATGACCCGCTGATCAGACAACCGCCGGATACCAACGAGTCTGTCGCCTTGCCGGTTCTGCCTTCATCATTAAATACGAACTTGGCTGGCGGCAGCTGCTCCTGATAAGTCCAGATCGGCCAATCCCTGTCATATAAATTCAGCTCCGGAATCACCTTGGTGAGCTCCATGTTGGCTTCCCAATAGGCATCTATCGTACCCACATCGCGCCAGTAGAAATTACCGTTTTTCGCACCTACACAGCTATCAGTGAAGCGATGCGCCTGCACTTTATATTTGTTGATAATGTAAGGGATGATATCGCCACCGAAGTCATGGCTTGACTTTGGATCACCCGCATCACGGATCAACTGCTCATAGAGAAATTTGGCGTTGAACACATAAATGCCCATACTCGCAAACGCCTTGGTTGGGTCACCAGGCATATGTTTGGGGTTAGCCGGTTTCTCAGCAAACTCGACCACACGGTCTGTATTATCCACCGCCAATACGCCGAAACCTTTTGCATCTTCCAATGGCACATTGATACAGGCTACTGTCATGTCTGCATTGTTTTTGACATGTGTAGCGAGCATCTTACCGTAGTCCATTTTGTAGATATGGTCACCTGCCAATATCAAGACATACTCAGCGCCGCCCTCACGCAGCAAGTCTATATTCTGATACACCGCATCAGCCGTACCTTTATACCATTCTTCCGAAATACGTTGCTGCGCAGGAATAATGTTCACATACTCATTGAACTCACCACGCAGAAAGCCCCAACCGCGCTGAATGTGCTGAATCAGGCTCTGCGCCTTGTACTGGGTAGCCACATTGATACGACGGATGCCAGAGTTAATGCAATTAGACAAAGGGAAATCGATGATGCGGAACTTGCCGCCAAACTGCACGGCCGGCTTGGCGCGCCAGTCAGTCAGGCTCTTTAAGCGACTGCCACGCCCGCCTGCCAGAATAATCGCGACGGTGTTTTTTGTTAATGTACTAATAAAACGCTCTGAATGCTGATCTACTTGTCGAGTTGGCGACATGATGCCCTCCTGAAGTTTGTTTAGTTACGTATTGATTGCCAGCTGGGCCAACTGACATTGCTTTACTTTATTTAATTACGATTACGTTTGATTACATTATAATCAGCTTAAAGCACTATAATCTAGCTAAAATATTGCAAAACTAACAAATAAAAGCTAAAAAACCTTAAAAACGTGAGGGAAGATATATCTTGGTAAAATCTAAAGCGACTCAAGCAGTATCTAAAGCACATTCACATGCCCGCCAACTGATTCTGGAAGCGCGTCATCATGACCCATTCAGCTTTTTGGGTCTTCACGCCACAGGTGAAGGTGATGAACGTAGTTACGTTCTGCGCTCTTTTTTACCGTATGCCTCGGATGTTTACCTCAAAACAGGTAAAACTTGGGAAAAACTTGAGAAAACTCATCAAGATGGTCTGTTCGAATATACCAGCAAAACAGTCATCCAGACACCATGCCTGCTGAAGGTGGAGTCAGGTGGCAGCAGTTATGAAACCTACGAGCCATATACCTTCGCATCCAGTCTCACGCAAGACGAACTGCACCTGTTTGGTGAAGGTCGCCTAAAACTTGCCTATAAAACTTTAGGCGCACAACTGATGGTGCAAGACAATGTCGCAGGGGTTAGATTCGCCGTATGGGCGCCAAACGCAGAGCGCGTCAGTGTCATTGGCAACTTCAATAACTGGGATGGCCGTATCCACTCCATGCGCGCGCACGGCTCCAGCGGCATCTGGGATATTTTCATCCCCAATCTGACAACCAGTGACACCTACAAATTCGAGATACGTAATCGCCACACCGGCGCCATTCTGGTTAAAACAGACCCATACGGGTTCGAGTTCGAACAGCGCCCAGGTACTGCAGCAAAAATCAGCAGCAGCCATCACCAATGGGAAGATAAAAAATGGCTGACTGATCGCCGGCAACGCGATTGGCTACACGCCCCATTCAACTGTTACGAAGTACATTTGGGGTCATGGCAGCGCAATGATAAAGGACACTTTCTCACCTATCGCGAGTTAGCCAAAATGCTTGTTCCGCATGTGGCCGCAATGGGTTACACCCACGTTGAACTGCTTCCTATTTCAGAACACCCTCTGAATGAATCCTGGGGCTATCAAACTACTGGCTACTTTGGTGTCACCAACCGCTTTGGCTCGCCTGACGACTTGCGTTTCCTGATTGACGCATTCCATCAGGCTAACATCGGCGTGATTCTGGATTGGGTACCAGGCCACTTCCCGAAAGATGACTGGGCACTGGCACGCTTTGATGGCACTGCGCTATATGAACACGAAGACCCTCGCCTGGGTGAGCATCAGGACTGGGGCACATACATATTCAACTATGGCCGCAATGAAGTACGTAACTTTCTGATTTCGAATGCTTACTACTGGCTGCAGGAATTCCATATCGACGGCTTGCGCGTGGATGCCGTAGCATCCATGCTTTACCTTGATTACTCACGTAAAGCGGGAGAATGGATACCCAACAAGTATGGCGGGCGCGAAAATCTTGATGTCATCGACTTCCTGAAACAATTGAACGTCATGGTGGGTGAAGATTTCACAGGTGTACTCACGATTGCAGAAGAATCAACCGCATGGCCTATGGTATCTCGCCCAGTGTACCTGGGTGGACTGGGCTTCAGCATGAAATGGAATATGGGATGGATGAACGACACCCTGTCCTATATCGAAAACGACCCTGTACATAGGCGCTATTACCACGACAAACTGACATTCGGTCAGCTTTATGCCTACTCAGAAAACTTTGTATTACCGTTTTCGCATGATGAAGTCGTACACGGCAAGAAATCTCTGCTGGATAAGATGCCAGGTGATGCATGGCAGAAATTCGCCAACCTGCGCCTGTTAACCACTTACCAGATGACCACCCCCGGCAAAAAGCTCAACTTCATGGGTAATGAATTCGGTCAAGGGCGTGAGTGGAGCGTAAACACCAGCCTGGACTGGCACTTGCTCAGTGACACCTACCAAGGTCACGAATGGCATCAGGGTATACAAAAGTTAAATACTGACTTGAACAACCTTTATAAATCACTGCCAGCACTTCACACACTGGATTTCGAGCATCAAGGCTTTGAATGGATAGACTGTCACGACACAGAACAGTCAATTATCAGTTATGTAAGACGCGGGTTGGACAATAGTTTTGTTATAATAGTGTTGAATTTTACGCCCGTGTTGCGCAATCAATACCGCATCGGGGTGCCGCAAACAGGCACTTACCATGAAATATTTAACAGTGATGCTGGCTGTTACGGTGGCAGCAATCAAGGCAATGGTGCAAATCTGCAAACTGAAAATGTTGCCTGGATGCATCACCACCAATCACTTGTGATTACGCTTCCACCATTGGCTGGAATCGTTTTGAAGATACAATAACCTATTGAATATAAAGTACTATAATTAAAAATGGCTAGACTTAACCAACTCCCGGTATGGCAAAAACTCTGTCAACATCAAGAAAAAATGGTATCTGTTCATATGCGCGATATGTTCGCGAGCGATGCCAACCGCTTCAGCAAATACAATCTGAAATTCGCTGATATTCTGCTTGATTACTCTAAGCACCGCATTAACGATGAAACGTTACCGTTACTGTTCCAGTTAGCGCGTGAGGCACATATTGAGCAGTGGCGCGAGAAAATGTTTGCCGGTGAAAAGATCAACATCACCGAGAATCGCGCGGTTCTGCACACCGCATTACGCAATCGCGCCAATACGCCAATCATGGTCGATGGCCATGACGTCATGCCAGATGTAAACGCTGTATTAGCACAGATGCGTCAGTTCTCCGATAAAGTACGCAACGGCACATGGCTGGGCTATACAGGCAAACGCATCACTGATATCGTGAATATCGGTATCGGCGGCTCAGATCTTGGCCCCGTCATGGTGTGTGATGCATTAAAACCATACTCAAACCCGGACTTGAAGATTCATTTCGTTTCGAACATCGATGGCGCACATCTCATGCGCGCACTGAATGTATGTAACCCTGAAACGACTTTATTCATCGTAGCCTCCAAAACATTCACCACTCAGGAAACCATGACCAATGCCATGTCGGCTCGCGCGTGGTTCCTGAATGCTGCCAAAGACAATGCCCATGTTGCAAAACATTTTGTGGCACTTTCTACCAATGCAAAAGCCGTGAAGGATTTTGGCATTGATACCGCTAACATGTTTGCATTCTGGGATTGGGTGGGCGGTCGTTACTCACTTTGGTCTGCAATTGGTTTATCCATCGCACTATATATTGGCATGGACAATTTCGAGGCCTTGCTAACTGGTGCATTCGAGATGGATGAGCACTTCAAGACCGCACCATTAGAGCAAAACATGCCTGTCATCATGGCATTGATTGGCGTTTGGTATAACAACTTCTTTCATGTTGATTCACAAGCTATTCTGCCGTATGACCAAGGCATGTCACGTTTCCCTGCCTATCTGCAGCAGGCAGACATGGAAAGTAACGGTAAATTCATTTGCCGTGACGGCAGCCGCGTTACCTACAAAACCGGCCCGGTAATTTGGGGTGAAGCAGGTACAAACGGTCAGCACGCGTTCTACCAATTGATTCACCAAGGTACGCAAATCGTTCCGGCAGACTTCTTGATGCCCGTACATAGCCATTACAAAGTTAGCAGCAATGGTCATGCACATCACAAGATTCTGCTTGCCAATTTCCTGGCACAGACACAGTCACTGATGTTGGGGAAAACAAAAGAGCAGGCACGCGCAGAGCTTGAACAGCAAGGCATGAGCGGTGATGCGCTGGAGCAATTGCTGCCACATAAAGTATTTGAGGGTAATCGCCCTACTACTTCCATCCTGTTCGACAAACTGACACCTAACACCTTGGGCAAACTGATTGCGTTGTATGAACATAAGATTTTTGTACAAGGTATTATCTGGGACATCAATAGTTATGACCAATGGGGTGTTGAGTACGGCAAGCAAATCGCTCAGCAGATTCTGCCGCAGCTCACCAACGATGAGGTGGTCAGCAACTACGACAGTTCAACTAACGGTTTGATCAATTACACCAAAGCACTAAAAATTGATTAACTATATGATTTTTAGCTAAATAAAAAAGCCCAATGACATTACGCATTGGGCTTTTTTTATAAACAAAACCTGGAAAACCAATCATGGCTAATCTTGATAGATATCGCGTCAATCCAAAAAAGTTCTCACTTAAAGATTACGATGCAAAAGACAAGGCTGAGCGCACCGGCAGCAAAGAGCAGAACACCGAAGAACTCACCCGACTCGCCACCGAGATTAATGCACTGCAAGATGTTTTGCATGCTGAAGGAAAAAGAAAGGTGCTGCTGGTGCTGCAAGGCATGGATGCCAGCGGCAAAGATGGAACAGTTCGTCACGTATTCAAGGAGTGCGACCCACTGGGCATTCGACTGGCCAGTTTTAAAGCGCCGAGTAACGATGAGCTTGCACATGACTATTTATGGCGCGTACACCAGCAAGTACCTAAAGCTGGTGAGTTAGTTATTTTCAACCGCAGTCATTACGAAGATGTGCTGATTGTAAAAGTGCATCAATGGATCAATGATGCAGAATGCAAGCGGCGCTATGCTCAAATCAATGATTTTGAACGCCTGCTGACTGAAACAGGAACGACCATTATCAAATGTTTTCTACACATATCCAAAGAGGAGCAGAAAAAGAGGATGCAGGAACGATTGAACAACCCGCTGAAAAGCTGGAAATTCAACCCTGGCGACCTGGAAGAGCGTGCACTATGGCCACAATACATGAAAGCTTATGAAGATGCCATTAAAGCGACATCAACAGACTATGCACCATGGCATATCGTACCAGCAGACTCTAAAACCAATCGCAATCTGTTAATTTCCAGACTTTTACTCGAAACACTCAAAGACATGAAATTAGAATACCCTCCTGTTCCAGTGGAGTATGCATCTATCGTGATTGAGGATTAATCGGCTATCAATTAGCGCAACTTCAATTCACCTGCGCTGATCAATTGCTTGGCAAGTACCTCACCCACTGCAGCACTTGCACTTGCGCCGATTCGTTTAGCAATGCGGCTGGCAAAATCATCCTGATAGGTAAAGTCTACGATATCTTCCTGCTTGATCACTTCACGCGCCACGTAATCTGCGCTACCAATAGCATCCGCAAGTCCAATCTTGATACTCTGCTCACCACTCCAGAACAAACCGCTGAAAGTTTCTGGGGTTTCTTTTAAACGCGCGCCTCTACCTTGCCTGACGACTGTTTTGAACTGCTCATGAATCTCATTGAGCATCGCCTGGGCCAGTTGCTGATGTTTAGGATTCACAGGAGAAAACGGGTCTAGCATGGCTTTATTTTCACCAGCCGTCATCAGACGACGTTCTACGCCTATTTTTTTCATGACCTCGGTAAAACCATATCCATCCATCAACACCCCGATTGAGCCTACGATACTTGCTTTATCCACGTAGATTTTATCGGCTGCTGCTGCGATGTAATAACCACCAGAGGCACAGATATCTTCAACAACCGCATAAACCGGAATTTTGGGGTGCAGTTTCTTCTGACGTCTGATTTCATCATTGATAATACCAGCCTGTACAGGGCTACCGCCCGGGCTGTTAATGCGCAGAATAATACCCTTGGTGCCTTTGTTTTCATATGCGTCATGCAGGCTGTTCATGACTGCATCAGCGTTAACATCCCCGCCCGCCTCAATCACACCGGAGATGTCAATCAGCGCGGTATGTGCATCAAATTTCTTTGCTCCTTCAGAAAAAACACCCAAGCCCATCAGCAATAGCACCGCTAAATAAGCAAAGGTCAGGCTCTTGAAAAACACCCCCCAGCGACGCGCAGTACGTTGCTCGGTAAGTGCAGATGAAGCAAGGCGCTCAATGACATCTCGCTGCCATTGGTTATCTTCAGCTTGTGCAGTTTTAGTTTGCGGATTTATTGCAGCGATATTTTGCTGATTCTCTTCTGACATGGTTCAAACTTTCTACAGTAATATTTTTAAAAACATTTGGGCACTTCTATATATTCACTTTCCATCCGTTCACCCTTCACACTTTACTTGCCACTTTAAGTGGCTAAATAAACTGGCTCAGGGCGAGCGCTAAATTATAGAAGTACCCATTTATTGATGCACAGATGCTACATTGATAATAATTTGTTGATTTTGTTCAATCACTTCAATCGATTTCAAACGCTTGCCCTTACACGGTCCCATGACACAAAAGCCGTTATCCGGGCGGTAATGCGCTCCATGTGTGGCACAGATCAAATAATCCTGCTGTGCCGTAAAAAACTCACCTTCGTTCCAGTCCAACTCTACGGAAACATGCGCACACTGATTGACGTAGGCATATGGCTTACCTTGGAATCGTATCACAAAGCCAGACACATGCTCACCTAATGCAGGCAAAGCGAAACGTAACCCTTTACTGCCATCCTCCAGCGCCGCACTATCAAAGATAACAACATCCTGATCGACACTCATTGCTTAGGCATGCTCCAGCAACCACTGGCCCAGACTGGCAAAATCATCAAACTGCCGAATCGGATTCAAATGCTGCCACTGCGCTGAAGACTGCGCGCCATAAGTCACGCCAACCGACCTGACACCAGCATTTTGTGCCATGTGCAAGTCGTAGCTGGTATCGCCAATCATCAAAGTACGCTCCGGCATTACCATTAAATCATCCATGAGTTCATCCAGCATCTGCGGATGCGGTTTGGAGAAACATTCATCCACTGTACGGGTCGCATGAAAGTGTGGCCCCAAACCGGTATGTTCTAGCGCGAAATTCAACCCTCGCCTACCTTTACCAGTCGCCACAGCCAGTTTAAAACCGCTGCGATTGAGCTCGGCAATGGTTTCTGCTGCTTTGGCAAACAGCAAAATGTCACTTTCACCCGCATAATAATTCGCATTATATTGCCTGGCCAGCGCCAGCGCCTGCTCCGCGGGAATGTTGCCATATAGCGCCTCTATGGACTCTCTGAGGCCAAGCCCGATAATACTGCTTGCCTCTTGAGGTGTCAGCGCAGGCAATCCAACCTGCTCGGCTGCTTTTAAAATCGCATTGGTAATCATGCCGGTTGAATCGGCAATCGTACCGTCCCAATCCCACACGATCAGATCAAACTGTTTAGGCATGCTTTATGACGCTTTCTCTAGCTTTTGTAAAAATTTATTCAATTCTGGCGGCATTGGCGCAACCAACTCCAATTTCTCATTAGTCAAAGGATGACGGATTTTCGTGACAGACGAATGTAAAAACATGCGTTTTAAACCATGTTTAATCAATGCCTTATTCAATGAAAAATCACCATACTTATCGTCGCCCACAATCGGGAAGCCCAAATGCGCCAACTGCACACGCAATTGATGCGTGCGACCCGTCACCAGCTGCGCTTCCAGCAAACTGAATTTGCCAATCACTGGATGGTTGAAATTTTTAATCAAACGGAACATGGTTTCAGAGACCTGACGCTCACCCAGCTTATCTTTCGAAACGTCAGTCACTACGTTAACACGGCGTTCACCATTCGGAAGAACATACTTTTGCAAGTCGAGAACGACACGTTTCTTTGGCTCCAGCCATTCACCCTGCACCAGCATGATGTAACGTTTATCCGTCCGATTGTTACGAATCGCCTCATGCAGCGCGACCAATGCGCTTCTCTTCTTGGCCAGCATCAGCACACCGGAGGTTTCCCTATCCAGGCGATGGACCAATTCCAGAAACTTTGCACGCGGGCGCTCAAGTCGCAGTTGTTCTATCACGCCGCGGCTGATACCGCTTCCGCCATGCACGGCAAACCCTGCCGCTTTATCAATCGCCAGCATCGCATCATCTTCAAAAAGAATCGCATTCTCGAATTTTGAAGTGACCGGCATCGCAGACTCGACTTTTTCAACCGCTGTCGAACGTGTTGGCGGCACCCTGACGACATCCCCCAAGCTCAAACGAAAATCTGCATCAACCCGCTTCTTGTTCACGCGCACTTCGCCACTGCGCAATATGCGGTAAACATGGCTCTTGGGTACGCCTTTTAAGGTTTTGGTGAGGAAGTTATCGATCCGCTGGCCTTCGCTGGCCTCATCTACCGTAATAAATGCCGCAGCGGATTCGCTCACCGTGGATGATGGATGACTTTGATCTTTTGTAATTATATTGTTCATGCTTTGCTTAAATGATTGATGTAGCTTATACTCTGTAGATTCTTGTGAATTTATCAATTTAAATTCTTGATAAGAATACACTTAATGATAATAATTACATCACATCAGGGCATAAATCTGTCGCTTGATGGGTTGATTAGAACTTGATGTATTTATTAAAAATAGTGACAACAAAATACTTGGTTAATGCCGCTCGCCATATTATAAAGTAGCGGTAAGTAAAATTAGCGCTCAAGCCGCCGCAGACAAATAAAGATAAAGCGCGACTTAAAGTGATAGTCAAATTTGACCCGTTATTTAATCGGCTTCTAAGCCATTAAATAATCAGACAAATTAGAATTTACTAAAGATAGAATTTTAACGAATTTAAGCGACAGCTGGCTTGATAGCAAGCCACATTTAAGCATAAATTTAACAATTAGTTTGCTTTAACGAACAAATATATATTTAAGCGTAATGATTTCTGCTTAAATTTAAATAGATGATTCAATTTGATACGGTCCAATTGACCCACTCGATGAATCCATATGTCTGGCGAGACCATCTGTCAGGCGAGATAAGTACCCAAAGTACATTCTATCTGCCAAGGTCTCTGAACATTCTATAAAGACCTCGTTAAATTGCACCATTGTTATATCAACATCGTTAAAACTCGCTGGCCATTCAACTAGCGAACTATTCTTAACGGACACTTCGTGTTACTTTAGTATTTCAGCCGAAACACAGGCACTTTCACCTTTAATTCAATCGCTTTCATTTGATGAAAAACCGGTATCACAAAACTGGCCACATCAGTCTGTACGCCTTGCACAGCGCAGGAGCAAACAATGAAACGCATGTTATTTAATGCAACGCAATCAGAAGAATTACGCGTTGCGATTGTTGATGGTCAAAAACTCATCGATCTGGATATTGAACACGCTGGTAAAGAGCAGCGCAAAAGCAATATCTACAAAGGGGTCATCACCCGTATCGAACCTTCACTGGAAGCAGCCTTTGTGGATTACGGACAAGACCGCCACGGCTTCTTACCATTCAAGGAAGTCGCTCGCAGCTACTACAAAGAAGGCGCAGATGGTAAAGCCCGCATTCAAGATGCGTTAAAAGAAGGCCAAGAACTCATCGTTCAGGTAGATAAAGACGAGCGCGGCAACAAAGGCGCAGCGCTTACAACATTCATTTCTTTAGCCGGCCGCTATTTGGTGTTGATGCCAAACAACCCGCGCGGAGGTGGTGTATCGCGCCGCATCGAAGGTGAAGACCGTGACGAGTTACGCGATGTATTGGCTCAACTCGAAGTGCCGAAAGGCATGAGCATCATCGCACGTACTGCCGGTATTGGCCGCACAGTTGAAGAGCTGCAATGGGATCTGAATTACCTTACCCAATTATGGGCTGCCATTGATGGTGCATCCGCGATGCAAGCTGGTGCTTATCTGATCTATCAGGAAGGCAGCCTGGTTATTCGTGCAATTCGCGATTATTTCAGTTCAGACATCGGTGAAATCCTGATCGACACGCATGATATCCACGAACAGGCGGTTCAATTCATGAATCACGTCATGCCTGGCAATGTGCCGCGCGTTAAGTTATATCAGGACGAGATTCCCCTCTTCACACGCTTTCAGATTGAACATCAGATCGAGTCTGCGTTTGCACGTGAAGTGCGCCTGCCATCCGGCGGTGCGATTGTAATTGACCATACCGAGGCATTAGTATCGGTTGACGTCAACTCAGGCCGCGCAACACGCGGCAGCGATATCGAACATACTGCCTTCAACACCAATCTTGAAGCTGCTGAAGAAGTGGCGCGTCAATTACGTTTACGCGACTTAGGCGGCTTGGTGGTGATTGACTTCATTGATATGGAAAGCCAACGCAACCAGCGTGAAGTAGAGAATGCATTGCGTGATGCATTGCATGCAGACCGTGCACGCGTGCAAACTGGCAAGATCTCACGCTTCGGCTTACTGGAGTTATCACGTCAACGTCTACGCCCTAGCTTGGGTGAGACTAATCATATTCCATGCCCGCGCTGCCATGGCACTGGCCATATTCGCGGCATTGAATCCACCGCATTGCATATTCTGCGCATTACGCAAGAAGATGCAATGAAAGAAAATAGCGCCATTATTCAGGTGCAGTTGCCTGTTGAGGTTGCAACCTTCCTGCTCAATGAGAAACGGGCAGATATTCACAAAATCGAACAGCGCATGGGTGTGGAAGTCGTACTGATTCCGAACATCCATCTGGAAACGCCCAACTACAATATCGTACGTATCAAACACGATGATGTGAACCAGGACACAAATCGTGCCAGCTACAAAATGGTAGAAATGCCATCTGAGCCAACCTACGTTTCACATGCAGCCGAAGAAGCAAAAGCGGTTCGACCCGTTGCTGCGGTAAAAGGTATCACGCCAGCAGCGCCTGCGCCTATCGTTGCAGATAAGGCGCAAGAAGCGGCGCCTAAGCTCTCACTGTTTGCGCGTATCAAAAATTTCTTTACATCATCAACTGACAGTAGCGACAAACAGAAAGAAGTAGCCGAGAAGGCTGGTGATTCACGTCGTGACGGTGGTCGCAATCGTAACCGCAACCGCAATCGTAACGAGCGCAACCGCAGTGACCGTAGCGAAAGAAATGTGAATCAAGAGCGTACGAATCGCAATCAGGAAAGTAAAGCTCAAGAAGCACGCCCAGCCGAAGCCAAACAGGAACAGCGCCAGCCAAAACCTCAGCAACAGCGCAACGAAGCACAACGTGCCGAAAGCCAGCGTAATGAGCAGGCTCGCAACCAACCGGCAACGGCACCTGAAACTGCCGGTAGCGAGACTGCAGAACGCACTGAGCGCAGTGGTCGCCGCAACCGCAACAACCGCCGCAATCGTCGTGATCGCGATGAAAATGCAGCGCGCGAAGCCAACCGTCCATTTGTACCTAATGATGAAATTGCTAACACAGGCGCGGAAACCGCTGTCAATGCGGTTGAAGCAACACCTGTTGCCTCAAATCCAGCTGTAAATGCGACCCCATCAGTGGCTGAACAAGTGGCTATTGAAAAGACTGTTGAAGCCCAATCAAGCGAGGCGCCGACTGCAAACGTGTCAGATGCAGAAAAACCAGCAACCCCGACAGAAGCAAAAAAAACCAAAGCTTCGAAAGGCGCTGCGAAAACTTCAGCAACTGAAACCGTAGCTCAGGAATCAACTGAAACAGCCGAAGCTGGCACTGCAAAAACTGACAAGAAACGCCCTGCTCGCCCACGCAAGCCTAAAGCAGAAGCAAAGCCAGCTGACTTATCCACATCTGGCTTGCAACTCGTTGAAACCAAAGCCGACGCACCTAAAGCAACCGCTCCTGTGGAAGCTGAAAAACCACGCGCGCCACGTAGAGCCGCTTCCTGGCAGAATAAAGCTAAAGAAGAGGCAACCGCAGAACCATTGGTTATGGTGGAAACACAAAACAAGTAACGCGCGCAAGATTGCGTTAATCAATAAAAAAGCCCATCAATTGATGGGCTTTTTTATTATTGGCATAATCACCTGCTGTTTTACTTTGATATGATCAACCCAGGTTAAATCATACTTAAATTAAATCATACTCGAGCCAAATTAATAACCGCCTGGTTCGCGGCTTAATTAACATTCTTAAATCGAATATGCTTAAAACTATTACGATGGGTCTGTTATATTTGCGCGCTTAAATATAACGTCAAAACAGCATACAAAGTAGAATGTTAAAGAACTCACATGACGAGAGCCAACAAAAGAACCGTGCTTTAAAGTGCGCCTGATGGATTAGCTACTGCCGCTTGAGGCCGGTTTACTGGCGGAAGAGGCGAGATTCGAACTCGCGATAAGGTTACCCCTATGCCACCTTTCCAGGGTGGTGACTTAAACCGCTCATCCACTCTTCCGAAACCGCGCGAATTATAGTGCAAATTATGTAAAAAACCTAACGCGACTTGAATCAATGTCAAACTAAGATATCAGGCTGGGCTTGAATAAATAATGCATTACCAAATAGTCAGTTACTTTCGCCCGATCAGCATAAAAGTATCGACCACACCTTTACCTTTAACTTCTATGTCTTTTCGAACTTCAAACTCATAGGTATTCTGCAGAAGCAGCTTTGTTTCCTGCGTGACCTGAATGCCGTCAATGATACTGGTTTCTTCCATGCGGCTTGCCATATTGACAGTATCGCCCCATAAATCGTAACTAAACTTGCTGCTGCCAATCACACCGGCAACCACAGGTCCGCTATTGATACCGATGCGCATATTCAAACTCAGGTCCAGTCTCGCAGCAACTTCTTTGAGCACTTCCTGCATCTCTAACGCCATATTTGCAATTCTGTGCGCATGATCCTCACATACGACCGGAGCACCCGATATCACCATGTAGGCATCGCCTATTGTCTTGATCTTTTCTACCTGATACTTCTCTGCCAGTTTGTCGAATCGCAAAAAGACTTGTGATAACAAATCAATCAGCTGCGCAGGTGGCATTTTTTCTGACATCTGCGTAAAGTTGACCAAATCCGCAAACATAACCGTCACAGAATCATAATGATCAGCAATCCGCATGTCATTTTCCTTAAGCCGCGCAGCGATAGGGGCAGGCAGGATATTCAGCAGCAGCTTCTCAGATCTGGCTTGCTCCCTCTCCAGAGAGAGCAATACGCGTTCTTTCTGTCCCTGAAAATAGCGCAATACCCCATACAGGATAGATGCTGTGCCTGTAATGTTCATCAGGAAAAATGTATCTTTGACTCCGGTCGGTATCGGCATCGCATTACCGGCAAAGTAAGGATTCATTTTCCAGGAAAGAAAAGCCAGTCCGACAAAAAGTAAAAACCACGAGGTAGATTGCCGTGTCCCCAATATCATCAGCGCACCTACAGGAGACAAAATGGCCCAGATGGCCACACCGCTGGAAGCAGCAAAGCCACCGATCGCCCATTGCATAAAGAATGGCATGACCAGCAACATGACTAGCTGAGTAAAGGTAAAGTATTCAAATCGTTTAAAACGGTAAAAGATGAACAGGCTGACGTAAGAAATCACCAGGTAAAAGTAAGGCACTGCAGCGATTAAGGCATACCCCTCACCCAAGCCTGATAATGTATAAATCCAGAAGAAACTGACCAGCGTTTCAGCAATCACCAAAAAAGACAAAATAGCTTTACCCAAGGCAGCAGACGATGGATTAGAAAGCTGACTCCAGAATTCGCGCGTTAGGATAGATGCAGGTGCTATAGATTCTGACATATCGGCAATTTTGTCTTTACGATTTTATTTACCTGGTTACTATAGCTCAAGATGAGCGCTTTTTCTAGATGATTGTCGCCCTCGGGAACTCTTCGAAGACAAAGTCAGCAATCAATCATGATTGCTACCATTGCTCACCCCAGATTTGCAGGACACCATCCCGCTTTCAACAAAAAATGATGACGCAAAATTCTATTCGCCAGCAAAACCATTAATTTGTAAAAAGACTGCTATTTACGCTTGATTTGATTAGCACTTAGGTTTATTGTTTATGCGGTATACAGCCTTGTAACCCCTTAATTCATCAGGGTTATCAAAGTGTTTGGCTGGGTAACAACAGTAGTAAAAATTATTAACGTTTCAATGCGGTTCAACAAGTAGAAATACTATATTAACAATAGAAAACCTATAGGAGTTGGCATGAGTTTAGATTTATTAAAAGGCATGGGCGTAAAGATCCCTTACAAAGCTAAATACGATAATTTTATTGGTGGCAAGTGGGTAGCTCCTGTAAAAGGCGAATACTTTGACGTGATTACACCGATCACTGGCAAACCATACACTCAGGCAGCACGCTCAGGCGCTGAAGACGTTGAGCTGGCTTTAGATGCTGCGCATGCAGCGGCCGACAAATGGGGTAAGACCGCGCCTGCTGAACGTGCAAATCTATTATTGAAAGTTGCAGACCGTCTGGAAGCGAATCTGGAACTGCTTGCGACTGCCGAAACTATCGATAACGGCAAGCCAATCCGTGAAACTATGAATGCCGATATTCCATTGGCAATTGACCATTTCCGTTATTTTGCAGGTTGCTTACGTGCGCAAGAAGGTGCCTTAAGCGAGTTGGACGAAACGACGGTTGCATACCATTTCCATGAGCCACTCGGTGTTGTTGGTCAGATCATTCCATGGAATTTCCCTATCCTGATGGCTGCATGGAAACTGGCGCCAGCAATCGCTGCCGGCAACTGTGTAGTTATGAAACCAGCTGAGTTCACACCTATCAGCATCTTGATCCTGACAGAAGTAATCGCAGATATCCTGCCTCCTGGCGTCATGAACATTGTGAATGGTTACGGTCGTGAAGTTGGTGCTCCATTAGCTAACAGCAAGCGTATCGCAAAAATCGCTTTCACGGGCTCTACTGCCACAGGTCGCATTATCGCGCAGGCAGCGGCTGGCAATCTAATTCCAGCAACGCTGGAATTAGGCGGAAAATCGCCTAATATCTTCTTTGAAGATATCGCTCAGGCAGATGACGACTTTTTTGATAAAGCCGTTGAAGGTCTTGTGCTGTTTGCTTTCAACCAGGGTGAAGTGTGCACATGCCCTTCACGTGCGCTGATTCAGGAATCAGTTTATGACAAGTTTATGGAACGTGTATTACCACGCGTTGCAGCTATCAAACAGGGCAATCCACTCGACCCTAACACCATGATCGGTGCGCAAGCCTCGCAAGACCAGATCAATAAAATTATGTCTTATATGGATATTGGCAAACAAGAAGGTGCAGAACTGCTTATCGGTGGTGAACGCAACAATCTGGCCGGTGCATTGGCTGATGGTTATTACGTTAAACCAACCCTGTTCAAAGGCAATAACAAAATGCGCATCTTCCAGGAAGAGATTTTTGGTCCAGTATTAGCTGTTACCACCTTTAAAGACGAAGCTGAAGCATTGGCAATTGCCAATGACACGGTATTCGGCTTGGGGTCTGGTGTTTGGTCACGTGACGGTAGCCGTGCTTACCGTATGGGTCGTGGCATCAAGGCTGGCCGTGTTTGGACTAACTGCTACCATGCATACCCTGCACATGCTGCATTCGGCGGTTACAAAGAATCAGGTATTGGTCGTGAAACACACAAAATGATGCTGGATCATTACCAACAAACTAAAAACCTGCTGGTAAGCTACAGTCCTAAAAAGTTAGGTTTCTTCTAATATCATCGTGATTCGCTGATTTAGTGCGCCGGCTGTATACAACCATCATGGCTATATTGAACCAAAATGGTTATTTACAGCCAGCTCGCTAGATAATAATCAAGAGGCGGCGAATCCGCCTCTTTTTTTATGGAGTTTGAATGATGACTGAACGTGTTTCTGCCACACCTGCTGCAATTGAGCTAATTCAAAAACTGTTCTCGGTGCATGGTCCCATTATTTTCCTGCAGTCTGGTGGGTGCTGTGAAGGTAGCGGCCCGTTATGCATGCCCGCTAACGAATTCAAACCCAGCCCTTCTGATGTGATATTAGGTGAGCTTTCTGGCGCAATCTTCTATATGGGAGATAGTCATTTTTCATTTGCTGAAAACACGCACACGATACTGGATGCGGTTCCGGGCTCCAGCGGGTCTTTTTCACTGGACTGCGGAACCGGCATGGCTTTTATTACGCGAGGTCGCTTATACAACGATGACGAATTAAAGGCGCTGCCGCCGGTCGTGCGCTACGGCTACCAATAAAATCCGACCATTACTCGCCTGCAACCGTGCCGTCAGAAGCAGCTTGCACGGCATCTGCACCGATTACCTGGTTACGCCCGCTGTGCTTGGCCTGATAAAGTGCAACATCTGCTCGCGGAATCAAATCCACAGCTGACTCTCCGGGCTTGCGTTCGGCAACGCCTGCACTAAAGGTAATCAAGACACGATCGTTATTATGCATAAAGAAGTTTTTGGTTAACTCACGCTGTACTCTGACAATCGCTTTCACTGCCTCATCCTGAGGGGTAGCAGGTAAGATAATAATAAATTCCTCACCGCCATAGCGCGCCAAAACATCTGTTGGACGCAATACATCCTTCAGCACTCTTACCAAATGTGTAAGCGCCTGATCTCCCGTTGCATGCCCTAAAGTATCATTCAGCTTCTTGAAATGGTCTATATCCAGCATGGCAATACATAGCGTCGTATTATGTCGATCTGCACGATTAAATTCGCGCTCCAGCGCCTCATCCATGCCTCGCCTGTTAAGCGCACCGGTTAAATAGTCCTGATGCGCCACTTCACCAATATGATCAAGCTCTGCAGTCAGCTCCTTGATTCTTCTTTCTGCATCCATTGCCTGTTTCTGGCTCAAACTGAACTCATCACGTGTTCTTTGCACACTCAAGCCTATGGCACGCGTATCTTCCAGAATACTATTCAACAGCACGTTCAAATCTCCGATATTCTCGGTAGTTGCAATTTTCTGCTGATATCCCTCGATCTTATCGTGATAATCACCGGTACTTTCCGTCATCTCCACCAAACGGTCTACAAAGGTCGCCACCATCTTCTTGAGCGTATCTTTTGCTTCAGTCAATGCCGGCTTAAGCTGGTTCTGTTTATATGCCAGCTCTTTCAGGCTGCTCTCGGCGTCATATAGCGTATTGATATTGAGCGGCTTGGAAACAATATCGCTAATAACGGCAGTCTGAGCATAAAGCCACTTATCCTCTACAACCAGCTCACCCATATTGATTACAAGCAAACGCAGCAACTGCAATAGTGACTGAAGAATACGCTCTTGCTGGTCACGCTGCATCTCCAGCGCCAACAATACAGACTTCAATTCATTTGCACATTGATGAATTGCCTTCTCACTTGCAGCCTTTTGCATAGTATTGAGCAATGCAACCGCCTTCTGCTGGTTTTCGGCTACAGCCTGCAAATGAGGAATGATCACCAGCTCGAATGTTCTAAGCAGCATGTCACGCCAATGCGTAGAAGCTCTGACACTCACAATCGAAGCGCCTGACGCCTCTGCCATACTTGCGGCAGACTGAAGCTCCACAGGCTGAGATACTGCAGCGTCATTGACCACTGCCACATCAGAAACTGAGCCACTCCCCCAAGAGCCAATCAATGCCTGAATCTTCTGCGCCAGCACATCAGCATCACTTGCAAAATTGGTTAATACTTTACTCAGCCCCTCTTTCTTACGACTAAGCGTCACACCCTTGTGGCTGACTTCCAATTGCTTGAGCAAATTACGAATCAGGCTCGACCAATCGGCATCCCCTACCGCGCCCTCAGCTGAGCCAGATGGAAAAAGCTTACGCAGTTGCTCCTCAAGACGCACCCAGTCACTCTTATCTATCAATGGGGTAATTGCCTGGGCAGCAGCGATGTACTTAGGTCTCTGCTTACCTGCTTCATACAACACCTTCTCAAGCGCTTTAGCAAGTTCGGCTGATTTATCAACAGACTTGACCCCCATGATTTCATCGTAAACACTACGGAAGTTATCCGGGGTCGGCGGCAGCTTGCGCTGCATCAACTGAATCAAGGTCTGGCGCGCAGTTTCTATGGGCGTATTTTTTTGTTCCATTGCCTTTATTTATCCAAAGAGTTGTAGGCACATGACTCATACCGAGTCATAACATAGCATAATGCTTTGATTAAGCATATAAAAACACCGGAAAATTCAATAACAAGATGAAAGGCTGAAATAACCGCTAATTACCAAATTGGCTACACGTAGACTAATTACGGAATCAATTAACGATTCTTAACAGAAGAATAACTAAATATTTTAGACTGCTTTAGGAGGACTTTGGTGCGCCAGAGAAGATACAACCTGGCACTGGGCTGAACTTATTAAGCTTGATTAGGACATCGCAAATGCAGATGTTCACCAATCCAAGGGGGATTGGCAAATCAATTCCCTTAGCAGACGTTTACCAGTACCCCGGAAGATTTCATGGCAACTTATCCTTTTGCGGTAACGTTTGTGGAAAGTATCGATGTATTACACGGCATCGGCGTTGTGAGGGATAATAGCGCCCACATCATTTTTTGCACCATTTTTGGAATTATCCCCATGGAAATTAAGGTCAACTTTCTCGATAAGCTACGTCTTGAAGCCAAGTTCGATGACTTCACGGTGATAGCCGACCAGCCTATACGCTATAAGGGCGATGGCTCAGCACCGGGTCCCTTCGATTATTTTCTGGCTTCATCGGCCCTGTGTGCGGCTTATTTTGTGAAGTTGTACTGTGACACTCGCAATATTCCTACCGAAAATATCCGCCTTTCGCACAACAATATTGTTGATCCGGAAAACCGCTATAAGCAGATTTTCAAGATCCAGATTGAGTTGCCGGCGGATATCTCCGACAAAGACCGTCAGGGCATCTTGCGCTCCATCGACCGCTGTACGGTCAAAAAGGTGGTGCAAACCGGGCCCGAGTTCGTGATTGAAGAGGTCGCGAATCTGGACGCAGATGCGCAGGCTCTGCTGGTGATGAACCCAGCGGCTGAAACCAGCACCTATATCACGGGCAAAGACCTGCCCCTGGAACAAACCATTGCCAACATGGCGGGCCTGCTGGCGAGCCTGGGCATCAAGATTGAAATCGCTTCGTGGCGTAATATTATTCCCAATGTGTGGTCGCTGCATATCCGTGACGCACACTCACCGATGTGTTTCACCAATGGCAAGGGTGCAAGCAAGGAAAGTGCTTTGGCATCGGCCTTGGGCGAATATATCGAGCGACTGAGCAACAACCATTTCTATGCCGGCTCGTTCTGGGGTGAAGATATTGCCAATGCTGAATTCGTGCATTATCCGAATGAGCGCTGGTTCAAGCCGGGCCGTAAGGATACGCTGCCGAAAGAAGTTCTGGATGAATACTGCCTGCAAATTTACAATCCCGATGGCGAGTTACGCGGTTCACATCTGGTCGATACCAACTCCGGCAATGCCGAGCGCGGTATCTGTTCACTGCCGTTTGTGCGTCAGTCGGACGGCGAAGTCGTCTATTTTCCGTCTAACCTGGTTGAAAACCTTTACGTCAGCAATGGCATGAGTGCCGGCAATACGCTGGCCGAAGCGCAGGTACAATGCCTGTCAGAGATTTTCGAGCGGGCAGTTAAGCGTAAAATTATCGAAGGCGAAATCACCTTGCCTGATGTGCCGCAGGAAGTGCTGGCGAAACACCCCGGCGTTCTAGCCGGCATTCAAGGTTTGGAAGAGCAAGGTTTTCCGGTGCTGGTGAAGGATGCATCGCTGGGCGGCGAATACCCGGTGATGTGCGTCACTTTGATGAATCCGCGCACAGGCGGTGTGTTTGCTTCATTCGGCGCACACCCAAGCCTGGCGGTGGCACTGGAGCGGAGCTTGACGGAGTTACTGCAGGGACGCAGTCTGGAAGGCCTGAACGACTTGCCTCAGCCCACTTTTGCAAGTGAAGCTGTAACTGAGCCCAATAACTTTGTTGAACACTTCATTGATTCCAGCGGTATTGTGTCCTGGCGTTTTTTCAGCGCCAAGGCGGATTACGATTTTGTGGAGTGGGATTTCTCAGGACAAGGTGAGAACTCTAATGCCGATGAAGCTACAACCTTGTTTGGCATACTCAAAGCCATGGGCAAAGAGGCTTACGTGGCAGTGTATGACCAGCTGGGCGCGATTGCCTGCCGTATCCTGGTGCCGGGCTATTCGGAAATTTACCCGATAGAAGACCTGGTCTGGGATAACACCAACAAAGCGCTGTTGTTCCGCGCTGATATCCTGAACCTGCATCGCCTGGATGATGCCAGCCTGGAAGCGCTGCTAGAGCGCCTGGAGAATAACGAGCTGGATGATTACGGCGACATCGCCACATTGATTGGCATCGAATTTGACGAGAATACGGACTGGGGTCAGCTGACCGTGCTGGAATTGAAGCTTCTGATTCATCTTGCCTTGCAACAGTTTTACGAGGCGCATGAACTGGTGGGTGCCTTTTTGCAGTACAACGACAACACGGTCGAGCGCGGATTGTTTTACCAAGCCTTGAATGTGGTGCTCGAAGTTCTGCTGGATGACAATCTGGAACTCGGCGACTATGAGTTCAACTTCCGCCGGATGTTTGGCAATGCCAGGATGGACGCCGTCATGGGATCAGTGAACGGCAGCGTGCGCTTCTTCGGCTTGACGCCAACCAGCATGAAACTGGAAGGGCTAGAAAGGCACCACCGCCTGATCGACAGCTACAGAAAATTGCATACGGCTCGCGCCAGCATGGCGGCAACAGCCAGTTAAAATTGCGAGTCATGGCATTTGTGCTGATACAGTTCTTACACTGGCACAAATGCATGTGCTGGCGTGCAATCAAGCTGGCCGCTGCCGACGCAAATCGGAATTTACGCTCGATCTAAATGGCTGCGATATGGAATGTAAAAAATTAGAGTTATTTGGTTGCGCTGCAGTACACTCGGTAAATGACAGCATCCAAATGTTGAAAACAATTCAGGCAATAAAAAAGACTTAGCAAGCTAAGTCTTTTTTTAATTTGGTGCCCGGGGCCGGAATCGAACCGGCACGACCTTGCGATCGAGAGATTTTAAGTCTCTTGTGTCTACCAATTTCACCACCCGGGCGGATGGAAGGTGCACATCAAATAGCGGTGCGTATTCTAACACTTAGTGTGATTTTTTCATCAAAAATTCACGGATTTTTTATATATTTTTTTAAACCCAGCATGCGTATAGCTAAAACTTTACCGCTATCGCCTTTAAACATGATTGAACGTACAAAAGTAGAAAAAGAGTATGTGCCATTTGACGTATACCCTTTAATACAAATGACCGTTTAGTTGAAATTATTTGGCAACCAGCTCTTTAACGATTTTCCACTCGTTATTCACTCGTTCAAAGTGCAACTCCTTGTTTACCTTATCACTAAACGAAGTGACAGGGATGCGCTTCATATTACAAACTTCACAAGCAGTATCAGCCGTTTTCTTGATCTTATAAGTTGTCAGCGTATAGTCCTGATTAAACTTAGCCGCAGCCTTGTCACCATCGCATGTAACTACAAGATCATTGAGTTTAAGCCCGATTTTCCCATTGGTACTTAAGCGTTCACGACGCTGTTTCACCCAGCTATCTTTATCCAGCGGCGGCTCCGGCGTAAATTTATCCGCATAGAATTTCAAATAATGGTCTGCGTCTTTCTGACGCCATGCTGTCGCCCAGTCATTCACGCGCGTTGTCACATCCGCCACGCTGCAAACCTGCGGTTTTGGTTCAACTTTAGACGCCACATTCGCTACCACCGGCTTGGCTAATGATGGCAATGTACTGCTTAGCGGTTTAGCGTCAGCAAGCAATGCCGCTTTATCCACACTCATCTGCACCGGAGCTACCGCCTGACATACATTTTCACTGTCTGCATATTCAGCACGCTGAACATCAGCTAGATTGCCTCTTGATGCGCCAATTCTGTTCAGCAATTCCCCCTGCCCCGCATAGGTTCTGGCATAAGCAGTTTGCAAATCATATTCTGTATTAGTCAAACTGCGCTTAGCCTGAAAGTATTCATTTTCAGTATCCAGCAAGTCGAGCAAGGTGCGCTGACCGATATCAAACTGTTTGCGATAAGCTTCACGCGCATTTTCAATCGAGTTCTTGTGTTGCGTACGATAAGTACGCTGTTGTTTTAACTGCTCGATGTCATTGTAAGCAATCACGACGAGCTGGCGCGTATCCACACAGGCTTTATCACGCATATCGTAAGCGCCGTTGAGTTTTTGTGCTGTCTGCTTGATTAAATTGCGGTCAGAAAAACCATTGAACAAATTAAAATTCATGGTCAATTCGAGCAAGTCCGCAGCACTTGAACTATTTCTACCATCAGAACTGACACCAAGATTTTTACGCGCCTGCAAATCCAGTCTTGGCATATAACGTGCCTCGTTGGTATTGATTTCTTTTTTCTTGGCTTGAACATCCTCTATCGTCGATAGCAAATCAGGGTTTTGGTGGTAAGCCACTTTAAGCGCCTCTTCAGCGCTGGACTCAACTCCCCTCTCAAAAAACTTAGGTACCTCCAGTGTGTCAGGGGGTAATTCTCCATAAAGCCGCTGCATACGGGCCGTTACATCATGAAGATTAGTCGTTTCAGTCAAAAGGTTCGCTTCTGCCAACGCCAAGCGTCCTGACGCCTGCTCCAAGTCTACCTTTCTGGCGACACCAGCATTAACTCTTTCCTGAATACGGTCGAACAACTGCTTATGCACCACATAGTTGTCTTTCGCAAATTGACTTAACTCACGGTAACGCAATGCATCAATATATGCACGTATAAACTCTAACGTGGTGTTTTGCATCGCGCTTTGTAGCTCATAGTAACGTACACGGTTAGCATGCCCCAGACGCTTAACTTCACTGCTGGTTGCAAAGCCATCAAAAATCATCTGCCTTAATACCAGCTCGTTGTTCATACGCGGTGTGGCAGTGTTGCCTATGTTTTTTACAAGCTCTTCCTGATTTCTGTATGTGGACACCACATCAATATTAGGTAAAAACTCACCACGCATTACCTGCTGCTCATAACCTGACTCCAGGAACTTGTGATAGCGCGCCTGCACCTCAGGATTTGAGGTGACGACTTTTTCCACCATATCCTTGAGCGGCACCAATGACTCAGCAGCCTGCAGCATGCCGCTAGCCAGCATACCCATCCCCCAGGATACCGTTAAGGCAATTAATTTATTTGGGTATCCGTTTTTCATGATTGATTAGCCCCTGCCACTCCATCTTGCATAATTTATACAAAACAGTGTTCCGTGATTGACAAAGTGGCTGCGCATCAATAACATGAACCGTGATTTATG
>Ga0172373_10000434_pt1 | contig 68750 bp, 66 predicted proteins | sample Lak10m_2_FD_114546 | JGI IMG/M metagenome (GOLD analysis project Ga0172373, IMG submission 114546) | Freshwater microbial communities from Kabuno Bay, South-Kivu, Congo - kab_092012_10m | ecosystem: Environmental > Aquatic > Freshwater > Lake | place: Democratic Republic of the Congo...
AGCACTTCCTGCAGGATCCGATATGGTGGAGGTGCTACAGGATTCCACCTGCGATGAGTGGATCTCCACCCAGTTCCCCGCCAGGTGTGCCAGGTTTAATCGAGAGAAATGGCTCAAGGTTACTGATGGCCTAAAAGGGAAACGTCACGGGATGGACTTCTGCATGGACACGTATGAGTTCCCGAATGAGGTGGGGGTCACACCCGTGGTGTTCATCGATTGGTACACTGCCAAGAAGACCTGCGAGGCGGTGGGGGAGCGCCTGTGTACTGAGGAAGAGTGGACTTTCGCCTGTGAAGGTGAGGAGGGGGTTCCGTATCCCTACGGGTACGAGCGGGACGCTACCGCCTGCAACATCGATCACAAATGGATTGCTCCTGATGTTGCCGCCCTCTCAGATCCTCGGAGACGGGGAGAGGAGCTGCTCCGGTTGTGGCAGGGAGTTCCTAGCGGAACGATGGAGAGGTGCGTGAGTCCATTCGGAGTGCACGACATGACCGGCAATGTTGATGAGTGGACGAGTTCCACACGGAAGACTGGGTATCGGTCGATCCTGAAGGGTGGGTACTGGTCGGTGGTGCGCACCCGGTGTCGTCCTTCCACGAGGATCCACAATGAATCTTTTGCCTTCTACCAGCAGGGCATGCGATGTTGTGTGGATCCAAAATAGGTGGAATTCTCCTGAATATTTATTCCTCGTTCTGGATGCAATGTGCCTCCACGATGTGATAGGATGTTACCATGTACGAAAACTGTGAAACCGACTTCAACCTCGACCGGCACCTGATCAGCTTCCTCCAGGATAATCCGTTCTTCGCGGAGCTGAGCCGGCACATCCACAAGACGCCGACGAAGCAGCTTCCCACTGCTGCCGTGGCTTACAACGAGAAGACCGACGAACTTACCCTCCTGTGGAATCCGGACTTCTTCGCGAAACTGTCGCAATGGGAGGTCCGTGGCGTCCTCACCCACGAGTACTACCACCTCGTCTTCGGCCACCTCTATGGCCGCCGCCGCACTCCGCCACAACTGTGGAATATCGGCACCGACCTGGCCATCAACAGCATCATCATGGACTCGTCGCAGCACGGCAACGGCAATCGTCTCAGCGGCGACCGCCCACTGCCCGAGTTCGCCCTTGTCCCAGGTCACCGCCCGAAGCATCCTGACGGCCGTGAATACACGAAGGACGAAGAGCAGGCGCAGAAGCTCGCTGCCGTGATCGAGAAGTTGCCTCCGATGAAGGCCTCGGAGTGGTACTTCGAGAAGATCAAGGAGGAGTCCGACAAGGACAAGGCGGCCGGTGGTGAGGGCTTCGAAGGCCCCGGTGAAGGTGAGGAGTACGTCATCGGCTCCATGGATGAGCACGGCACGTGGCAGGAAATTCCTGAGTCGCAACGTGAGTACGTGGAAGGCCGTGTCAAGGCGGTGATCGAGAAGGCCACGAAGCACGCCGACAGCCAGGCAAATGGCTGGGGTAACATTCCCGTCGAACTCGCGGACCAGATCCGAAAGTCGGTATCAACGATCATCAACTGGCGCAACGTGCTTCGTCAGTTCGTCGGCTCCATCACTCGTGGAGGCCGCACCACCTCGATCAAGAGGATCAACTCCCGCTACCCCTACATCCATCCGGGTGTGAAGCGAGGTTACACGGCGAAGCTACTCATCGCCATCGACCAGTCGGGTTCCGTCTCCAATGAAATGCTTGCTGATTTCTTTGGCGAGCTCTCGACCCTCACGAAGAAGGTGTCGATCGACATCCTTCCCTTCGACACGGAGGCCCACGAGAAGGACCTGTACGAGTGGCGCCGCGGCACCAATCATCCGCCGAAGCGCGTTCGAGGTGGTGGCACCGACTTCAACGCCCCCACGAAGTTTGCCAATGACCCCCGGAATCGTGGTCGTTGGGATGGTCTGCTCATCATGACCGATGGTGAGTGTAGTGTTCCTGGGCCGAGCCGCATCAAGCGTGGTTATGTGATCGGCAAGGGTCACAAGCTGTACTTCGACACGAACGACATCGTCATCAAAATGGATGATGTCGCCGCTACCGAAGGAGCGTGGCGGTGATCAGTCAACCCCTCTCTCTTCAACCTAAGCAACCGCCCGTGGTGATGGTCACTGTCCCCACGGGCGGTTCCATTCATACCGACACCGTCAAGTCGCTGTTGATGCTGCAAGCTGACATGCAACGACGTGGACTACGACATCACTTCAACTTCTCTAAGAGTTCTTTTCTACCTCATGGTCGCGCGCAAGTGTGCGGCGCCTCCTTGGAACGTGGCAAATTCCAACAACCATACGATACCAAAGATGTGACGCACATCTTCATGGTGGACAGCGACATTGATTTCAAGCCTGAAGACTTCTGGCGATTGTGGTCACACAATGTTCCTGTGGTCGCAGGTGCGTATTGTTACTCCACGGAGGCACTCTCGAAGGAGGCCGACAAGCGAATCGTGGCAGGTTCCTGGGATGTAGAGTTCTTCAAGAGGCACTACACATTTCCTGCGTACACGCTTGGTCAGGCTCGGGCCATGGCCAACCCACTTCTCGAGGTCGATTGGTTAGGTCTTGGGTTCGCCCTGGTGAGGACAGAAGTGTTCTCGAAAATTGAATACCCATGGTTCAATTCAGAATTAATCGTGATTGATGAACTAAGGGACACCACGTCTGAAGACGTGGGATGGTGTAGGAAGGTTCAGCGTGCAGGATACAAGATCATGCTTGACCCTTCTGTGAAGGTAGGTCACCAGAAGAACGTGACGATCTAAGTTAGACTACACAGAAATAATTCTGTATACATTGTGTCCTAGGCGTAATAAATAAAATGCAAGATCTAAAACAAGGATCTTAGGAGATAATAAATCATGAAGTTAGCAATCAATTCGATCGTGTTCGTCGCTGCAATCGTCCTCGCTGGGTGCGAGAAGAAGGTGGAGGCCCCTGTGGTCGTCGACGCCGGCGCGGCCGAAAAGCCTGCATGCTGTGAGACTGCCGGTGCACCTGTCGATGCAGACGCCGGTGTTCCTGTCGCTCCGCTTACGGCCCCTGTGGCACCCGTCATTGAACCGACTGCACCGGCAGCCGTTCCGGTTCCTGCAGCAACACCTGTTGCGGCCCCTACGACCACCATCAAGAAGTGACCAACAAGCCCGGCAGTTTGAGGGAACACCTCCAGGAGGAGTGGGATTCGATGCCCACCCGGGCTTCCAGATGACAGACAGAAAAATAATCGATTCTTTCACATTGGCATCGGGGTATGCTTTTCTGTCCAATTTTTATCCCTCCACAATTTGGATAGACGGTAAATCTTGGCCTTCGATCGAACACGCCTACCAGGCACACAAGACCCTCAACGAAGAATCTCGAGAGTTGATTCGCAAGGCAAAGGATCCTGCCATCGCAAAGAAGCTGGGGAGAGGTGTGGAGATGCGTCCCGACTGGGATTCCGTGAAGGAGGGATTGATGCGAGATTTCGTGCGCAAGAAGTTCGAGTCTCCGTTTCTAGCCGACCAACTCCTTAAGACAGAGGACGCCGAACTTGTTCACAACAACACCTGGAACGACCGCGTGTGGGGTGTATGTAGGGGAGTAGGTCAGAATCTTCTCGGCAAGATCCTCATGGAAGTTCGTCAGGAATTGAAGAACTCCTCCAGCTGATCGTGCATTCCCTTCGCATCCTCGTAACCTTCTTTCAAGAGCACCTGAATGTAAGGTTGGAATATGAGGATGAATGCGAGGGAAGTCATCCAATTAGAGGGTATCAAACCCCAAGCGATGTCTTCCTGCACAGTTGCTGCTAGTGAGTCGAGGGATTTACTTGGACGTGCAAGCATGAGGTTGATGCGTCTGTACTTGCCGTAGTAGTCCAGACCCATCGAATCGAGGAAATCATTGATAGTGTTGGCCTTAGACACGTCTTGTGAGATGTGATTCACGGTGAGGGATTCAAACATCCTCGATGTTTGGGTGAGGATCGTAGGTTCACGAGTCCAGTCTTGCTTCGTTTCTGGTTCCGGCAGAGTGAGCACGAGGATTTTCACTTCTGGGTCTTCTGCAGTCTTCACCTCACGATCCCTGTACATGGACATGATCGCAGGGAGGATGGGTGTGTTGTTGCAGAGGCCACCATCGATGTGCCATCCTTCTTCCAACTGAACGGACCTGAACGCAACGGGGATCGCTCCGGATGCGGTTGCATGCTCCGGTCCCAGGTGACGCTTGACGACCTTCCAGTTTGCCGAATCGTAGTTCCTGTCCTCCTTCGAATCCACCCAGATGTATGCCTTCTTCTCGGAGAGTTCCGTGGTGGTGATGATGTTCGTTTCAACCACACCCGTATCGATGTTTCTCCTGTAGCTCTCGGCATCGAGGTTCTTCTGGAGGAACTCCATGAGGGGTGAGTTATCCATGAGGGAGTAGAACTTGAGGGAGAAAATGTCGCTCCACGGTACCTTGGCCACCTGTCCAAAGCTCACCTTGTTCCATGGTTCGATGATCTTCTCGGAAAGGTTCTCCGAAGACGCGGCCGAAACGTAAGAGAATCCGTTGAGTGCTCCCGCAGAAGAACCACACACCGTTGTGAACTTATGTCCCCAATTTTCCGCCACATACTTGAGGAAACCCGCTTCCCAGGCTCCCTTTACACCTCCACCCGAAAGAACTAATGCAAACTTCTTGTTACCTTTCATGGTGACGATCTCCAATCTTATGATTACTTATGGGTGTAGAAAATTTGAAGTACCGTTACAAGTCACCGAGAAAATTTTACCATTTTTACAAACTAAAATTAGAGTCAGGAGGCCACCATGGCGAACGGAATGAAGCAAGTGATACTTGTGCGTAAGGACCTGAAGATGAAGAAATCTCAGGTGGCCTCCCTGGTGGCGAAGGCGTCCACCGAGTTCTTCCTCGCGAACGATGAGTCCGATCGCGGAGATGAGCTGACCGTGAAGTTAACGCCTGAAGAGACGGACTGGATCAACAGTGGGTCCATTCGTGTCGTGCTGGGGGTCAACTCTGAAGATTCGCTGAGGTTGCTCGGGATGCGAGCCGAGATGGCAGGACTTCAGTGTTACCCAGTGCAAGGCAAGATCTTTGAGGACACTGTGGATGACGGCATGTCCGAGACCCTCTGCATCGCCATCGGACCCGACGTTTCTTCAAGGATCGACAAAATAACAGGCGACTTAAAGCTGTTGTAAAGTCTCTCCCGCGTGGAGTATAACATACACATCAAGCCGCTCTGGTGGAACTGGCATACACTCCGGATTCAAATCCCGGCGCCGAGAGGCATGTGGGTTCGACTCCCACGGGCGGCACGAAGAAACAACTTCTTCAACACGGAACGGTAGCGCAATAGGTTAGAGCCCCTGTCTCATAAACAGGTTTGTGTGGGTTCGAGTCCCACCCGTTCCACAAATTCTCTACGAGGCAACATGCTGAAGTTCATTGGTGAACTACCACGTAAGTGCACGATCGCCTTCTCAGGCGGCATCGATTCCGTGGTGATCTCAGATTTTCTGATGAACGGTAAGCGCGATGTTCAACTCGCCTTCTTTCACCATGGAACGCTGAACTCGCAGCGCGCTGAGGAGTTCGTGGTGAAGTTCGCATCGGAACGTCGAGTTCCCCTGAGGATTGGACGGATTAATTCCGAGAAATCCCGCGGCCTTTCCCCTGAGGAGTTTTGGAGGAATGAACGGTATACCTTCCTCGATTCCCTGGGAGGTCCTGTGGTGACCGGACACCACCTGGGGGACGCGATCGAGACCTGGATCTTCACCTCGCTCCACGGGGAATCGAAGTTGATCCCGTATTCCAGGGGGAACGTGATCCGGCCATTCCTCATCACTCCCAAGGAGGAGATTCGGGCCTGGGCATCGCGAAGGAACTTGTCCTGGATCGAGGATGAATCCAACACCGATCCGCGTTACATGCGCAACCTCATCCGGATGGAGATCGTCCCGCAGGCCCTGAAGGTGAATCCTGGGATTGGAAAGATTCTTCGCAAGAAGTACTTGGCTTCTTGATCCAAAAATCTCCTCGCTTCGTTGTAGAATACTTACAATGTCGAGGTCAAAGTGAAGAAAGTAAGACTCAACCTGAAACGCGGTTCCAAACCGTGGTCATTCACGCTCTACGACTCTGCCGAGTCTGCCTTCTACCTCAAAGACGAACCTCCTTATCCGGACGGGTTCGAAGAAGAGTATAGAAAAATAGTCTCCTTGCGCCCCGGTGACATACTCGAAGTTGAGTGGGTCGGGTCCGAGTGGGTCTTCGCGGATGAAGGCGAAGATTTTCTCTTCAACCCGATCACATTGTCGTCAACAGATTACGACAAATACGACAAGGTCCGAGTTGGAAAGATCACCCCAGCCAAAGGCGCCGAGGAGAAGATGGGATACCTCGAGGTATACAGCGGTTGGATCTTTGGCGGGGACATTCCGTGGCGCCCCAAGGACTCTCGAGACGGTCTTAAAATAACCGAAGTAAAAGACGCCGTTGTATCTAAATTCGATTTCCCGAAGTTATTCTCGGACCCCTCCATGGGCCTCCTGCAACAGGAGGAAGAGGAACAGCCCCTGTCAGGGGTTCTCAACTAGACTTCTTCACGGTGCACGATGTGACGGGAGACGATCTTCACACCTGGGTGTTTACCATTGAGGCCCTCCACGGCCTCCACGTTCTTGGGTGAGTCGTCGAAGAACTCGACAAACTTGACACCGTCTTCGACGATTCGACGCTCTATGTAGTCCGCTTTCTTCTGCGGGTCGGACGATGCGAGCGCGATCACTTCTATCCTCGGTAGTCCTGCGTCCTCGAGGAACTGATACACAGGCGCCTGGGCTGCGCGGGCCGTGAGGATGACCACCTCGCCGCCCGTCCTCAGGATGTTTCGAAGTATCTTTCCCACCCAGACGATCTCTCGGGGGTCGATCAACTTGGAGAAGTCTGAGTAGTCGAACTCGTCTCCCGGAAGTGGATCATAGACGGCGTATTCTCCCGGTGTGAGGTCGAACTTCTCTCCCCACTCGTTCGTGACGTGGATCAAAGAACCTGTCTTCACGAGGGTGTCGTCGAAGTCGAAGACTCGAAGCTTCCTGACTTTGGCGTCCAAAGGTCGTCCCTCGGACAAAACGTCTCTGACGAATTCTCTGATGAGGTTCTTAAAGTTTTTCATCGTGCCCTCCCGATTTGTCGATCGTTTAAGAGTCCCAATAGCTGCCCGTCTCAAGAGCGACTATAGTGACGTTGAGCTGTGACGATAGCCACGTGTAGATGTAACTGTCGTCATCCCCCCAGACGACGTAGTCGGATCCTGACAACACGTGTGCACCGGACTCATAGTCACGAGAGTCCACACCATTCTCGCCCATTAGTGACCAGTCTATTATCGCTTTTTCTCCGAGATGGACAGAAATTCCTCTGACCACCATGCACTTTGCATTACCAGTTCTGTAGTTTATGGGTTCTATCTTCGCAAACATGAGTCTTCTTTCTAACGATGATTAACTATTTGAATTGATAATTGAAATATAATTAGCCTTTCTTCTGTCATAATAATCTACAATAATTGACCTTCGGACTTTTTCCTCATTAATACCCTGTTTTTCATCTCTTCGATTCCGATAGAGACGACGTTGACCACGCTCAAATCAAGAGGTCCCGTCAATTGAAGTTCTGAGGGTGTTCCTTGGATACCTACCTGGCAGTCTGACGCGACAATTGTTCTCTTTGGTTTTCCATTCTCGTAGACGTATACAATTGACTCAATTTCTTTTTTTTTCGAGATTGCCATTGAGATAACTTTGCTTTGGTGACTGTCAAGAACTTAGACCTAGTTGCTGAGTTGTAGCACTCACCGATTCAGTGTCTACGAACGACCTTCTATTTATCCCCCTCATCTCTTCTACAGTCCTGTGTTTCGGAACTAAATCGAAATATGGCAGTGATGAAGTCACTTCAAAGCTCAAGTTTTGAGAAGTCGTCTCGAAAGGTGGGACGACCTGCGTGGCAATTGTTCCTACACCCCTCTGTGTTATGATCGCTGTCTTCCTGACGAATTTGACTTCTACGACGGACTCGAGGAGACCAGATTCACTTACGTTCTGTTTCGGAAGAGTGGTTGTCAAGTCTTTGTTGAATCCTTCTTCCGATATCGCGTCGAAGTCCATCGGAGACGTGTTGACTTTCACAAACTTTGTGTATTGTCTCTGCTCGAGCATGTCTCTAAACTGTCCGTACTTGCCTCTCCTGAATATAACCTTAGTGTGTTGAGGCATGCCATTGACTAGTCCGTACTTCCATCCTCTGATCACAGGAGATACTCCAAACACATATGAGCTGTACATGTCTGATGTTCCTGACAGATGTAGACTTGCAACAGTCGGATTAACAGACCATGGACCGTCATTGAGTGCAGTCGATCTAAAGGTGGGATCGATCCTTCTATCTGTTAATTTGGCAGAATAGTCAGGAAGATTGTTGCTCCCTATCATTTGGCTTTTCTCAATATCGGCGAATGTATAGAATTTTAAGTTATTGATGGCAGCGAAAGAGGGATTTGTAGTAGTGCTTGATCCGCTACTGTATTGCCAAGATATCTGCCACCTACCTGGTGGTAGAGGATAGTTTTTGTTATAGATGGACCCTGTCAAAAAACCATCTTCCATGAAATCGTAAGTTTCCATGGCAACTAGTCCTCCGCCTGTTCCGCTTATCTGTTCTATGAAGATCATCGGAAAACCTGCCGATATTGTCGAAGGTACACCTGGTACGGCCGTAAAGACTACCGTTAATTTGTCAGAAGTAGCCGCACATATGGCCCTGTCGTAGCTAAAAGACCACGGATAAGAAGATGTTATGTCCAAAAAAAACTGAGAGAATTCTGACGACCCTAGAGCTCCTGAAGGTATTTCAGAAGGACCGTTCAAGTACTTACTTGTAGCTGACACAAGTGCTTTAAAGTCCGTAGATCCTGACACCCATTTTATTCCCTTTGACGTGCTGTCGGGTTTTGATCCTGACTTAAAGAAGTAAATGTTTCTATCTGACGAAGTTGTGGGTACTAATTCGTCATCTCTAGTACTGACTCTCCACGGTCTTAGTGTGTCTGAAATGCTTGAAAATGCCTGCCAGTTTAGCTCGATGTATTGGTCTTTGTAATTCGGTATTCCATATGTGTCTGTACCGTCAGAATAATCTTCAAAAGACTCGTTGTATGCAAGTCTCTTTTTCGTTGCATCATAGGTTCTTCTACCGTACGTTACATTATTCAGGTCTCCAAATCCGAACAAGAATTTTACTAAATCAGACGTGTACATAGAGCCAGTGACGTATTCGAGTCCGGGATCAGGAGCAGAATAGGGTGCCAGGTAGTCTACATGTGTGATTTTCTTCGATAAGTTTACATCGGACGAAAATAAAAGCGAATATCCTGTTTCCCTCTCAAGTGACTTATCGGCATATTCACCCACATTTATTGCAACTGTGCCATAACCTCCGTCGAGGAGTGTTTTTTGCCTGAGTCCGTTTATGAAGTTGTCAGCTGAAGTCTTCTTTTCTAGTAAACCTGGGACGATCGGAATGAAAGAATTTATGATTTTTTGCGGCGAGTTTCTTAAGTTGCTTAGAGAAATGTCGTCTCTTACTGAACTGGGGATGTCGGTGTCGTATGTCTTGTCAGTGACAGGAAAGCCAAAAAATCCTCCAGAAGCTGTCACTGTATTCAGCAACAGATCGTCTTTTTTTGGTGAGTCCCAGTTCAAAGTAAGAGTTCTGCTTCCTAGACCCAGTTGACCTTCTACCGACACAAGTCTTTGGACCTCAGAATACCTACTTTCATACGGAAATGATCTAGTCCAACCATTGAAGACAGTAGGATCTTTTAAGAATCCATCTGAAGACCGGTCTACTTCGATGGAATCAAATAACAAATAGCCCACACTGCTTGTTGTGACGTTGACATAAGGACTAAAAGCATTGACTTTATTCTCTATAGACCATATCTGTGATTCATTTCTCTTCAATATAGACGACATGTCGGGAAGACATGAGTCGTAATATCTCTCATTGTTGTCGTGACATTGGAGAATTCTGTAGGCAGTCCTCGAGACTTGCGAATTCAAAGGTTTTAGTCTAAAAGACAGACTCGGATTCTTGTTGACAGCTTCTGAACCGTATGTAGAGTTGAGAGGTTGTTGATTAGCAGCATAGAATTTGCTAAAGTACCTACCACGAGACCCAGTAGTAAAAGTTACTTTAGAACCTCTTCCTACGATCTTATTTAGGAGAGAACCGGTGACGTAATCGTCCTGGGTGGATCCGTAGTACGAAGCCTCGTAGAAGATATCGAACTGATCTAGGACGGGATCGTTTCCGATGACGTCCGCCAAGGAGTTTGTGTATACAGATTCGTATATGCTCATGGGATGTAACTGTTTCCTGCTCTTACATATGATCCGTACAAAGTTATGTTTATGGATCCTGTACTGAGCTGAACGTCGTGTCCTTGAAGTCCTCTCATGTCGTTATAGAAAGAAGAAGATATGAAGGATGGGATGCCGTATATGTCTGCATTTGGATCTGCTACTGTGTCAACATCAATCTTAAATGATCTAAAAGAAGGTCTATTTTTTGAGACAGAAAGAATTAGTTTCTCTCCCGGGTAGAGGAGATAGGGAGAAGACTTGCTGGCTCCTAGGAAGATGTCCGATACGAAGTAGAAACTTAGAGGATTAGTAAAGAAGTTTCTCGTGTCCAGCTGAAGACTTTGCGTGACGTAATCGATCAAGGCTTGTCTATCTAGAACATTCTCTATGTAGAACGGATTTCTCATGGCTCCATCAAGTCTAAAGGATCCTGTGTTGGCCATCGTGTATTCTCCGCCAAATATAGAGCCACCACTAGGAGAGAAACCTGTCATTCCTCTTCCAAAAGAGTCAACGCCTATGAGGCCTACTTGATCACTTATGCTATCGTTGCCTGATTTGAAAAATTCTTCACTGAATTTTCTCGTGACCAAGTTTTTAAATTTCTGCTGGGGGCTCACGATGAAAGAAATAAATCCTCCCGCATAGTCTATTAATTTGCAGCCGTTAGTGATTGAAGCCGTTGATTTTATTTTTATGCTTCCCGTATGAAATCTTGTTAATCCGGAGTAGCTTGCTGAGACTACAGAGTCATAACTACCTGTGTTGAGTCCGACTGTGTTCGCGTACCAGTAATCTGTGCTGTTGTATCCATCAAATATTTTATTTAATTTTATTTCAAAAGTTGTGTCTTCTTCGTGCGTGATGACACCTTTGCTAATCATATCTCTAATTTTTCCTGTTCCATAGTTCTTCTGGGACATTAACGTCACTGTTAGAGCTGGTCCTCCTTGATCATACAGAGAAAAGATGTTCACAGCATTGTTCATTCCTGATGAACCGTTAAGTGTGTAGTCACCAAGTGAAGAAGTCGCGGTGCATAGAGTAGACTTGTCATAAAACCATCCGCTTCCAAAGCAAAATGGTATTTCTACCACGACTTTTTCAATTAAGAAAGGGTATTCGTTATTTGCGCTAAAAGTCTCACTAGGAGAAGCATCGAACTTCGAAGATCTCTGAGCACTCAAAGAATAGTTCTGTGAAGAAATTTCTCCTTGTTTGTCGAGATTAAAATTTTCTCCGCCGAGATTAAAATTTTCTTCCAATAATTTTTGAGTGGGGGTGTTGTCCTGCTCAGGAATTCTGTAGACGCTTAAGTCTCCTATTGAAAGATTTTGACCTCTAAAGTCGTGCATTAAATGATCTTCCACAAAAAAAGAACCATTCGCAAGACTTGAAGTCTTACCACCAGTATTCACACTAAAATTTTTGAAAGGACTTAGGCTTCCTGTAAAGTTTATTAGACTCGTCGGCAACGCCCAGGTTCCAGTCGACGAGTTAAAATAGTAAATACTGCTGCTGTTATGAATCATTGAAGTCTTAGAACTGACCGGGAATGTCAGTCTTATTACTTCTTTGTTTCTAAGTGAATTCGAGAATGTCTTTATGCTGTCTCCAACCGACGCATTCGAGCCTGACGCATAGAATGCGTCGTTTAAGTCTTGATCATGTAGACCATCTTCTACGAAAGATCTCGTCATAGTGTTCCTAGCCTTCTCTTTGAGCTCAAGATGCTGTCGCTCAGAGGAGTCTCGTAGAGACCCGATTTCACGCCTCTCGTTACTTTTATGCTTCCATTCTTAAAAAGTTCACTCTTTACCGTGCTGTTTAGCTGAAGACTTGAAGTCAGTTCCAGAGGTATCATCACAGGATATTCTACAGTCTGGAAGTTGCTACCTGAACGAAATAGTACTGTATTGTTGTCGTTGAATTTTGCGTCGGTCCTCATGTAACTCTCAGACTCCCTCAAGTCAAGCATCGTCTTTCTGTGTCTTCTATTGTCTCTGTTTTTCGAGTTCCACATGGAGTTTCTATAGGTCACAGAGTCAACACCTTGCTCTATGAACTCACAGTCAAATCCCGCCGTCGCTGACTTTTTCTCTTGGGTGACGTAGTTCTCGGAAAACCTCGACGCCGTCATGGACATCAGAGCTGCAGTCATCATCGATCCATAAGATGCACTTGGCTCTAAGTTTCTTGGGTAAATAAAGTCCTTGAAAGGCTTTAAGAAGTTCTCCTCCAAGTTGAAATAACCGTCTGGTGGTCCTACAGGCACAGATCCCGACGTTCCTGTGGAAATTTTTCTTACGTCGGATGCGTCCAAGAAGAAAGCAGAATTTCTGTCGGTGTCGTAGACGAATACAGACTCTACTGAATCGCTCGATAGTCTCCAATTCGTGTTGCCGTTTCCAAACTGCCCTTTGGTAGAATGAGGCTCGAAGGGAAAGTAGAGAGAGAAATTTGCTACTACAGGTCTTATGGAGAAAGGCTCTATGATTCCATTTAGAACTTCGTTCTCACGTTGATTGACGTCAGAAGTCACTATGGGATACTGAAAATTGTTCGACCCAGAAGACTTTTGAATGTATGCTATCGGGTCGAATACGTCTAGCTCGTAGTACGCGGCCGAAGCCGTGATAGGCATGCTATTGACGCCAAAGAAAGTATTCTCATACAAGTGACCTGCTGTTCCTGCTGTAAACTTTGCAAGTCCTGCAGTCCAGTGCTTGTTTTGTGTTATTTCTATTCCATTCTTGTAAGCGTCTATGCTTGAAGAAGAAAAGTAGTCAACGTTTGGTGAGAGTATCTTTCTCTGATTTCCTGACGGGTCTGTGTCTATTGAGCTAACTGCGTATACAGATGAGTTTGCAGAAGATTTATTTCTAAATGAGCTTTTGATAGCAAATAAGTTTATTGCTTGCGAGCCAGATGCGGCGGCCTCAAACCTGTCTTCGAAAGAGCTTTCATTACTCTTTTTGATTTGGTACGACGTGTTGTAGTAATTGTCGTCTCCCTGTATCGTTATTACACTGATGGTATTGTTGGACATGGCTCTGGCTCAGTATTTCTTTACTCTTCCAACTATTTGCTGGACTAAAAATGTGTCGTCTATCGCTCTTCTCTCTCCAATGTAGTTGTTCTGATGCTTGTAGAGATGTTTGTGTCTCTCCAGCATGTGTGATTCTATCACGTAGTTTGTTCCTTTGTAGATAGTCTTGCTGGGTATCAGCTGCTCCACAAAAGATGATATCGATATGTCGAACCATCTGTAGAACTCCAAGAATTTTCTGAAATCAGGTTTTCCTGACAAACGATTGAAATACACGTCTCTCAAGTTTTCTAGGTCCGGGTAGTCTGGAGAGAACGCCATTTCAGGACTGCCCAGAATGTCTCCAAGAAGATCAAATGAGGAGAACATGTTTACCATATCCTTGTCGAGAGAATCTACCATTGAGAACTCAATGGACAAACGCAAGTCGTCTTGAGGCTCCTCCTGGAGAAAGAATGTGTCGCTCAGGTAAGTCGCAGAGAGAACAGCTTGTGGATTTTCAAGAACCAAGCTGTTGTCTTCAAAGCTTCTTATCCTTACCTTGTCGCTTATTGAAGATTCATCAAAAGTAGGTGACAGATAGGAATAGTTGAAGATGTCACCTCTCAAGACTTGAGTCCCCGATAAGAAACCTGTGCCCCTTGTGACAACATTATTCTGACTGAAATCCAAGAATTCTATTTCACCAATACTTGTGGCATTCTTGGTAGGCTGCTTTGTCAGTGTGTCTAGTCTAAGCTTCTGAAAAGATCCTGATATCTTGTTCACGTAGTTGTAGTTGACTAGGGGATTTGATACTCCTACCGACTTTGGATTTCTTACGTGCTCTTTCCACTCTGATTCGGACAATCCTTTCGACCAAAATCTAAGATTTGAAGCCCATCCAAAAAACTGTGTGGTTCTCGCTATGGGATCAGATGACGTAGTATCGTTTAGAAACAGGTAAGATCCCATCGGAGTACCCGTAGGAATATTTTGGTTTTCGCCCATGCTTATGTAGGTTCCCGACACATTGTGTTGCGTGGATCCACTTCTAAATACGTTGCCCTCAGCGAGAGGCTGCTCAAAGAAGTAAGACGACGTAGTATAAAGATCGTTCAACTCTCCTGATTCCGTCTTTCCTACTCTCAGGTAGTAAGACGATGACCTAACAGAGTCTATCTCATCGTTTCTCATGCAGCCAATCGCCACATTCCACTTGTCTCCGTCGAAGATACCCTTTCCTTTCATGTCTAGCGTCAAATGAAGCAGAGGAGAAGACGTCGACATGCCAGGTCTCACGAAAGCCTGAACTGAAGCGATACTGCGCGGGTAATCATTGAATTGCGTCGCGACGACGTTGACCACAAGACCTGGGTCTGCTGTCGCAGAGCTGCCTGTGACGATCATTCTCATCAAAGACTGGCCGTTGAGATCAGTTATTAGATCGATTCTCTCATTATTGAATTTGAAAAGTCCTTCCATGTTCCAAGAACCAGAAGTGTGCAAACCGTCCCACACGTAGTCCGTGTCTATATTGGCACCAAGAGATGACTTTACAAATGTACCTCTTGGATGTGGGTAGCCTGGTTCTGGGCGTGAACTTGAAAGAGGCGTCGTTACTACGAGCGACGAACCAGTGAATTCAGCCATTGAACCCACTTCTATTCTGTTTTCTCTCGAGTCTTTTAATTGCTTTACGGTCGATCCACCGTATTCTCTTATTCTCAGGCTATTTTCCGGGTCTATTCCTATGGACCTCAAAAAAGACCTTATGCTGTGCTGTGTTCCCTTCGACCTGACGATGTCAGGCATGTTGACCAAAACTCTTCTGAGAAGAATAGACTGTATCTTCTTCAAAGGTGTGTTGATGTTCGTTAGACCCGCTATGTTTTGACCTTCGGCGAATTGCTCGACGTTTGCGTTGCTGAAGAACTTGGGAAGGTAGAATCCGTATTGACGTACGAGGTCTTCTAAGAAGTTGTCTGGTGTTGTTTCGTTCAGCTCGTAGTCGACAGTTTTTAGAGTTCCAAATGCATCTACGTACATCTTAAGTTCGTCAAAAAACTTTGCCCAGATGTATAAGAAAGTCAAGATTATCTGAACGGATCCTCTTTTCCCCTGTCCCGGGATGCCTTCACCAGTATAGGGAGAACCACCGTTGCCCTCCACGTCACTGAATCCGTCTTCGAGCGCTCCTTCGAGAAGATAGTGCTTGGGTACTAGTCTTATGATGTTGTTCGGATTTTTTGCGTCGTAGAGACTTGCTGACGTCAAGAGATCGATGTTGAGTGAAGTCACATCTGCATATGCAGGAAACAGGACTTTCTTAAATTCATCCCGCTCGTCTGTAAGTGGGCTTTTTGTGTCGTCTTCATTATCACTCCTTAAGTCGAACGAAAAGTTACTGACATTAGAGTGCAGGGAGTTGCCTGAGCTGTCGAGAACGACCGAGTCTATAGAAGAATTTCCATTGAACGAGAGAGAACCTGACGGTTCATTAAATCTATAGTAGAGTTTCAGGTCTGGTGATGAGTATATACCTTTGGAGGCGTACAGTTTTTGAAGTCTCTCGTCTCTCACGGAATGAAAGATCCTGACTTCGTCAAGAGAACCACTGAACGTCTGATTGGGAGTGACGAGAGTGTTACTCTTGAAGAAAGAGCTGCCCGATCCTATCACAAAGTCCGAAGAGTCTATGTTGAGTTTGTCGAATCTTATTCTGCTGACACTCTCAGCAACTAGACCTTCATTTCTATAGAAATCTAGTTTGTGCTCTCGTACGTTTTCTTTGTTGAGTATGACGCAGACGTGATTGTATTCACCTTTTCTCAGAGTACCTTCCACGTAGTTTCTACTGGATCCTGAGCATACACTGAAAACTGCATTGACGTCCGTCGTCGACGCAGAAGGTTCTAAGTAAAAAGTAAAAGCGTCTTGTTGCGTTGATCTCTTCTGAAAGATTACTTGTGTACTGTTCGCCATTTCCGGTATGTACACAAGAGCCTCGAGGGACAGTGAAGTCTCATCTCCCGGATTCAGCACTACTTCTCCAGAGTTATTCTTCGATAGCTCAGGATACAGTGTTCCAGACTTATCTTTTACGACGATCCATGAGCCATCTATCTGTGTTGTCCCTGAAGAGCCAGAGAATCTCAGAGAGCCAGTCCACGTCGGGAATCTGTCGAACACCCATTTCTCGAAACCTGTGAGAGAGTCTAGGAAGGATTCAACTTCTCTTTTAGATCCATCGAAAGGGTAACCGTTGATGATCTTGTTGAATGCCTCGTTGACTTTTACTTCAGCAGAAGAGAAGAAGCAGTGATTTTCAAAGAACGACCAGTCCAAGTTTAACTGCTGTGTGCTCTTCAGCGGATAACCAAGTGGGTCGTACTTGAAAGAGTCATCACTGCCCGTATTTGAATCTGTCAGGTTGAAATCTGAGTAAGAAAGTTGTACGGGCTTGGAGTCCTGTACAGCAGACTTCATGAAGGACGGTACGTAAGGTGAGTTGGACCTAGTGCTCATTCTTTGATCCCGTTATGATCCGCTCAAGATTCTGAAAGCAGGTGATGAGTTTAGGTATTTTGTCTTCACGCCGTTGTGGTTTATCATCAAGTCAAAGATGTAAGTTCTTCCTACTATTAGTCCTGATGTGTAGAATTTAAAGAACATTCCTGAGGCATCGCTTGAAACTTTTGTCGAATTTCTCACGTCGTCGAAAGGAACCACGACTTCATTTGTCACGGCGTCTCTCAACTGGTAGTGTACTTCCCTTATGACGACGCCTGCTAGCTCGACTGGGGTTTTTGTAACCTTGATCAGAGGAGAAGTTTGATCAAATATGTTTACTCTGACGTATACTTCTTCGTTGTCGTAGTATGTGTTCTTGACGTCATACAAGTTCACCACATACTTCTTCAGTCCTCTAGAAGAAGTCCTAGTTGCCGGTGATGACGTTAAATTACTACCTGTAACATATGCCACTGTTTGATCGAGCGAAGTCCAAATGGGCGTGAAAACTACAGAACCCGACAAAGCTATCTTTGACTTTATTGTAGCGTCGGACGAAGGTAAAGTCACGGACGCTGTGTAAGTTCCGCTAACATAATTCGATCCATAAGAGAATTGCGATCCTGAGAAGTAGAGGCTGTAATAACCACCAGATATTTCAGTCGACATCTTGAGGAGTAGGCTGTTACTTCCTGTCACTTGAGACAAACTACTTCCTGAGACGATGTTTGTCAGACTACCTCCGACGTAATTGTAGAGTGTTATGTTGCACGGAGAGTCAAAGGTTAAATTCTGAGAATCGTCTGTTATAGAATCATCGAATCCGACAATAAGCCTTGGATGCTTAGACTCATCAAAAGCGTTACGTGAAGCAAATCTTTTTACGAAATAAGTTTGGGTATTGACTTCCAATGACTTTAATAAAGATATTCTAAAACCACTGTCGGGTATCTCTCCTGTCAGTGTTGCTGACAGGAGAGATGTGACGTCCACCACGAGGTCCTCTGTCCCTTTTACGAAAGTTTGATTTTTCTCTGTTGAAGCTAAGCTCAATGAACTTGTCACGTAGTCTCCTGGAGAGCTTTGAGCATCGCAATCCTTTTCGCTTCCCGTCACATACCACAGAGTTCCGAGCGACGAAGTAATCCAGTTGCAAGAATCTGTGTCAGAATAGTAGGTGACGTCTCGTCCTATTCCTTCGTCAAATGAGGCGGACAATGGAAAGACGCTGACAGAGAAGTTAGCAGGAGTAGGCTGCCCACCATACACGTCTTTGAGACGAAGTTCACACCAGAAGCTAGAGTCGTTTATGTCGATTTTCCCATCTCGATGGAGTGACTTCAGATCTGTCAAGTCAAAATGAACTAGAATCCTTGACACTTCTGTGTTCGGGGAAGAGCCGCTGCTCGTCACGCCGTAAAGCTTGAAGAGATCGAGAGTGCCTGCCGCTCCGACATTGCTCCCCGTCTTCCTGACTCCCTTCACCACTTTGTTTGTGATGTAAGTGTCTTTGTCTGCTTTAATTAGTTTCAGCATTGGTCCTCTTACGTGTTAGACACGCACTTTCCGATTATGTTGATGTCAGGATATTTTATCTCAAATATCGATCCCTCTGGTGGGTAGATAATCTGATTCTTTGTGTTTGTGGACACGTCGAAGTTTATTGGTGAGTACTCTTTGTTCTTCACGGTTCCGTACAGATTATTGAATTTAACTCTGTCCACAGATATCACACCGGGTTTTGAGAATATTGTTGCAATGACATCTGAGATCACTATCGGCTGTCCTATGTTGAAGTTGGTTAGCTGAAACTGAGACTTGAGGTCCGTTATTATGCTTTGAAGCAAGAGGCTCTTGTTGAGTGACGGATCTACTACTATCTGAAAAAATAGCTCTAGATTGACGATCGAAGCGTCCATGACGTCTATTGCGTCCGACACCATTCTGTACGCATTCAAGTATCTCTTGAGATTCAACTTTAAAGCGTCAGGAGAAGTTATCAATTGATTCTGCGAGTTTCTGGAGACTATGTAAAGTCTCGACGCCAGCGGGTTGTTTGGGTTCTTAGTTATGGCTGCTCTGAAGACTCTTCCGAAGTTGCTTGGCATCGTGTAGACCCTTGTCAGAAGGTCTTCCTTCGTCACAATTCTCTCTTGCGAGTTCTTGATCGTCGGAACCAGAGCGAGAAGATCGTCGGCAGTGGGAGCGTCCTCTCCGCCCGATGCAACTTGTGGGTTCGTCGCCTCGACCGTCCTTCTGACTTGTGCCTGTTCTGACGCAGATGGATTATTAGGAAAAGCTATTCTCAAGTCCGTTATGCTTCTGATCGTATTTACGTTGACGTTGTGGGAGAGTCCGCCGCCGTGTCTGTAGGTTACCGTGAGAGTAGTGTTTGACGCCGCGATTCCCAATGTTGAAGTCTGCAACATCTTCTGGGGATTCACGGGGACTCTTGAGAAGGTCTGCGAGAAAGGAAGCGGCAAGGAGAACTCAGATGGGTCAGGTATGACGTCGTCTTCGAGGTTGTCAGCAGTTCCTCCTCCGAACACCAGCGTCGTCTTTCTGTTGCTAAGAGATACTTCTTTTACAAATCTGTACGGTGCAGGAACTATTTTTAGGTTGTCCTTCACGAGAGAGTTTGTTGTCGAGTTGTCTACGAGGTTGAGGACGTTCCTGTACACGACGTCATGCGTTAGACTTCCTACTTCATAATAGACGTTGCCCAGTCCATCGACTACTCTCAGGATCTGTGTCACATCAGACTGTGACAAGGATAATCTTCTAAACTGTATGAACTCTCCTACAGAGAACGTTTCGGTCGTCAGATTTCCTGACGTGCACAGACCGGTCTTCTTCAAGATCTTGCTGATTATCTTCCCGCCTATCCGTCTACCATTGACCGGAGGTATGGAAGGATCTAGAATGAGGGCGCCCGTGGAAGAGTCGACTGACCAGAATTTCACGTCCTCTAGAAGTGTGAACTGTGTGCCGTTGTCTGCCTGAATAATTGTTCCTTCTTGTACGGTAGGAAGGAAGTCGGGGTCTGGTGAGAGATCTGAGTCTGACAGTACTGGTACTTCTATGTAGAAGTCTACGTTTGCGAGCGCCGCAGAAGCACCTACCACAGGTACGCCTGCACTTCTCAAGATCTTCTCGACGTTCTGTGTCTCTACGACCGTCTCGTTGTTTAGCTCTCCGTATAGGTGGTCCAGGTAGAACGATAGATTGTCTCCTACGTATGCCGCCATGTCCAAGAACAATCCTCCCACGGATGCCTCTGAGAAGTCCTGTATTCTGTCCGGGTAATACTGACGTGCATAGTCGAGCAATACTGTCCTGAAACTGTCAAAGTCTCTGGCCAGGTAGTTTCTCTGTCTGATTGACTTCAGTGCTGTCTTGTTGTCGTTGATCGCCATCTTTGGACCTGACTTTTCATAAATAAGAAATCTTCATATCACATACAAAACAATTTGCAAACCTTTTTTATAGACATCCAAGTTTGGTATGTTGTAAGTTATGTTAACTTTTATGACACCCGTATTTCTGTTGTCCATTCTATCAACTTCTGAAGAGAAGTCTTCTAAATCTATGAACGGCATCCAAGTGTCGACTGCGTCTTTGATTCTGTTCACTGCCTCGTTGTCAAAGTTGTCCTGAGAGACGAACTCTGTCGTCAGCGGTCTCAGGTTGGCCCCAAAGTTGTAAAGTCCAAGACGCTCACCCCAGTTTGTTAGGAGTAAATTCCTCAAATTGTCAGCAAACTGCTCCTCAAGGCTGTAGTTCATCTCGAGGATACCGTCCTTTGCGCCGATCTTCAGAGGCGTCTTTATTCCATAAGGTATCTGGGAAGTCTCGAGACTCTCATCCTCTACGTTCTGTTGGGTCTTTCCCACACTCTTGAAGCTATACACTGCCATGTGACTAACTATTGACACGAAAATTTAGTCGACCTCGACTTTACTTGTTATCGTCAAAATCTAATATAGACAAATGCCTTTAACGGATGAATTAGCGGATCAAATTGCTTCTAAAGTGAGCAAAGAAATAGTGAGAAGTACTGTTCCTGCTGCAAACAGACCACCATCTTTAGGTGCAGCCGAACAAGGTAAAATTGAGAAAAACTGGGAAGAAATAATCAAACTGATAGTGAAAGAAGTTTTCACCCAGATAAAGGCTCAGGCTGTCATAAAAATAGACAATTTCAGCATTACAGGAGTTCCTTCTGAAAAAGCTACTTTGACGGCCCCACCGGGCGGCGGTCTTGTCGCAGGAACAATTTCTCCACCTACTAATCCGATTACAGGAAAGATCACTTAATAAGGATCTTTGTGGCAAATTCTCCCGTGGATGCGTTACCCGTTACGCCCATCGCTCCGCCAATTGTGTCGACGAGCGGCTGACCGATGACTTTACCTGATGTTGCAGTGGTAACTTTAGAACACAAAACTGCGAGGTCAGCATCATCGCCACCTAGTTTTACGAAGCCGTCGTTTGATGGGCTAATGACGATGTCACCGTTCTTCTTTATGACGATCGATGCCCAGTCACTTGTAGCAGTTTTCTCTGCTTTTATCTTCTTTTTTGTCTCTGAAGGTTTGCCAGGTGGGTCGATTAGTGTTTCTTCAAATCCTGTGACAACAATCTCGATGTCAGAACGTGCTATCAGACGAACTTTGTCAGACTTTATCACTATTGCTGCATCACCGTCTTTGTCGTCTTCGACCGTTTGCTTGCGATATTTTGGAGTTCCGTCAAATTTTTCTTTGTTATAACTTTTTAGTCCAAAATATTCGTCTGTAGAAGTCCTCTGTGATATCAGGACTCTGCTCCTGTCGTTCTTAAAGTCTGGGTCTCCCTCGTTCGGTTTGAGGACGTCGAGAGATTTATTTAACTCTCTCTTTATCTCTTCGCCTCTGTCTTTACCTTTCTCCTTGAATATGGAGGTCGTCGGAGCTTCAAGTCCAAATGTGTCGTTTATCTGACCTCTGCCCGCGACTAAGTCTATAGACCCTTGCTCATGTCGAGACTTTTCTATTGATCCGGACCTGTCAGTTCCTAAAACTATGAGGGTATTATTTGAACCCTCAAAAGCAATGTCACTAGGTCGTTTCCTGAATCTTGGAACAGCTTCATACGTGACATACTGAGCGGCATTAGACTCCAGGACGAGTCTCTCAAATATGTCTTCTTCCTCGCCCAAGAGAATGGTTCCTTCTGATGCTGTTACTCTCTCTTCTCCTTTTTTGACGACCGGTCCGTTTCTCAACTCGTGGAAGACGCTCTCGCCGTTGTCTACCTGACCCTTTTGCTGATTGTCCGCCCGCTCCTTTGTTGTGGGTGCGAGAGATATCTCAAACATTCTTCCTGGATGAGAATGGTTGACATCGTCAGAAGTGTGAGGCTCTATGACTCTCGACATCCAGAAAGCCATGTCTGAGTTTGGGACTTCAGGTTTCTCGAGCATTGCCCACACGCATTCTCCTGGTTTGCACGGAAGAGATATGTGTGACGGAAAGAACGGAAAGACGAACATGGGATTTACTTCTTCACCGACTCTCTTGGCAATTATTGTATTTCTTGGAAGGAGAGAAGCATACTGCATGTTGGACACACCCATTGAGTGCCAGATGTTTATCTTTTCATCGTCTACTAGATCAACATTGGGGTCGGTAACAACATCCATCACTATCATTCTTATGAAAGTGGAAGCGTAGGAAGGTGCAGCTTCGTAAGTGTCCCTATTGAGACGACCTTCAGCGACTTTTTGTAGATTATTTGCTACGTCTGTAGTGGTTAACTTGGCCATTCTACGACCCTATCTTCTTAAACATCTCTTCTGGGTCTATGTCTTCTTCTTGCTTCGTTTCAGACTTTGAGACAAGTTCTGCTAGTCTTATGATCTGGTCATTTGCCTTGCTCATCCTCTCTATGTAAGTCGCTAGGGTCTTACCGTGGATGGCGTGCTCAGTGCTCTTATCTTCCACTATCTCTATCAGAGTCGTGAAGAGTATGTAAGCATTCTGCCTGTCTGTGACAGCGTTCTCGTATATCTCTCTCCAGAGCTTCTTCTTCTTGTCGGAGACGCCGTCTATCTGACCGAGCAAGTCCGAAAAGTCCTTGATCTTGTCATCAATTGTTCCTGTTTTTGTCTTTTGATTCGACTTCATGACATGAAATATTAAGAAATTTTTGAGTCTACCTTCGATTTTTTGTAGTGACGCTTTATGGACTGCATCGCAGTGGTCAACTGTTTCGGAGACAGACCTGACAGCTCTCTCATGTAAAGCAGAACGGCGCTCTTGTTCAGAAGGTCTATCTCGTCTATGTTTTCAAAGATTGTGATTATAGCATTGATGCAAGTCAATTCGTTCTCAGTCTTCGCCTTAGAGCGAACTTCGTATAGCATAGTGACAATACTCTCTACAGACGAAGAGGAGTCCATAAAAAAGTCTTGAGGAGGAAGAGTATTGTGCTCCTCAATCAAGACTGTCTCATGTACGGTCAAACCGCTGGGGTCGTCTAGGCTTACACTCTTTTTGGTCCTCTGAGTCTTCTGTTTTGTCCTGATTATCAACCAGTTCTTTGCGACGACGTTGAAGTAGGAGAAAGCGTTTGTGCCTCTCTTGGCGTCGAACTTGTGGATCGTCTCGAACAAGAAATTGACACAGTCATTTTTTAGTTCCTCGTACGTGTCGTGCATTCCTGTGAACTTGTGAATGTTGATGAGATTCTCTACGAGCTTCTCAAAAGCTGGCATTATCTGCGTGACATAGAGCTTGTCTTTCTCTTTTCTTCTCTCTTCTTCTTGAAATTTGACTATTGCTTCTTGAGTCTCGGCGTTGAAGTAGAGCTTCAAATTGCTCTTCTCTACCTTCTTTTCCTTCACTTCAAGCTCTACTGTTACGTCCACACTAATTGACGTCAATTCTAAGGATTCACTTAGAGAATTCTCGACAGACTTTTTGGACTTCTTCGACTGACGACGTGTCTCCTTTCTTTCTTTTTGCTGTTTCTCCATGGCTTAAGTCTATTCTATGTTTTCTAAAGTCTCGTCGAGAACTTTTGCTACTTTCAATACGGAATTTTTTGCGATTACCATGTCTTGTATCAACTCCTTCACGACGGGCTCATCTGAGAAGACTTCTATTTTTGTCTTCTTGTCCATTGCTTCTATTTGCTCTTCAAGAATGTCAAGAGACTCAGAGAGAGACAGACTTACATCTTCAAGCTTTTCGAACAACTCTATGTTCTTTCTTACACTGAAGAAGGCAACAGCAGAAGTCGATAGAAGAGTTAATGTTAAGAGAAAAATCGTCAAATTAGACCTTGTGTGGCTTCATTGTACATTTTTTTGATCGTCTCAATCGAGTAGATTTCTGTTAATTTCTCTTGAAGCTCTTTAGCCCATTCTCTCGGTATGGAAGAACTATTTTTGAACTTCAAAATTTTTCTCTTGAAATCTTCTTCTTTCGTCTGAGACCACTTAGCGTCTTTCATGAATATCTTATTGTCTACACGTGACGGGTGTATTTCGTTCAACGCATAGTCCACAGCCACGTACTTTCCATGGGACAGAAAATCTACATGACCAGACCAGGCAGTTGCAACTACCGGTAGGCCTGACGCAGCAGCTTCTAGTATCGGGAGACCGTAACCTTCTCCTCTTGTAAGCGACACTAATGCCTTTACTTGACTGTGTCTGTAGAGGCTTGCTACTTCTTCATCACTCATGTCTCCATGAAGCAGGTGTATCCTTGGAAAAGGTCCTCTTCTAACTTCTTTTACGAGACTTTCGAATGTCTGCCTTACTATCTTCTTGTCTATGTGTGTGTTTCTACCGGAGTTTGTCTTTATGATTATGCCGACATCTTTATCGTTCTTGAAGACTTCACACAACCACTTGACTGTGTAGAAGATGTTCTTTCTCTCATTCTCCGGATTGTTTCCTGTTAGCTGTCCAAAGATTAGAAAGTTGAAAGGAGTACCGAAGACGACATCATCAACTTTTGTTTTTATCTCTTTAGCAATAGCTTCACAATATGCTTCTGGTATTACGTGAAGTGGTACATTTAACTTTCCTGTTTGAGTCAGGCAGTTCTTGGTGTGTTTAGAGGGAACAATCACCATGGACATTCTGTTGCAAGCACTCACCCAATCAGGATTACACCTGTCTGTCTCAACTCCTGCCGTGATTCCAATGTTAACTTTTGAAAGTCTTGTGTCCCACTCGTTCGGAAGTTGTATCTGAACTGTCGCATCGTAGTGACGTCCACCTGGGTCGACAGTCTTCTCCATTATCCTACCAATGAATCCATTGTCTGCATCTCTGTTGATTAGCCATGGAGTCTCTCCCCACGGCATGGCCTGATATTCAACGTCCAGATCGTCTCTACATGAGAGCCACTTGGCAATTTGTCTTGTGTGGACACCGTAACCAGACTGAGTGAGTACGGGTCCTCGCACAAGGACTCTCTTCTTGTCATTGTTTAACTTGAATATTTCAGGATTCATATCTCTTCGATCTTCCATCGTGGTGTATTGCCGCTTTTCCAATCATCTATTGCTTTTTCAAGGGACTTATCCCATTCAGTAACGACTCTTGTCAGGTCGTACTCCTTCTTGGCTCGCTCCATGGCTCTTTTCCCAAGTTCTTCTCTTGCGTCAGGACCCATTTCGTACATCTTCATGAAGGAGTCTCTCAGAGTTTTGTGAGAAACAAAATCTTCATAGATGTAGGGAACCATGTGATTTCCTACCATCGTACGAACTTCTGGTTCCATTCCTATCCCGAACTGCTCACCTGAATCGGGATCTTCTACTTGTCTTGTCAGACCACCCGTTTTTAGAACTATGATGGGTTTACCGCACATCATCATCTCAAGTGTGGGAAGTCCAAATCCTTCATTGCAACTCCTGTTGACGATAGTGTCGCATGCGTTGTATAACAACTTCATCTCATTGAAGCCTATCCTGTCCTTCGAGAACATCACGTTATTCTTAATACCGAGGACGTCTATGACCTGGAATAGGTTTGTACCTTCTTGGTCCATCGGATCTGTGTGCATCACAAGAGTTGCATTCTTGTGACCGTGCTTTTTCTCTAGCTCCTCGAGAAACATCTTCCAGGACTGAAGAATGTCACTTGGCATCTTTCTCCTAGCGTTTCTAGAGACGTACAGGCAAGTAAAATGATCGACTCTGTCTGCTCCTAGAAGCTTCTTTTTGAATGTCAAGGACTCATCCTTGGGCATCGGATAATACAGGTCATTCGGAACTGCGTGAGGAATGTAGTTAGTCCTCTCTGGGAACCTTTCTTTAACCATCTCGTATGTCGGATAGTTGATGCAGTTGATCAGATCAGTTGACTCGTACAGCGGTTTATTGAAGTCTGGCCACGGTGGATTATCCCACAGGTGCCAGTAGACGATCGGGCAAATCTGATGTATCTCATCTTCCATCTCCCACGCCCAAATGAAAAAACGAGGGTCTGTGAAGAGAAACAAGGCGTCTGGTTTTACCTGGGCCAATGTCTTTCTTAGTAAGGCCTTGTCTCCAAATCCGTTCGTGGGCTTGATTATGAAGTCAGGATTAACTACGACGGTGTCGTAATTGTCATGCTTGATGGCACCGCCAAAGCATCTAAAAGTATACTTGCCTGTATTGATCAGACCACTTATCAGCCACCTAGCTTGTGTCCCCACGCCCGAAGTTGAGAGCGGATGGTCCGACAGAAATAATATCGTCTTCTTTTGATTCTGCATTGTCCCTATATTACCTAAAAACGAAAAGTTGTAACAAAAGTTTCGTTAAGTGCAGTGTTCTGTTCCCTTGTACTCGCAATAGGTACAGGAATCACGATTCTTTAAGGCGATTCCTCGCTTAACAGACGTGATCATGTTGCTGACCACCTTGAGTGATTTCTTGATAGGAACTTCACCCATGGAGACAGAGAACAGCTCGCAGTGTTGACCTGGTTTCGCTGACTTCTTGAGGATTACGAAGCCACATCGAATATCCTTGAAAGGCACCTGCGGATTCTTCTGGTGCCAGTAGTTCTTGTAGAGGGCCAACTGTGCCTTCACCATCTCATCCGAACGTTTCTCTCGGCGCCAGCCATTTGCGGAAGTCTTCCAGTCGATGATCCAGTAGAGATCCTCTCCACGCTTACCTTTGCACTTGACGACGCCGTCGATGAATCCTTTGAAAGCGTGGGGATGACCTTCCACCGACTCGTATAAGGCGTGCTCAGCATCCACAACGGTCCAGCCAGGAAACTCCCTGTCCAGGAAGGCAGGAACCTCTAGAAGAATTGCTTCTGACTCTGCCTTGGCAACCTTTAAGGCTTTTTCTGAGAATTCTTCCTGACCGCTGTGCTTGGCCCAGGCCTCATCGAGGGCATCGTGGCACAGTTTCACATCCATCTCGCGAGTAAGCAGGTACTTTTCACATGATGCGTGAACCGCTGTGCCGAACTCCAGGACAGGGGATGGTTTGAAGAAATCGATCTTCTTCACGTGAGTGAGATTGTGTCTGTAGGAGCAGTCCTTCCAGGTCTTCACCTCAGAAAAAGAAACGTGAGGTTTGCCGGTGGGAAGCTCCTCATAAGAAGTCTTTTGATCTTGCATTGCAAGATAGTACTATCTAAAATTTCTTTAGTTTACTTGCTGTTTCTAGAAACAGCACTATAGATCACTCTCAATAACTGCTATGGTTTTTTGCTCATGTTTTAATCCTTCCAGGTCGCGCCTTTTTCAGTCCAAAAATGTCGACATTGTAGTGAAGGTTCTAGCAAAAAATGCTTCCCTAGTTCTACTTGATAGAGTGCCCAGTGTCTATCTTCTTTTCCGGCTAATGTCTCGTCAAACTTTAACTGATCCCAATGTGATATTTTTATAAAAGAAAAAGCGTTGTGTAAAAAATACCTTGTTTCGTCCAATAAGGTATTTTCTTTTGGATTAACAACCAAATTTTCATATTGAAAATTAGCCCAAATATAACGTGGTGTAATCTTTTTTCCGTGCCTTACTGGTATCTGTTTTCCCATGACAGCAAAGCACTCTTCGTTAGAAAAATGAAATTGAAGAAGTTTATAATCAAATTTCGTAATTTCGCAGTGTGACGAAAGAATACCCGCAATATCACAACCTGACTCTTTTAGAAAAGAAATACCCATGTTTAAAGACTTACCAGGAGTATATTCTTTTTCTTCTAAATTTAGAATACTGATGTTGAAAAACTTTTTTGGAAAGCTTTTTACTACTTTTAGAGTATCGTCTGTAGAATCGTTATCGATTACTACCACGGGTGTTTCGTTTCCAAAACAATCAAAAATTGATTGTAAAGAAAAACCTATATATTGTTCTTCATTGCGAGCTCGAACGACGAAGCCTAACATGTAGCACAATATAACATGAAAGTATGTTGATGTTTATGCTTTATTGTCCCACCGTCCCCTGTATTTTTCTCTCATTTCTTTTTCATTTTGAAGAAAATCAAGACCGTGATATTTCATCATCTTTTGCCTTATGCTTATGAAATCAGCAAGTTTTTTGAGGTCCGCCGGGAGAAGAGCAAACTTGTTGTCTCTTCCAGGTAGTTCTCTATCTATAGTGAAATGTTTTTCAATTACAGTTGCACCCAATTCCGCGGCCACTACTGCATCTTCTATTCCGAAGAAATGCCCGCTATATCCAATGACATTGTGTAAATTTTTTAGCTCAATAATTTTTTGCATGTTGCAAAACTCAGCGGGTGTTGGGTAGCTTGAAACACAATGCAAAAGAGAAAAATCGACTTTTTCATCTTTGAGCATATCAACAGCGCTAGAAATTTCTTCCCAAGTACACGTACCAGTAGATGCGTAAACATGGTGTGTACTTTTTCTTGAAAAATTTTGAATGATGGATCGAATCAAATCGCCGTTGGTTAACTCTGTGCTTGGTATCTTTATTTCGTTTGAAATTTGAGAAACAAATTCAACGTCTGCCGAAGAAAAACAAGATGTAAAGAAAACAACATTGTTTTTCTTACAAACATCAAGAAGAAACAAATGATCTTCTTTGCTTAATTCTGCTTTTTGATAGATTTCTTTTCTTCCGTCGTAGTCCCACGGACCATTCTTTAATCTTTTTGTCGACCAAGTTTGAAACTTTACGTGAGTTGCTCCACTGGTTGCAGCTTCTTCAATCATCCTTTGAGCCAACTGCATATCTCCCATATGATTCCATCCAATTTCCGCTATTATTTTCATTTTAACTTTCCGTCTGCTGTAACAATAATTCAAAAGCTCGTTTATATGCAATTTTTTGTGCGTCTACGGAACATCCGCCAATGTGAGGTGTGATAGTAACTTTTGATGAATCAAGATTAAAAAGAGGAGAAGTTACGTGAATTGAAAATTCATTTTCTAAAACATCACAAGCGTAATGAGAGATTTTCCCGTCTTGCAGTGATTCAAAAATAACTCTCTCGTCCACGATTTCACCTCTAGATGTGTTTATCAAAACGCAATTTGGTTTTGCATGCACGATATTTTCTTGATTAATCAAGTGATACGTCTTGGAGTTGACGTGCACATGCAAACTTATAGCATCGCTAATACTAAGAATTTTTTCTAATGAATCAACCTGATGTATCTCCGGATCATCGACTCTTACATAAGGATCGTATACAAATACTTTTGAACCAAAAGATTTGGCGTAATTGCAAAACATGGTTCCAAGTCTTCCGTAGCCAACAACACCAACTTTTAAGTCTTTTACTTGTCTGCCTAAGTAAGACTGCCAACTCCACTCGCCTCTCCTGGCTGATTCACAGGCAGGTATTACATGCCTAATTGAATTCAACAGTAAACAAAAAGCTAATTCTGCCGTAGAAGTTATTGATTTTAAAGTTTCTAGCTCTTTGGTTATTGATATGACTTTTATACTTTTTTTCTGACAGTAATTCGTGTCAATATGGTTTAATCCTGTTGAAGCTGTGCAGATATAAGCAACGTTTGTACCTTCCAGCAGAGACTCGTCTATCACAAACCCTTGTTGATTTGGATTTGTGAATACTATTTTGAAATTACTTTCTAGCAGTCGACGTCTAAGATCGATTTTTGAGATAGTCGGTGAGTATTCAACTTCATATTCTGAATCTAATAAGCTTTTAAAGCCTTCAATTTGTTCGATTGGCGTTATGCAGATTAACTTCATTTTTTTTCCTAATCATGATTCTGGCTAACTCTAGGTCTATTTCTTCATCTATATTTATAGATCTATTTTCCGGCATGATATAAGGGCGGCATATGCCACATGTCCTCTTTTTTTCTCTTAAGAAAGCAACTCTATCAAAAGCATAGATCGAACCATTTCTAACATAAGCAGGGGGAGATAAATCCTGTCTCCTAGATTCCGGTATTTCTGGATATACATCTACAAGCAGGTCATTTTCAATAAATTTTATCCTGCTGGGATGATGATCCCAAACTCTTACGACAGACACCGCCGAATCGGCATTTGATTCAATTAATTTCGAAATTACGCCATCAATGTCTTCTGCGGTTTTCAAAGGATTCGTACACATTATTTCGACAACTATAGAATAGTCATTGTCTGTATTTTGCAATGTTTCCAATATTGCGGCGGCTGATGTTGAAGTATCGGTAGAATTTTGCTTCGATCTTTTGAAAGACTTTACGTGTTCCTTGCTAGCAAGTTTAATCACATCTTCATCATCGGTTGAAATTACATAATCATCGATATAATTGCTTTTCTTTACTTCATCTATGGTGTACTGAAGAAGTGGTTTGCCGCAAACATCAATAACGTTTTTCTTTTTTACTCTTTTTGATCCGCCACGTGCTAAAGTAATTGCTAAAACTCTTTTGTCTTTTATCATTTTTTAAACCAAAGATAATCGTTTTTACCAATCTTTGCTTTTGAATAAAAACCAAGATTGGTCAGCGCTTCAGTCACTTTTAGATTCATCCCAAAGCTATCGTTATAAAGTAGTTCCACTAATACTGCTTTTGTTTCACTAAAAAAATCTGCACATTGCAAGATATAAAATTCGGAACCTTCTACATCAATTTTCACAATGTGCGGTCTAATCTTTTCTTCATTTGCGTTCTTGAATTCAACTTCTATAGAGTCTTGTTTGTCGAAGATTCCAAACGTACCATTATTGAACTTACCATCACTTCTCATACCGATAGTAAAAGTCCCATTTGAATTGAATAGACCGTATGGATGTAATACTAGCCTTGAATTATTTAACTTGTCAAGTTCTTGAAAATGTAATGGATGAGGCTCGTATGCATGAACTATTGAGTTAGGATAATGCTCCAAAAAACTTTCTGAAAAGTAACCGATATTTGCGCCGATGTCTGCTATAATCAATTTATCGCTATTTACATCATCAATCATGTTTTTGAGAAATATGATTTGATTTGATGCACTCTGCTTCAACGCATCTTTCTTTTTTAGAGTTAGTAATTCCATGTTGTTAACTTTTATAGAATCAAATTCTTAATATGATTTTTTATAGATTTACAAGAGTTGGTTGAAATGAAAAATTGATTGTCGACATGATGAATTTTTTCATCGACTTTGATATCTGTAATTTTTTCTATATGAGTATCGTATAGTTCATCAGGAAAAATGACATCTTTCAAATAAGAAACTTTTGAATAATAAAGTTTATCCCTATAATTCATCGAATAACTTTTGATTTTCGAAAAATGAGTTTCCCATGCAACATGAGAACCAGACATATTAAACATTGCGTCTGAAAACATCATAGCTAAATAATGATCTTGGCTTTCAATTATAGTAGCATTCGGTATTACTTCTTTTAGAATTTGATATTGCGGTTTATGTGAATATATTCTCTTATAAATTCCCGTGAATTGAGATTCTAATTCATGAAAAATATAATCATGTGGGTACGTTTTTATCAACAGGTTGACATTATTATTGTTACAATGCTCGGATAGTAATTTCAATTGCAACATATTTTGTTGAAATTGTTCTTTGTGCGAACCTGGGTTTGAAGGGCACACAAGAATAGACTTCGAGTCCATTTTTAGATCGTACTTGGCAAAAAAGCTCTTCTTACACTCTAGATCATAGACACCTGTAATGTAAGGATCATAATGAGGAGATCCAGTAACATATATTTTTTTCTCATCTATGCCTTTATTTTGTAACCATTGTTTCCAAATAGGAGCTTTAGCAAAGTAAATGGTAGCAAACATAGTTGCATTAGTCAGAATGTCAGCTCCACCAACGTCCCACGCTGCCATAGGACAATGCATCATATTTCTTATTTCTTTAGGATAACGAGTTTTTGGAGCTATATGAGTTGATGTAACTACAATAGAATAATCTTTAGAAATGTTGTAAAGATCACCCCAGTTCTTAATAGTTCTTAAGTTTTTTTCTTTTGTAAAGACATCAGTATTAAAATAATACTTTTCATTGCCTTGAAATTTTTTGTTGAGTCTAATGTCTTTTTCAAACATCAAGAGATCAACTTGATCTTCAAGTTCTTCTTTCAAAATCTTTAAAAGACTGATTCCATCGTAAGGAATGCTGCTCCAAAAAAAGTCTCCCAGTAAAATTGCTACTTTCTTCATTTCTTTACTATGAGCCATCTTTCGAAATCGCCCGTTAGATGCATTTTTAATTCAAATGTATTGGTGTCCAAAGAGCTAAGAAACTCGTCAACAGCTATTCGAGCGCCTGGATACTTTAAGGAATAGTATTCATCAAGTACTATTATACCGCCTTTAAGGACATTAGAAAATTGTGTCTCTAAGCAAATTTTGTAAGGATCGTATAAGTCACAGTCTATGTGAAGAACAGCTATTTCTTCTTTAAGATAAGGAAGTGTGTCTGCAAAATTACCTTTTACCAAAGTTATCTTTCTATCTTTTGACTCAGTGAATACTACTTCTTCTGGATTTGAAAAGTACTGTGTTGTGAGATGTTCTTGACTAGATAAAGAAACTAGCCTTTTCTTGCTTAATTCATAGTGAATTTTTGTTATTCTTCCTTCACTATGTAACTTTTCAAACATCTCGGGCTTGTCATTTTTGTTGACTTCTTCTGACTCAGGAAAACCTGAAAAAGTGTCATAACCGATAAAATTCCTGTCTATCTTTCTTAGTCTGCAAAATTCATTTGCTGTTAAAAGAGTGGTTCCCTTAAAAACACCACACTCAACGTAAGACCCTTTCAAATTTTTTGTTTTTTCAAGAGCATAGCATATTGTGAATACGTTGTCTCCAACTGAGAGACCCATATTTCTAACTGTCTCTCTTGACTTTAGAATATCTTTAGAAATCAAGTCGTATAATCTATCTTTTGACATCTCTGATAATTCTTGTTCTGAGTATTGATTTGGTTAAAATTTCTATTCTCTTCTTTTAGAGACGGCCCGACCTATTTGCTCTTCCCAATCTCTCTCTTCTTTTCTTCTCACTTCAAGATTCTTTTCCCAAGCTGCAGTGAGGACTTTTGGGTCTACGCCGTTCTTCTTGGCAACATCGATCATTGCATTGATGTCCTTTGGGAAGCAGTGTCCTCCATAGCCTCTCGCACCATCAGGTCCTGGTACATTCCAGTGACTGTCTCCAAGACGTCTATCATACTTGGCATATTCTATCACCTTGTCGTAGTCTACGTTGAGGCCCGATGCATCCAGAGCTTCACAGATCTGTGCCATCTCGTTGGCGAACGCAACTTTGACAGTTAGAAAGTTGTTTGTGAGGTACTTCACCATCTCAGCTGTCGTAGAAGACGTCTTGACAATGGGAACTTTAGGAAAAGCCGACTGAAATACCTGCTTTACGACATTTATCCAAGGTCTTGGACCGCCTAGAACTATTCTATTCTGATTTCTCATGTCGTCTAGCGCGTTGGCTTCAGTAAGAAATTCGGGGTTAAAGATCACGTGTAGTCCACGTTGAGAAAACTTTCTATTCCAGGCTTCTGTCGATCCAGGCGGTACAGTTGATTTTACTACTGCTATCCGCTCTCCTGGGATCAGAGATAGCTTTTCTAAAACTTCTTCAACGATGCTAAGGTCTGCCGATCCATCTTCGTACATGGGGGTCGGAAGACACACGAAATACACATTCGAGAAGTCATCTACGCTTTCTGCATATGACACTAAATCACTCAGATTTTCTGTTCTGTACTCGTGAGACTCTTTCACGTACTTTCCGGCCTTGTCATATGCTAGAACTCTGAATCCGTGCTCAGAAAATACTGTCGTAAGAGATCCACCTACAAAACCTTGTCCTATAACAGAGATGCTTTTGTACATTTTTATCTTTAGACGTTTCTGTTCTTCAATAAGAGACAGTATATGTCGTCTTTTATGAAGGATTTAACAATTAGGCCGCTGAAAATTTCATCAATCCTTTCAACTGTCGCATCTTTCCAAAAATCTTTGCCGAAGAGTCTGACGTCGTCTATCAGAACAAGACAACTAGTGTTCTTTGTTCTGCAAAAATTAGAAACTATCAGGCATTCTTCGATCAAGGGACAGTCCTTTTCACCTCTGCCCGTATCTCCCATGGACCAATGACCGTCAAGCCAGAAAACAGTTTTCTTTTCTATGTTTTCTAAAATAGAAGACAGAACTTTAATGCTATCTCCAAGGTACTGTTTGGCGTTCTTGATGTTACACGCCAAAAAGTTCTGTCGAGTTATGTTGTAATACTTTTCAGAAATTTCTATTGTGTGCATCTCATCGAACAGAGAAGATACTTTTACGCACGTTTCGCCTACATGACTTCCTGTCTCTACAAAAGACTTGTAATCTTCTAAAGAAACTTCTAATTCCTCAGAAACTATTTTTAAGTAATCTACGTTGAGTCTTCCCATGTTTCCCTCTATTAATTTAATTAATTTAATCTGACTTTGTCGAGTGTAAAAGATCAGTCCAGTCGCCTGGTTTTGCTTCATTTGGTCGAATGGGATTTTTCAACCATACGCCATCACTCCCTATAAACTTGGAGAATCCAATAGGATTTGCCACTGTTTCTATTGAGTTTGGATAGTCCAGTTCGTAATCCGACTCTTTAATGTAAGAGTAGTACTTCCACCCAGTATCATCTTTTGCTTGCCAATAATCACCATACCTTTTGTTTCCTCTGACTCTTCCCTGAGTCCCTCGAGGATCTGTGTATATTGCAATTGACTGAGGAACCGATGACAAAGCTAAAACATAGTTCCTCAAGTACCCATTCTTGATCATATTTCGAACTCTGTATCTCATCTCATTCTCGGAGTCCATTCCTCCTTCGTGATTTAAATTATTTTCAGACCACGGAAGAACTTTTTCAAGAATGGATCTTTTGAAAATTACGTCGGCAGCTGGGCTTATTGGGTCTCTTGAAAGATCTGCAAAGAACTTGTTCTTTTTCGACAAAGGTTGTCTCTCTTCTGGGAAAGATCGAATGTCGTGCCCCTTATGTGTGGTTTTTCTCTGTGCGTCGAGCATGACACATCCGACTATGTCATCATTCTTTTCATAGAAGTTTATGACATCTTCGAGCCAGCCAGGTAGCACAAATTGCATGTCACCCTGCAAGAGGCACAAATACTCTCCAGACGAGTTTGCAACGATCGTATTGAGACCTCTAGCATATTCATTAGAAGGGTCTCTCTGACCAATTCTAATGACCTTTATTTCTCTTTCTTCTAGATTCCTTAGGTACTCTTCGAGACCTGGTTCTACCGAAGCATTATCTACCACTATTATTTCTTTGTCTGTGTAAGTCTCTGTGGTGTCTAAGAGAGACTCGAGACAGCTTTTCAAGTAAAACAGTCTATTACAAGAAACTATGCCAAACGTTACCTTTTTCATGTCGTTAGACAAGATTCTATAATCTCATTCAGTATTGTATTCAAGTCTCTCGTGATAGTCCAATTTGGATAATGAGTCTTGAATTTTGTCATATCACTGATGTAACAGATGTGATCACCAATCCTCGATACAGGATTGTAAGAATAATTCAATTTATACCCCAGGTTACTAAGAAGGTCAATTATCTCAATTAAAGATGCGCTGTTTCTTCTGCACCCGCCTATGTTATAGACCTCACCGGGCCTCGGAGCTTTCATAAATTCATGGAACGCTGTGCAGACATCGTATGAGTGAATTTGGTCTCTTACCTGCTTTCCTTTGTAGCCAAAGATAGTGTAGTTTTTATTTTTGACTGCGCACTTGGTTATGTAAGACAAAAATCCGTGCAATTCGACACCTGCGTGTTGAGGACCAGTTAGACAACCACCTCTAAACACTCCAACAGGCATGCCGAAATATCTGCCGTACTCTTGGGCTAATACGTCTCCCGAAGTCTTTGATGCTCCAAAAAGAGAGTGGGTCGTTTGGTCAATGGACATGGATTCGCTTATGCCATTCTTGTAAGAGACATCTTCGTATTCGTATCTCTTTTCCATCTCTATCAAACCAACTTTATTGGGAGTGTCACCGTAGACTTTGTTTGTACTCACGTGAATGAATGGAGACTCTGGGCAGTTATTTCTTGCTGCTTCAAGGACGTTTAGAGTTCCTACTGCGTTTGTGCTAAAATCTTCGAAAGGAATTTTTGCAGCAAGATCGTGTGATGGCTGTGCAGCTGAATGGATGACAAAATGAGGTCTATGGATGCTGAATAACTCATCCATCTTTTTTGCGTCTCTGATGTCACAATTTTCATGATGGTAGTTTCTGTTTTTTGTCAACTTCTCTGTTACTGACGAAGTGTCACCTCCCTCTCCGAAAAATACTTTTCTCATGTTGTTATCGATTCCGACAACTTCATGTCCTAGAGACAAGAAATATGAAGATACTTCTGACCCAATTAGTCCTGACGCACCTGTAACTAATATTTTTTTCATCATATTGAACAACTGTTAGTCTTTCTTTTTTACTAAAGTCATGATATACAATTGTGGTCTATCAGGCCACAAAAATTTTGTTCTCATTTTGTCGACCGGGTAGTCTATTAGACAAGGTACTTCTAAAGAAACAACATTTTCAATGTTGTCGTTGTTGTTGTAACCAAAACTGGGTTCGGACTTTACTGCCAACCAAAATTTTTTTGTTTCTTCGTCTTTCTTGAGATTATCATTCCAATAACAAGAATAAAGAAGATTATCTTCAGCATATGCGTGCTCATGCTCTCCATTCCTTACCCAACCAACTTTATAGTCTCTAAATCGCCAATGGTCTCCGAGACCCCAGTCTACTAATAGACGACCTCCTGCTTGAAGACTATTCATGCATCTATAGAAAAAGTCCTGTGGGTCTTTAGAGAAGTATGCACACCTAGTGCATACGATTAAGTCATAACTTTTCTGCAAAGTCCATGGAGAATTGATTTCCCAATTATCGATCGAACGATCGTAGAAGTGTCTCGTTCTACCGTTAATATGCCGTGTGAGATTGTTCTCACACGGAAATCCTAAGAAGGCAACTGAGTTCACAGAAGTGTCGTTGTAATCTCTTAAAACACTCAAATATTCTTCGAATATGAACGGATCAGACTTACCCATTTGATCTTACTTCTTGGTATGACTCTATCATAAATTTCCTATAAATTCAAATTCGACTACTTCTTGTGAGCCTATCCAAAATTGTAGTTGCTCACTTAGCGATTTGCTTAAGTAATTTTTGTCCCACTCGCATGCGTGATAAACAATTTCATTCTTTTCATAAGCAGCTAGATCTTCGAAAGGAGGCGCCGAAGTATAATAGACAACTTTATGAAAGTTATTCTCCTCTCCAGCATAAGTGGATTTTGCGTACTCTTTTGGAGACAATGCTAAAACTTGTATGCCGGCATCTTTAGCAGCAAGGATAGACCCAGGAGACATTCTCCATGCCGGAGGTCTAAACACTGGGGAGAAGACATCTTCTAATCCACTTTCTACCACTACTCTGTTGATTTCTTTAAACTTTGCATATGCTTCTTCGTACGACAAAAAATGAAACTCGTCGTTGTCGTTTTTTCCTGGTATTCCATGAAAGTGGCCGTGAAAACCTACTTCGAAGTTTTTCTTAGATAGACTTTTCAAAGCTTGACAAAAATGTGGGTGTTCGTACAAGTACAAGGGTTTCTCTGTTTTTACTCCTTCTCTAATAGACCTCCAGTAAGCTGTAGGAACGAAAAGCGTAAATTTAATGTCAGGAAACTTATCGATTAACTCATGACATCTATCGAGTACATTTATGGAGGAATAAGGGTGTGGAGATACGTCGTCAATGCTTATGTTGATTTTCATGTGCCCACCTTTCAAAAAAGTCCACGTACTCTCTTGCCATGTCCAAAGAAGTCCTTTCATATGAGACATTTTGCAAGTCTCTTATTCTTGATTTATCCGACAAAATCTCTATCAGATGATCAAAATCTTCGTATTCAATTCCTCTACTCTGGCAGTACTCATTGATGCTTCCACCATCTTTATGATATAGGATTGGTAGACCTAATGCCATGGCTTCCAAGACGTGGTTCGCTCCGGCTTCTTTCTTAGATGCTGTAACATACACGTGATTTTGTGCTAGAAGTCTAGACAAACTCTCTACGTCTTGTGGACCTATGCTGTTCTTTAGAAAGACTCCCGAAGGTTTTCTTCCGATGTATGTGAATGTTGTGTCACCTTTCGACTCACAAAATTTGTCGAGTTTTTCGTAGACGTCAAATCCTTTCATGTTGTTGTCAGACCAGTGGTGAGTCACCAACTTCATCGTTCCACCAGAATATTTTGTTGACTTCTTTGAATCAATAAATTTTTTCAGAGGAGCATTTGGAATAACAACTGAGTCTTTGATTCCGCTGATGTTGGTGAGATAATTTTTCGCCCATTCGCTGGGGAATATTACTTTGTCCACAACGCTAGAAGTCCTCTTTAGCACTTCTAGCAAGTCAGGTTTCCCATGCGTCCCTAAATCACCTACTCTCTGTACAAAAATGTTACCGGAATTCTTTTTTGACATCAAGTCATAGAAATTCGATGCATGATTAGGTCTAGGATCCATACAAAAAATGACATCAAAATCTAAGCTAAGCTTTATATCTTCTTCAAAAAATAACTCATGACTCCTAGACTTGCATTCTTCAACTATTTCGTTTAAGACTTTAGACCCACCTCCCCAAGGACCAAGAATAGGTCTTCTGTTAAAATAGATTTTCATTAAAAATTTTGCTCTTTTCTTTAATGTGTGTTATTTCATCTTAGAGTGATAGTAACAAATTTCTATAAGACAGACGAATAACCTGCTATCAACTTAAGAGATCAGTGATGTCAAACCAATTTTGAAACTTGACCATGTCGTCTCTAAAGTTTCCTGGTGTGGATCTCCAGTTATCGTAAATTTCACTTTCGTTCATTCTCAAATCTTTTCTATTAGATGTCTATAGGACTCGTATCCTCGAGGTATCAACCATCGATCGTCTATCCGAGGTATTTCGGGAAGTGAAAAATAAACGTCGTCGTTGATCGATTCTTCAGGAAGTACTTGACTTGCAATTCCTACGTCTCGGGACACTACAGGAATTTTTAGCAAGCCACACTCTATTAGTGACTGTGGTCCACCTTCGTCTCTTGAAGTGACTGGGTATAAATCTAAAGTCTGATAGAGATCTTTAAGTACAGACTGATTTGGTCTCTCAAAATACGTGTAGCTTACACCGATTTCTTTTAGTCTCGATATGACGTACTGGCGCCGCCATCCCGCCAAGACAACGTGAACTTCACGTGGATTAACCTTGGTATCTCCGTAATCTTTTCCCTCTTTGAATAACTTTTCAACGAAGTCTGCAAAGAGATCAGGACCCTTTTCCAGTTTTGGTGACCTAAGATCAAATCCTTCGGTGTCTCTCTGAAATGAACCTACGAGGAAAGAATCTACCGGAAGAGAATACTTCCTTCTCAACTGAATTCTGTCTCCTGTGGAGGTCCACAGTCTTTGGTTCGCCCAGTACGGGATGAGAATCACAGGTTTCTTTGTGTGTAACTCTACGATATCTTTCGTCTTTTTGTTGTAGACGTGATACTCGGTGACGTACTGGTCTCTTTCCCTAAAGTCTTTCTTCTTTGATTCGTCGAATTTTTCAGGTACAATGTGATGAACCGTCGCTATCACTTTTTTCTTGGAGAGAACATCGTGAGGAACGTGTCTCCAGCACCAGCTTGCAAGCAACCAGATAACGTCTGCGTCTCTTGGGTCAGCAGTTGTAATGTCGGAGTTATCTTCAGACCACTCTTTGACGAATCTATCGACTATCCAATCCTCATTTGCTGTCAATAGAAAAACTTTTCTCATGATCGCTTCTTGACTTCATGAACAAAAATTGGAGAGAACGCAGTTCCATTGAACATCGTAGCGAGCATCGCCAGTTCTTTTGTCGTTATGTTTTCTAGCTTGGCCCTCTTGTCAAAGATGTTCGGATCGAGATCTTCATTTCCGTTGATGTTGACGGAATCGTAGTACATCTGTGCGAGTAAATTGACTGCCTCGTTTGTGATAGGTATCTGCGACTCCTGAAAGACCTCAACGAGACAATTGAATATGTCGGTGTAGATGGAGATACACGTGGAGGAGTTGAGCTTCTCCTCCTTGTAACCTTCTAGTTTATTGATTAAAAGTTTGCTTAATGACTCATGTATTTGTTTCTTCATTTTTGCCTGACGTCTCCCAGAGGCAATCGATGTACTTCTTTGCTACCTCTTTTATGTCCACCGTAGATTCTAATCCATTCCTATTCGACTTGGACAAATCGAGTTTGGGAGGTCTGTACAGGTCGAGAGGTCTCATGTCCCACTCAACATCTTGTATCACTGTGGAGTCAGGACCTGATATCTCTCTTGTTCCTCCCGAAGACGAGACGACTATGTCACAACCGGATGCTCTTGCGTCCACCACGACATTTGGGCAGTGATCTAAGAATGCGAGGTGGATGAAAACTTTCGATCTCTTGTAGAGAGATATGCACTTCTCCCAGGGAAGGTGGCCTGTGTAGAGTATTCTCGGATCGTTCACGTAGTGATCGGGATTCTCACCTGCAACTACGAGACAGGCATCGCTCGGAGCTTTCTCGAGGAAATACCTGATGTTCTCGCTCAAACGCTTGTGAGGACGCCAGGAAGACGAGCAGGTCCACACCTCTGAGAACTTATCGAGTATTGGATCCTCGAGCGGCTCGATTCTCGTCACACAGTCCAGACAAGTTCCATTGCCTATCACGACGGACTTTTTGACTCCGAAGTACTTCTCTGTGAGATTCCTGTTGAATTCAGACTGGTACACTATGAGATCTGCAGCTTCGAAAGACTTCTTGATCGGAGCATTATTAAACTCCCAGTCTTGTCTTGTGTTGAAGTAGATGCCATCGAGTCTAAGAGCAAGTGGTGCAATTTTTCTCGATGCCGTTATGAAAGAGAGCTGTACATCGGCCTCTGAGTCGACGAACCTGAACTTATCTCCCATCTTCATGATCTGAGTCTTGAGTCTCTTGCCAAAAGAATTAGGACCGGACGAAGAATTCAGATCGACATTGTCTAGAAATATCTTCAAGGAATGTACCCTCTTGCTCTTATTGTCTCAGCTGACATCTTCTGTTTGATCGATCTCTCGTTCGTGAACAGATTCTTGTTGGACAGGTCTATGTTGTAATGGTATCCTAATATGGGAACGAATTGCAATTTCTTCCCTTCGAGGTGGGAGAGGTACATCATAGGCAGGAATACAGCTTGATCGCATGCGATCATGATGTAGTCACCATTTTCGTCCCGAAAGTTTGCATCAGGGACTTTCTTGAGTTGTCCGCATCGAAAAGTCTTTAGATGACTGGACACCCATGGATGTTGGTATACCGTCTGTCCTGCCTTTAAGTTCATGTGTCCCGATATGTTTTGTGTAGTGTAGCTCCAACGATGTGCAGTCCATGCAACTGCAACTGAATTATCTCGATAGACATCATTTAGTACGTAGAGAAGGTCGTTCTCTGTCAACCAATCTCCGCCGTCAAGTCTACATACCACATCTCCGTCATCAATGGATTTGACAGACTCGAGTGTGTTTCTTACCTCTCCGTGTTTTTCTCTGTTGTCTATCAGAGTGAACCTATCTCTAAATTTCTTGGGTAGAGATCCACATGTCTCTCTCACAAGTTGATCAGTTCCATCGGTCGACATGTCATTTATGAGAACAGCTCTCCAGTTGTCATAACTCTGAGACAGCATGGAAAATATTGTTTTTTCCATGTCTTCTATGCAATTGAAGTATGGAATTATGAAAACGAATTTATTGATCACGATTCTGCTTTCTTGAAAAGAAACAGCTGAGTCATGTAAGAAGGTTCATTCTTCTTCAACTTCACCCAAGGCGTGGGTTTATTGAAGTCTATTCTGTCATGAAAGATCCAGCCACCCATTTCATTTTTCATCCTAGCAGCAATGTTTCTAATCTCGTCGTCACTGACGTCCGACCATTTCTTGTCGAAGAACTTGTTGTTTTCAGGAACATCTTCTTGCACTTGATTATAGAGACTAGTCCAATGTTTTGACCAGAAATTCTTGTATGTGTGAATCTTTCTCTCTAGATCGTACCAAGAATAGTGATAAACGCCTGGTATGTTCTCGACGACATTATTCATCCAATTTTCGTATGACACTAGAGCATCCTTGTTACCCATGAGAGCATGCCGGCGAGTATTCTCCACTTCATTGTTGTAAAAAGTAACATATGGAACGTTCTCTAGAGTATCGGAGTAGATGTAGTCGTCTCCGTCAGATCCAGCAGAGTACATCGTACCTTCAGCGTCAAATCTTCTATGACTTTTTGGAAGACCATGAGTTATCTTTGGATTATTTCTGCTGAGACGCCATTTCCATGGATTGACGTCGACTCTAATTTTGTCACTTCCACCCCAATACTCTATTACAGGAAGAGCTATGAGATCGACTCCCTTTGGGAAATTTTTTGCAAGATCTATTATCTTCAGTGCGTCGTCCTCATGGACAACTTCGTCAATGTCTACTTGCCAACAGAATTCTCCTGTGCACTTCTTTCTCGCTTCTGCTTTTTGCTGACCGTTGAAGAGAGCAAATCTCTTGTCATCCCAGTCTCTGGTGAACTGGAATGGTTTTACTCTTGGATCTATCAACTGTATCTCTAGAAGACGCTCCCATGTACCGTCTGTAGAACCTCCGTCTACAACTACAACTTCATTACAGAAAGCTAAGATAGACTTAATAGACTGTTCCCAAGGATATTTCTGCTCTATGCAATTTCTGGTCTGTGTATAACCGCTTATTGTAGGTTTGTAGTCCATTATTTTACTAATTGCCTTCCAAAAAAGATCAGGTGTCGTCGACAGATAGTCTTCTATCAAAGATACGTCATCTGTCGAGAACCATTCTTCATCTTTGTGTTGAACATGTTCATTTATATGAAGCTTGCATCCAAGAAGTTTAGCTTCTATTACCATCCTGGGGCAAGTGTCTCCTCCTGCTGGCAGGTATACAAATCCTTCAGCTGCAGACATCTTCGCAAGTAATTTGTCATAAGGAATATTCCAAACTACTTCATATTCTTTCTTGTTATCTTCGCACCACTTCTTTGCAGACTCAAAGCCTTTGACCCAAGACTGAGAGCCAAGAACTATCCAACCTTTCTTCTCTTCTGACTTTATAGACTCGCGCAAGATTCTGAGAGTTGATAAAGTCTTTTTTGAGAACACAGAAGAAAGAACTATGTTGTCTTTCTCTGACAAGAACGGGAATAAACAATGATACTTATCTTTTTGCTTCTCAGACATCCACCAAAGAGCTTGAGCACCGTAGTAGAAAGCTGATATCAACTTTCCATTGATCTGTTCATGGCAGTCACAAATACTTCCTGTTGCAAATTTATGTTTTTCTGGGGACCTAAACTTACAGTATTTGTAGTCGTATTCCAGGACAGTGTACTTCAAATTTGCTACGATGCTTGGAATCAACTCGGGATTCATTTGTGAAAAATTACCAAAGATCCAAAATTTCTTTACACCTTGACTTAGAGTTGCCAAGTTTACATCTCTTGAATGTAACTTCTGAACCTTGTAAGGTGAAGAAGAGATGATTGACTCTGAAGTCATCTCTGCTCCTCCTGCATAGTCTTCTTCAAAGAGATCTGCCACAAAAACTACGTCGACATCTTCTCTTATTATTTTATTTGGGTTCACAAATATCTGATCAGCAAAATTCATCTAAATTTTCTCTATTCTGATTTATTTACACTCTAGAAAGTACTGACAGCTGAGGAAATGTATATGAAGAAAAAGCCATCATCCACCGCTTTGTCTGTTCAGAGATCACTAAAAAAAACAGACGCTCTTGATGAGATTAGTAAGAAACTATCATCAAGCTCGGCTCTCAACGGTGGATTTGAGACTCTTCTCTTCAAGATCGACAAGATTGAGCAGAGTCAAGGGCAGCTGGTCTCTAAAGTCGATAAGATTCATGATGCAATCTACGATCCTTCTGATGGAATATTTTCTAAGCTAGGTGAATACAAATTAGAGAATGCAAGTAAAGTAAATGAGATAGAACAGAGTATAAATGAGCTTAGTCTTTGGAAAGAAACTAAGAGTAAAGAAGAAGACAAAGCTGAGAAGATAGAAGACAAGACAAAAGAAAAACTGTCAAACTTAGAAAAATCTGTCGACTCTCTTGTGAGGAACAAAAATAACATTTGGGACATCTTAAAGTGGCTTTTTGTTGCAATTGGAGGAGGAATTATAACTTTGACAGTGAAATGGATAGAGTCGAAGATTCATTGAACATTTCTGTCTAGTATGTGTATAAGTTATTGTGGAAACGGAAGCTATAATAACAACACTCAAAAACTTCTTACATAAGAACGTAGACATTGAGTTTTCTTTAGAAAACATTTCTGGGCTTCTTCGTTCTAGAAGAAGACTACAGCATGTCATGCTCATGAAGCACCACGATATTGAAGTTCAAAAGTTTTTTGAGCTACTTTTAACTTACGCAATAAACGCTGAGAAAAGAACTCCTAGCGCAGGATTAACTTTTTTGAAGCTCTTCTTGACGAATAAAAAAGATGAACAAAAGACAATCCGGACCAGAAAAGAACTAGAAGTCCTTCTCCGGAGTCTAGGTCACGAAAATTTCGTCTCTCATATGTTGCTAGAGAGCTTAGACCTAGTCGACTCCAATACAAGATTTTCTGTAAGAAAATCTTCCAATCAAAAGTCGTACATCGAAAAAACTGATGGATACAAGTTTTCTGTAAAGAGTCTTCTAAAATCAAAAAATTTGTCTTTAAAAGTCTGCAGAGTTTTGTGTGTGGACGGCTACATAGAAAACGTTTCCGAGATACACCATTTACTCACTGAGCTGAGCGAAAAAAAAGTACCTTGTCTATTTTTTACTAGGGGCATGTCTGACGACGTTCTTCACACAGTTAAAGTCAACAATGACAGAAAGACCGTGCATGTAGTTCCTTTTTCAGTGCCTTTCGATGCTGAGAATGTCAATACGATAGTAGACATTGCTGTTTCAACTGGTACGGATGTAGTATCTTCTCTCAAGGGAGAATTGATATCTTCTTGCAAGTACGAAAATCTGGGGCGTTGTGAAGAAGCAATTATCGATGGAGGAAACGTCGTAATCAAGAACGCTAAAATTTCTAACAGGGTCGATCTTCATATTTCTTCTCTAAAAGAACAATTAGAATCGAAGAAAGGTCTGGAAGAGATACTCAGTAAACGTTTGCAGAGCCTATCTTCTTCTTGTGTCGACGTCTATATCCCTGACGACTTCTCTTACTTCCACAGAAGTAGTCAATTCGACGAAGGAATAAGGATCATATCGTCTGTTCTCAACAACACTTTCTCCCCAGAAAAAGTTGCGAGAGATACTCTAGAATCTTTTGAAAAATTTGTAAGTAGCGTCGCTTTGTTTACTGTTTCTTGAAACTTTCTAATGTAGATTACATGAATACGATAGACAAGATTTCACGGGATGCAAAATTACTTTTTGTCGACAGCATGAAGGATGCTGTCAGTTCTAACTTGGTCACAGCTGCTAAGAACGGAGACATTAGCTTAACAGAAGATCAGCTTCGACATTTAATCAATGTCTTTATTCTTTCTGTAGATCAGACGTATCAAAAAACTCTTCCGAACTTTCAAAACACAATCAAGAAGTACTTCTAATGAGAGGTCAGAGACATCTCATTAAGTGTAGGTGCGTCCTACCTCAATACAAAGTCTTTCCTAACCCACCAGTCCATCAGTTTTTGGTATTTTCTGTCATAGGAGATGACGAAAGTGTGAAGGTGAAGTTTGCTCAGTGCAATAACTGCGGTATCATCCATAAGGTGACAGATATATGCACTTCTGAGATCCTTCCTGGCAAAGAAGCCATGGGTTCCATTGTCAAGATTGAAGACGTGAAGACATCTCTTCCTCCCAACCTCTCTGACATCCTCGAGCGCAACAATTGTGATCTTCCAACGTGGGAACAAGCTCAATTCATCCTCGAGAACAAGCAGTGGGGAAATTTTGTCGTCCTCGCCGTCGAAGAAGAGGCTGGTATAAAGCAGGGAAAGTATGTTAGGATCATGAGTGAGACTTTCTTCAAGGTGGAACCTTTCACAAGAGAAGAAGTCGCAGTACCATCGGAGTAAACATGTCAGAGATATACGGACAACTGGAGTCTGAGAAGCTGGCCGCCGACAACAAGGTGGCCCACGAGATAGTTCGTGAGATCAACCACTTCGGAATCAGCGACCGGCAACGGTGGCTCATCATCTACTACCTCGGCCTAGAACTCGAGAACGTGGAAGAGATGAAGGAGCTCACAGGTTTCGTGAAGGAGTTCAAGGGGTCGGACCTCTTCATCTCCAAGATCTACGGTGCAAACGAAGGAGACGAGTGATGGGAAGACAAGTTACAAACTCCGCGAGAGTGACCAGCAACAAGAGTAACAGCGATGAATCTTCCACAACCATGGGCATCGCGATGGGAGACTCTCAACGCCTCGTGGTCCTCCACGGTGAAGTTAACGAGGCGTCCATCTCCTTGGTGGTTGCTCAGTTACTCCACCTCGCATCGCAGAATCATAAGCCCATCCACCTCGTGATCTCTACGTATGGCGGATCGGTGGACGAGATGTTCACACTGTACGATACCATCAAGTTCCTCCCATGTCCAGTCCACACGATTGCCCTTGGAAAGGTGATGAGTGCAGGAGTACTCCTCCTCGCAACCGGTGCCAAGGGAAAGAGGATGATCGGTCGGAATGCTCGAGTGATGATTCATCCTATCTCCGGTGGAGTTGGAGGTAATGTGTTCGAGGTGATCAATGAGTCTAAGGAACACAAGCGCATGCAGGACCAGATGGTGAATGCTATCGTCCGCGAAACAAAGGGCTCCAAGACCGAGATCGAGAAGATCATGAAGTCCGGACACGACTTCTACCTCCTGCCAGAACAGGCCGTTAAACTCGGGATCGTGGACAAAATCATCGGTGACTGACACCTGTGCAAACTGTACCTCACGTGGTATAATGTCAGGCCAACATGCCTAAACATGACTACGTGAGGTATTTTCCATTTGACCGTATCCGTCCCGAACAACGAAAGGCGATTGAATTCGCTCTCGATGCTTATGAGTCCGGCAAGAAGGCAGTCCTCCTAGAAATGGGAACGGGGACGGGAAAGTCCGCCACAGGTATCTGCATCGCCCGTTACATGGAGGCCCACGCCCCTGTGATTAAGGATGAGGAGGGAATGCCTCTCACCGGTGCATACGTGATCACCACCCAGAAGGTTCTCCAGGAACAGTACATGGATGACTTTGGGCCTCAATCCGGACGAAACCTCATCCGCACCATCAAGTCAGCATCCAACTACCGATGCAAGCACTACTCCGATAATTCTTGTTCTGAATCGAAGCGGTTGCTTCAGAAACTTGGCAAGCAGGTGGCCGGCACAGACTTCGCGAAGACTTGCAAGAATGAGTGCACGTACTCCCTGGAAAAACAGGACTTTATCGAGTGTCCAATCTCCATCACGAATTTCTCCTATTTTCTGGCGGAGACCACGTACGCAGGAAAGTTAACTCCTCGAGCCCTCCTGGTAGTTGATGAGTGCCACAACACGGAAACAGAGCTGGGTAAGTTCATCGAGGTGAGTTTCTCTGAGAAGTTCGCTAGAGATGTTCTCAAGTGTAAGATACCGAAGCTGGACACACAGGAGGCAGTTCTCGAGTGGGTGAAGGGCCCGTACCGCAAGGCGGTGAACAAGTACGTTAGAGAGTTGGAGAAGAACCTCGTGAGGCTCTCAGATTCTGAAGGCCAAGGTGAGTTCTCGAAGCAGTACGAGATGCTCGAGAAGCACACAGGTAAGATTGATCAGTTCATCGAGGTGTACAACCCAACCAATTGGGTGATGAATGTGGCCTATCCACAGGAGGGCAATCGCAGGGGAGCCCGTAAGTTCGAATTCAAACCTGTGGATCTGGGACCATACTCACAGAAGGTGTTCCTTCGATCTGGTGCTCGAACGCTGATGATGAGTGCCACCGTTGTGGACCACGAGGTGTTCTGCAAATCCATCGGCCTAGATCCTGCCGATGTTGCCTACCTCCGCATCGGATCTCCCTTCCCCGTGGAGAACAGACCGGCACACTACATTCCCGTGGGTTCCATGGGCAGAGATGCCATCGACAAGACCCTTCCGGTGATGGCCGAGGCGGTCATGATGATACTCGATAAACATCCGAATGAGAAGGGCATCATCCATACTGCCAACTATAAAGTTGCCAAGTATCTAGTCGAGAACGTAAAGACCAACAGGTTCCTCACACACGAGTCTGGCAACAGGGACGAGGTGCTTAAATTCCATGTGACCTGCTCCGAACCTACGGTTCTCTTGTCTCCATCGATGATGGAGGGCGTTGACCTCGCCGATGATGCTTCACGTTTTCAGATACTCTGCAAGGTTCCCTTTCCGTACCTCGGAGACCTCGTGATCAAGAAGCGGATGGAGAAGGACAAGATGTGGTATCCCTACACGACTGCGAAGTCAGTGATCCAGGCCTTCGGTCGATCCATCCGAAACGAGAAAGACCACGCAGTCTCCTACATTCTCGATGCCGATTGGGACAGGTTCTACTCTCGAAACCTCCACATGTTTCCACAGGAGTTCAGGTCATCCTTCGTCAAATAGGTTTACTTTGTGGAGTGTGGCCATATATTCCTGAATCAGGAGGTCACATTAACAAATGAGTGATAACCCAATTGCATCGAAGTGGAGTGAGTTGAAGTCCCTAGTTGAAGCTCTCGAGGCCGATGTTGCCAAGAACGCAAAGGGCGTAGCGGCTGCTGGTGTCCGGGCTCGTAAGGGCCTTCGACAACTTCAGACAAGCGCTAAGGAGCTTGTGAAGCTAACGCTCGATACTGATAAGACGAAGAAGGAAGATAAGTGAAAAAAAGATGAAGCTCCTAACGGAGCTTCATCAGTTTTGAGGTCAACATGAACATGAGAGCAAGATCAGTAATACTCAGAGACCTTGCCGATAAAGGTCTTGATACTAGCGTAGCTTATACTGCTGGGAAGAATGGATCCTATGTGCAGAAAAAGAAGTCAGAAGTGAAGACGGCAAAAGCAGATGTTTCAAAAATAGAAACGACTAACTCTGAAAAAGAGGAATTGGTCGTATCGCAAGAAATTGAAGCTATAAATGTTGTCAAAGAAGAAACATCTTTAACTGAAAAGTCGATTAAGAAGAAGTCTCCTCCTCCAAAGAAGAAGAAGTCTGAAGAGCCGTCTCCTACTGCTCCTATTGACGAATAAAACTTCTAATCTTCTGATAGATGTTCTTTTCTATCTGACAGATCCTCATCCTCGTCAGGCCGTAGATCTTCCCTATCTCGTTTAGGGTTAAAGGTCCGGCCTGAGTTGTTATCATTAGACAATTTTTTCCTTGAGGGAAATCTACCCATTGCTTGCACGACTTTCTCTCACACTTGCTGTTGTGCTTGTCAACAGCCTCATAGCAAGTCATTCCAACAACAGGTAACTTTATTTTTTTCTCGTGTGTGTTGCTCATAGTTCTGTGTATGATATTTTAGCAAGGAACAGCTTTTGTATAAGTTGCACTTGAAACCACATGAAGAAAACATATGTCCTCGACACCAACGTCCTTCTGAGCGACCCCAACTGCCTCAATAACTTTCAGGACAACGACCTGATCATTCCGATCCTCGTCCTGGAAGAACTTGACAAACACAAGGGGCGCTCCGATGAAGTGGGTCGCGCCGCTCGAGAAGTCAACAGGATCCTCGACAAGATCAGTGAATCTGGTTCCCTCAGGGACGGTGTGTCTCTTCCTCCCGGTGGTACTCTCAAGGTGATGTCATCTCCTACAGGGTACAGTGCACTTCTTCCACCTGAACTAGTCCTTGGCTCCTCAGTGGACAATATGATCATTGGTTTTGCACTGATGCTTCGTAAAGAGGTACCAAAGGCAATCCTTGTGTCTAAGGACATCAACGTCCGTGTCAAGTGTTCCTCATTAGGACTCGAAGCGCAGGACTATCTGTCCAACAGGGCTACTGATTCTGCCGAACACCTCTACACAGGCGTGAAGGTTTTTACTGTTCCTTACGAGACTGTGGACATGTTCTACGCCTCTCGTGAATCGATCCACGTGGACAATGTTACTTCTGAAAAGCTATACCCAAACCAGATCGTGGTGATCAAGTGCGTGGACCCTGATGGCAACACCATCAAGTCTGCGATCGCTCGCGCAAAAGGCGACATGCTCCACCACCTCAGAAAAATCGATCAAGTCTTTGGTGTGAAACCACGGAATAAAGAACAGACATTTTCCATCGAACTCCTGATGGATCCCAGTGTCAAGCTGGTGACCCTCACAGGTAAGGCCGGCTGCGGAAAAACTTTAATCGCCATCGCGGCCGGCCTCGAGCAGCTCGAGGCAATGGGCAATGAAGGTCCATACCAGAAACTCATCGTGTCACGCCCAGTTCAACCTGTCGGTCGCGACATCGGGTTCCTCCCAGGCACCCTCGCCGAGAAGATGGAGCCGTGGATCGCTCCCATCAGGGACAACCTCGAGTACCTCCTCAACAGCAAGTCTGGCAAGAAGGGACCAACGAGGGGCAGAAAGAAGGCCGATGAGACGATGGGTGGAAGTGGAACCTCAGGTCTCAGCAAGGATCCATTCCTCGAGTTGATGCAATCGAAGGGCCTCATCGAGGTGGAGGCGATCACCTTCATCAGAGGACGATCCATACCCAATGCCTTCATCATCATTGATGAGGCCCAGAACCTCTCGATGCACGAATTAAAAACCATAGTAACTCGTGCCGGTGAAGGCACGAAGATCATACTCACAGGAGATGTGGAACAGATTGACAACAACCATGTCGACACGTTCACCAACGGACTCACACATGCAGTTGAGAGGTTCAAGGACTACGATATCTCGGGTCATGTGACTCTCTTGAAGGGAGAGCGCAGCGAATTGGCAACATTAGCCTCTAAGATTCTGTAAAATGGTACACAACTACATGTTGCACCATATTTCTACGTAGAACTATGAGCGGAATCTTAGACAAGAAGTCGAGAATACTTGATGCTATTCTGACGGTTGACGGACGTCGTCAGATGGCTGAGGGAACTTTTGAAGTCTCTTATGTCACTTTTACTGACACCGGTGTCTCTTACGTACCTGACTCGGTAAATGGTCATGAAGATCCCACAGACAAGCTGTATCTTGAAGCATGTGATCTGCCTCAGGATCAGATAACTTTTGAGGCGAATGATGCTGGGAAGTTGCTGTCTTTTAGAAAGCAAGACATAACTGTAAACTACGATTTTTTTCCTCCACCGAAAGACGGTGTGCCACCTTCAATCGTGACAGGGAAATTGGTCAACGGGCAGCTTGTAGTCTATCAGTATAGAAATGGCAGATCAGTCAAGACTTTTGATATAGACAGAGTTTCAACTGACAAAGATTGCGGATTCAACTATTCTGACATCACAGGCCTGACAGGAAGCGTTCTAATAGACCCAAACCGAAGTAGCGGCGCCATTGACTTTACAAGCTCCGCTCCTTGGAAAGCCAAGATAGGGACCCAAAGCGGCCTTACTTCTGAATCATTTGCAACTGCTATTTCAGGATCCATAGAAGGATTAAGGAGTAGAGGCGGTCCCTCTGTTAGCTGTTATAGTGTGGGAAGCATTGCGTATCTTGATAATAATGACATTACACTACCCAACTTAGTCTTGGAGTTCACTGGATCAGCAGACGGTTCGTTTAGAAAAAGTCTAGGACTGAGACAAATGGCCGCCGGCGGAACATTGATGGTGGACGAAGTTGCAAATGCCAGTTTTGCTTCACAGATAACTGGTACATTGGCATCTTCTTTAGACAATTTTGTTAATTTGCAAACCATATCGACCATCAACAGGTTATTTGAAGACGACCAGTTCGAATTATCGAACAATGAGTTGAACTTTAGTCTTCAGAATTCTCTCACGGCCGACCTAGTAGCGGACAGTTACTCTCCTCCGACTGTCAATTCTATTCAATCACTCTTCAATGACAATAAAGTCAGTCATCTCGACAATTTTCTCTACCTTCCGCCCATAGTAAAAGCTTCAAGTTCTGAGATACCTGATAAGTCAAAACTAGAAAACTTGAGTGGTTTTCTTCTCGGCGGTCCTGGTGCATACCCGTCTTGGGGTGACAACGAAAAGAAGCTGACATATGAAAAATTGAAGACAGAGTTGTCCGTTTACAAAGACGTAAAGCCACCGATCATTTTTACCAAGACTTCTAGGAACAACAGGATCATAGGACAGTTTTTTGAAGTTACTTCAGACCAAGTCAACAAGCTCGATGTGGTAGATTTTGGAGACGTGATGGATGACGCTCAAGAGCCTACTGCCGTCACCAAGAGAGTTTTCTTTGTGGGGAAAACTTACATAGATGACAGAGGAACTGTGTGTTTTGTCAACATGTTCACACTAGTTTTTTCTAGAGTCAGTTCTAATCCCGAGGAGGAAGAATCGAGATGATACCTTACTACATTCCTACCCCGAACTTCGATCTCTTAATGAGCGTCGAAGACAATAATTTTTTTGAGATCGTAGGAACGACTAAGGCTTCCTATGGGCCTAATGACGTGAGGACCTACTACAACTCTGAAGTCAAGGTAAAGATAAAAAAGTCTTCTGGTACAAAGAACATAAATGACTTCAGCAAAGTTGTAGTCTCCATCAGGAGAAAACCCCTTGCTATCGGTCAAACAAGAGTATCACTTCCTGAAAATGCCCTTCAAGATTTTTCAGCATCCAGTCAGACTTCTTCAGAAGTGCCTCAGCAGATAAACACAGCGTATCTAAACAGTACTTTTGGCCTAAGCTTTCCTCCTCTTCCTTCTTCTTTGGAGAAGAAACTTTATTCTGGGATGCAAATAGTTCAGGATGCCGGCAAGAGAGAAGAAATAGTAGCAACAAAAGACATAACAATCTCTCTTTCTACGGAAGAGCTAAACCAGTTCTATAACGTTCCTTCTCTTGTTGAGACCGCAAGTTCTCCTCAGCGTTCTTCTTCGCCCCCGTACGTCGAAATAGATCCCTCTAATCTATTGCAAAAAATTAATAGAGAGTTGACAGACATAACTGAGCCCGTGACAGAAGAAAATTTGTCCTCCTTATCTTCTCCAACTGTACCCTCTGTTATTGAGGCTTACACAACCAATACTCTCAAAAAAAGAAGTAGATCACTTTATGGTGGAATAGTCAAGTATTATTTGGACGACGTTGCAAGAAGACCTGATGAAGACTCGATTAAAAACTACTCTACAAGCAGCGTCATTAGACAATTGACAGATTTTGAGTTCACTACCACATTGAAGATCAATAAAACACTGAAAAGTGAAGCACTTGAAGTAGTGTACCAACTCTATCGAATACAGTCAAATGTTCCCGAAGAGACAATAGTCAAACCTCTAGACTTAAAAAGACACACAGAGGCGTTCGAGAGCATACAAAATCCACCTATTGTTTCTTACACAAGTGTTCTTAGTGGTTTCATTAGGAGCGGATTCATCACCATAGTCGACAAAGAACAGAGAGGGAAAGTAGCTAGTTTCAAGGTCTACTCAAAAGACATTACACCGAGTGGAGAGACCACTTCTTACGTTTTGATAGACGAAATAGCCAACAATGATCAGATATTGTCCGCAGGAATAAGTCCTAATTCCAATCTGTCGGTCATAAGAGTCGTTCCTGTTGCTTCCAATGGAGAAGAGTCCAATGTTTTCACAAACATAATGATTGGGCCTGGTCATTCTTCTACAGGAAATCTCTCTATAGTCTGTAAGCCGATCCCCTCCGACGCACCCCGAGTAGAAGTTACCGTCTACAACATTCCTAAAGAAGCCCAGCGTCTAACTTTGTTTAGGAGGGTGGTCAGTGAAGGTTCTCTTGGGAACGATTTTTCGGCGGATGCATCATTAGATCTCGGTGCCGACAATAACAATACCGGTAATTTTACTTCAAAGATTACTGATCCGAATCCTGCTCAGTACACCGAGTATTTCGTTCAAGTCGACCTTCCCTATTCAGAGAAGTTAAATTCTGAAGTAGTTCTGACACAAAATACTCGTGTGTCACAGCAAACTTCAGGTGTAGACGTACGTCTTACTGAACTTAAAAAAATCTCCGAAGGAAACGACTATAAAGTTTCGTTCAAGTTAGAAACTGTTGTTCTACCAAACGAGAACGCTAGAGTAGTAGAATTATTAAGGAGCAGACCTGAACTGAAAGAAATTTACGATAGTCTACAGAGCCCTGCGAATCAATCGAGCTCCGGCGCCGCCACGCCTTCATATGAAAAGCCGATTTACGCCAATCTCTACGTTCATGAAGTAGTAAGAACAGACCTCAACACGGGTGAAAGATCTGTTTTTGACATAATAAGCGATGGAACTTTTATTGATGACCGTAATACTAGGTCAAAGAAGAACATAAACGATATAAACCCGCAGCATGCCTATGCATATCAAGTCTTTACTTACGAAAAAGATCCCATAACTCTTTTGCGGAGGTACGTCCTGTCAGTCAAAGATTCCGAGTCAAAGACCTACTACTATGTTCCCTACAAATGGAACAATCCAAGCATCAACGGATACAGAACGATGCCTGCAACGGACAGTGAAGATCTTCCAATCTTGTCTGAATACTCTAATTTTACAGCCAAACCACTCGGAGAGAAGAACTTAGTGACAATTCAAGGGTCTGGTGAATTCGCGTCTGTCACTCGTGTGATTGCGACAAGAATAGACAGAAACACGAACAGAATAGATTGGGATTTTGACATATCAAACTACAGCAGTGTTTATGACTCTTTCGTAGTGATGAAGGTCGTCAATGGTTATAGAAGCTTCGTTGGAAGGACAAAAAATAACTACATTTATCATGAATTGTCTTCAAGAGACTTAGGAAGCATTTACTACACAGTAGTACCAATAACTTCAGAGTTTGACATAGACACACCTGCACACTCGGAACCAATCGTCCTCCGACCAGATGGAATATTGATGCCCCAGGTAACGCAAGGAGTCATTGAAATTCCTGTTGTTTTCTCAGACCCTCTACTTCCCAGACCAGACGGAGTATTTTTAGGAAATAGATAGACGTTAAAGACTCCAGACTCACAGTCGTCTAATCGACTTACACTTGCAATAGTCTCAAGGTAAAAATGCCAACAAAAAATGACCCAAAAGATTTTTTCAAGAGCTCTAGCTCTTCTAGAGTAGTTGCAGGGACTTCTTTGAAGTCTGTAGTACCTAATGGAGATTTGCACGGCAGTCCCATAATTGCCCCCATAAACCAGACTCTCGACTTGATTGCAAGAGTTCCTCTTGAGATAAAGCCGATTTTGCCTACACCTTTTCAGCAACAAGACCTCACGGTGCAGAGACTTCCCGTATCGCCTCCACCTGGAAGCGGTCAACCACAGGTTGCTAATCAAGGTGATCCTATAGTCCCGCTTAGCTCCCCAGACAGTGACTACTTCTACTTGACCGGTCTCAAAGAGGGGCAGCCTACAATAGTATTGACCTCTGAATTCATACCAGTCTATCAGGAATCATCTAATAATTCCACAACTTTTGCCCTTTCATCACAAGGAAGGTCGCTGCAGACAAAAGAAGAAGCAAAACTTATGACTGCAGCGACTGCAATAACTGCTCTCTCCCAGAGTCTACCCGTCTTGCAACTAGTTCGAGAGAGCAAGTCAGTTCTTAATTCTTTTTTGCGGTCTTTGAGTCCATCTGGAGAATCTTCTACAAATATAGAAAAATTCACTAAAGACTTTTACGGTCTTGAATACGACATCTTACCGTCTTCTTTTGAACACTCAGTCGCATTCCCCAATGACTTCTTTTCATTCTTGAGTGTTCATGGTCATTCCACGCAAAAAGTACAGAAGTACTCTGAGAGCAAGCTGTGGCTTCAGACACTAGTCGAGGCGAAGAGAAGTCTACTGTCTTATTCACCTTCTGTGAGAGAATATTCTCGAAGAACAAATCTCAGTGAAGACAATAGTCCTGTTCAAATTTCTAAGAATAGTGCCGACCAACCAAGAGTGTACTTAAATCCTTACACGACTGACATTTCTTTCGTCACAGACGTAGAGACTCTTAAAAAAGCGTCCGATCTTTATCCACTTATGGAAACGTCCATCTCTGATGCGGACAAGAAACAGTACTCAAGACATTCCAAAGTAGAGAACATACAACAGGACGATTTCAATGCAAATTATTCTATGGGCGATGATCAATTAAACTGTCTCTTTTCGGTCGTCAATGTAATGAAGGAAATAAGGTACTCCCTGTACTTTTCTAAACCTCAAGCGACAGTCGACAATAGAAACATTCTTGGATATGAAAGTCCTGACGACGGTAGAAACTATAAGTTCTGGGACGCCATCTTTGGAAACATACCCGACAGAATTACCGACAAGATAGTTCCCTATAGAGCGTCGGCACTCTTCGAGACATCTGCGCTGTGTTCTTTGAGTCAATACTATTATCCTGACTCATTGGTTAAGGGCACAAAAGTTTTAACTTTCGAGTCATCACCTCCTGCTGACACGGTCTCTGGATTCCGATATTTCTTCGAGAAAAACATAGAACAGACTATCGATAACGGACTCACGACGCCTCCTACAGACGAGTACTTGACGCTTCTCGCTTCTTACTGCGTCAACTATAGAAATGTGCTAGGACTTGCAAGCAGCGCAATAAATGACTCATCATTTATCGCCGAGTCACACAGAAATTTCAGCGCCATCGATGAAATGTGCGCCGAGGGGACAGCTCCCGGTAGTGTCTACCTCAAGCTAAAAGATCTCATAGGTAAACCTCAATTCTCCTCACAAGGTTCGGTACAAAGGTTTCAGTCGATTCTCTGCAAGTTGGCCTTGAGTGGAGATAATAGAGTAAAGACCTTGAAGACCAACTTGTTCCTGTGGTTCATGTCACAGATAATAGAGGCCGACAATCGACCCGGGTCTCTTAGGACTTCCATAGACTTCTACGAGAGCAAGATAGTGGAGAACGTCTACTCCATTTTTCAAAAGTACACTAAAGAGAGACTAGAAGAGGACAGAAACAAGGGCGCAATCATCAACGTACAAACATACAGCTCATCGATCGCGCGAGGCACATACGCAGGGACTGTCCGATTGATGCTAACAGGTTACTTTTTCCCCGTGATCAAGCGTCTTCTAACTGCAGTCTACAAAGATCCGTCGATATACAAGATCGTAGCCGGCAAGAAGGTGACTGCATATTCAGGATTGAGCGTCGGTAATTTCTTGTATTCTTATTTCGACATGCTCTTGAGAGTAGTATCGATGCAGACACCAGAGACATTTAAGTGCTTCTTTGAGGTGGACATCCATAACAATTCAATGAACAATCCTTTCTCGCAACCAGCAGACGAAGGTAAAATTCTAGGGATATCTGTCACGCCTCCCACTGAAGAACAAAAGCTCGAATATTTCAACTTGACTTATCCGGGCACCGGTCCCATAAGGCCTTATTTGGAGAAAATCTCATACGTCTACAACAAGTCCTTCGAAGACGCGGGAGAGAAGATCGAATACGTGACGCTCTTGACTCAATTCATAAACAGAATAGACACTCAGGTGTCTAATGCAAAGAGATTCCTGAAAGATGGACGTCTCTATGGCTACCTTCAGACTTTTGAAAGCATCTTTGTGAAAGAAGTCGACGCAGTTTGGGTGAAATCAGACTCCAACAGAGTCAAGAAGACACTCATGAAGATGTCACTACACAAGAACCAACTAAAACTTTTAAATCATGCTCACGGTGAACTAAGAGACAGAATCTTACAAGAAGAGACCAACACCAACAGCCTCAAGTCTTTGGATCCTACTCTAGAAGGTCTTCTTCCCAAAGAAAATTTCACAGACTTGCTTCCCATAGATGATTTAGGAATGGTTTCTTTCAAGCTTTTATCCTCCTTCTATAAGAGATCGGAGTTTAGTCCCAACAAAGGAAACAACAAGAGGATCATTTCGGTCGGAATTCCTGACGGTCTACTCGAAAAATTACAGTCGAGTCAATCCAGAAAAAACAAAGTCATGTCGAACCACGTAAGACTTAAAGTCTGGAAATTGGACAGGCTTTATCCAGACGTACTCTTTAGACCGATAGAGTACGTTTTTGACATGAACAGATTTCCAACGAGATCACTGAGAAATTGGGAATTAAATTCGAGAGATTCTCAAGGAAGAGAAATTACATCTATACCGACAAAATACTACAGCTCGACACAGAATCGCTTCTATGTCCACAAAAATGTTAACGAAGCAGAACAACTTAGTGGTCTAGTACCAACAGACGTACAAGAATTTTCTGACTTCATCACAGACCCGCAAGCCAGGAGACAGTTCATCTCTACGGTTTACAACAATCACGTCAAAAGCTTTCTTTGCGAGGAGTACTTGAAGTGGTACACCGATGTTTCTTTTAATGAGACAGACTTCTACAATTACAACAAATTGAATGACACTGATCTCACAACATCGTATCAGAGATTGATTGAAGCACTTCGTCGAGGCAGCACACAATTCGGTAACCTGAACGTTGCCGAATTTATCGATCCACTCAACGGCGATGTTGTTAGTGTTCCCATACAAAGACCGCAGCCGGCGACAGCGGCAATACCACAGACGAATACTCAGACTACGGTACAGCTTTCAGACACTACAGTTTCCTACTTGAGGTCCCAGAGTTACTTAACAAGCGCCTTTAGGCAGCAGAAGAAAGTCCTGTATCCTAAGAAATTCGATAGAGTCTTTCATGTCTTAGTAGACCCAGACGATTTTGTCGTAGAAAGTTCTGTCTTGACACCCAGAAGAAAAGAAGAACTGATAAAAGGACCTTTCATGATGACAAATTCTGGAATAATCGTTAGAGAAGACACCCGTCCTGGTGAAGTTTCTTTTCAAGAGTTTTTTGTCTCTATCGAGCCCTACGAGGGCGCCCGCGGCTAAGCACTAGTTACGTCAATTAAGGTAAAACTATGTCTTCAACAAGCTTAAGACTTTCAGATCCTTCAGAATCAATAGATGATGTTGATATACCCGAGGTTACTGGTCAAACTTCAAGTTTTGTGTACAATTACTACTTGAAAGACGAGAGAGTATCAGATAACTCGTACGGTTCACTGGGTCCTTCCGCCGGGTTGGATAAAATAGCGAGATACGTCACCGTGTCTTGGAGGAAGCCACCACTGTCTTTCAATGGCTATCAAGAAAGGACTTTAAGTAGTGGAAAAACTATTGGAATAGTCTCTATTGAAGAAGCAGACTCCAAGGGCCTCATAATGTCTGAGGACAACTACTTCAATTTAGGATACCTAAATCACACATTTTCTAACGTGTCTGCGATAGAGCAGGGAGCATCTGACTTAGAAAATTTCACAAGAATGTCGAGTTTTGATGCAGAGAGTATGCTGAAGATGGCAAACTTTCAAGTGAGAAGGATTGCGTCCCAAACTAGTAATTCTTCAGTTGAATCGAAAGCTCAGAGCCTAGTATCCATATCTGATTCTTATAAGACACTTTCCGATTTTCCAAGAACAGCTTTGGGGCTCAGGGTATACAATTCGGAGGGAAAGCTTTCCGATAATGATGATCTTCTTCGATCGATCATCGAATCTCTAACTTTGAACATAAAGCTCAACAACTCAGTGATATCAGATATTTTTTCGGAGTCTGTTCAAAAAAGTCAAGAAGATCTTCAGACGATGAGTGTGTCGTACGAGAATTCAGTTCAAGGGATAACTGCTGGGTCTACCCCTGGAAATCCACTTCGCCCGGTCTTTATAGATTCACCTGGCGGAGAAGATTTCGGCAATTCTGTTGAAATAATTGGTTACACAGTCGACAAATACTTCTACGACAACGGATCGTTCAAAAAAATTAATCGTTTTTATCTAGAGGGAGCTGACAATACTGTCGTTAATGACACAGCAGTTTCCTACGGAAAGAACTATGTCTATGTCATAAAAACAATCGCATCTCTTAAGATGTTTCTTTACGAGTCTAATACAAGTTCTGTAAAAAAAGCCTTAGTGTACGTAAGTTCAAGAGGTTCTGCCACTAAAATACAGACCATAGAGAATGTCCCACCACCAGAACCATCCGACATAAGATTCTATTTCGACTACAAGAAGAGAAGCTTGTCTGTCACTTGGAAATCTCCTGTCAACCCACAGAGGGACATAAAGCAGTTCCAGGTGTTCAGAAGAGCAAGCATAAAACATCCTTTTGAACTGATTGCTCAGTATGGTTTTGACGATACTATACCCGGTCCCGGCGGCCAGAGGTTCAAGACTTCCGAGGTAGTGGATGCAAACAATCTGCAACAGATGAAGCCTGAACTTCGCTATCTGGTCAAGAATAGCGAAGTCATAGTTAACGAACACGTAGACTTAGATTTCGTGGTGGACCCAGAGTTTTACACGTCTTCTGAGTACATCTACGCTATCTGCAGCGTCGACGCACACGGAATGATTTCTAACTATTCCACCCAGTACAGAGTTACTTTTGATAGCTACAAAAACAAACTTGTGGTGTCGACAGTTTGTGCTTCAGGGTGCCCCAAGCAGTACCCCAACTTAAAGTTGAACGTCGACACTTTTAAGGATGTAATCAGCGTTTCGGGAGACAACTCGAGGAGTTTGTCTGTTTACTTTACACCCGAATATTTAAAATTAACTGACAGCAGAAGAAATGCAACACTCAAGGTAGTTGAAGCAAAGACTCCTATTGACAGAAATCCTTACTACGTCTTGCAGATGATAAATCTCGACAATCAAAAAATGCAGTTAGTAAAAATAAACATAGAAGACTCTAGCGGTCTTACGACTTTGTAGAGAGTCACAAAAAAAAAGACGTTATACTTACAGTGGAGCAGGAGCAGAACGAAGAAACATGGGTTACCTCGATCATTCTACAAATAACATAATTCTCGATGCCGTTTTGACTGACTATGGTAGAAGTCAACTTGCTCTCGGTGGATCAAATTTCGAAATAGCAAAATTTGCTTTCGGCGACGATGAAGTCGATTATACTATCATAAAGAAATATGGAAGAACAGTCGGGAAAGAGAAGATAGAGAAAAACACACCTATTTTCGAAGCTTTGACCAATGAGAACATAGCTCTTAAGTTTCCTCTCATTGGAATTAGTAACAATGCAACTCTAAGAACTGTCAGGCTCCCCGTCATGAGCGCAACTGTAACACCGATTGTTCTAGGACAAGCAACTTCAAATTCAGGAAACGCTACAAGCATTACTACGGCACCTGTCAACATAACTGTAAGATACAAAGGAAACACGGCCGACCCAGCAACTTTGCAGACAGATTTTGCAAGTACATTAACAAAGTTTGACATAACTGTCTCTGGAAGATTTTTATCAGTTGGAAACAACGGTGGAGGCGCAGTGCCTCTTGTGTCTTCTTCTCCTACCGATGCAAACAGGACAGAGAGATACAAATTAAGTTCTACATCTTCGTCCACTGTCACTTTTAGCTTGACATCAAAGACCATCGATGCCACTACTCTCCAGATATATGGACAGAGAATAAGCTCGACACAACGTCGGATAACTACGTACGTAAAAGTAACCAATGAGTTGGGAACTACTCTTGAGATCCCAGTAACTTACACCGCTCTAGGATGATTTAAGGATAATCAGAAATGGCAACTACATACAAAGATCTTTCGGGAGGCAACGGATACAAGAAGACGACTCGTTCCTTTCTAAATCAGCTGATCGACGTCATAGCAGAAGATGTAAGCGGATCCACAACAAGAAGAAAGTATCAAGTTTTCGTCACAGGCGGCATAGGTCCTGGAGTTACGTCTTCTCTCTTTCAGACAGTCTACGACCAAGATTTCACTCTTCAAACTTCCAACCCCGTATTCGATGTAACTTTTGGTCTTGCGCCACCGACGTCAAATCCATCAGGATATGCTGACAATGCTAAGTCTGGTGTCGACGACAACGGGAAGTATCTGTATCCGAGCAACTCTCTCATGATGAGAGAGAAAACAGACATATACGGACAGTTTGCACAGACTCTCTTAGGCAATAGAAACGGGGTATTTTCTCTACCTCAAGACGTGACCTCAGCAGGAGTCAACACAGACAGGGTCGACGCTGCTCTGTTCATTGCTTTCAAGAGGCTCTTCGCAAGAGACCAGATAAAGAGAGAGACTTTTGCAATGAAATTCTTTCAGTCTGCTTCTTTCCCGACGAAGTCAGGCGGAAGTGACATGCCTCCCGACCTCACCAGCAACGGCGTCACAAACTTGTACTCAGGGTCCAGGCAAGGACAAGCAATTTTCACTGACATAGGTTCTGCCGAAGCAAGATACTTCTCGCCAGGAGGTCAGTACGGATATCTCGTCAACGCTTCTAACACATCCAAGGCAGTCGGACTCTTGTACTACGACTCCGGAATCGTCGTCCTCGACGTCGAAAAATGCATATCTGGTTCTCAGTTCGCATCTGGGTCCATAAAAGCCATGACTCCAACTGGAGTAATGATGCTCGGCGGCGACGGAACTGCTGGAGCTTTGACAGCAAAATTCATTCCTGATCTCATAGTGTCAGGGTGCATAGACGACATCGTGGACCACTTCTGTTACTCAAGAATGGGCATGGAAGAAGAGACTTCTATCACATTCCAAAATGTGACAAACATAAACTCTTCTCTCATATTCTGTAGAGCAACGGCAGATGAGTTCAACTTCTCTTCAAATCCTACTTACATTGATTCTTCTCAGACAGGAACCAATGAAGGAAGACTCTCAATATACGACCCAGCTCTCGATGATAACAATCAAGAGTCCTTCACGTATATTACTACGATCGGATTGTATGACAACAGCTCATCAGATGCACCAGGTCTTTTGGCAGTCGCTAAATTGAGCAGACCCGTCGAAAAGAATCCTGGAAGAGATTTGACTTTTAGAGTTAGACTCGACTTCTAATGGACTAAGATGATAAAATGTCTGTCATCAAGGTCACAAGTAATGACGTAGAGTACTTCACAGTAGTAACGACACCTAATCGTCACTATCTGTCAAGTTCTGTGTCAGGAGTAACCGGCTCAGTAAAAGTCTTTCCGAGACTCTCTAAAACAGAGAAGGACACTTCTGTAGAGTTTAGTGATCTGAGAGTAAACGACACTAATTTCGAAGACACAGCAGAAAAAATCAAGAGAGCGTCTAGAGGAACTCGTCTGGCGAAAGGGTCCATCTTGGGACTAATTTCTGGGTCAGCGAGTTCATATTTTTCTCTCGTAGAGAAGTACTCTCCTCGAAAGAAAGTAGTTCTCGACGTCGAGAGGTTTACACCCTCGACTCGTTTTACGGCCTACACACTGATAAAAAACAACATCAAGAACGTCTTGATGCCATACTACAAGGTCAGTTACCCACAGGCAAATTGGGCATACACCAACTACAACTCCTTGAATTTCTTCACGTCTTTCAATGGATCTACTCAATTAGTTCCTACTTCTTCTGTTCTACTCTATCCCAACTCTATCGACCCAGACCTACCAGAACACACAGGTTACATCTCCGGTTCTTACTGTCTTTCAGGAGCATTTAGTTTTGACTTCTACATGAATCCTCGTTACAAAGAGGACGGAATAGATGCCAGTCACTTTAAGGACGGAACCATATTTCACTTGTCTTCGAGCTACGCTCTATCGCTAATCACGGGATCAAGGAAAGACATCAATGGTTATCCTGAAGGATTTAGGCTGAAACTACAGCTAAGTCACAGTGCAGATTACGCTCCTTCAAAAGCAGTTCCGGGATCATATCCTTATGATCTTGTGTTCATCTCAAACGACAATGTTTTGACGAGAAATAATTGGCATCGTGTGACAGTCCGATGGGGAACAGACATCTACAATAACGGCACTGGTTCCTTCCTTGTCGACGGAACTACATGTGGCAACTTTGTCATTCCTTCCGGAACGATAATGCCCAAGAGCTTCTTGGGAAAGAACAATCCCGACGTCTTGTGTGTTGGAAATTTCTATGAAGGAAAAAATCAAGGAACCGACGCACAAAACTTATTTTTTGCAGTAAGACCCTCCAGGAGAGAAGGACTAGACAGACTCACTTCAGACACAACATACGATCAGCCGGTTTCTGCTTCTTTTAATCATCCTCTCAAAGCTGAAGTACATGACCTCACGATTAAGAGATATTTTCTGTCCGACTATGAGATGTCTGTCACGGGATCACGAGGCATAGGTCTAGACGCCCTCAGTAAGAAGAACGTCGCTTTTTACGTTCCACCTTTCTTTGTCGAAAACACACAGGTTAGAAGATTCGTTGGAGACTACGGAGGAATTCTGCAGACTCCGTTCTTCGAGATAGACGGAACGACGGACGATCCATTCAATGTTGCGATGGCATTCGGTGTCAATGGACACTACATCAATCTTGAGAATTTCACCAAAGACTTTGCGACAGGACGTTTTCCACGCTTGTTGCACTTGTCGGCCTCTGCGATAGACCACACAACACAGGCAAGAGCTGCAAACGATTTCTTGTACGATAATGGTGCAGTCGCTAAGAGAAACTTGACGATATTGCCTTGCGACGACGGCAACTTCACTCCCAATTACGAGTTACTCACCAGAGAGACTCTCACGAACAGATTCACTGACGGCCTCGCTTACGATTACAGTTACGTCAATCTGGATCACTTGGTGTCCGAGTCTTCTATAAGAAACGGAGGATTGCCCACAACTGTCAGTTCTACGGGGGAAGACGACAACGACACTTACATAGAACAGCTGTACGGTCCGACCGACTCCGTCCCAGGACTACCACCGGGAACTGCATATTTGAACTACATGTCAGCAGTCACTTCTTCTCTCGCTGGAGCCACTGAGGACAGTACATTCGACAGGGGTGTGCAGAGAGGAGCACCACTTGCCATCTACTACCGCACTGGAGACCCTTCTTCAAACCAGATCACCATCTTCAACATCAGCAACTTGTACTACGGCAGGAGGATATTGCCTGGTTCTTTTGAGATAAAAGATTCTTCTCTTTCTGGTTCCAATGGATCTGTGAGAATAACACTCAGAGACGACAGCCAAGGAAACTTGTATAGAGCCGACGCCAACACACCTCACGACACGAAAAACTCAGTGGGAAATATCTTTTACGACGAGGGAATAGTCCTGATAAAGAGTCCTCACCTGTATTTCTTTGGAAAGAATCAGTACGAGATGACGTTCAAGGGAGTCAAGAACGTGTATACGTCGAAGTACGAGATCCTCGCAGGACCAGGCCTATTGAATTCTTCTTCCAATCCTAGCTACATAGAAAATGCCTCGAATTTAAGAGCTTCGGGAGACCCTACCGATCTAGACACTTTCGTCTACATCTCCGGACTCAACTTCCACGACGAGAACATGAATGTGGTGGCGAAGGCCCGGTTGGCACAACCCATCATAAAGCGTGAAGGCGACAAGATTTTGTTTAAGGTTGCGTTTGACTGGTAGGTTTAGCCCGTTTCTACATACTTATATGCATGTTCGTAGAAATCAAAATTCTTCCCAGGAAGAATGCAGGCACAACAAAGAATTCCGGCAATCCACCACGAGCTCTCGTCCTAAAATGCGATGGTTGCGGATCTCTTTTTGAGAAGAAGTGGCTCAAGGAAACTTTTGAGGCCAATCACCACTATTGCAAAATCCAGTGCCATTATGCAAACAGAGGTGGAATTGGCGGCTATGGTGCTGAAATCCTCGAGACATCCTGTCTCATTTGCGACAAACTCATTAAGGTGAGAAAAGTAGGCAATGAGAGGAAGTGGGGCAAGACGTGTTCGAGGAAATGCTACGGAGTCTTTAGGTCAAACAACTCTAACCTATACGAGAGCAACACTTCCATGATGCACACGGAAGAATCTTGGAAGAAGATAAGAGAAAGTGTTCAGGAGAGAATGGCGCAGCCTGATTGGGTTCCTGGTTTCAAGGGCAAGCATCACAGCGAAGAATCAAAAGAGAAACTGAGAGAAGCTAAGAGGATAAACCCACCTGTCGGCGAGAAGAACGGCATGTTTGGAAAGAAACACTCGGACGAAACCAGGAATAGAATGTCCGAATTAAGAACTTTAAAGATGATTGACGGTTCCGTCAAGCCTTATGGTAACAACAATCACTTGAACGGCCACTACATTTCAGAAAAGACCGGTCTGACTCATAGATACCGATCATCGTGGGAGTTGGCAACAATGAGATCCTTAGACTCAGACCATGAAGTTACTTCATGGAGCTATGAGAGCATTAGAATACCATACTATTATCAAAGACACAAGCGGTGGTACGTACCAGACTTCTTTGTCGAGTTCTCAGATGGTAGAAAAGAAATCTGGGAGATCAAACCAAAGCAGTTTATCGATTCAGAAGCAAATAAACTCAAGTCCGAAGCAGCCTTGAGATTCTGCCCAGAGAATGGAATAGCCAACTATCTTGTCTTGACAAGGGACGAACTCGTGACACGAGGAATACTTTAAACATGGCTACCACCAAGAAGAAGCGAAAGAAGAGGAGGGGACACTACATCCGTGGAACCTACACCTCTCCGATCGCCGGTGAGTGCCGCTTCCGTTCGGGCTGGGAGCATCGCCTTATGATCCACCTCGATGCGAGTCCCGATGTGGAGTTTTGGTCCTACGAGAAGACAGTGATCGAGTACGTGTCCAACGTGAAGACCAAGAAGATTCGCAAGTACTACCCAGACTTCCTCGTGAGGTACAAGGACGGTCGGACCGAACTCATCGAGGTTAAACCTAAGAGGAAATTAGAGCAGGCCGTGATCAAGAAGAAGATGGCCGCCGCCCTCCTGTGGTGTGCTGAACACGGGATGACATATAGAATAGTCACCGAAATACAGTTAAAGGAACTAGGTTTACTATAGAATGATTTTTTATCTTCAGTTTTCGAACAAATGACGGAGAAAAATTATCCCTCGGGGTCAGTTTATCCAAATATTTGGTTTCAGGGTGGCGGTTATGCCTGCATCTGGTCATTCGGCGTCGCGCAGGCAATAAAAGAGTCAAAATTTAATTTCAGTAACGTTGGTGGGTATTCTGCCGGAGCTTTGGTCGCAACTTTTCTCTGCAACCCCCACACAAGTGTAGAAAATTGTCTTGATTCTTGTTTTGATGGTCCTTACGGTCCAAAGAAAAGCATTTTTGCGCCCATAGGTCGACACCAAAGAAACATGACATACATGGCAGAAGCCTGTGCAGGTCATCCCCACGACTGGAATTGTAATTTTTACAATCAAAAACTGTGGATACCGATCAGGGGCTTGATGTCTTTCACAGGATCGTGGAGATCTCGATATAGAAACTATGATGATTTAGTAGATGTCGTAGTTTCTTCAGGATGCATACCTGGCATGTCCGGCGAGCTTTCAAATTGTTACTATCAAGACAATAGTGAAAAAAGAGGACCCACCATTGACGGAGGTTTATTTTCATCAACACCACCAGAATTCTGGAAAGGAGATACTATCATTGTATCTCCCTGGGGAAGCGGAGACATAAACATGAATCCGTCAGCTCGATTTTTAGATATCATAATACCAAGAATTGATAGACTTTGGATGTATTATCAACTTGGAGTAACGCAGGGGAGAAAATTTTTCTCGTCTTGAAATAAAATATTATGTCAAACCTCATTCTAGGCCTCGATGTGTCCACCTCCGTCACGGGAGTGTGCGTTGTGGATCCTGAATTGGAACCTGTTAACGGTGCCAACATCGCGTATCTCGATCGGATTGAATTCAAGAAGTGTGTGACTCTCTGGGACAAAGCAGATCGGATAAAGACTGAACTGCTCCTCCTCAAGGCTAGATTCCCATCTGTTACAATCTTCGCCCTCGAGGAGCCCCTTCTTGGATTTTCTAAGGGCATGAGTTCTGCGGCAACCATCACCACGTTGATGCGATTCAACGGCATCGTCTCATACATCGGACGAGAAGTGTTCGGTCTCGAACCCACATACATACCTGCAGCATCGGCTCGAAAGCTGTGCGGAGTGAAGTTGCAAAAGACCTCGGTG
>Ga0172373_10000435_pt1 | contig 68735 bp, 64 predicted proteins | sample Lak10m_2_FD_114546 | JGI IMG/M metagenome (GOLD analysis project Ga0172373, IMG submission 114546) | Freshwater microbial communities from Kabuno Bay, South-Kivu, Congo - kab_092012_10m | ecosystem: Environmental > Aquatic > Freshwater > Lake | place: Democratic Republic of the Congo...
CGGACCGAGACCACGGGGAGATCACTGTCGCGGAACCAGTCGTCGCCCGACGGCGCCGACACCGGACGCGGCGGATCGATCTCCCCGGTGCGCTCGACCGACTCGATCCGGTCGATCCGGAAGTTGCGTTCCTCGTCGCGGAGGTGATCGTCGGCGATGAGGTACCAGTTGCCCCGGTCGGCGAACACGAGGCGGGGCGAGACGACACGCTCGGACACCTCGCCACGCTCACCCGTCCGGTACGAGATGCGGAGTCGTTCGCCGTCGGTGATCGCCGCGACCACCTCGTCGGTGAGCGGGGGGCGGTCTTCGTCGACGACGAGAGCGCCGCTGCCGAGCACGGCCTCGAGTTTGCGGAGCGCACGTCCGAGCGGCCCGTCGGCGTCGAAGCCGGGGAGGTCGATCGACACACGCGCCGCAGCGAGGAGTGCGAACCCCTCGGGAGCGGTCAGCCGCAGCGGCCGGGTGAAGAACCGCGGCACGCCCACGAAGACCAGGCCGTCGTCCATGAACACGTCGACCAGTTCGTCGAGGAACGGTGGCAGGCCGCAACAGGCGACGAGTTCGAGGTCTTTCACCAACTCGGCCTCGCTGAGCCCGAAGGTGGCCGCCATCTCCGCGATCGGCGCCTCCCCCCTGTCCATGATCCAGGGGAGCATGATCAGCAGGCGCCGCAGCCGGTCGGCGGTCGAACGGGGCCCACGCCGACGACTCACCGGGCACCCCCCGCCGCCACCATCTCGCGCAGCCACGACACCACCGACTCGCGGATCGCCGGAGGTGACAGCACCTCGGCGTGCAAGCCCATCCCGAACACCCACGAGCGGAAGGCATCGACGTTCGCGCAGCGGACCGCCACGACGACCGAACCGTCGTCGAAGCGCTCCTCCACCGCATCGTCGCCGACCTGCAGCACCGCCTTGGCTGCGCGCGGCGCATCGACGCGCACCCGGGCCACCACGACCTCGGTGCCACCGATCAGCAGCGCATCCGACGGGAAGGCCGTGCGGGCGTCGAACCCCTCGGGCCGCTCGAACACACCGGCCTCACCGAGCACGACCTCACTCTCGATGCGGTCGACCCGGTACGTCCGTCGCTCGCCCACGCTGACCTCGTGACCGATGGCGTACCAGTAGCCGTCGCGCAGCATCAGTGCGTACGGATGGAACGTGCGGTCGCGTTCTTTGTAGTGGAACGTCACCTCGGATCGCGTCGCGCTGGCCTCGCGGAGGACGGCGAGACCGGGAACGTCGGGCACGTTGGCCACGACGGTGGCGTGATCGGCCGCCGCTCCACCGAGCTTGAGGATGCCGACGTCGCCCTCACTCACGTGGACCGCGGCCACCGCTGCTTGGAGCGCCCGACGTTCGTCGTCGAGGAGGTCGAGATCGGCCAGCTCGTACCGCCGCCGGTCGACCCGATAGCCGGTGCGCCCGGCATCGGTTCCGGCGAGGACCTCGGTCTCGATCGGGACACCGATCGAACGGAGCGTGTCCTTGTCGCGTTCGAACGCGGCGCGCTGGGTCGCATCGGACCCCTCGTACTGCCCGCGGAGGCTGTCGGCGATCTGCTCGAACGTCAGCGAGGTCCGCGACTCCAACAACAACGTCAGGACATTCGTCGCGCGGGTCAGCGCATCCACCATCGCGACACCCTACCCTCGCGGCGTGAGCCCGTTGTCCGACCTGCCGAGACCCTCGACCACCCGTCTCGCCGTACGGGTCACCCCCGACGCCCTGCGCCACGTGCGCGCCGGTCACCCGTGGGTCTACGACCACTCGATCATCTCCGGCGCCACCGACGGCCGGCCCGGCGACCTCGCCGTGATCTTCGACCCGCAGCGCAAGTTCGCCGCCATCGGACTCCTCGACCCGGCGAGTCCGATCCGGATCAAGGTCGTCCACCAGGGTTCTCCGACCACGATCGACCGCGGGTTCTGGCACTCACGTCTCGTGGCGGCTGCCGATCGGCGCCGCACCCTCCTCGACCGCGGCGACACCACCGGGTATCGCCTCGTCAATGGAGAGAGCGACGGCTTCCCCGGTCTCGTGCTCGACAGGTACGACACGACCTTCGCCATCAAGCTCTACAGCACGGCATGGGTCCCCCACCTCCACGACATCGTCGCGGCGATCGACGAGCTGTGGCACCCCTCGGCACTCGTGCTGCGCCTCGCCCGTTCCCTCGACCCCGCGGCGATGCACGGCCTCGAAGAGGCAGACGCGCTGCTCGGCACGGCACCCGATGCCCCGGTCGCCTTCCTCGAGCACGGGCTCGTCTTCGAGGCCGACGTCGTTCGCGGCCAGAAGACCGGGCACTTCCTCGACCAGCGCGACAACCGCGCCACGGTGGCCGACCTCGTGCGTCGTGTGGGCGACGGGTGCTCGGTGCTCGACGTGTTCGCCTCGACCGGCGGATTCACCGTCCATGCGGCCGCTGCCGGCGCTGCCCGTATCACGGCGGTCGACCTCAGTGCGCCGACCCTCGCCGTCGCCCGACGCAACCTCGACCGCAACGCGCACATCGACGCCGTCCGGCGGTGCGAGGTCACATCGGTCGTGGCCGATGCCTTCGACGACATGCAGGCACGCGTGCGCCGTGGCGAGAAGTTCGACATCGTGGTCGTCGACCCGCCGTCGTTCGCCCAGCGCCAGCACGAGGTCGACCGCGCGCTCGGCGCCTACCGCCGACTCACCGACCTCGCCGTCCGCCTGATCAACCCGGGTGGCTGGCTCGTCCAGTGCAGTTGCAGTGCACGGGTTCCGGCCGACGACTTCCACCGGGCCGTCGCCCTCGCCGCCGCACAGGCCCGCCACCCGCTCGACGAGTGGCGACGGACGGGTCATCCGGTCGACCACCCGGCCACGATCCCCGAGGCGCGTTACCTCAAGGCCACCTTCGCCCGTATCCCCTGAACCTGCCCGACAACGTCAGGCGTGGTCGCGCAGCCAGTCGATGAGCGCCACCGTCGACGCATCGTGAGCGGCCGGATCGGCCGTCGCTCCCGGAGCGAGCTCGGGCAGGATCCGTGCCGCGAGCACCTTGCCCAACTCGACACCCCACTGGTCGAAGCTGTTCACGCCCCACACGACGCCCTGCACGAACACGATGTGCTCGTAAAGAGCGATCAGCTGGCCGAGCACGGAGGGTGTCAGGCGCGGGGCGACGATCGTCGTGCTCGGACGATCGCCGGGGAAGACACGGTGCGGCTGCTGGTGGACCGGGACACCCTCGGCGATCACCTCGTCGAGGGTCTTGCCGAACGCCAGGGCCTCGGCCTGGGCGAGCATGTTCGCCATCAGCATCCGGTGCTGCTCGACGTGTGGGTGTTCGCCACGCGCCACGCCGATGAAATCGACCGGCACCACCTGGGTCCCCTGATGGAGCAGTTGGTAGAAGGCGTGCTGACCATTCGTCCCGGGCTCGCCCCAGATCACCGGGCCGGTCGCCGTGGTCACCGCGGCGCCGTCGCGTCGCACGCTCTTGCCGTTGCTCTCCATGTCGAGCTGCTGGAGGTACGCAGGGAACCGACGCAACTCGTGGGCGTACGGCAGGACCGCCTTCGACCCCCACCCCAGCACGTTGACGTACCAGACACCGAGCAGGGCCATCAGGACGGGCACGTTGCGGTCGAGTGGGGTCGTGCGGAAGTGCTCGTCGATGGCGTGGAACCCTGCGAGGAACTCGTCGAACCCCTCGGGCCCGACGCCGATCATCAGCGAGAGCCCGATGGCCGAGTCGACCGAGTACCGGCCTCCGACCCAGTCCCAGAATCCGAACATGTTGGCCGTGTCGATGCCGAACGCCGCCACCTTCTCGGCGTTCGTGCTGACGGCGACGAAGTGCCGGCCGACGGCGTCCTCACCCAGTGCGGCGACGAGCCACTCGCGCGCGCAGGTCGCGTTGGCGATGGTCTCGAGGGTCGTGAACGTCTTCGAACTCACGACCACCAGGGTCGTCGCCGGGTCGAGATCGCGGAGCGCCTGATGGATGTCGGCGCCATCGACGTTGCTGACGAAACGCAACTCGAGGCCGTCCTGTCGACGTGACTCGAGCGCAAGTGCGCACATCGCCGGACCGAGATCGCTGCCGCCGATGCCGATGTTGACGACCGTGGCAATGCGCTCTCCGCTCGCTCCGCGCCACGTGCCCTCCCGGACCGATGTGGCGAACGCCCGCATCCGGCCGAGCACCTCGTGCACGGCGGGAACGACATCGACACCGTCGATCACCAACGACGCCGTCGACGGCAGTCGGAGGGCCGTGTGCAGGACGGCACGGTCCTCGGTGACGTTGATCCGGTCGCCGCGGAGCATGGCGTCGCGGTGCGCCTCGACACCGACGGCCCGAGCGACCTCGAGGAGCGCCGACCAGATCGCGTCGTCGACGAGGTTCTTGGAGAGATCGACCCGCAGGTCGGCGGCGACGTGCGTGTACCGATGCGCCCTCGCCGGATCGGTAGCGAACTCGTGGCGCAACGAGGCGACCCGCGGCACCGACTGCAGAGCCGACCAGGCCGAGGTGGAGGTGACGTCCAGCGGGGCATCCATCGCCCCGACGCTAGCGACCGGCCTCAGTGTCGCCGCAGGAAGTCGACCACGGGCGCGGTGAACGCGTCGTTGCGGTCGCCCGCCACCATGTGATGCGCATCGCCCACGTCGACGTACTCGGCGTGCGGCACGATCGTGAGGAACTCCTGGGCGGCGTCCTCGCTGAGCACGTCACTCATCCGGCCACGGACCAGCATCACGGGGATGCTCAACCGGCGGGCGTGCTCGGTGAACAGGCTGGCATGGCTACTCGTACGCGGGCGCTTGTCGTCCATGAACGCCGGATCCCAGTGCCAGCGGTACCGACCGTCGGCTCCGAGTCGCAGATTCCTCGCCAGGCCGTCGAGGTTCTTCGGACGCGGCCGGTGCGGGAGGTATGCGGCGACCGCGTCGGCGGCCTCGTCGAGCGACTCGAAGCCGTCGGGTCGCGACGTCATGAATCCGACGATGCGGGCGACACCGGCCTCCTCCGAGCGGTGGGCGATGTCGACGAGCACCAGGGCCCGACCGGCCGGGGCGAGGCCGTCTGCGGCACGCGCCCCCTCCGTCCAGAGCCCGGTGATCCCGCCCATCGACGCGCCGACGACGGCCGGCCTGTCGAGCATCTCGCACCACGCCTCCTGATCGGTGCGCATCGCGTCCATGCCGTACTCACCCGTCGGGTCCCAGTCACTGTCGCCGTGTCCACGCAGGTCGGCGCTGACGGCGTAGAACCCCGCTGCTGCAAGGGTCGCCGCCGTCCCGCCCCACGAGTGGCGCGTCTGCCCACCACCGTGGAGGAGCAGCACGGCAGGGTCGGCCGGGTCGCCATAAGCGTCGGCCACGAGGCGGACCCCGTTGAGCCCGGTGCAGGTGATCTCGTCGACTCGGGTGGTCATCTCAGCGTCCTTCGAAACGTGGCTCGCGGCGTTCGAGGAAGGCCCTCACGCCTTCCCGGTGATCGGCCGTGCGGAACAGTTCGCCGAGGGTCCTCGACACCCACTCGCCGAGTTCGACCCAGTCGGGGTCGAGCGCTGTGCGGAGCCCCGACTTGAGGCGGGCCACGGCGAGGGGCGGTCGGGAAGCGATACGTGCCGCCAGTTCGAGCGCCGTGGGCAGGAGCTCGTCGTGAGCGACCGCACGGCCGACGAGTCCCCACTCGAGCGCTGTGGCGGCGTCGACGACGTCGCCCGTGAACAACATCTCGGCCGCTCGCTCGCGCCCGATCGTCTGGGCCAGGCGGCCGAGGCCGGCGACATCGCTGCAGAGTCCACGGAGCACGAACAACTCGCCGAACTTGGCCCGCTCGGAGGCGATCCGGATGTCGGCCATCAGTGCCAACTCCATCCCCCAGCCCACCGCAGCACCGTTGACGGCAGCGATGATCGGGATGTCGCTGTACAACAGCGCATCGGCGGCAGGAGTCAGACGCGGCACCGACGCCACGGGTGCAGCACCCGTCTCTCCGCCACCCATCACAGCGCGCACGTCGTCGCCCGAGCAGAACGCCGGATCGGTGCCGGTGATCACGATGCAGCGAGCCGAACTCGAGCGCACGGCACGCTCGAGCTCGTCGTACGACCGGAACCGCAACGCGTTGCGCACCTCCGGCCGATCGATCGTGACGAGGTCGACGTCGCCGATCCGTTCGACCCGCACATCGGGGGCCGCGTCGTCGCGAGCGGTGTCGTCGCGAGCGGTGTCGTCCGGGCGGCTGCGGATCACGGCGTCGTCGGGCACGTCCCGTACTGTAGGAATCATGACCTCGCCGTCCCCTACCGGGCTGTCCGCAGCCGGTCTCGCCGCACTCCACGCCCGGATCGAGGCCGACCTCGCCGCCGGTCATCTCTCCGCAGCACAACTCGCCATCGCCCGGGACGGCTCTGTCATCCACCGCGCCGCGTTCGGTGCGGCGACCCACGACAGCAGGTTCGTGATCTTCTCGGCCACCAAGACCATCGTCGCGATGGCGCTGCTGCCGCACCTCGCCGACGGCTCGCTCGAACTGACGGCGCCCGTGGCGCGCTACATCCCCGAATGGGCCACCAACGGCAAGCACGAGACCACCGTCCTCCAGTTGCTCACCATGCAGGGCGGTTTCCCGTATGCGCTGATGCATCCGAAGAAGTGGGTCACCAGCGCCGCGCGACGCGAGGCCTTCGCCGAGTGGACGCTCGACTACGCGCCCGGTACCCGCACCGAGTACCACCCGATCTCGGCCCACTGGGTGATCGCCGAGCTGATCGAGACCCTCACCGGTCGCCCGTACGTCGACGTCGTCCACGAACGGGTCGTGGCACCCTCCGGTGCAGGCCCGATCCTCGGACCCGCTGCCGTCGCCGAGGCAGCACCGATCACCGTGCGGGCAGTCGGCACCTACCCCGCCGACCGGGCGGTCCTCGTCGCCACCTACGGACGCGACGACCTCGTGCCGCAGCCGTCGTTCACCTACGAGACGATGTTGTCGATGAACGACCCACGCACGTGGGCGGCCGCCATCCCCGGTGGTGGTGCGATCGCGAGCGCCTCGACCATGGCGCTCGTCTACCAGACCTTCCTGCACAACCCCGGCGGCCAGCCGGCCGACTGGCTCGCCGACGCGATCGGGACCGTGCGCAACGGTGCCATCACGGTGAGCGACGGGGTTCCGGCGAATCGCACTGTGGCGGGCTACGTCTCCGGGCACGACGGATACCACGACCACCGCTGGATGCCCTCCGCTCCCCGCGCGTTCGGCCACCCGGGTGCCGGCGGCCAGTTGCAGTGGGTCGATCCCGAGTCGGGTCTGAGCATGTCGTTCGTGCACGACACGCTGAACAACGATCCCACCGTCGAGTTCCGTCGCAACGCCGACGTCAACCGTCTCGCCCTCGCTGCGTGGCACGGGTGAGCCCGCACCCGCAGCAGCGCGCCGGGATCATCTCGGGGCTCGTCGCCTACGTCCTGTGGGGACTGCTGACGATCTACTGGAAGCAGCTCCACGACTTCCGCGCCCTCGAGCTGATCGGTTGGCGCGTGACGTCGGCCGCCCTCGTGATGGCGGCGATCGTCACGATCCGTCGTCAGTGGCCGAGGATCCTCAGCGTCTGGCGCGACCGCGCCCTGCTCACCCGTGTCTCGCTCGCCGCCGTGCTCCTCACGGTCAACTGGACCTCGTACGTCTGGGCGGTCGTCCAGGGTCGGGTCCTCGAGACGGCTCTCGGCTACTTCATCGCACCGATCGGCACCGTGGCGATCGGGGTCGTCGTGCTCAAGGAGAAACTGCATCCCGCCCAGATCGCGTCGCTGGTCCTCGCCATTGCCTCGGTGGTCGTGCTCACGGTCTCGTATGGCGACGCGCCGTGGCTGGCGCTGATCATCGCCGTGTCATGGATGGCGTACGGCCACATCAAGAAGCAGGTCCCACTCAGCCCGGTCGAGAGCATGGCCAGCGAGTCGCTGCTGCTTCTCCCCTTCGCCGTGCTGCTCGCCACGTCGCTCCAGTCGGACCCCTCGAGCGTCACCCGCTCGGCGACCCACTGGGAACTCGCTCTCGTGCTCCTCAGCGGAGTCGCCACCATCACCCCGTTGCTGCTGTTCGCCCACGCTGCACAGCGCGTGCCGCTGACGGTGATCGGCCCGATGCAGTACATCGTCCCGTCGATGAACTTCCTGATCGGCTGGTTGATGTACGACGAGTCGCTGCCTGCCTCGCGCGTCGTCGGCTTCGCCCTCGTGTGGCTCGGCCTGGTGCTGCTCACCGCCGATTCACTCGGCCGCGCCCGTCGCCGCCGGGCCTGACCCACCGAACCGCCACAACCCGGACGCGGAACGGCCCGCCCTCGCGGGCGGGCCGTTCTCGACTGCTCGGTGAGCGAGAGGAGCGGGTTCGCTCAGCTCTCCCACTCGGTGATCAGCTCGCCGATGTCGGTGAAGGTCGCCGAGGCCACGTCGTACTGACGCACCACGAGACTCTCTGCGAGGAACGGATCCTCGGCGCCGGACATCTTGAAGGTCACTCCCGGTGCGGCGAGCATCGGGGTGTAGGTGAAGTTGCGAGCGGCATTGATGATCGACGCACGGGTCAGACCGGCCTCGCTGGCCTGCGCCTGGGCGAGGATCGCCACGATGGTCTCGGCCGTGTTCCAGCCGGCGCCCGCCGTGGTGACGATCGCCGACTTGTCGAGCGACGCCATGTAGTCGACGTACTCCTTCACCGACGGGATCTCGAGCGATGCCGGGTCGTTGACATCGACCAGGTTGCCCGTGGTGTACAGGCCGTCGGCGGCCTCACCCGCGAGGGTGAGGATCAGCGCGCTGGCGCAGGTGTTGGTGAGGAACGTCGCGGGCTCCCAGCCGGCGTTGGCGGCCTTGGCGTTGGCGACCTCGGTGAGGAAGCTGATGCACTGGGCTCCGAGCGGCACGGCCATGATCACGTCGGGCTTGGCACCCGCGATGTTGTTGATCTGCGCCGTCGGCGGGTTCTGGTCGGTCGCCTCGATGGTCTCTTCGGCGACGATCGTGATGCCGTAGTCGGCTGCGATCTCGTTGAAGGCATCGACGTAGACCTGGCCGAACTCGTTGTTCACGTGGAACAGGGCGACGTTCGCGCCGTCGGGGTACAGCTCGGCGATCTTCTGGGCGTAGACCTTCGACTCGACGGTGTACGGGGCCAGCTGACCGGTGGTCCAGGGATAGTTCTCGACGTCGCCCCAGGCCGGCGAACCAGTGAGGGCAGCCAGCTGCGGAATGCAGTTGTCGTTGAGGGTGTCGCGGACAGCGGCGTTGTTGGGCGAACCGATGATGCCACCGAAGATCGACACACCGTCGTCGATGAGCTTGTTGACCGCGCCGGGCGTCAGCTCGGCGTTGTACTGGTCGTCCTCGATCGCGACCTCGAGGGTCACGTCGCCGAGAAGGCCCTTCTCGTTGGCGTACTGGATGTAGGCCTCGAAGCCGTCCTTGACGGGGGCGAAGGCGGCAGCAGCAGCGCCACCGGTGAGCGGCATGGCCGAACCGATCTTCAGGGTGCCCTCGATGGGGGCGTCGGCGGCGGCGGGGTCGACGCAGAGCGAGGTGTCGACGGCCCACTCGGTGGCCATCGGCGTGGTCTCGGCGGTGGTGGTCTCGACGACGGACTCGCCGGTCGTCTCGGCCGTGGTCTCCTCGGTGGCGGTGGTCGTCTCGACGGCAGCCGATTCGTCGGTGCTCGACGAGTCGTCGCCACCGCAGGCCGCCACGAACAGCGCGCCGGCGGCCATCAGGGCCGTCAACGCACGCGTGCGCTTCAACATGGGGTTTCCTCCTCCCCCGAAGGGGCTCAGGTCAGTGGGGGCCCGACGGCGCCGCCGTCGGTGCGGAGCCCACCGCTCCCGCTGGGCGGGGCACGATGCGCACCACCCGATGACTGTACTGCCTCCATGTTCCGGCGATGCCATGTGGCGCCACGAACATCAGCACGATCAACAGGATCGCGAACATGCCGTCGGCCGGCGGGATCTGGGCCCACGAGAAGATCGGCCGCAGCACACCGGGGATCGCCGCATCATCGGCCCACTCACCGGTCTTGTCGGTGACGAAGGTGTACAGCAGTGCTCCGAGCACCGGACCCCAGAGTGAACCGGCTCCGCCGATCACCATCACGATCAGGAAGGTGATGGCCCCGCGCACGGTGAGGCTCAGAATGCCCTCGGGGCTCACACCACCGGTCTTGATCGCGATCACACAACCGGGAAGCGCACACAGACCGGCCGACACGCCGAACACCAGCGCCTTGGTCCGGACGAGGTCGACGCCCATCACGGCAGCGGCGGTCTCGTTGTCGCGGATCGCGACGAGCGACCGGCCCACCCGGCTCTTGACGATGCCACGGCAGACCACGTACACGACGACGGCGACGACGAGGGCAATCCAGTACCAGAACGCGGCCTTGGCCTCGGGCTTGCGCAGGTCGCCGAAGGGGTCCCAGCCGAAGACCTCGAAGAACTGCATCTTGCCCTTCTTCGCGAGACCGATGTCGAAGCCGGTCGTGGCCACCTCGCTGTCGGCGTTGGGGAGTCCGGCACCGCCACCGGTCAGCCACGCCAGCTTCTTCCAGGTCAGGAGATAGGGGAAGACGAGCCCGAGCGCGAGGGTCACGAGGGCGAGATACACACCCTTGATGCGCGACGCGGGGAACGACACGATGACGCCGACGACGAAGGCGATCACGAACGCCACGGGGAACGTCACCCACGGGCTCAGACCCCAGCGCGAGACCATGATGCCGGTGGTGTACGCGCCGACGCCGAGGAAGGCGCTGTGTCCGATCGAGATCTGGCCGGCGTAGCCGAGCACGAGGTTGAGGGCCATCGCCGCGCTCATCAGCGTGAGTGCTTCGATGGTGGTCGTGATCAGGCCGCCGCCCTGGCGCGGGACCCACAGCACGACCAACACGACGATCGCCGTGACGGCGAGCCGAAGGGCCCAGTTCGCAGCGCTGCCCTGCCGGATGGTGATCAGGGACTTCATACGCGCTCCACCTTCGCCGTACCGAACAGGCCCGACGGTCTGACGAGCAGAACCCCGAGGATGACGAGGAATGCCACGGCCAGCTTCATCTCCTGGCCGATCCAGTCCTGCACGTAGCCCGCCGCCATGTTCTCGACGACACCGATGATCAGGCCGCCGACCACGGCACCTCCTGGCGAGTCGAACCCGCCGAGCGTCGCGGCTGCCGAGCCGTAGATGAACACGGTGAACATCAGGCCGAGGTTCACGTTGCTGTTGAGACCCGCCATGACGACACCTCCGACGGTGCCGATCGCTGCGGCGAGACCCCAGCTGACCATCAGCACGACGTTGGTGCGGATGCCGACCAACTTGGCGCTCTCGGTGTTCGAGGCCACCGCACGCATCGCGAGTCCGAACGTGGTGCGGTTGAAGAGCAGGTACAGCAGCCCGCTGATCACGAGCACCATCGCGAGGATGCCGACGCGCTCCTGGCGGATCGCGACACCGAACACGTTCCAGAGAGCATCGGCCTCGGCCGGGAACAGACTCGGGAAGCGCAACTGCGTGCTGCCCATCGCCGAGCTCGGCAGTTGCTGCCCACCCCAGATCGCTCCGTCGAGCCAGTTGAGGAACGTGAACAACCCGAGGGTCACGACGAACACGGCGAACGGCGACTTCTTGCTGATCGGCCGGACGAGGGCGACCTCGCTGACGGCGCCGACGGCGAAACCGACGCCCATGCCGAGCACGAGCGCGATCCAGACCGGGATCCCCCACTCGCCGAACTGGTAGACGCAGTAGGTCGAGAAGAGGGCCATCTCTCCCTGCGCGAAGTTGAGGTGACCGGTGCCTCGGTAGATGATGACGAGCCCGAGCGCGATCAGCGCGTACACGCTGCCGTAGCTGAGGCCGTCGACGAGTCGTTGCAGGAAGTCTTCCATCAGAACCCCAGGTAGGCCTTGCGGATCGAGTCGTCGGCGCCGATCTCGGCAGCCGACCCGGATGCGACGATGCGACCGGTCTCGAGCAGGTACACCCTGCTCGCCAGGTGCATCGCGAGGTTCGCGTTCTGCTCGACGAGGAGCACTGACAACCCGTCGTCCTTGTTGAGCCGACCGAGCACCGCGAACAGTTCCTGCGTGATCAGGGGGGCGAGGCCGAGGCTGGGCTCGTCGCACAGCAACAGCCGCGGGCGGCTCATCAGCGCTCGGGCGATGGCGAGCATCTGCTGCTCGCCTCCGCTCAGGCTGCCGGCCCGCTGGTCGCGCCGCTCGCCGAGGCGGGGGAACACGCCGAACCACTTCTCGATGTCGGCACGGACCTCTGCAGCCTTCCCGTGGCGGACGTGGGCGCCGGCCATCAGGTTGTCGGCGACGCTCAGTTCGGGGAAGGTGCCGCGCCCTTGCGGGACCTGGGCGACGCCAGCCCGCACGATGGAGTCGGGAGAATCGCGGTGGATGTCACGGCCGTCGAAGGTCACCTCGCCGTGACGCGGGATGAGTCCGCTGACGGCCCTCATCGTGGTCGTCTTCCCGGCACCGTTGGCGCCGAGCATCACCACGAACTCACCCTCGCCGACCTCGAGGTCGATCCCGTCGAGCACCTTGACCGGGCCGTAGCCGGCCGACAGTCCCTTGACCGACAGCAGGTTCACGACGCCACCCCCAGGTACGCCTCGATCACCCGCGGATCGTTCTGCACCTCGGCCGGAGTGCCGTCGGCGATCTTGCGGCCGAACTCCATCGCCACGACCTTGTCGCTGATGCCCATGACCATGCTCATGTGGTGCTCGACCAGCAACACCGTGAGCGAGAAGTCGTCGCGGATCTGCTGGATCGTGTGACCGAGTTCGTCGACCTCGCCGTGGGTCAGGCCGCTCGCCGGTTCGTCCATCAGCAAGAAGGTCGGGCGGGCCGCGAGCGCCCGGGCGATCTCGAGTCGCTTCAGGGTGCCGAAGGGCAGACCGGCGGCGGGCCGGAACGCGAGCGGGCCGAGGCCGAGCCGTGCGAGCAGGTCGCCGGCGAAGTCGCGTGTCTCGGCGTTCTCCCGACGGGTGCCGACGCGGAACACCGCCCGGGTGACGCCCACGCGCCCCTGGCTGTGCGCCCCGACCATCACGTTCTCGAGGAGCGACATCGAGGGGAACAACGCGAGGTTCTGGAAGGTGCGGGCGATCCCGAGCCCCGCGATGCCGTGGGCCGGCACGTCGAGCAACTCACGGTCGCGGAAGCGGACCGAACCCGACTCGGGTTGGTAGATGCGGCTGACGACGTTGAACATCGTCGTCTTGCCCGCACCGTTCGGACCGATCAGGCCGCAGATGTGACCTTCCTCGATGGCGAACGACAGTCCGTCGAGAGCGAGGATGCCCCCGAACCTGACGGTCACGTCCTGCACGTCCAGCAATGCCACTCCAGAGCCCCCACGGTCGACGATTGGCCTCAGGGTAGTCGGCCACTCCTAGGGTGGGCGCAATGACCTCGATTCCCGTGTTCTCGTTGCAGCAGTGGCGCGACGCCGCGCCCGACGAGCGCGGCGCGATCGCCGACGAGTTCATCGCCATGTGCCACGGCATCGGCTTCTTCCACCTCGTCGGCCACGGCATCCCCGACGATCTGATCGAGACCTACTTCGGTCTCCTCGAATCGTTCTTCGCGCTCCCCGACGAGGCCAAGGAGACCATCGAGAAGGTCCGCTCGCGTCACTTCCGCGGCTGGGAACGGCTCGGCTCGGAGCTCACCAACAACCGGGTCGACCACCGTGAGCAGATCGACCTCTCCACCGAGAACACTCCGTGGCCCGACGACGTCGAACCGCTGTACCTCCGGCTCGACGGCCCCAACCAGTGGCCGGCCGACGACCTGCTCCCCGGCTTCCGCTCGACCGTCACGTCGTTCCTCGCCGCGATGGACGGCCTGGCGTGGGAGTTGATGGACGTGATGACGCTCGGCCTCGGTCTCGAGGAGGGCACCTTCCGCCGACTGTTCGGCGAGCGCCCGTTCTCGCTCGCCAAGCTGATCCACTACCCGACCACCCCGCCGGGCGAGGCCGGAGTGAACCCGCACAACGACGCCGGCTTCCTCACGCTGCTGCTCCCTCACGGTGTCGGCGGGCTCGAGGCCCTCGCACCCGACGGCACCTGGATCTCGGCCGATCCGCCGCCCGGTGCCCTCGTGTGCAACATGGGCGAGATGCTCCAGGCGATCACCGGCAACTACGTGGTCGCCGCCACCCACCGCGTGGTCGCTCACGAGCGCCGGTTCTCGACCGCCTACTTCCACGGTCCCGATCTGCGCACTCCGCTCGTCCCGCTCGACCTCGCACCGCGCTTCGCCGCCGCCGTGGCCGACAGCCCGCGGCACCGGACGGCCGGCTTCATGGCCAAGCGCGACGAACTCCTCGCCGGACGCGACGACATCGCCAGTACCTCGGCACCGTGCTTCGGCGAGCAGCTCTGGAACTACTACGTGCGCTCGTACCCCGACAACGTCGAGCGGTACTACTCCGGCAGCGTCAGTCGATGAGTTCGCGCAGGGTCTCGATCGCCTTCACCGGATCGGGCCCGACGGGGTTGACCGAGAGGATCGTCACGCCGGCCTCCTTGTAGGCAGCGAGACGCTCCTTCACGTACGACTTCGGACCGACGAGGTTGGTGGCCTCGAGCATCTGGGCCGGCACCGCCGCGGCAGCTTCGTCCTTCTTGCCCTCTAGGTAGAGATCCTGGATCTCGATGGCTTCCTTCTCGTAGCCGTACTTCTTGCAGATCGTGTTGTAGAAGTTCTTGTCACGGGCGCCCATGCCGCCGACGTAGAGGGCGACGTGAGGACGGCTGAAGTCGAGGATCTGGTGCTGTGCTCCACCCGTGAGCGTCTCGTCGATGGCGAGCATGCCGCCGGCCGAGATCTGCAGCTTGCCGAGCGACGGATCGCGCTTGGCGAGACCGGCCTTGAGCTCGTCGCCCCACACATCGTGGAAGCGCTCAGGGTCGAAGAAGATCGGCAGCCAGCCATCGGCGTGCTGTGCCGTGGCGGTGACGCTGAGGCCCATCAGGCTCGCCCACCAGATCGGGATGTCGGGACGGACCGGGTGGTTGATGATCTTCAGCGGCTTACCCAGGCCGGTGCCCGCGCCATCGGGAAGAGGGACGTCGACGGTCTGGCCGTGGTACTCGAACTTCTGCTCACGCTTCCAGATCATCCGGCAGGCCTCGATGTACTCGCGGATCCGGACCATCGGCTTCTCGTACGGCACGCCGTGGAAGCCTTCAATGACCTGCGGGCCCGACGCGCCGAGACCCAGGATGAAACGACCGTCGCTGACGTAGTCGCACCCGGCGGCCGTCATCGCCATCAGGGCGGCAGTGCGGGAGTACACGTTGAGGATGCCCGTGCCGATCTCGACACGCTCGGTGCGAGCGGCGAGGTACCCGACCTGACTCACGGCGTCGAAGGAGTACGCCTCGGCGATCCAGACGACGTCGAGGCCGGCCTTCTCGAGGTCGACGACGCGCTGCACCGCCTCCTTGAATCCGCCGGAGTAGTTGATGGACATCGAGATCTTCATGGGGCGAACCCTAGGTTCCGGCGAAGGACCCTGCCCCATCGGAGTGCGGCGTGCCACGATGGCCTCGGGACACTCCACCGACCGTCGACATGGCCACCCACGACTCCTCCTCCTCGACACCTCCCGAGCCGACGCCCACCACGCGCGTCCTCGTCGTCGAGGACGACGAGATCCAGTCGTTCCTCGTCGGCGAAGCGCTCTCCGCTGCCGGGTTCACCGACACGCGCTCGGTCTCCTCGGTGGTGGCCGCACGGCACGAGATCGACGAGTGGCAACCCGATCTGGTGATTCTCGACCTCGGGCTCCCCGACGGCGACGGGATGTCAGTACTCGAGCTCCTCGGACACGGTGGGCGCCGCGGGATTCCCACGCTGGTCGTCACCGGCGAGAGCGACCCCGACCGGCGGGTACGCGCGCTCGAACTCGGCGCACTCGACCTCGTCGTCAAACCGTTCCATCTCGCCGAGTTGGGAGCACGCGCCCGACGCGCCCTTGCGTCGCACGACGAACTCGAGGCGGCCGCTGTCGTCACGGGCGCCCTCGCCGCCGAACTGCACGAGACCGAGGTCGAACTCGACGCACAGACCGACCGGGCCCTCGGAGTCCTGCTCGCTGCGCTCGGGCTGCGCAGCCCACACCTCGCCGACCGCGCCCGACGCGTGGGCGCGAGCGTGCGCGACCTCGCAACGGTCGAGGGTCTCGACGATGTCGCCGAACGACTCGGACGTGCAGCGTCGTGCCACGAGGTGGGCGCACTGACGCTCGACGACATCACCCTCGGCCGGTACCTCGACGACGAGGCCGAGGCGTCGGAACACTGCGCACACGTGTCGGTGGCGCTCCTCGCTCCGCTCGACCGCCTCGCCATGGCTGCGGCACGACACCGCCTGCCGATCGCCCAGCACGACCAGCCGCTCGAGCGACTCGTCGCGGCCTACACCGCCGTGGCGCACCGGTTCCACGCCGCAGCCCAGCGACCCGACCGTGGGCTCGACCTCGCGGCGGGCGCCTTGGCACTCCACGACCGCAACGCCCCGCGACTCGATCCCGCCCTGGTCGAGACGTTCGAGACGCACTGTCTGCCGCGCCCGTCCTGACCCCAGAAAGTGCGTGACAACCTCTCACAGCAGGGGTACTGTCACGCCATGGACACCACCCAGAGCGCACAGAACCTCACAGCGGACCTCGTTTCCTTGAACGAATCCGGATCTACGCTGCGTCCGTCCGATGTCGGACCCAGTGACAACGGCGCCGCAGCCCGAGAGGCCGCCCGCCTCGTCGGGCGTCAGATCGCCGAAGCCCGCCAGCGGCACGGCTGGACCCAGCGCGACCTCGGTCGCCAGGTCGGGATCGGTTCGTCGCTCGTCGCCAAGTGGGAGCAGGGCACCCGGATGCCTCCGTACGAGTGGCTCGTCGAACTCGACCGGATCCTCGGCACCGAGCTGAGCCTGCACGCCGGTCCGCAGCGCCGTCGCCGTGGGCCCCGCCCCGCCGTGGCCCGCACGGCCGGCACCCCGAGCCGCACGGCCGTGCTGGTCGAGATCGCCGACGACGGCATCCATGTCTTCCAGGGTGACATCGAGGTCGAGGCCGTCGTGGTCGACCTGCGCGACCTCACCTCGGCCGCAGCGCCCGACCGCGTGCGGCGCAGCAGCGAGTTGCTGCTCCGGTCGCTCGAGCTGCCGCGGCCCCTCGCCGAGCGCTTGATCAAGCGCATCGCCGAGATGCCCTGACCGATCCGACGCCGTACGACACCCCACCGGTGTCGGGGCGCGGGTCGCCCCTCGGTGACGGGAGAGGGGGCGACCACCGGCGGTGAGGCGGGCGTCGTACGGGAGACTCCCACCGCGGCCACGACCCGTTCGCATTGCTGCGCTCGCGCCGTGCACACGCCGTTGACCGGACCGTACCACAGTTCTCCCACAGTGACAATGAGGACCCCAAGTATCACCGAGGGTGGTGGCCTCATCCCGCGCGAGGGGCCCGTGGCCGGCGCGGTCGGCCGCTGGGCGACACGGCCGGGCGATACGTCCGGCTGGCACGGCCGGCTGACACCGCTGGGTGACGCGCTGCGTGGGGTCGCGCTCAGCCGTTGAGGTTGCCTGACCGGAACCCCTCGAGGTCGAGGGTCACGTAGCGGTAGCCCTGCGCCGCCACCGCCGCCACGACCTCGGCGCGCCGCTCGACCACGCCGGCGAGCGCCTCGAGCGGGAACTCCAGACGGGCCGTGTCGCCGTAGTGGCGGACGCGGAGCTGACCGAATCCGAGGCGGCGGAGGGCGGCCTCGGCCCTGTCGACCTGGGAGAGCAGCGACACGGAGACCTCGGTGCCGTACGGGACGCGGCTGGCGAGGCAGGCCATCGCCGGCTTGTCCCAGGTCCGCAGGCCCATCCGGCGCGACGCCTCACGGACGTCGGCCTTGGTGAACCCGGCGTCGACGAGGGGGAACCGGGCCCCGGCCTCCGATGCGGCGGCCTGACCCGGACGGTGGTCACCGAGGTCGTCGAGATTGACGCCGAGCACCACGGTCGCCCCACGCTCGTCGGCAAGCGGGCCGAGCACCGACATCAGTTCGGCCTTGCAGTGATAGCACCTGTCGGTGTCGTTGATCCGATATGCGGCTCGCTCCATCTCCTGCGTGGTGACTCCCCGCCAGTCGAGTCCCCACTCGGCCGCCAATTCGGCGCAGTCACGTTCCTCGTCGCCGGCCAGCGAGGGTGAGATCGCGGTCACACAGAGTGCAGAACTCCCCAACTCCGCCCGGGCCACCGCGGCGAGGAAGGCGCTGTCGGCCCCTCCGCTGAACGCCACGACCACTCGCCCGAGCTCTGCAAGGCGGGCACGGAGGCGGTCGGTCTTGAGGGTCAGGGTGTCGTCGGTCATCGGTTCAGTGCGGGTCAATTGTGGCGGTGAGCAGGGATGACGTCACACGGCCAGAATGTGAGGGTAACCGCGCAATAGGCCAAATGGTCCCTCTTGCCGCCGGTCGTCGGCGACTAGCCTCGCACCCAGAGATCATCGCGCTCAGGGACGGGGCCGAAAGATTTCTGCAAGTTTCCGTCAAGTACCGCTGGTACCCGACCGATGGAAGATCCGTGAACATGTCGCCTGACGACCAGACCCCCTACGCGATCGACGAACCCGAAGGCACCGGCAGTCCCGAAGCCGCAGAGAGCCGCTCGTCGAGCGGCGACTCCCGCGGGTGGGGCCGCGTCTCGCGCTGGGGTCGTCGCACCGACGACGAGTCGGCCGACGAGGGAGAGCCTGGCTCCCCCAGCGGGGCCACCGCCACGATGACCGACGACGGATTCCGTTATGGCGGCAGCCGACTCGGAGACCTCCTCGCTGCCCGTGGCGCCATCACCCACGACGACCTCCGCAACGCCTTGATGCAGCAGTCGTCGGTCGGCGAGCGACTCGGGTCGACACTCGTCCGCCTCGGCGTGCTCACCGAGCGCGACCTCGCCGAGGTGCTCGCCGAGCAGTCGGGTCTCACGCTCGTCGACCTCGCCCGCATCGAGATCGACCGCGACGTCGCCAAACTCCTCCCCGAGTCCGAGGCCCGTCGGCTCGTCGCCGTCCCCACCGGGCGCAGCGGCGACCGGATCGAGATCGCCGTCGCCGACCCGTACGCCACCGACATCCAGGCCGCCCTCATCGAGCAGCTCAAGTCGCCCGTGCGTCTGTCGGTCGCCGCCGAGGGCGACATCCTCCAGGCGATCACCAACGTCTACGCCCGTACTGAGGACATGACAGCTGCCCTCAAGCTGTTCGAGCAGCGCACCGAGGAGCGCAAGAAGCTCGTCGACGACGTGGTCAACCCGCTCGTGACGATGGTCGACGAGAACGCCCCCGTCGTGCGAGTGATCAACCTGATCCTCGAACAGGCCGTCCGCGAGCGCGCCTCCGACGTGCACGTCGAGCCGCGTGAGAACAGCGTCCACGTCCGCGTCCGTACCGACGGTGCGCTCCACGAGATCATGCAGTTGCCCGACGCGATGGGCCAGCCGCTCCTCTCGCGTATCAAGGTGATGGCCAACCTCAACATCGTCGAGCGACGTCGCCCGCAGGACGGCAACTTCGCCACGAGCGTCCTCGGCAAGGAGGTCGACGTCCGTGTCGCCACCTCGCCCACCGTGTTCGGCGAGATGGTCGTCATGCGTCTGCTCGACAAGACCCGCTCGCTGTACGACCTCGCCAAGCTCGGCATGCCGAGTGAGACGGCCGACCGTTACCGCGAACTGATCGCCAGTCCGTTCGGTCTCGTCGTGTGCGCCGGGCCCACCGGCTCGGGCAAGACCACCACGCTCTACGCCACGCTCGCCGCCGTCAACGACGACGCCCGCAAGGTCGCGACGATCGAAGACCCGGTCGAGTACGTCTTTCCGAACATCAGCCAGATCCAGATCCACGAGCAGGCCGGCATCACGTTCGCCACCGGCCTGCGCGCCATCCTCCGTCAGGACCCCGACACGATCCTCGTCGGCGAGATCCGCGACGTCGAGACCGCCCGCATCGCCGTCCAGGCTGCGCTCACCGGACACTTCGTGATGTCGTCACTCCACGCCATCGACGCGACTGCGGCGATGAACCGCTTCCTCGACATGGGCATCGAACCCTTCCTCCTCGCCTCGTCGCTCACCGGCGTCGTCGGCCAACGACTGGTGCGCCGCAACTGCCCGCGTTGCGTGAAGACGTACACGCCGAGCGTCGAGGAGATGGCCTTCCTCGAGCGTGCCTTCCCCGAGCACGGCGACGGGCGCTTCCAACGAGGCGAGGGATGCAACTTCTGCCGCGGCACGGGCTTCTTCGACCGGGTGGGCATCTACGAGGTGCTGGCCGTCACCGAGGAGATCCGCACGCTCATGATCCAGCAGGCCACGCCGTCGGCGTTCAAGGAGATGGCCGTGTCGCAGGGTATGCGGCCGCTGCCCCGCCAAGCCGCCGAGCTCGCCCTCGCCGGCACCACCCCGCTCAGCGAGGTCATGAAGACCGTGGTGGCCGACTGATGGCGAACTTCGACTACACCGCCACCGACGTCGACGGCCACGTCGTCAAGGGTCGGATCAAGGCCGCCGACGAACTCGCCGCACGCCAGCAGATCCTCCTCCAGAACCTCGACCTGCAGACCATCACCCGCAAGACCAACCTGCTCACCGCCGACGTCGGTGGGGGCAAGAAGGTCAAGCCCCAGGAGATCCTGCACTTCGCCCGCCAGCTCGGGGCGTTCGTGCGCAGCGGTCTGTCGCTCGTCGACGGGCTCGACATCATCGCCAAGAGCTCCGCCAACAAGACGCTCCAGTCGATGCTGCTCGAGACGCGCGACGCCGTTCGTCAGGGTGTTCCCTTCGACGAGGCACTCGCCGCCCACAGCAAGGTGCTCCCTCGCTACTTCCTCGGCATCATTCGCTCGGCCGAGCTCACCGGCCGCCTCGACGCCGCGCTCGAGCAGTTGGCCGACTACATGGAACGCGAACTCGATGCCCGCACCAAGTTCAAGTCGGCGCTGACGTACCCGATGATCATCGTCGTGATGTCGCTCGCCTCGGTCGGCATCCTCACGGTCTGGGTGCTGCCCAAGTTCACCAAGTTGTTCGACAGCCTCAACAGCGAGCTCCCCTGGACCACCTCGACCCTCATCGGGGTCAGCAACACCGCACGCGACGCGTGGTACGTGCTCCCGATCCTCGTCGCTGCTGTGATCGGCCTCTGGACCTGGACCAAGAATTCGCCCCGCGGACGCCGAGCACGTGACTACGCCCTGATGCGTCTCCCCGTGGCCGGCACGCTGATGCTGTACGCCGGCGTCGAGCGCGTATGCCGCATCCTCGCGACGATGTGGGAGGCCGGCGTCCCGATCGGCGACGCGATGGTCGCTGCCTCGCAGGCCGCCGACAACGCCGTCTTCGAAGACCGTCTCGTCCCCGTGCAGGAGGCCGTGCTGGCCGGTGAAGGTCTGGCCGGACCGATGGCGCTCGCCCGCCTGTTCCCCGATGCGGCGCTGCAGATGGTCAGCGTGGGCGAGGCCACCGGAACGCTCTCCGAGCAACTCGCCAACGCAGCCGACTTCTACTCACGCGAACTCGACTACAAGCTCAAGAAGGTCACGACCATGTTCGAGCCGGCGATCATCGTCGTCGTCGGGCTCGGAGTGGGCTTCGTGGCGTGGTCGCTCGTCGACGCGATGTACGGCTCGATCGGATCGGGCGGGGTCGGCGCGAAGTGAACACCGCGTCCGAGACCCGCGATCGCGGCTTCACCCTGATCGAACTCGTCGTCACCGTGTCCCTGATGGGGCTCGCGATGCTCGCCGTGTTCGGGGCGATGGCCGTGTTCTACAAGGTCGAGGATTCGCACCGTTCGATGACCCAGCTCGATCAGGACCTCCGCTCGTACGCCGAAGCCCTCCTCGCACTGCCGTACGACAGCGACTGCACCGTGGCGTACTCGGCGACGATCCCCACCGGCAACACGGCCACGGTCGTCGTCGGGTTCTGGAAGAAGGATCTTCCGCCCACGTACCAGAACACCTGCCCGGCGAACACCGACCCGGGCATCCAGCGCCTCACCGTGACGCTCACACGGACGGCCGACGGACGCACCGACTCGCTCGAGATCGTGAAGGCCGCGCCGTGAACCGGCAGGAGTGTCTCTCCGAACGCGACCGCGGGTTCACCCTCGTCGAGATGATCATGGCCGTGGCGATCATGGGCATCATCACGGCGACACTCGGCGGCGCTGTGTACATGGCGATCCGCGCGACCTCCAACAACTACACGCGGCTCGGGCAGAGCAACACCGAGATGGTGATCACGCGCTACCTGACCGGCGACATTCAGGGGGCCACGTCGGCGAGTCCGACGAGTGCCGCCAACAACACCGTCGGTTGCACCGGCACCACCAAGCTGACCACCACCGCGTACGCCGCGGCCACCGAGACCACTCCGTCGCTCACCGTGCGATGGGTGGTCGATGGTGCCAACGGACTATTGCGGTGCGTCTACTCCGGTGGTTCGCTGCAATCCAGCATGGCAGTCGCATCCGGGATCACACAGTTCGCCTCGAGCTGTACGAGTCCGTGCGCGACGGTCAGGGTAACGTTCACCGCCGCGGGGGCGGGGAACGTGCCAGCCCGACAGTTCCAGGTCGACGTCGCCCGCCGACTGACCTGATCCGCCGGACTGACAACCCCTCCCCCGTTCAACCCACCACACGACGTCACGGCAACGAGACGTCACCCCGAAAGGAATCCACCACATGAACCAGCACGAGACCCAGACGCAGGACAAGGGCTTCACCCTCATCGAGCTCCTCGTCGTCATCGTGATCCTCGGCGTGCTCGCCGCGGTCATCGTCTTCCGTGTGTCGAACGTGACCGACAGCGCCGAGACCAACGCCTGCGAGATCGAGGTCCGCGCCGTCAACACCGCCATCCAGGCGTACTACACACAGAACGCCGCTTACCCGACGTTGGCTCAGCTCGTTCCGGACTTCTTCGAGGAGGTCCCGGGTGCAGGCACCGCCAGCGGCGGCGGCTCGATCGACGGCACCACCCACGTCTTCAGCCCGACCACTGCGTGCTGAGACAGTCGACACCGACAGCTCACACAGAACGCCCGGGGCCTCGGCCCCGGGCGTTCGCCGTTTTCCTTAGGGTAGGAGGCCCGCGAGAACAGCGTTATCCCTCTCGGTACAATTCGACCATGACCCACGAGACCACTCCGACCCGCGACCGAGGTGCAGCCTTGCTGCTCGCGCTCGTCGTCGTCACCGGTGTCGCCGTGGCCATCTCGGCCGCCCTCGGCTTCGCCGCCACGAGCGTCAACTCGTCGGCCAACGCGTACCAGCCGGCTCGCGCCTCGCTCTACGGTGCCGATGCAGCGGTCAAGATCGCCACCAAGTACATCGCCGCCAACCCCACCGCCGGCACGGCCACCGGGACCACCTGCATCTCGACCGATCTCAACGCGGGCACCATCAACGGCGAGCCGGTGACCATCCAGGTGTGCCCCGAGGCCGGCTCGTTCAGCCAGGTGGCCGACCTCGAGACCTACTCGCTAATCACCCTCGGCGATGATTCCGACGAGAACGGCATCGACATCAACAAGGCCTCCTCGGGCGAGCACTCCAAGGGCATCTTCCTCGTCAACGGCAAGGTCCACTCCAACAACGACATCAGCATCGACGACAAGCTGATCGTCACCAACGGCGACGTGTCGGCCCGAGGCTCGTGCAGTACCTCGAAGATCACCGTCGACTCGGACAAGTCGAAGACGTGCTCGTCGTCGTCGGTGAGTGCCGTCACCGCCGCCTCGGTCGCCATCAGCGCCGTCGTCACCGACGTCGTCGCCAGCGCACCGTCGCCCTCCGGCTCGTGCTCCGACGGCGACGGTGGCAACAAGATCGTCACGCTCAGCCCGGGCGAGTACACCAGCGCTCCGAGCATCGGCTCCAAGTGCCGATACGTCTGGATGAAGCCAGGCGTCTACTACTTCGAGGACACCAACTGGACGATCACCGACAAGGTCGTTGCCGGGACCCTCAAGAGCGGCCGGACCACAGCGACCAGTAGCGACTTCAGCAGTTTCGGTGGCAACTGCGACGGCGCCAACACCGACAACGGAGTCGAGATCATCCTCGGAGGAACCTCGACCCTGACCCTCGACGGCGGCACCCTCGAGGTGTGCGGCCGAACCCACGGCGATGAGGTCGTCGCCGTCTACGGCCCGACAGCCGACGTCAAGAAGTCGACCACCACGACCACCGACTACACCAGCAACCCCTCGTCGACCAGCAACACCAGCAGCTGGACGAACTCGAGCGATGCCAAGGTCATCGACGACACCTCGGCGACACGATCCGTCTCGAAGAAGAGCCAGTCGGGTGACTCCGCCCAGAACGTCCGCATCACGCTCTCGAGCTTCTCGAACTTCAGCCCGGCGTCGGGGTCGACCGTCAAGATCGCCGTCGCCACCAAGGCGTCACGCAGCGGTTCGTCGAGCACCTACTACGGCCGGCTCAAGCTCAAGAAGTCGGGGGGCTCGTGCACCATCGACCTCGTCGACTTCACGACCACGCTCACCACCACCGAGTACGACTTCTGCTCGGGTGTGACGCCGAGCAACCTGACGAGCATCGACTTCTACGCCTATAACAACTTCTACGCCTATAACAACACGACCAGCGACGACTACACCGTGTCGCTCGACGGCATCCAGATGCGTTGGAGCGAGTCGACCACCAGCGAGACCACCGTGCTCAAGAAGCAGTCCGGATCGGTCACCAGCGTGCCGAGCAGCGGCACCATCACCTCGGCCATCGGGACCGCGGACACCGGCGACAACGTCGATGCGCTGTGGCTCCACGGCATCACCTACCTGCCCCTCTCGCGGGTCACGGTCGACGTCGCCACCGACAGCAAGCCGGTGTTCGGCCGGGCAGCGATCCTCCGTTCGCTATACGTGAACTCCAAGGCCAGCCAGATGGCAAAGGGTCCCTCGATCGGGGTCGGTGCGACCACCCTGTCCGACGGGTCGTTGACGATCAACGGCGTCGTCGGTGGCCAGACCTGGGTCAGCAGCCACGTCAAGTACACGGTGTCGGGCAACTCGGTCAGCGCCACCACGATCGACAACTGGCTCGTCCGGCGCTGACACCGCTCATCGCGCGGCGAGGGAATAAAGAACTCGGTTACGGCTGACAGCCTGAGGATGGCCGCCTAGCGTCGCTCTCGTGGAGAGGGACGCTTCACCGGAGAGCCGCGATCGCGGCGCGGCACTGCTGCTCGCCATCGTGGTCGTGACTGCGGTCGCAGTGGCCATCACCGCTGCGCTCGGATTCGCCGCCACGAGCAGCCGTGCGGCGAGTGAGGCCTATCGCCCGGCGCGGACCCGCCTGTACGGCGCCGACGCAGCGGCAAAGATCGCCGCCCGGTATCTCATCGACCACCCCGAACTCGCCACGTGGAACTCCGGAACGTGCCGGTCGCTCGACCTGGGATCGCTGGCCGGCCAGGCCGTCACCGCCAGCGTCTGCCCGCAGACCGCGACATCGTTCGAGTTGGTCCGCGAGGCACAGACCGGTTGGGCCGTGATCACACTCCCGCAGTCGGGAGACCAGGACGGAGTGCGCCTCAACTCGTCGGCCGTCGTCAACTTCTCCGGAACGGTGTCGTCGACCGGACGCATCAATGCCGGCGGATCGGGCACGATCGCGATTGCGAACGGAGCGGCCATCAGCAGCGAGAACTGCCGAGGAACGATCACCGTCAGCGGCACGACGATCGACAATGCCACGTGCGTCGGAACCCCCTTGGCCGATCCTGGGTACGCGATCGCTGACGGATTCATCCCGAGCGCAGGGACGGGTTCGTGCGACACCGGCACCACCATCGCCACGCTCCGGCCGGGAACCTTCACCAAGGATCTCTGGGAGTCGACGACGAACACCTGTGGCTACGTGATCATGATGCCCGGCATCTACCTGTTCCAGGACGTCGAGTGGAGCATCGACAAGAAGGTCATCGCCGGTGCTCCCGCGACGACGCCCGTGACGACGTCGCTGTTCTCGGAAACCACCATCGGTTGCGACCCGACGGCACAGGGAGTGCAGATCGTGCTCTCGGGAACGACGACCATCGGTCTCGCGAACGGCGGCAGCTTTCACATCTGTGGCCGAGCCAAGGACTCCGACGGGAACGGCACACCCGACACCGGCGCGCTGCAGATCGGCCTCTACGGTCCGACCAGCGACCAGCTGGCGCTCACAACACTGACGCCGACCGGGGCTTCCGGATCGACCGGCACGTGGACGACGGTCACCAACGGGCGCTTGGTCGATGCCACCGGCGCTGATGCCTCGGCAAAGTACGCGGACACGAGCCATCTGGCCCAAGTCACGGTGCCTGCGAAGACAACTGGACCGTCGGGGGCTTCGGGGACGGCCGCCATCGCCCTCACCGGCTTCGGGACGACGGGCACGACCTACGCCACCGACGGCGGGAGCATCGCTCTCACGAGCGGCGTCAGTGCCACCGCCGGCGTGACGATCGCCGCCACGGTCTCCTCGACCGCTGGCGGCTCGTGCACCGCGTCGAACCTCCGACCGGCCAGCGCCTCGTCGCTCGAGACGGTGAGCGGCTCTCTGACGTGCTCGGGAACGCTCACTGCCCCGCTGACTGCGACGATCACGGCGACGAACACCAATGGCGCAACGAGGACCTGGCGCGTCGACGGCGCGACAGTGCGGCTGAAGGGTCTCGGCATCCTGAAGCACGCTCCGCCCTCGAACAGGAACACACTCGACCAGGGCGGTTCGGGGCGACACTTCTGGTTCAGCGACGTGATCTACCTCCCACTCGGGACGGCGAGCCTCCAGACACCGAACACCGCCACCTACACGAGCTTCGACGGGCTCGTCGTCCGCACGTTGGCCGTCAACGGGACGGGTGGCACGAACCGGAAGCCGATCGTCGGTGACCCGGGCTATCGCAAGGACGGCGACGTCGTCGTGACGGTCTCCGTGGCGGGGACTCCGTGGGTGAGTGGGCGGTGGACCTATGAGACCGCCGACTCTCGTACCCTTCCGCCCGTGCCGACCACGCAGTCGTGGGTCGTGCACCGCTGAGACCGTTGGCCCGGCGGGTGGCTCGCTAGGGTCTGCCGACGATGCACGGCTCGACTCCCGCACCCGCGTCCCGAGCCGTCGCCGGGGTCCTCCTCGCCCTCAACGTCTCGATCGGGTGCGTGGCCTTCACGCTCGTGAAGATCAGCCTCGAGGAACTCTCGCCGATGGGCGTGGCGTTCGGGCGGGTCACCGCGTCGGCGCTGCTGTTCCTCACCGTCGCGCTGGCCCAGCCGTGGAGGCGGACACCGATCCCGAGGGAGCACAGGGTACGGATCGTCCTCATCGGGCTCAGCGGATCGGCCGGCTTCCACATTCTGTTCCAGTGGGGGCAGGAGAGGGTCTCCGTGCCGATCGCCACCGTCGTCATGGCGTGTACCCCCGTGACCGTGGCGCTGCTCGAGGTGCTGTTCCTCCGCCACCGGCTCACGGGCCGCCACGTCGTGGGCGTGGCCCTGTCGACCGCCGGCTGCATCGTCATCGGGCTCGGCACCGACGGCGGCTCGTCGTCGATCTGGGGCGCGCTGGCGATCGCCGCCGCGATGCTGATGTGGGCCGCCGGAACCGTGGCGACGCGGAGCATCGCCGACCGCTACGACTCGTGGTGGCTGAACACCCCCGGCACGGTGATCGGCATGATGATCATGCTCGTGGTCGAGTTGCCCGCCGTCGGCGAGTTCGGCTCGATCTCGTGGAAGGCATGGCTGGCGGTCATCTGGCTCGGAACCGCCAGTTCGGCGTTCATCTACTACACGATGACCCGGGCGATGACGGTCTTCAGCGCCACCTTCGCGATGGGGACGGGAACGGTGGTGACCCCCGGTTCGATGCTGGTCGCGTGGGCCGTGCTGGGCGACGCGCCGGGTGCCGCAGGGGCTCTCGGTGGGGCGATGGCGATCGCTGGCGTCCTGCTCGTACTGAGCACCGAGGCCCGGCGTTCCGCGAACGGGTGATGACCGAGGCGGCCATCGTCCCTAGTATCGGCTCATGTACACCGAACAAGTGACGCGTGCCCGCCAGAACTTCGCCGACCGCAACCCGGCCAGTCGGGCCTACTACGACGAGGCTCGCAAGTACATGCCGGGCGGCCACACACGCACGGTCCTGACGCACGCTCCGTTCCCTCTGAACTTCGTGGCGGGCGAGGGCGCGACCCTGCGTGACGCCGACGGCCACGAGTACATCGACCTCCTCGGTGACTACACGGCCGGCCTGCTCGGTCACAGCGAGCACCGCGTCATCGACGCCGTCACCGCGGCGCTGAACACCAACGTCAGCGTCGGCGGCATCCACCCCGCCGAGGCCCGTCTCGCCCGACTGATGTGTGAGCGGTTCGAGATCGACCGGGTGCGGTTCACCAACTCCGGCACCGAGGCCAACCTGATGGCGATCACGACGGCGATGATGGCCACGCGTCGCAAGAAGTTCCTCGTGTTCCTCGGCGGCTACCACGGTGGTGTCCTCTACTTCGCCAGCGGTCCGGCACCCTGGAACGCGCCGTACGAGTTCGTGATCGCTCCCTACAACGACCTGCCCGGGACGCTCGCCCTTCTCGAGGAGCACGGCGACTCGCTCGCCGCCGTGATCATGGAGGCCATGCTCGGCTCGGGCGGATGTGTTCCGGCGAACGCCGAGTTCGTGCAGGGCGTCGCCGCGGCCGCTCGCGCCAAGGGAGTGCTCTTCATGGCCGACGAGGTCATGACCTCACGTCACGGTCGCAAGGGGATGATGGACCTCCTCGGTGTCACGCCCGACATCACCACGTTCGGCAAGTACATCGGTGGCGGGTTCTCCTTCGGCGCCTTCGGTGGCAAGGCCGAGTATCTCGACCAGTACGACACGAGCCCCGAGGGCGGCCGCACCGAGGTCATCAGCCACGCCGGCACGTTCAACAACAACGTGTCGACGATGACGGCCGGTGGTGTCGTGCTCGGAGAGGTCTTCACGGCCGACGTCGCCGAGGCGCACACGGCGCGCGGCAACGACTTCCGCGAGAACGTAGCGGCAGTGTGTGCCCGCCACTCGACCCCGGTCAGCGTCAGCGGCTTCGGTTCGATGATGTCGCTGCACGGTCTGCGCACCGCTCCCACCACGCCGCGCGAAGGCTGGAAGCGCGACAACGACATCAACGAGTTGCTCTTCCTCGGGCTCCTCGAGCGCGGCGTCTACATCGCCGCCCGCGGGATGATGAACGTCGGCCTGGCCCACACCGACGAGCAGCTCGCCACCGCTCTCGACCGCCTCGACGACCTCCTGAGCGACCTCGACTCCCTCTAACCCCACCGATCTCGGCGCGTATCGTCCCGGAAAGCGGGACGATACGTACCGAGATCTCGCGGGGCCGCTCGCCCCGTCCGAGCCCGTCAGGATCTCGGCACCATGCGTCCCGAAAACCGGAACGATACGCGCCGAGATCGGAGGGGTGGGGGTGGGGTCGGGCGGGGTCGGTCAGCGGGGGGTGCTGGCGAGGTCGAAGCGACGCACGGCCGGGGCGAAGATGTTCGGTTCGATGTCGGGTTCGGTCACGACCCGCAGATCGGTGACCCGCTGCGACAGCTGACCGAGCACGGCCGCGAGGGTTGCTCGCGCCACACTCGTTCCGACGCACATGTGCGTGCCGTACCCGAAGGCGATCTGCGGGTTCGGGCTGCGGCGGATGTCGAAGCGGAACGGATCGGCGAACACCGACTCGTCGCGGTTGGCCGACGGATACAGCAGGATCACGCGATCGCCGCGGCGCACCGGTTGGTCGCCGATGTGGTCGTCCTCGAGTGCCCGCCGGAACATGTTGTTGAGCGGGGTCACCCAGCGGAGCACTTCCTCCACCGCACCCGTGACGAGTGACGGATCGGCCGCCATGGCCTCCCACTGATCGGGATGGTCGACGAAGGCGCGCAGCCCATGACTGATGGCCGTACGGGTCGTCTCGGCGCCACCGCTGATGAACAGCCCGACCTCGTGGACGATCGCCTGCGGCGGAAGCGGCTCGCCGTCGATGCGGGCATTGACCCACGTGCCGATCAGGTCGTGGGCCGGGCATCCGGCACGCTCACGGGCGACCGGCATCAGCGCCTGAACGAACTCCATGTTCGCATCGATGAACTCGGTGAAGGTCTTGCCATCGCGCTCGCGCATGTCGATGCGCATCAACCGCTCGCTCCAGCTCTTCAACTCTGGCCACATCGACTCGGGGTAGCCGAGCAGGCGGCACGTAAGGCGCGCCGGTAGCTGACCCGACAGTTCGTCAACGACCTCCATCGACTCCTTGGCGAGCGCAGCATCGAGCAACTCGGTCACGAGGGCCTCGATCTCGGGCTTGCGCGCCGCCACCGCCTGCCCCGTGAGATCGCCCTGCACGAGCAACCGCTGCTGGCGGTGACGCGGGTCGTCCTGGGCGATCATGTTGATCTCGTCGGGCGACCAGATCGCCCGATACCCCTGCTGACTCGAGAACACCTGACTGCGCCGCTCGACGTCGCGGAGGTCCTCGTGGCGGGTCACGCCCCACAGACCGTTGCGATGGTCGCGGTAGACGGGTTCGTTGGCCCGCATCCAGGTGAACGCCGCGTGCATCCGCTCGCGGTCCTGGTAGAAGAACGGATCGAGCAGGTCGGCCACGAGCCGATCAGCAGTGGTGCTCATGGCCGTATCGAAGCACACGTGGCCGCAACGCCGTCAGTCGGACGCCGTGCCGGCACGATCGCCTCGCCCCCCTCACTCGGCGCGGCCGCCACCTCGCTGCGCCTGCGACCAGGTGAGCCCAGCCGTCACGTCGATGTCGTGCGGCAGGCCAAGCACACGCTCGCCCACGATGTTCCGCTGCACGGCGAAGGTCCCGCCGCCGATGGTCAGCGCTTGGGCGAACATGAAGCCGTATTGCCAGATCCCGTCGTGAAGGTCGGAGTGATCGCCACGCAGGTCGCCCACCGTCATCGCATCGGCACCGATGAGGTCGCGAGCGAGGAGCATCACGTTCTGGCCGTGCTCGTCGGCGAGCAACTTGCGGATGCTCGCCTCCGGCCCGGGCTGCGATCCCTTGAGACGCGCGGTCAGGGTTCGCATCCGGATCAGGTCGAGGATCACGTGCTCGGTGTGCAGCGCTGCGAGTCGCTGCCGCAGTACCGGATCGCTCTCGCCGCCGCGCGCCCGCACGGCGTCGAGCAGGTCGAGCGCGGTCGGACCGTTGCCCCACAGCACCCCGCCCGAGCTCAGCGAGACACGCTCGTTCCCGAGGGTGACCTTCGCCAGCCGCCACCCGTCGTGCAGGTCGCCGACGAGGTTCTCCGCAGGAATGCGGACGTCGGTGAAGAAGACCTCGTTGAACGTCTGGCCACCGGTCATCTCGGTGATCGGCCGCACCTCGATGCCCGGCAGATCCATCGGGCAGATGAAGTAGCTGATGCCCTTGTGCTTGGGCGCATCGGGGTCGGTGCGGGCGATGAGGATCCCGTACTTGGCAATCTGCGCGCCGCTCGTCCAGATCTTCTGGCCGTTGACGACGAACTCGTCGCCGTCACGCACCGCCCGCGTGCCGAGGGCGGCGAGGTCGCTCCCCGCGCCGGGCTCGCTGAAGAGTTGGCACCAGAAGTCCTCGCCCGACAGCAAGCGGGGCAGGTAGCGCTGGTGCTGCTCGGGTGTCCCGGCATAGAGGATCGTCGGCCCCGCCCACCCGATGCCGATCGGGTTCGACGGACGACGCACGCGCGCCTTCGCCAGCTCGTCGTCGATGATGACCTGGTGGATCGGATCGGCGGCGAGGCCGTAGGGCGCGGGCCAGTGCGGGGCCACGTACCCGGCCTCGGCGAGGTCGGCTCCGGTAGGCGACGGGTGCGCCGCGAGCCACTCACGCACCGCGACGCGGCGGGGGTCGTCGGCGGCGGGCAACTGGAAGTCCATGCGGCGACGGTAGCGACACACCACGGTCCGCTCGCAACGCAGACCGCTCCTGGGTGCGAGGCACGAGGTGCGACCCGGCACCGGCGGCAGCACGGCGACTACCGTCGGCACCCGTGACCGACTCCGCTGCCACCACACCCTCCGCCGCCGCCCACGGAGGATGGAACCTCGCCGAGATCTGGGAGCACAACGCCGATCGCTTCCCCGACGCCGTCGCCCAGTTGCAGGGCGACCGCACGTACACGTGGGCCGAGTTCGACCGCCGCGCCGACGGCGTCGCACGTACCCTCCTCGACGGAGGGGCCGAGCGTCAGGACAAGGTCGCCCACTACCTCTACAACTGCCCCGAGTACCTCGAGAGCATGTTCGGCATGTTCAAGGCCGGGCTCGCGCCGGTCAACACCAACTACCGCTACGGCGACGACGAGCTGCTCTACCTCTGGGACAACGCCGACGCCGTCGCGGTCGTGTTCCACGGCACGTTCACCGAACGATGCGCCGCTCTGCGCGACCGCCTGCCCCGCGTGCGCACCTGGATCCACGTCGACGACGGCACGGGTGCATGCCCCGAGTGGGCCGTCCCGTACGAGACCGCCGCGGCGTCGGCGAGTTCACGCGTCGTGCCGCCGTGGGGCCGCTCACCCGACGACCTCTACATCCTCTACACGGGCGGGACCACCGGGATGCCCAAGGGCGTCATGTGGCGTCAGGACGACATCGTGGGCAGCCTCGATGCGCCGTCGAAGCAGCCGCTTCCTGCGCTACCCGGCTGGGAAGCGTTCGACGCCCGGATCTCCAAGCCAGGGCCGCGCAACCTTCCCGCCGCGCCACTCATGCACGGCACGGGCGCGTTCAACGCGATGTGGAACCTCGTGCTCGCCGGCTCGGTGGTCACCCTCGAGGGTCGGCACTTCGACGCGGTCGAGATGCTCGACACGATCGAGCGGCTCCGCGTCAACAGCACCTCGATCGTCGGCGATGCCTTCGCCAAGCCCGTGCTGCGAGCCCTCGACACCGAGCCCACGCGCTGGGACATCTCGTCGATGCGTGTCGTCGTGTCGAGCGGCGTGATCTGGGCGGCCGAGACCAAGCAGGGACTCCTCCGCCACAACGACCGCCTGATCATGATCGACAGCCTCGGCAGCAGCGAGGCGATCGGCATGGCGTCGAGCACCACCACCGCCGAGTCGGTGGGCCGCGACGACGTCACCACGGCGAAGTTCGCTCTCGGCCCGAACACCAAGGTCCTGACGGAGGACGGCCGCGAGGTCGCACCGGGGAGCGGCGAGCGTGGCCGGGTGGCGCTGCGCGGCCGATCGCCGATCGGCTACTACAAGGATCCTGCGAAGTCGGCCGCAACGTTCGTGATCTACGACGGTGTGCGGTGGAGCATCCCCGGCGACTGGGCGGAGGTCGAGGCCGACGGAACCCTGCGCCTCTACGGACGCGGCAGCCAGTGCATCAACACCGGCGGCGAGAAGGTCTACCCGGAGGAGGTCGAGGAGGCGCTCAAGACCCACCCGTCCGTGGCCGACGCCGCGGTCGTCGGAGTTCCCGACGAGCGCTTCGGCCAGGCGATCACGGCGCTGGTCGAACCGAACCCGGGTGCGGAGGTCGACGAGCCGGCGTTGGTTGCCCATGTCCGGTCGAAGCTGGCCCACTTCAAGTCACCCAAGCGGATCCTGCCCATCGACACGGTCGGGCGCGCCGCCAACGGCAAGCTCGACTACAAGCGACTCACGGCCGAGGCAGTCGCACGGCTCGGGCTCTAGGCGTCGCTCACCACTGTCGCGCCGGTTTCACCTGCCTGCGACGATGCGGGTAGGTTCGCCCGCATGAGCGCAGATCAACTCGGCTACGACGGCAAGGTCGTCATCATCACCGGCGCGGGCGGTGGCCTCGGCCGCCAGCACGCCCTCCTCATGGCGTCGCGCGGCGCACTCGTGGTCGTCAACGACCTCGGCGGCGCGATCGACGGCAGCGGCAGCGACAAGGGTGCGGCCGAGCGGGTCGTCGACGAGATCAAGGCCATCGGCGGCGAGGCCGTCGCCGACACGAACTCGGTCGCGACCCCCGAGGGCGGCAAGGCCATCGTGCAGACGGCACTCGACACCTTTGGCCGCGTCGACGTGGTCATCAACAACGCCGGCATCCTGCGTGACAAGGCGTTCCACAACATGGAGCCCGACCTGCTCAACCCGGTCATCGACGTCCACCTCAAGGGCGCCTTCCACGTCACCCAGCCGGCGTGGGGTGTGATGCGCGAGCAGGGCTACGGCCGCATCGTCAGCACGTCGAGCGCGGCGGGCATCTTCGGCAACTTCGGTCAGACCAACTACGGCGCGGCGAAGATGGGCCTCGTCGGCTTCACCCGCGTGCTCGCCGTCGAAGGCGCCAAGTACAACATCAAGGCCAACGCCATCGCCCCGCTCGCACTCACCCGCATGACCGAGAACCTGATGGGCGCGCTGGGCGACAAGCTCGACCCGGCGCTCGTCTCGCCGCTCGTGGCGTACCTGGCCCACGACGACTGCCCCGTCAGCGGTCAGACGTTCAGCGTCGGTGGCGGTCGCATCGCTCACGTGTTCATCGGCGAGACCAAGGGCTTCCACGATGGCGCTCTGTCGATGGAGAGTGTCCGCGACAACTGGGGGACGATCATGGACCGCGACGGCTACGCCGTCCCGGCGAACCTCCCCGAGGAGACCGCCCTCTTCCTCCCCTTCTTCACCTGATCCCTTCCGATGAGAGATGAGTGGCTGTGGCGCACTCATCTCTCATCGGAGAACGGGGTGACCGGTTGCGATGAGAGATCGGGTCGCCTGTGACACTCATCTCTCATCGGAGAAATGGGGGTGGGGGCGTGGAGACGGTCGAGGAGTTTCAGGAGGGAGCGCGGGGCTGGCTCGCCGCGCATCGGGGCGATGCGCCGCGCGACTACGGCGCGATCTGCCCGCCCGACCTGGTCGAGCACGGGCTCGCGTGGCACCGCCAACTCCACGCCGCTGGATACACCGGCATCCACTGGCCCACCGAGTACGGCGGACGCGGGCTCACACCTGCTCACAACGCCGCGTGGCAGTACGAGTGCGCGCTCGCCGGTGTCCCGGCCGCGTTCAACATGGTCGGTCTCGTGCTCACGGGCGGGGCGCTGCTGAAGTTCGGCACCGACGCGCAGAAGGCGCAGCACCTGGCCGCCACCCTGCGCACCGACCACGTCTGGTGCCAGCTGTTCAGCGAGCCGGGTGCGGGTAGCGACCTCGGCGGTCTCACCACTCGGGCCGAGCGCGACGGCGACCGCTTCATCATCAACGGCCAGAAGGTCTGGTGCAGCGGCGGTCGCTACAGCAACTGGGGCATCCTCATGGCCCGTACCGACCCCGAGGCACCCAAGCATGAGGGCATCTCGTTCTTCCTCTTCCCGATGGACCTCCCCGGCGTCGAGGTCAGGCCGCTGCGGCAGATGACCGGTGAGGCCGAGTTCGACGAGGTGTTCTTCACCGACGTCGAACTCCCCGCCGATCACCTCCTCGGCCCGCTGCACGGTGGCTGGAACGTGGGCATGGCCGTGCTCACGAGCGAGCGCGGCCACATCGGCACGAGCGTCATCGGGCTCGAGCGGCGACTCGAGCAGATGTCGCGTCTGGCCGAGGGACGCGATCTCACGCCGGTCCAGCGCGATCGCCTCATGCGCCTCCTCTCCACCGGGTTCGCGTACAAGGCGATGGCCCAGCGTCAGGGCCCGATCGCCTCGACCGCCGCCAGCCTGATGAAGCTCGGGATCACCGAGATGATGTTCGAGACCGCGATGCTGCGCGCCGACCTCGCCGGTGCCGACGCCATGCTCGACGGCAGCGAGTCGTTCGGTCTCCTCCAGGCACCCGGCGGCCGGATCGCCGGCGGAACGAGCCAGGTGCAGCGCAACATCATCGGCGAGCGACTGCTCGGACTGCCCCGCGAGCCGAAGGGAACGCGCTGATGCCCACCGTCGCCTCGTCGCTGGGCGTCGAGATCGCCGTCCACGACCTCGGTGGAGCCGGAACCCCCCTGCTCGTCTCGCACGCCACCGGCTTCCACGGGCGGTGCTACATCCCGCTCGCCCACGCCCTCGCCGACCACCATCACTGCGTCGCCTTCGACTACCGCGGCCACGGCGACACACCGCGACCCGAGGGCCCCGTCGACTGGCACCGGTACGGCGACGACGCCCTGGCGATGGCCGAGTGGCTGGTCGGGGAGAACGGCGGTCGACCGATCGACGGGTTCGGCCACTCGATGGGTGGCGCGTGCTTGCTGATGGCCGCCCACCGCGCACCGCACCTGTTCCGATCGCTGGTCGTCTTCGAGCCCATCGTGTTCCCTCCGAGCCAGCTCCTCCCCGACCCGGCGAACGCCAACGAGAGCGCGATGGTCGTCGGTGCCCGTCGTCGCCGGGCCACCTTCCCCTCGTACCGCGCCGCGATCGAGAACTACGCCGCCAAGCCGCCCCTCAACTGCTTCACGCCCGAGTCGCTGCGCTGCTACGTGGAGTTCGGCTTCCGGCCCGTGGGCGACGACGACGAGACCGTGACCCTCAAGTGTCTGCCCGACACCGAGGCCGACACGTTCGCGACGGGGAGCCTCCACACCACGTGGGACGACCTGCCGACGATCACGACGCCCGTCACCGTGCTGTGTGGCCGTCCGCTGCCGATGCAGCCGTCGTCGATCGCCGCCGGAGTGGCCGAGCGCCTTCCGGTCGCCACCTATGTCGAGGTCGCCAGCCTCGACCACTTCGGGCCGATGGCCGACCCTCGGCAGGTCGCCGAACTCGTCGCCCAGGCCACCGCCTCCCCCACCACGTGACACCCCCTGCCTACAGTGGCCTCCATGTTCGACGTGCCGCTCAACCTCTCGCCGAGCAGGGTCGAGGCCTTCGTCACCTGCCCGATGGCCTTCCGCTTCTCCAGCATCGAGCGCATCCCCGAACCACCGGCCGTGCACAGCACCAAGGGCTCGCTGGTCCACCGCGCCCTCGAGATCCTGTTCACGCGACCAGCCGCTGACCGCACGCTCGAGGCCGCCCGTGTCGCCACCGATGCAGCGATCCAGGAGTACCGCACCGACCCCGACTTCACCGGTCTCGGACTCTCCGATGCGGCCACCGACACGTTCTTCGCCGACTGCTGGACACTCGTCGAGGGGTACTTCGCGATGGAAGACCCGACCACCGTGCGCGACATCGGACTCGAGTTGCGTCTCGAGACGAGCGTCGGCGAACTCGGCCTTCGCGGCATCATCGACCGTCTCGACCTCGACCCTGCCGGCCAACTGGTGGTCACCGACTACAAGACCGGACGCACTCCCGGGCCGCAGTACGCCCAGGCCAAGATGAACGGCGTCCACTTCTACTCGTACCTGTGCGAGCAGGTGCTCGGACAGCGGCCGGTCGCCGTCCGCCTGATGTACCTCCGCTCGGGCGAGACGATCACCGCACGACCCACCGACCAGTCGATCCGGATGCTGACCCAGCGCACCACGGCGGTGTGGAAGGCCATCGCCACGGCGTGCACCACCGGTTCGTTCCAGCCCAAGCAGGGCCCGTTGTGCAACGGTTGCTTCTACCGCGAGTGGTGCCCGGCGTTCGGCGGCGACCCGTCACGGGCGCAGTCCGAGGCACCCGCCCGCCTGCAGGCCAGGGCATGACCGCCGTCGACCGCTTCGACTCTGCTGCCGACCAGGCCCTCGAACGGCTCCGTGGTCGCCAGACCGATCGGTTGTTCCTCGCAGCGAGCGAGCTCGGTGACTTCAGCCTGATCTGGCACATCGTCGGTGTGGCACGTGGCCTCACCAGCGAGCAGCACGCCACACAGGCCTTCGTCCTCTCGGCACTGATCGGCCTCGAGAGTCTGGTCGTCAACCAAGGGATCAAGCGGCTGTTCCGACGCCCCCGACCCACCGAGGCAGGCGATCCGCGCTACCCCGTGCGGCGGCCCAGCACCAGCAGCTTCCCCAGCGGCCACGCCTCCGCAGCCTTCTTCGTCGCCACCGTCCTCACGACACTCGACGGTCTCCGGTGGGCACCACTCTGGTTCGCACTCGCCCTCGTGGTCGGCACGAGCCGCGCCTTCGTCCGGATCCACCACGCCTCCGACGTCGTCGCCGGAGCGGTGGTCGGCGTGCTGCTCGCGCTCCTCGCCATGGCCGGCGTCGAGGCCCTGTTCGACACGACGATGGCCGCGATCGGCGCCTGACCTCCGGTCGTGGCCCCGGCCACCCACGGCTAGCCTCGTCCCATGGCCGAGATGCCGCGGTTCGACCGTGTGATGAGCGATGCCGAGGGCCTGATGTGGCGCCTCGAGAAGGATCCGCACCTCTCGTCGACCTTCGCCAGCATCACCATCCTCGACAAGGCGCCCGACGTGGCGATGCTGATGCGTCGCATGGACCGGGCCACCTGGGCCATCCCGAGGTTGCGCCAGCGGGTCCAGCCCGCACCGATGAACCTCACGCCGCCGGCCTGGGTCGACGATCCGAACTTCGATCTCGCGTACCACGTGCGGCACGTCTCGCTCCCCAAGCCGGGCACGATGCGCCAGCTGCTCGACCTCGCGGCGCTGATCACCAACGATGCCTTCGACCGCACACGGCCGCTGTGGCAGTTCGTGGTCATCGACGGCCTGCGCGGCGGCAAGAGTGCCCTCGTCGAGAAGCTGCACCACGCGATCGTCGACGGTGAGGGTGGCATCCAACTCTCGATGCAGTTCCTCGACCTCGAGCGCGACGCCCCCGAGCCACCGCCGCTCGACCCCGAACTCGTCGCTCAGGCCACCGCCACCGCAGCGGCCGAGCCCCCGCCGATCGACGTCTGGCGCGATCTCCTCGCCGGCAGCATGCGAATGCCGCTCGCCGTCCTCCGGCAGGTCAAGGATCTCCTCGCCGACCCCACCGGGCTCCCCGGCGCCGGGACGGCCGCGGCCGACACCGTGCGCGGCATGGTCCAACAACTCGGCGAACTCGACGGTGCCCGTTCGCCGCTCTGGACGACCCGATCGCTCCATCGCCGGATCGACGTGCTGCGTGTCGGTTTCGAGCCCACACGCGCCGCCGCCAAGCGGCTCGGCGGGACGCTCAACACCGCCTTCCTGACCGCCGCGGCCGATGCGGCCGGCGAGTACCACCGTCGCCTCGGATCGCCCGTCGACGAGTTGCGGTCGAGCATGGCGATCAGCACGCGCACCGAGGCCTCGGGCACCAACGCCTTCTCACTCGCCCGGATGCTCGTCCCCACCGCCCCGATGCCCATCGCCGATCGCTTCGCCGCCGTGGCCGCCGCCACCGAGCAGGCGCGCGCCGCATCGGCGACGGCCAACCTCGACGCCCTCGCGGCGCTCTCGAGCACCTTGCCCACCAGCCTCGTGACCCGGATCGCCCGGCAGCAGGCCCAGACCGTCGACTTCGCCACGAGCAACGTGCGCGCCGCGCCGATCCCGCTCTACATCGCAGGAGCGAAGATTCTCCACAACCATCCGGTCGGGCCGCTGGGAGGGGTGGCCTTCAACCTGACGTTGCTCAGCTATGACGGTCATCTCGACATGGGTGTCCACGTCGACACGGCTGCGGTGACGGAACCCGATGTTCTCGTCGACTGCCTGACGGCGGCCTTCCGCTCGTTGCAGAAGGCCTGACCCGGGTCGCCCCGGGCAGAGGCTCAGGCCTCGGCAGCCCCGACCGGCTCGGCCACCGTGATGGCCGGCATCGTGAGCTTGGTGCGCACGTCGAGGAGCACGTCGGTGACCTCTCCCGACGACACCAGTTCGCGGCGCATCAGCTGACCGAGGGCGGCGTCGATCACGCTGAGCGCCTCGTGGATCACCGCGTCGTGGGTCTCGTTCCGGGTCTGCGTCATCGGGTTCTCCCTCTCCCTGGTTCGCCGCTGTGCGGATTGGTCGCGAACGTAGCCCGAGGGCCACCCGCGCGATGGTCATCTGCGCCGAGAAACTCACCCGGCCACACGATCACTGTACCGGTGGGGTGTCGCGGGGTTCCCTGTGACACTCGCTGCACGTCGGGCAGGTCGTACGATCCGGGCATGGATCTCGCTGGTCGCCACGCCGTCGTCACCGGAGCCGCGGGCGGAATCGGTTCTGCCCTCGCCCGCCGCTTCCACGCCGCTGGGGCACGGCTCACTCTCACCGACCTCCACCAGCAACCGCTCGACCACGTGGCCGAGTCGCTGAACTCGGCTCGCCCGGGCAGCGTGCTGGCCGTCGCCGCCGACATCGGCACCGAGGCCGGCAACATCGCCGTGATCGATGCAGGCGAAGCCGCCCACGGCGACGTCGACCTGTTCTTCGCCAACGCCGGCGTCGGTATCGGTCGCGGCCCCGAGTCGCCCGAGGCCGACTGGGAGCTCGCCTTCGCCGTCAACGTGCACGCCCACCGCTGGGCCGCCCGCCGCCTCCTGCCCGGCTGGCTGGCACGCGGCGAGGGGTACTTCTGCAGTACGGCCTCGGCGGCCGGTCTCCTCTCGCAGATCGGGTCAGCCCCCTACAGCCTCACCAAGCACGCGGCGGTCGCCTTCGCCGAGTGGATGAGCATCACCTACGGCGACTCGGGTGTGCGCGTCAGTTGCCTGTGCCCACAGGGAGTCAACACGGCGATGCTCAACGCTGGCGACGACCTCAACGCCGGTCCGGGCGCAGCCGTGGTGCGCGCCTCGGGTCGGGTGCTCGAACCCGACGAGGTCGCCGAGATCGTGCTCGCCTCGATCGAGGCTGAGACGCTGTTGATCCTCCCCCATCCCGAGGTGCTGACCTTCCTGCAGCGCAAGGCAGGAGACCACGAGCGGTGGCTCGCCGGGATGCGCAAACTGCAGGCCCGCATGACAGGTGGCGTGTGACCGACCCCGGACCGACCGACGACAGCGCGGCGAGGGCCGACCAGCCGACCGATGCGGACGCACCGAGCGACGCCCCGGTGCTGACGCTCGACTCACTGGGCGTCACGGCGGGCGAGCCGGTGCGCTTCCGCAAAGCCGACGGCGGACGCTGGTTCGCCGGGAAGATCGCCGGACACAACCCCGACGGCAGCCTCACGCTCTACGACGCCAACGGCGCCGCCCGCAGCCTGTTCCCCGATCGCATCGAGATCCAACGGCCCGGGGCGCGCGGACGGATGGTCTGGATCACCCTCGCCGACCTGGCGACGACGTCCGAACAACTGATGCTCTTCTGACGACGGAGCAGCGGCGCGAGGCGTGCCGTCCGAGGGGCTGAGCGCCCGAAATCGCCGCAGTGACTCGCGGACAGCTCGACAAAGCGGCGCGACCGATTGGGTCGAATGACCCGTGGGCCGCACCGAACCGTGCGGGTTACCGTGCCACCGATGGCCTACTTCCGACTCGACGCCGCCACCGTGAGCGGGCCCCTGCCGGCCCTGGCGACCGCACCGGTCTCGGCCGCGCGACGCCCGCTCGACGAGGACCTCGTGATCCTCGAACGTCTGGCCGCGATGCCGCTCCCCTCTCTCCCTGGCCGACACCATGGTCGTTCGGTGTGCCCTGACGAGAGCGCCGAGCCTGTACCGTCGGAGACAACCGCGGTGAGCGGCACCCGGCGACGAGTCTTCCGGGTGATGCGCCGCACGGCCTGACGACGGAGGAGCCATGGGCCAGCCCAGCACGACGGCGACACGGAAGACCCTGCGCTGATGGCCCGTACCTCGCCCGACGAACTGCAACGGCTCGTCCAGTCGCTCGTCGAGACCTTCGACGCCCACCTCGAGGTGGTCCGTCGCGACGTGGCCGCCCAGCAGGAGGCCATGGTCCACGAGGTGAGGTCACTGCACGAGGCCACGATCCGTGCGATGGCCGAGCTTCGTGCTGCTGTCCATCGGGTCGAACTCGCCCTCCACGACCAGTTCGCCGCACTCGAGCCGACCCCTGCAGCCGGACTCGCCCGTCCGCACATGGGTGGCGCACCCTCTCACGCCGCGCCGAGCTCGCCGGCCGCAGCAACTGCTGCGGTGCGTCCGGTGGCAGAGGTCCGCCCGGTTCCCCGAACCCAACGCGCCGCCACCCGACCCGCTGCCGACACGGCCGCGGTCGCCGAGGCGCCAGCCGTCGCGACACCAGCCGTCCGCAGCACCACCCCAGACACCTCTGAGGCCCCCGCTGCGCCCGTCGCCAAGGCTCCCGAAGTGGGGAGCCACGCCCCTGAGGCACCGGTCATCCCGACCCTCGCCGAGCGTCACGTCGTGATGCCGCCCCCTGAACCCGCTCCGGCGCCCGAGGCAGCGCCGGCGTCGAGCCCGGGCGCTGGACTCGACGTCGACCGCCTGGTCGCGATGCTCGAATCGCGACTCGGCGAGATCGACATGACCTCCGGTACGCCGCCCGCGACACCGACTGCGTAGGGTGCCGCGCATGGGAGTGCGCCTCGATCCGTCCGACGAACACATGCACGAGTTGGGCCCTGAGTCCAACTTCAACGAGAGCATGTACATCAACTGCTTCGACCCGGCCCAGCAGGTGGGCGGGTGGTTCCGGATGGGCAACCGGGCGAACGAGGGCTACGCCGAAATGACCGTGTGCCTGTACCTACCTCCGGCCGACGGAGCGTCGCGCCGCAGCGTGGGCTTCATGTACAAGCGGCCGACGATCGAGAACAACGATGCCCTCGACGCTGGTGGGCTGACGTGGACCATGGTCCGACCGTTCGAGGAACTGCGCATCGACTACACGGGCAAGGTCGTGCTCCTCGACGACCCCGAGCAGATGGCCGACCCCAAGAAGGCCTTCACCGGCAACCCCTACGCCGAGTGCGAGGTGCACATCACCTTCACCGGACAGGGTCGGCCGAGCATGTTCGGCGGCGAGCCCGACACACCGCACGAGACGCCGGGTGAGGAGTTCGCCAAGGGCCACTACGAGCAGCTCGTCCAGGCCACCGGCACCATCCGCGTCGGCGACCGCGAGTGGGAGATCGCGGGCCACGGTCTGCGCGACCACTCGTGGGGTCCGCGCTACTGGCAGGCCCCGTGGTACTACCGCTGGCTGACCGCCAACGTCGACGCCGACTTCGGTTTCATGGCGAGCCGGGTGGCGAAGAAGGACGGCCCCGGCACACGCGGCGGGTTCGTGTGGGAGAACGGCACGATGCACCTGTGCGACGACGTCCAGATCCGCACGGTCACCCGCGGCGACGAGGAGTACCACGACACCATCGAGGGTGTGATGCGCTCGAGCCGCTCGCAGCGCGAGTGGAACTTCCGTGGTGAGGTGATCGACCTGATCCCGCTCCGCAACCGGCGCCAGGATCCCGAGGGCAACTGGTTGATGACCCGGATCAGCGAGGGCATGACCAAGTGGACCGTCGAGTCGGGTCCGTTCGAGGGGCGCGTCGGTTACGGCCTGAGTGAGTACCTCGACCAGATCATCGACGGCTCGCCGGTCGGGCTCGCCGAGTAGCAGCGTCTCAGTCGAGCGCCGACGCCGCCACGAACGCAGCGGCGAGAGCGTCGTCGCCGAACACCTCGCACGCCGACAGCGGCCCGCGTCGCCACAGTGCCATCAGGATGTCGTGGGCGCGTCCGCGGATCGCGCAGTCGCCCTTGGCGTGCTCGCGGGTGACGGTGAGGCGGTTGCCGGCGGGACGCACCGTCCACTCGCCGTCGACGTCGGTGCAGTGCAGGTGCACTGATCCGGCGATGCCACCGTGGGAGGTGTTGAGGAAGACCGACAGGAACTCGTCGATCCCGTCGCTCGCCACGCTGGGATCGACCTCGGGTGCGCTCGACCCGGTGGCGACCGCCGCTGCCTGCTCGGCGTCGACACGGTGGATCACGATCTCCTGCGCCATCCGGCGCGCCAACCAACCGAGGTTCTGCATGCCGACCCAGGTCCACTGCGGTGTGTCGGCCGGCGCGGCAGCGAGGACGGCCGAGTAGGCGGCATGTTCGCCGCGGAGCACCGCGACCGCGGCCTCGCCCTCGTGACGAGCGGGAAGCTGCAGCCCGTCGAAGCCCTCACGCCGTTCGGCCACCACCCGGTGCCAGATGTACTGCACCTCGTACATGTGGAAGACGAGATCCGACACGGTCCAGCCGGGGCACGACGCGACGGGCGCGGCCGACCCTGCTCGTGCACACGCGGCGATGAACGCCTCGTGCTCGGTGTCGAACGTGCGGAGGTGGTCGGCGGGAGTCATCTCTGCGATGGTGCCACAGCCGGGACGTCCGGGGCGACCGACCCGGGGCGCGACGTCCCCGATCGCGACGTCCCCGACCGCGATGTCACAGATCGGGGATGATCGTCGCCAACTCGCGCCACTCGGCCATCGGAAGGGCTCCGTCGTTGTGCGGGAGCACCTGCACGCACACGTGGTCGGCGCCTGCGGCGTGATGGGCCTTCACCCGCTCGGCGATCGTGTCGAGGCTCCCCCACACGACGATCGCGTCGACGAGCGCATCACTGCCGCCGTGGGCGATGTCGTCGTCGGTCCAGCCGAGCCGCTTGAGGTTGTTGGTGTAGTTCGGGAGTCCGAGATAGGTCGCCATGTGCCGGCGGGCGATGGCCCGCGCCGCCGCCGGGTCGGTCTCGAAGACCGCCGCCTGCTCGGGCATCAGCAACGGGCCGGCCCCGAGGGCCTCTCGGGCGACGGCCGTGTGCTCGATGGGCACGAAGTACGGGTGGGCGCCGACACCGCGCTCGGCCGACAGGCGCAGCATCCGCGGACCGAGGGCGGCGAGTGCCCGAGCCGGCGCCTCGGAGGGACCGGCGGCGAAGAACAGGCCGCGATCCATCTGGTCGAGATAGTTGACCATCGTCGAATAGGGCTTGTCGTACGAATGTCCGTGCACACCCTCGACCATCGGCTGGTGGCTGACGCCGAGCCCCAGGAGGAAGCGTCCCGGGTGTGCCTCCGACACTGTCTTCCAGCCCGCCTGCATGGTCTGCGCGGTACGTGCATGGATGCTGGCGATCCCGGTGCAGAACACGAGCCGCTCGGAGGCACCGAGCAGTGCCATCGCGCTGGCGAACGGCTCGCGGCCCACGGCCTCGGGAACCCAGACGGCGCCGAAACCGAGGTCGTCGAGCTCGGCGATCGCCTCCCGTGACCGAGCCATCGGCTGGAGGTCGAGTTGGAAGGTCCAGAGGCCGAGTCGTCCGAGGTTCATGGGCTGACGCTAGGTCCGGGCGTCGCGGCTAGCGTCATCGGACGTGACGAACCAGCAGCCCACGGGCAGCTCCCACTCGGCCATCGCCGAGCGCATCATCGGCCACCAGCTCCAGGCGTCGCAGCCGACCGTCTCTCCCGACGGTCGATGGGTCGCCTTCGTCGCGACGCGGGTCGACCTCGAACGCAATCGCTACGTCGCGCAGGTGTGGCTCGCCGCCGCCGACGGATCGACCGCTCCGCGGGTCGTGTCGGCCGGCACCAACGACGCCAAGCCGACCTTCAGCCCCGACGGCACGCTGCTCGCCTTCACCGGGCGGCGCGACACGCGTCGGTCGTCGACGACCCTCCACCTGCTGCCGGTCGGCGCTCCGGGCGAGTTGCGCACGGTCGCCACGATGCCCGACGGGATCGACTCGCCGACCTTCAGTCCCGACGGGCGCTGGATCGCCTTCACCAGCCGTACACAGGACGAGCGGTATCGGGTCGAGGGGGCTGCGGACGGCGACACGAGTTGGCAGGCACCGCGCCGCATCGATCGCTTCTTCAGCCAGCTCAATGGTGAGGGCTGGGTCGTCGACCGTCCGTCGCACGTCCATGTCGTGGCCGTCGACGGCACCTCCGCTCCCCGCAACCTGACCCCGGGCGAGTTCCAGCACCGTGGCGTCTCATGGTTGCCCGATTCGTCGGCCGTGGTCACGTCGGCCCAACGGCACGACACCTGGGACACCGATCTGGCGTCCGACATCTACCTCGTCCCCCTCGCCGGCGAGATCCGACGGCTCACCGACGGCACCGGCAGCCTCTGGGAGCCGAGTGTCTCGCCCGACGGTCGCCGTGTCGCCCTGCTCGGCTACACCGACCCGTTCACCGAACCGCAGAATGTCAGGGTCGGGGTCATCGCCACCGACCTCGACGCGCAGACGCCCACGTGGTGGAGCCTCGGCCTCGACCGGACCTTCGCCCCGACCGCCGGCTCGCAGGCTCCCGTGTGGCTCGACGACGCGCGGGTCCTCTCGAGCGCGGAAGACGCCGGCGAGACGCACCTCTACGTCGTCATGGACGGCGGCCTCGCACCCAGCCGGCTCACCACCGGAGCGATCAGCATCAAGTCGTTCGCCGCGAACGGCGGCGGAGTCGCATGGTGCGCATCGTCCGTCGACGAGGCGACCGATGTCTTTTCACTGCACGACGGTGTGCCCGTCCGACTCACCGACTTCGCCGCTCGCTATGCGACGGCCGTGTCGCCCCTCGGCTGGGAACGGTTCCGGGTGCCCTGCACCGACGGCACCGGAGAGATCGACGCCTGGATCATGCGGCCGGCCGGGTTCGATCCTGGCCGCCGGTATCCCGTCCTGCTCAACGTCCACGGTGGGCCGCACACGCAGTACGGCGAGACCCTCTTCGACGAGGCGCAGATGCAGGCTGCCGCCGGGTTCGTGGTCGTCATGTCGAACCCGCGCGGCTCGTCGGGCCGTGAGGAGTCGTGGGGGCAGGCCATCCTCGGTCCGCGTCATCGCAGCCGCCCCGGGAGCGGGTGGGGCGGGCTCGACGTCGACGACGTGATGGCCGTGCTCGACGCCACGCTCGACCGTCACCCGTTCTGCGACGCGTCGCGGGTCGGGATACTCGGCGGCAGCTACGGCGGCTACATGGCCACGATGCTCGCCGGTCGCTTCAGCCACCGGTTCAAGGCCGTCTGCAGCGAGCGGTCGGTCAACAACCTCGTGACAGAGGAGTTCACCGCCGACATCGGGTCGTCGTTCCACACCGAGATGGGCGCGAACCATCTCGACGGCGCCGACTACTACATGTCGATGTCACCGATCCGGTACGTGCGCGACATCACCTGCCCGATGCTGCTGATCCACAGCGAGAACGACCTGCGCTGCCCGATCAGTCAGGCCGAGGAGCTCTTCACCGCTCTGCGCATGCTCGGCAAGGAGGTGGTCTTCTACCGCTTCCCCGGCGAGGACCACGAACTCTCCCGCAGCGGGTCGCCCGTGCACCGTCGCCAACGCGCCGAGATCATCCTCGACTTCTTCGCCCAGCACCTCTCCTGACACTCCCCGATCAGGGCCGTCAGCGGGGTCAGTCGGAGGCGAGCCAGGCGTCGATCAGTTTGCGGGCGATCGAGATACCGGGCGGGATGTTGGGCAGGGCGTCGCGGCGGTACCACTGCGCATCGACGATCTCCGACGGGTCGATCTCGATCTCGCCGCCGGTCCACCGTGCGGTGAACCCGATCATCAGGCTGTGCGGGAAGGGCCACGGCTGGCTCCCCCAGTAGCGCACGTCGCCGATCTCGACACCGACCTCTTCGCGCACCTCTCGCGCGACGGCCTGCTCGAGTGATTCACCCGGCTCGACGAAGCCGGCGAGGCACGAGTACAGCGGCGCCCTGAACTGCACGCCGCGTGCGAGCAGAGCCTCTGCATCGGCCCCCTCTCCGCGGGTCACGAGGGTGATCATCGCCGGAGCCAGTCGCGGGAACGACAACAGCCCGCAGGCCGGACACCGCATGGCGCGTTCGTTCTCCTGGGCGACGGTCGCCTCACCGCACCGCCCGCAGAACCGGTGGGTACGCGCCCACTCGACGATCTGCACCGCACGGCCTGCGATCAGCCAGTCGAGTTCACCCGCACGGCCGAAGTACGAGTAGAGGTCGATCGCCGCACCGAACGACGGGTCGTCGCCACGGGGGACGTCGACGCCCCAACACGCCTCGTCGGCGAGCATCCCGAGGAAGTGCACGGGCCATGCCTCGTCGGCCGGACGGTCGTCGACGAACACCGACGACCCGACCACGTGCACGTACCGGTGGCGCGAGGCGTCGTCGGAGGGGCGGAGAGCAGGGTTGAAGCCGAGCATGAGCGCCACCGTAGGCTGCGCCCATGAGCAACATCGTCATCGTCGACGCCGTCCGCACGCCCATCGGCAAGCGCAACGGCGGCCTGTCCACCCTCCACCCCGCCGAGGTCCTCGGCGTCGTGCAGTCCGCCATCGTCGAGCGCACGGGCATCGATCCCGCCGCGATCGGCCAGGTCATCGGCGGCTGCGTCAGCCAGGTCGGCGAACAGGCGTTCAACGTCACCCGCACCGCATGGCTCGCCGCCGGTCTGCCGCTCACCACCGCCGCCACCACGGTCGACGCCCAGTGCGGAAGCAGTCAGCAGGCCACCAACCTCGCCTCGGCCCTCGTGGGTAGCGGTGTCGTCGATGTCGCTCTCGCCTGCGGTGTCGAGGTCATGAGCCGCATCCCGATCGGCGTCGGCGGCAAGAAGGAACTCGGCCTCGGCATCCCGATCCCGAAGACCTACTTCGGTCGTTACGAGATGACGTCGCAGTTCGAGGGTGCCGAGCGCATCGCCGAGAAGTGGGGCATCACCCGCGACGACACCGACGCCTTCGGCCTCGCCAGCCAGCAGCGCGCTGCACAGGCCTGGGCCGAGGACCGCTTCTCCGGGCAGTACGTCACCGTCGAGGCCCCCGACCGCAACGAGGACGGCAGCCTCGCCGACACCACCCACACCGTCAGCCGCGACGAGAGCATCCGCGAGACGACCCTCGAGAAGCTCTCGACCCTCAAGGCCGTCGCCCGCGAGAACGGCGTCCACACGGCCGGCAACTCGTCGCAGATCAGCGACGGCGCCTCGGCCGTACTGATGATGACCGAGGAGCGCGCCGCCCAGCTCGGCTTGAAGCCCCGCGCTCGCATCGTCGACACCTGCAACGTCGGTGTCGACCCGGTGCTCATGCTCACCGGTCCGATCGACGCGACCAAGCACCTCCTCGCCCGCAACAACATCACGATCGACGACATCGACGTGTTCGAGGTCAACGAGGCCTTCGCCTCGGTCGTCCTCGCGTGGCAGAAGGAAGTCGGCGCCGACCCCGCCCGCACCAACCCGAACGGCGGCGCGATCGCCCTCGGTCACCCGCTCGGCGGCACCGGTGGCTTCCTCATCACCAAGGCGCTCTACGAACTCGAGCGCACCGGTGGCCGCTACGGCCTCATCACGATGTGCTGCGGTGGCGGTCTCGGCACCGGCACGCTGATCGAGCGCCTCTAGCCGATAGAACCCGCCCGATGAGGTCTCGTCGGGCGATCGTCCTCGCTGCCACTCTCGTGACGGCGTGCTCTCCGGTGGCCTCCTCCGCACCTGCGGGGGAGGCCACTGTCGTCTCCGTCGTCGACGGCGACACCCTGGTCGTGCGCCTCGCGGGAGCAGACGAGCGGGTCCGCCTCATCGGGATCGACACGCCGGAGACCAAGAAGCCCGACACCCCGGTCCAGTGCTACGGCCCGGAGGCGAGTGCCCGCACCGCAGCGCTCCTCCCACCTGGCACGGTCGTGCGACTCGTCCGCGACATCGAGGCCCGCGACAGGTACGACCGACTCTTGGCCTACGTGTATCGCGCGTCCGACGGGCTCTTCGTCAACCTCGACCTCGTGGTGGGCGGGTATGCACGACCCTTGAGGTTCGAGCCCAACACGGCACACGCCGGCGAGATCGCCGCAGCCGCCGATGCAGCGCGTCGCACCCCGACCGGTCTGTGGGCGGCGTGTCCGGAGTCGGGGTAGCGTTCTGTCGATGACCACGCTCGCGGAACGCCTCGGCCATGCGCCCGACACCCGGCTCGTCATCATCTCGTGCGACGACCTCGGCAGCTGCCACGCCGCCAACGAGGGCGTCTACCGAGCCCTGCGCACGGGTGTCGCCACGTGCGCCAGCCTGATGGTCCCGGCACCGTGGGCCCGTGCTGCCGCTCTGGCCGCCACCTCCGCGGACGACCTCGGCGTCCACCTGACTCTCAACTGCGAGCACGAGGCGTACCGCTTCGGCCCGATCACCCACTCGCCGAGCCTGCTCTCGGGCGAGGGTGGCTTCCCTCGCGACGTCGACGACCTGTGGCAGCACGCCGACCCCGCCGAGGTTCTGCGCGAGTGCCGCGCCCAGATCGAGCGGGCCCTCGCGTGGGGCATCGACGTCAGCCACCTGGCGCCGCACCTCTCGGTGATCACGCTGCGGCCCGAGTTCTTCGACGTGTACCTCGAACTCGCCGTCGAGTTCCGGCTGCCCATCCGCCTGCCCTCGACCATCAGCGCCGAGCGGGCGGGCTTCCCCTTCCGTCGCCTCGCCGAGGAGGAGGGCGTGGTCTTCCCCGACCACTTCGACCACGACTGGCGTGCTGGTAGTCGCGAGCGGGTCTACGACGCGGTGCGCTCGCTGCAGCCGGGCGTCACCGAGATCCACGTGCAGCCGGTCATCGACACACCCGAGGTCAGAGCGCTCACGGCATCGGCTCCGCTGTGGATCGACGACCTCGAGTTGGTGACGCTCGATCCGACCCTTCCGGCCCTGCTCGCCGAGGCGGGTGCCGTGACGATCGGGTACCGCGCCCTCAGGGACGCGATGCGAGCCGGCTGAGCGCCGCAGCGGCCGAACCGTCGGCCAGCACGCCGAAGAGCTCGCCCGTCGGACCGGCACCCTTCAGCCGACCGAGCATGAACGCGAGCGTCGGGTCGAGCAGGGCGTCGGCGGCCGGCACCGTGACCACGAGCGTGGCATCGTCGGGCCCCTCGACCGCCTCGTCGCTCTTCCCGAACGCCACCCTGTACTGGACGCTCATGCGCGTGCCTCCTGATCGATCCGCACGCCGTCGAACAGGTCGTGCTCCACGGAACCCTCGGCCGGCATCCCGACGAGCGACCGAGCGAGGATCCAGTCCTCCCACGGGTACACCTCGGCGAGTTCGTCGTCGGAGAGCCCGAACCACCACGGCTCGCTCGGGTCGACCTGGGTCGCATGGGCGCGCAGCGCGCCACTCCGTGCCCAGAGGAAGTCGCCGACGGGGATACGGGTCGTGATCCGGTGGTCGTTGTCGGGCCGGTTCAGCCAGTCGTCCTCGAACGGTGATTCGCCGCGGTGCCGGATCATCCCCTCGTGCACGGCCATCAGCCGGGCCTTCGACCAGATCGTGTAGTACAGCTTCGAGGGCTGCCACGGCTCTCCAGCCTCGGGGTACCACGCCGGATCACCAGCTCGCTCGAATGCCGGCAGCGAGATGTCGTGGACGCGCACGTGGTCGGGGTGGGGGTAGCCGCGCTGGTCGTCGCCGTAGGTGAGCACGACCTGTGGACGCTCGCGCCGGATGACGGCCACCAGACGACCGACGGCCTCGTCGAGCGGTGCCATGTGGAAGCAGTCCGGGTTCTGGTTCGCGGGGCTGTCGAGCATGCCCGAATCGCGGTACCCGAGCATCACCACCTCGTCGAAGCCGATGATCTCGGCCGACCGGCGCAGTTCGTCGGGGCGGAGGCGAGTGAGCACCTCGCGCTCCTCCTCGGGCGTGCAACCGTGGAAGGGCTGGCCGGGCTCGCGCAGCGACGGGTTCTGGAGGTCGCCCTCCTCGCCGCCGGTGCAGCACACCAAGACCGTGCGCACACCGTCGGCCCCGTAGCGCGCCACGGTGGGAGCGCCCTTGGAGGCCTCGTCGTCGGGATGAGCGTGCACGGTGAGCAAGCAGAGGGGCGCGTCGGACACGGCCTGCACGCTAACGCCCACCGACCACGCCCGGCAGGCCGTGCCCGCACCCGACCGGCGGTGCTCGTCCCCGGCACGCTTCGCTCGTACCTGGCCAGCCGCGCTCGCGCCCAGCCCGCCGATCCTGCACCCGCTCACCGGCCGCGCACGAATAGTCTGAGGGGGTGCGCAGACTCCCGGCCGCCCTGTTCGTGACCTCGATCTCGGCGGTGCTGCTCGCCGCCTGCAACGACGACGGCCGCACACTGCGTCCTGCGGCCCCCGACCAGACCGCCTCGGTCAGCACCTCGTCGACCGCACCGCCCCCGTCGGTCGACCAGCTCGGCGACGGACTCGACGACGCCACCACGACGACCGCCGTCCTCATCACCGACGGGCTGGCCGGCACCGACGTCGAACTCCACGCCCCCTGGGTCGACGGTGGCGTGATCCCGCTCGACCAGACATGCGACGGAGCCGGCGAGTCACCGGCGCTCTCCTGGACCGACGTACCCGAGGGCACCGTCGAGATCGCCATCTCGATGGTCGCTCCGTCGGCCTCCGACGGCTCGGGCGTGCTCTGGCTCGTGGCCGGGATCTCGGCCGACACACTCGGGATCGAAGCCGGCATGATCCCGCTCGGAGCGGTCGAGGCCACCACCGGCGACGGCCTCATCGGCTACACGGGCCCCTGCCCGGCGGCCGGCACCGTGGCCGACGTGACCCTGACGCTCCACTTCCTCGATGCCCCGTCAGGGGTCGCCGACGGCGATCCGGGCGCCGATGCGCTCGCCGCTGTCACCGAGAGTGAGATTTTTGCGGTCTCCCTAAAGGGATCCTTTAGTCGGCCCTGACACGAGCCGATAGAGAACCCGACACCGGAGTGGCACCCGCCACACCGACCCACCGAGCACCGAGAGGAGAGGCCCATGGACGAGATGCTCACCGCCCTTCCCGTGGGCCTGTTCCGCGCCGATCGCGACGGTCGGGTCACCGAGAACAACCCGGCGTTCGCCCTTCTCGTGCGCGGCACCGTCGGCACCGTCACCGGGCTGGCCCCGTGGGCCAACGCCCACCCCGGCGATCGTGCGGCGGCTGAGCTGCTCTGGCAGCGCAGCGCCACCGCCAACGAAGCGATCCGTCTCGAGTTCCGGGTCTGGCACGCCGAGGGTCGGATGGTCTGGGTCCGTCTCGATGCCGCACCGCTGCGCGACGCCGACGGCCGTGTGGTCGGGTACGGCGGCTCCGCCCTCGACCACACCGACTACGCCGTCCAGGCCCAACTGCTCGACCGCCTCGACGGCGTCGTGGGCGTGACCGACGACGCCGTGTTGATCCTCGACCGCAACGGCGCACCGATCTACACCAACGCCTCGGCCCGCAACCTGTTCGGGGTCGAGGAAGAGGTCGACTTCGTCCGCGACGCCAACACCCGCGGCATGCTCCAGGCGATCCGCGACCAGGTGCCCCGCGAGGTCACCAACAGTTCGGTCTCCACCAAGTGGACCGGCGAGGTCGGTTTCCGCGGCCCCGACGGCATCGACCGCACGCTCGACCTCGACCTCGTGATGCACCGCAACGACGACGGCATCATCGACTACTGGGGCGGCGTGTGCCGCGACATCACGGCGTCACGCCACCTGCAGAGCGAGCTCAGCCGCCAGGCCAACCACGACCCGCTCACCGGCCTGCCCAACCGTCTCCGTCTGCTGCGTACCACCGCCGAGGCCCTCGACCACATCCGTGGCTCGAAGGAGAGCGTCGCCATCCTGTTCATGGACGTCGACCGCCTCAAGGAGGTCAACGACAACCTCGGCCACGACATCGGCGACGCCTTGCTCGCTCAGGTCGCCTCGCGCATCTCGCACGTCACCCGCCCCTCCGACATCGTCGCCCGCATCGGCGGCGACGAGTTCGTGGTGCTCTGCGACAACTCGATCGACGAGACCGCCGCGCTCGAGCTCGCCGAGCGGATCCGCTCGTCGCTCAGCGGTCGGGTCATGCTCAACGGCGCCGAGGTCGAGCTCTCGGCCAGCATCGGTATCGCCCTCGCCAACTCCCAGCACATCGCCGGGCTCTCGTCGAAGGAAGCCGCACTCGAGCTGCTCCGTCAGGCCGACATCGCGATGTACCAGGCGAAGCGTCTCGGGCGCTCGCGCACCGAGCTGTACACCGAGGCGATGCGCAGCGAGGCCCGCAGCCACAAGCAGCTGCAGAACGACCTCGAGCGGGCGCTCGCCAACGGCGAGCTGAGCCTCGCCTACCAGCCGATCGTCTACACCCACAGCAGCCGGGTCGCTGGCGCCGAGGCCCTGCTGCGCTGGGAGCACCCCGAGCGCGGCCTGCTCAAGCCGGCGCAGTTCCTGCACCTCGCCGAGGAGTCGGGCGCCATCGTGCCGATCGGCGACTGGGTCGTGCGTCAGGCATGCCAGGACACCCGGGCGTGGCTCGACGCCGGGCTGGTCGACCGTGGGTTCAGCGTGCACGTCAACGTCGCCGGCCGCCAGCTGATGGAGGGCGCCTTCGTCGAGCGGGTTCTCGCCACGATGCGCCAGTTCGAGCTCAGCCCGCACCAGCTGACCTTCGACTTCGACGAGGCGACCCTCAACGACCAGCAGCCGGGTGTGCTGCGCTCGCTGCAGGCGCTGCGCCGGTTCGGCGTCCAGCTCTCGCTCGACTCGTTCGGTACCGGCACCTCGTCGCTCACGGCGCTGCGCAACTGCGCCGCCGACGTGCTCAAGCTCGACGGCACCGTCGCCCGGCTGCTCGGCACCGCAGGTGACGACGACCCTCTGGTCCGCGGCATCATCCAGTTCGCCCACGCCCTCGACATGCAGGTCGTTGCCGAGTGGGTCACCTCGCCCGACCAACTGCGCCGCCTCCGGTCGCTCGGATGCGACATGGTGCAGGGCTACCTGCTCGGCGAGCCGGCGATGGCTGCCGAGTTCGCGGTCCGCGCCGGTCGGTAACCTGCAGGCGTGACGCTCCCCGAGCCGCCCCTCGTCCCCGAGTTCCCCCGGTGCTACCGGCACCCCGAGCGCGAGGCCGGGCGCAGTTGCACCCGGTGCGGGCGCACGGCGTGCAGCGACTGCCTCGTCCAGGCCACCGTCGGCTCGCACTGCGTCGACTGCGCCAAGGCGGCTCGCCCCGACGCCGCCACCCGCGTGCGGTACGCGAGCGCTCGCGTGATGACGCCCGTGACGTTCGTGCTGATCGGCCTCAACCTGCTGGTCTTCGTCCTGATCGTCGCCGACGGCGGCGCCTCGGGGTCGCTCACCGGCATCCACGCCGACCTCGGGCTCAGCAAGCCGATCCTGCAAGGGATCATGCTCGGCCTCGACTACCAACCGATCCCTGCGCACCAGTGGTACCGCTTGGTCACCTCGGGGTTCATCCACTTCGGGTTCTTCCACGTGCTGATGAACATGCTGCTGCTCTTCCAGCTCGGGCAACTGCTCGAACGAGCGCTCGGGGGCGGACGGATGCTCGCTCTGTACGTCGCCAGCCTGCTCGCCGGATCGTTCGGTGTCCTCCTCCTCGACACGGGCGGGATCACCGGCGGAGCGTCGGGTGCGGTGTTCGGGCTGATGGCGGGTGCCGCAGTCGGCCTGCACCGCCGCGGCGTGAACGTGTTCAGCACCGGCATCGGGACCACCCTGCTGCTCAACCTGGTGCTGACCTTCAGCCTCAGCGGCGTGTCGGTGGGCGGTCACCTCGGTGGCGCCATCGGTGGAGCTCTCTGCGGGTGGGTGATGCTCGCCCCGTCGTGGCGTCCGCTCCCCCGTTGGGCCTCGTGGGCGGCTCCGGTGGCGGTCGGCCTGTTCTCGCTCGTCGCCTCGGTGGTGGTCGTCGGCTGACGCCCCCGGGAAACCCTGTGACACCCCTCGCCCATGCTGACGGCATGGATGAGATGCACACCGAACCCGAGGCCACCGAGACCCCTGCCACCGTCGCCCACGTCGTCGACGCCGGCCCCGACACCAGCGACACCACCACCGGTACCGAGGCCGGGCTCGTCACCACCGAGGCGCCGCGGCAGTTGACCCTCGACATCCCCGAGGTCTCCTCCACCGACACCGACGACCCCGACGACGGGGCGATCGATCTCCGTCGGTTCCGGCTCGACGAGCACACCCGCGAGCTCGGGCGCCGTCAGGTCGCCCTCATCAAGGCCCAGCTCGCCGAGCGGGCCGCACGACGCGCTGCCTGACCGTCAGCCGGCCGACGGCGAGAGCGAGCGCACGGCCTCCCAGTACGACAGGTCGGGGTCGAGCGGCAGGATCGCCAGCGACGAGGTCGTGACGCCGTTGTCGAAGTAGCGCTGGATCGTGGCGCGGCACTGCTCGGGCGAACCGTGCACGACGAGCTCGTCGACGAGTTCGTCGGGAATGGCGGCGAGCGCCGCCTTGCGGTCGCCGGCCTTCCAGGCGTCCCACATCCCCTGCATCGCCGGGCCGCGGCCGAGCCACTCGTGGAACTGCGCGTAGACGGGCACGTTCATGTAGGCCGCGATCGCGAACCGGGCCGCAGCCCGCACGACGTCGGCGTTCTCGCTCGGGCAGCAGAAGATGCGGCAGACGATCTCGCGCGGGGCACCGCCGGCGGCCTCATCGACCACGGCCGCCACCTTGCTCACGTCATCGGGCGAGAGCCAGTTGATGATCGCTCCGTCGCCCTCGCGGCCGGCGTGACGGAGCATCCCCTCACGCAGCGCGGCCACCAGGATGGGCGGGGTCTGCTCGGGTCGCACGCCGAGTCGGAATCCGTTGACCTCGAACGTGTCGTAGCTCTTGGCGACCTTCTCGCCGCTCAACGCATCGCGCAGGAAGCGCACGACGTCGCGCACCTTCTTGTACGGCTCGACGAAGGGGACACCGTTCCAGCGCTCGACGATCACGTTGCTGCTGCTGCCGATGCCGATCGCAAACCGCCCGGGGGCGGCGTCGGCCATCGAGGCGACGCTCTGTGCGAAACACGCTGGCGACCGGGTGTACGCCGGGATGATCGCCGTACCGAGCCGGAGGCGCGGCTCCCAGGCCGCCGCCATCGCCAGGGGGGTGAACCCGTCGGCGCCGTCGCTCTCGGCCGACCAGATGTCGGTGTACCCCATGTCGGCGAGCTCGGCGAGCTTGTCGCGGTGCGAGTGGAGCGGTCCCGGCAGCGGCACGGTCATCCCGGGGCGCTGCGGGATCGACCCGACAGTGGCGGTGGTCTCGGTCATCGGGTCTCCCCCTTGTCGCGATCCGGCCCGACGGCCGGTTCGTCACTCTTCCAGAATCGCACGATGCAGCTCTGACTGGCGGTGGCGAGCAGCGTGCCGTCCTCGGCGAACATGTGCACGAGCCCGTGGCCGAAACCGCGCTCGACGGCGTGGACACGGATGTCGAGGAGCACCCACTCGGTGGGCACGAGGTGCACGACACGAAGCGTGTTGTCGAGGCTGTTGCCTCCACCGCGCACTCCGAGTGCCTGGCCGACGCCCATCGGGACGAAGTCGCCGAGCACCGCCAGGGCCGACGCATCGACCCCCTCGATCACATCGGGGATCCGCGCCCACATCAGGGTCTGTCCGTCGCCACGCGACCCCTGCGCTCCACCGGGGGTGAGGTCGTCGAACGCCCGCCCCTTGGCGATGCGCTGCTCGAGACGATCGTTGATCGTGCCGTCGGACATCACCGTGAACGGTCGGGTCGGGCAGTCGGCCGGGGGTGGCACCACCGGCATCGTCTCCCACTGGCCGGTCATCTCGAGCGGACGCTGACCGAGAGCGGCGTTCACCGTGAGGATCTCGCGGTTGCCCACGTGGCACACGGCGCGGGCCTGGGTCATCTGATGACCCTCCACGGCGACCGTGACGTCGATGTCGACCACCTCGCCGGGCCGCGCGTACGACAAGTACTGCGCCGTGGCCCACACCGTCTCGCGGCCGCTCGTCCCCTCGAGCGCCGACAACGCCGCGCCGAGACCGCACCCGCCGAAGAGGAACCCGCCCATCGTCGACAGACCGGGCGTCACCTCCATCGACCAGCGGTAGGGGTTGTGGCTCTGGTGGAGCCCGAGGAACGCCCGACTGTCCATGTCCTGCCGACTCTACGGAATCGGCCGTTCGGTCGGCTCACCGGACCCGGCCGGTGCCACACTGGCCGCATGCGGTACCCGATGCGTTACAGCCTCCTCTCACGGTGGCTGTTCACCCTCATCGGCCTCGGGCCGCGCCGCACCGGGATGGCCGTCGACGACACGACGCTCGGCGTGGCCATGGGGTACGCCTTCCGCGCCCGCATCCCGCGTTCGGCCATCCGCCGCGTCGAGCGGCGCAAGGGCCCCGTCTTCGACTGCGGGGTCCACGGGTGGCGCGGCACGTGGCGCGTCAACGGGGCCATGACCGACCTCGTCGATCTCGAACTCGACCCGCCCGTCGACGTCCGGATCATGGGTAAGACGGTGGCGGTCAGGCGGCTGACCGTGAGTCCCGAACGACCTCAGGACCTCGTCGACGCGCTGCAAGTAGTGTGACCCGCATGGGGAACACACCGTGGCAGGGCGACGCCTGCTCGCTCGTCGACGAATACCGGTCTGGACGGCGCTCGCCCGTCGAGGAACTCGAGGCCACGCTCACCGCGATCGAGGAGAGTTCGCTCAACGCCGTCTGCTTCGTCGACCGCGATGCGGCGCTCGAGGCAGCCCGCAGCGCCGACGTCTCGAAGCCGTTCGGAGGGGTGCCGATCGGGGTCAAGGAGCTCGACTCGGTCGAGGGCTGGCCCGACACCCACGCCTCGGTGCCACTGCGCCACCAGATCGCCGGCCACACCAGCACGATGGTCTCGCGGTTGCGCCGCGAGGGTGGCGCTGTCACCTTCGGTCAGACCACGGCGAGCGAGTTCGGCGGAGTCAACCTGACCCGCACGGTGCTCCACGGCGCGACACTCAACCCCTGGGACACGACCCGCACCCCCGGCGGAAGTTCGGGCGGTACCGCTGCCGCCGTCGCCGGTGGACTGTGCACGCTGGCGACCGCAGGTGACGGCGGCGGGAGCATCCGCATTCCCGCCGGGTTCACCGGACTGGTCGGGCTCAAGTCGACCTTCGGGCGCATCCCACGCGGTCCCCACGCCCACTACTCGAACCTCACGGTCACGATCGGCTGCCTCTCGAGGTCGGTGCGCGACACCGCTCGCTGGTTCGACGTCTGCAACGGTCACGATGCACGCGACCCGCTGAGCCTGCCGCGCGTCGAGGGATGGGAGGCAGACCTCGGTTCGCACGTCGCCGGCCTGGCCGGATCGACGGTCGCCTTCTCACCGACATGGGGCAACGCCACGGTGTCGCCGATGATGTGGGAACAGCTCGAGGCCGTCGGAACCGAACTCGTGTCGTTGCTCGGGATGCGCCGGGTCGACGGTGTCGACACTGCGCTGCCGCGCATGGGCAGCGCGTGGTCGCTCAGCGGCAACATCGAGATCGAGGCCCAACTCTCCGAGTACTGGCCCGAGTGCGCCGGCGACCTGACCCCCGAAATCCGCTTCGGCATGGAGCTCGCCGCCGGCAAGTACGACGCCGCCGCACGCGCCAAGATCGAGCGTCGGCGCAGCGAGGTCAACGAGGCCATGGCGCGCATCTTCGCCCCGACCGAGGGTGTCGACTTCGTCATCACCGCCAGCAACCCCGACGTCGCGTTCGGCGCCGACGGACCGCTCCCCGGGGTGTTCGGCGGGGTCGAGGCCGGTGCCGGCAACAACGGGCGCCTCACGTTCCCGGCCAACCTCCACGGCAACCCGGCGATCTCGATCCCCGCCGGCCAGCTCGACGGACTGCCCATCGGTCTCCAGGTCGTCGGCCGCCACCACTCCGAGCCCCAACTGCTCGACATGGCGCTCACGCTCGAACGGCACCGCCCGTGGCCGCTCGTGGCGCCCGGCTCTCCCCAGTGACCCGCGGGCCGCTCAGCGCCGCACAGCGACTCCTCGCCACTGGCCTCGTGCTCGGGGTCACCCTCGTGGCGTTCGAGGTGACCGCCATCGTCACCGCGATGCCCACGATCACCGCCGACCTCGACGGTGACTCGCTCTTCGGTCTGGCCGCCGCCGTCTACACCCTCGCCAACCTCGTGGCCACGGTGGCCGCGGGCGAACTCGCCGACCGACGTGGCGCCGTGGTGCCGTACTCGTGGTCGATCGCGACGTTCGTCGTCGGCCTCGTGGTTGCTGCCGCTGCACCCTCGATGATCTGGATCGTGATCGGCCGCACGCTCCAAGGCGCCGGAACCGGAGCGTTCGCACCCATCGGGTACGTGTTGGTCAATCGGGCCTTCCCCGAGGAGTGGCACGCCACGATGTTCGCGGTGCTGTCGGCCGGGTGGGTGCTCCCGAGCCTGTTCGCCCCGGCCATCTCGGGCCTCGTCGTCGATGCCGTCGGGTGGCGGTGGGCGTTCTTGATGATCGTCCCGGCGGCGCTCGCCGTCGGAGCGCTCGCCATCGGACCGATGCGCGCCTGCCCGCCCACACGCGCCGAGCGCGGCCGGAGCCAGGTCCCGCTCGCCGCGCTGGCTGCGGCCGGTGTCGGCACCTGGGCCGCCGGGATCCGACTCGAGAACCCGGTGACCGCTGCGGCCGTGGCGCTCGTGGGTGGTGTCCTCGCGTGGCGGGGACTTCGCCGCCTCTTGCCGGCGGGCTGGACCCGCGCCGCTGCGGGTCTGCCCGCGCTGATCGCCTGCCGCTTCCTGGCCACCTCGGCGTTCATGGGCGTCGACAGTTTCGTCCCGCTCGCCGCGAGCCGGATCCACGGCTCGTCGCCGACGGTGCAGGGCTTCGTCATCATCGGCGCCGCGCTGTTCTGGACCGTCGGCCAGTGGGTCAGGGCACGCTGGCCTCGCGCCGATCACGCCCTGGCGATCCGACAGGGCTTCCTCATCCTCGGCCTCGGCATCGTGCTCGCGACACCCGTGCTGTGGGACGGGTGGCCGTTGCCGCTCGTGTTCGCCGGATGGTCGGTCGGTGGTCTCGGGATGGGCCTGCTGTTCAACCCCTCGACGATCGCCAGCACGGCCTATGCGACCGACGGGCGCGAGGGCCACGTCAGCAGTCAGATCAGCCTCGCCGACTCCCTCGGCTTCTCGATCATGGGTGGTCTCGGCGGGGGCGCCGTCGCCCTGGCCGAACACTCGTCGGTGACCCTGCGCGGCTCGCTGCTCGCCACCTTCGGCATCGCTGTCGGCCTCGCCGCACTCGGCTCGGTGGCCGCTGCTCGCTCGCGGCGACCGGCCGGGCTCGACTGACTGACGAGCGCGGTCAGTTCGGGACGTCGGAGACGATCCGGCCGGCCTCGACCCTGATGGTCCGGGTCCGGCGGACGTTGGAGAGCAGGGAGCGGTCGTGGCTCACGAGGAGCACTGTTCCGTCGAAGGTGTCGAGAGCCTGTTCGAGCTGCTCGATGGCCGGCATGTCGAGGTGGTTCGTCGGTTCGTCGAGCACGAGGCAGTTCGAGCCGCGCGCCATCAACAGGGCGAGCACCAGACGGGTGCGTTCACCCGGCGAGAGTGAGTCGGTGGCCCGACCGACGTGCCCTGCGCCGATCCCGAACTTGGCGAGGAGCGTGCGCGCATCGGGCACCAGCAGCCCGGTGGCCGCCATGAAGGCGTCGAGCACCGTTGCTGCATCGGACAACTGGCCGCGGGCTTGTTCGAGCCGCCCGACCACCACGCCGGGGCCGCGCCACTGCGTGCCGCCCGCGAGCCCGACCTCACCGAGGAGCGCTCGGAGGAGGGTGCTCTTGCCGGCACCGTTGGCTCCTTCGATCACCACGCGCTCACCGTGGTTCACCTGGACCGACACCGGTCCGAGACGGAAGTCGCCCTGCTCGACCAGCGCTCCGTCGAGTCGCGCCACCACATCGCCGCCGCGCGGAGCCGAGGCGAGCACCAACCGCAGCTGCCACGCCTCGCGGGGTTCCTCGACGACCTCCAGTCGCTCCATCGCCCGCTCGGTCCGTGCCGCCTTGCCGGCCAGCTGCTCGCTCTGGTCGATCTTCGCGTTGCGCACGTTCTTGTCGTTGTCGGCGGGCTTCCGCTTGGCCTTGCCGATCCCCTGCGTCGCCCACTCCCGCTCGCGCTGCGCCCGACCGGCGAGTGCACCACGCTTGGCGTCGTACTCCTCGTACGCCTCGCGTGCGTGCTGACGGGCGAGTTCGCGCTCGCGCAGATACGCCGACCAGCCACCGGCGTAACGCGTGGTGGCGTGGGTGAACTCGTCGATCTCGACCACATGGGTGATGACCCGTTCGAGGAAGGTGCGGTCGTGGCTGACGAGGATGCAGCCCGCCCCGAGACCCGACACGAACCGTTCGAGCCGCGCCAGACCGTCGAGGTCGAGGTCGTTGGTGGGCTCGTCGAGGAGGAACACGTCGAAGCGCGCCAGCATCAGCGCAGCGAGGCCTGTGCGGGCCGCCTCACCACCCGACAGCGACGGCATCGGCTGGCCGAGCAGACGTTCGTCGAGGCCGAGGTCGGACCACACCTCGCCCACGCGTGCATCGATGTCGGCAGCGCCCAGGGCGAGCCACGCGTCGAGTGCGTCGCTGTAGAGGTCGCCGGCATCGGCGTCGCCTGCTGCGAGAGCCGTCGTCGCTGCATCGAGCGCGGTCTGTGCCGCGCTCACCCCGGTCCGGCGGTGGAGGTACTCGAGCACCGACTCGTCACGACGCTCGGGCTCTTGCGGGAGGAAGCCGACGTGCGCCGACGACGGCGCCAGCACGACCGCACCACTGTCGAGGGGCTGAAGACCTGCGAGCACACGCAGCAGGGTCGACTTGCCGACACCGTTCGGTCCGACGAGACCGACGACCTGACCCGGATCGACCGCCACCGTCGCGTCGACCAAGACCGGTCGGGCCCCGAACGAGAGCCCGAGTCCGCGGGCGTGGAGTGACGCGGACACGACTCAGCCGGCCAGGACGGCGCGCGCGACGAGGTCGGTGCCGAACGCCGTGAGGATGGCGAGGTACAGGAGTCCGGTGGCGGCCATGACCGCCGAGTAGTACCGCTCACGCAGTGCGGCCCGAGTGACGGCCACGAGCACGATCGTCGTGACCGCACACGCGATCCAGAACCACCCGAGCTGGCCGTTCCAGCCGTCGTCGATGCTGCCCGAGATCACCGAGAGCATCCCCGTGGGGAGGAGCATCGCCACGACCTCGACCGGCCAGATGAGACCCAGCGCCTTGACGAGTTCGTTCAGATGACGACGGGGAAGACCGGGCTGCACGAGGTACCAGTGCCCGAGCAACATCGCGTCGGTGACGGCACCGAGGAAGGCGGTACCGACGAGCACCCGGATCAGCGACACCACCGTCGCACCTGCGCCCTCCCCCGACGGCACGGCGTGAACACCCGCCGCCACGAGGCCGGGGACGGCGAGGAACACGGGGACGAGATCGAGCATCGGCGGGAACTCACGCCCCGTCGCGCGTGTGCGCTCGGCGACGGTGCGCTCGATGCCGGTCATCTCGGCGACCCGCGCCGACCGGCGATCGTGCTCGGCGTCGGCACCCGACACGCCCGCACCACGGCGGACGATCGAGAGCACCAAGGCCACGGTCGTCGCGACGGCGACAGCGATCGACGACGCCTCGCGCACCGGCACCGCTCCGTAGCGGAGCCCGAGCACGGCGGCGAGCACGGCCAGCACCAGGTTGGTGCCTCGGAGCAACCAGCCGTACCCGAGGCCGACCTCGCGACGGCGGCCGGTGAACCACAGGAAGAGCAACCCGCCGGCCGCCCACTGCAGCAACACGGTGGCGGCGTCGAGCGTGAACACGAGAGCAGGCTAACGAGCGCCGTCGCCGCAGCGCCCATTCCCTCCCGTACGCTCGAGAGGTGCGCCTCCCCCGCCCCTCCCACCGTCCTGCACGGGTCGGCGCCGTCGCCGCGGTCGTGTCGGCCGCCGCTCTCCTCGCCGCATGTGCCACCGGACCCCGCCCGACGTGGGGCGACACGACGCTCCCGCCGGCACCGACGATGACCGGCGACCCCGACGTCGACGCGATCCTCGAGATGCTCGACGATCCGTCCGAGGCAGCGATGACGGCCGACTACTCGGTCCTGCGCAAGTACGGCAACGTGACCTCCACGGCCCACCTCGCGATCGGCCCGGGTGGGCGGCGAGCGGTCACGCTCGGCGACGTGCGGTTCGTGACCGGACCCGACGGATCGGCGACGTGCACACCCGCGGGCTGCGAACAGGGCATCGTCGCCCAGGCCGCCAGCGACATCGGGGTCACCATCGACTTCTGGGCGGCCGATGCCGCCGCCCGCCTCCGCCGCGACGCAGCGTCGAAGATCGGCCCGGTCGGTGTGAGGTCGACGATGCTCGTCGAGCAGCCGGTCGAGTGTGTCGACCTCCCGGTCTCGGGTGGCACCGCCGTCTACTGCGTCCTGGAGAGCGGGATCCTCGCGGTGCTCGACGACGGCGACGTGCGCGTCGAGTTGACGGCGTACTCGAACACGTCGCTCGACGACGAGTTCCAGATCCCGTGACACGCCATCGCCTGACCATCGTGCTCGTGGCCATGATCGTCCTGGCATCAGCCGGGTACGGCGTGATGTTCACGATCCTCGACGATCTCCGCGACGCCTACGGCATCAGCGAGTCGGGGCTCGGCGGTGTCGTCGCCATCGGCTTCTTCGCCTCGTTCGCGTCGCAGGTCGTGCTCGCCCCGCGGGCCGATCGCGGGCACGCCAAGTCGCTGCTCGTCAACGGTCTCCTGCTGCAGACCGTGTCGCTCGTGACGATGGCCTTCGCACACTCTCTCCCGCTGCTGCTCCTCGCGCGAGCCGTGATGGGGATCGGGGCAGGGATGATGAGCCCTGCCGCGCGACGCATCGTGGTGCTCGCCGACCCCGAGCACATGGGCCGCAACATCGGACGGATGCTGTCGGCCGACGTGGTCGGCTTCGCCATCGGGCCCGCCGTGTCGGCGGTGCTCGTCGAGCCGTTCGGGATCGCCGCCCCGTTCCTCCTGATCGCCGCGCTCACCGTGCCGCTCGTCCCGATCGCGCTCCGCACACACGTCGAGGAGAGCGAGCCGACCGCTGCCACGTCGGCCCGCTTCGCATTCGACCTCCTCCGACACCGCGCCTATTTCGCGACGGTGCTCTTCGGTGCGACCGTGTTCATCATGATCGGCACCTTCGATGTGCTGTGGGTACTTGTGCTCGACGACCTCGGGGCGGCCGACTGGATGAGCAACCTCGGCATCATCCTCTTCGCCGTCCCACTCGTGGCGTTCGGCCCTCTCGGTGGACGGTGGGCACAGCAGTTCGGGCCGTTCCGACTGGCAACGATCGGGCTCGTCGTCGGCGCATTCTCGATCGTCGGGTACGGCTACTGGCCCTCGGCCGGCGTGATGTTCCTGTTCGCGATGGTGCACGCCGTGAACGACGGCCTGACGGTCACCAGCTCAGGAGTCGCCGTCGCCATGGTCGCCCCTCCCGAGCGGCAGGCCGGAGCACAAGGGCTCCTCGGCGGCGTCCAGACCCTCGTCGGCGGCATCACCTCGCTCGCGGCCGGAGCGGTCTACGAGAGCCAGGGTCGCGCGACGGTCTACACCGCGACCGGGATCGTGATGCTCGTCGTCATCGTGGCTGCTGTCGGACTGCTGGGCCACGAGTGGTCGGGTCGGCCGGCGACGGTCGGTGCGAGCACCGCTGCGCCGCTGGCGTCAAGCCACTGACACGGTGACGGTGTCGCGGCCGCTGCGCACGATGCGACCCGGCCGCGCCTCGAGCATCCGGCCACGTTCGACACAGGGGGTCCCGTTGACGATCACGTGCTCGATGCCGACGGCCTCGCCGTAGACACGACCAGCCCCTCCGGGAAGGTCGAACCGCATCGCGACGGGGCCGGGCCCAACCGTCGCCGGGTCGAGCACCACGAGGTCGGCTGCGTGGCCCACCACGATCCGACCCCGGTCGTGCAGGCCGTAGAGATCGGCGGGGGCCGACGTGAGCAGAGCGACCGCCTCCTCCAACGGCATCAGACCGTGCTCGCGGACGGCACGGGCGAGGAGCGTCGTCGAGTAGGCGAAGCTGTCGATCATGTCGAGGTGCGCTCCGGCGTCGCTCGCGCCGACGATGGCCCGGTGGTCGCGCCAGACCTCGACGCGGCGACGCCATGTCGCATCGTCCTGGCCACGGTCCTGGTTGGCGATCACCGTGCGCAGACCGTCGTCGACCACGATGTCGGCGAGGGTGTCCCACGCGCTCTTGCCAAGCTCGGCGGCGATCTCGCCGATCACACGCCCCTCGTAGGCCTTCCAGCGCGGCGTGAAGGTCTCGACCAGCCAGTAGTTGGCCCAATTGCCGATCGCCCGCTGCGTACCCTCGGTCGACTGCGCCAGACGATCCCACTCGGCACGCCTGATCGGGTCGGACAGCGCCGCCAACTTCTCATCGGGTGCGAGGGCCATCAGTTCGTCCCAACCCGCGAGGATGTCGAGGATGAATCCGCCCATGAAGTTCAGGCGGATGCGGAACGTGTCGGGCAGGGTGAGGGCGAGCACACGGCCGCCCTCCTCCTCGGCGAGGGCGAAGCCCGCCAGTTGGTGCTGGACGAGGTCCCAGTTCTGCGCGTAGACCTGCAGCAGGTTCCAGTTGAGCGGGCGGTCGGCCGCCGCACTCATCCGGCCCATCAGTCGGAACACCTCGTCGTCGAAGGCGCCGACCGCCGGGATGAACTCGAGTTGTGTGCCGGGGAACTCGCGGACCACCGCGCACAGGGCGATCAGTTCGTCGGCCGACGAACAACGCGACGGCACGGGTCGGCCGGTGTGGTCGTTGTGGCTCGGCGACCACGTGCTCGTGAACCCGATCGCACCCGCCGCGAGTCCTGCCCGGAGGAGAGCCTTCATCTGCTCGACCTCGTCGGCGGTCGCCTCGCGACGGTTGGCGTCGTCGTGCATCACCACCCGCCGCAGAGCCGAGTGGCCGACCATGAACCCGGCGTTGGGCATCAGCGTCCCGTCGAGGCGGTCGAGGAACTCCTCGGTCGTCGTCCAGTCCCAGGGGACGCCAAGACGGAGGCTCTCGAGGGGCATGCCCTCCACGCGCGCCAGCATCCGCATCAGGTAGTCGGCGTCGGCCGGGTCGACCGCTCCACCCTGCGGACCGACGAGCGGCGCGATCGAGAAGCCGCAGTTGCCACCCATCACGGTGGTGACACCGTGCAACGGCGACGGGCTCAGCGTCGTGTCCCAGAACGCCTGGGCGTCGTAGTGCGTGTGCAGGTCGATGAAGCCCGGCGTCACCACGAATCCAGTGGCGTCGATCGTGCGGGTCGCTCCACCGAGACTTCCCGGTTCGCCGACGGACACGATCCGACCGTCGCGCACACCGACATCGGCACGGCGCGCCGCAGCACCCGTCCCGTCGACAACCGTTCCTCCGACGATCACCAGATCCAGCATGGCGCGAGCATCGCGCGCCGGCGCTCAGCCGAGCGTGACGAGCGCGCGGGCGGCGTGGTTCATCCGGTCGGGGCCGGCGTCGGTGGCGACCACGATGTCCTCGAGACGCATGCCCCACCGACCGGCCACGTAGATGCCGGGCTCGACACTGAAGGCGTGACCCGCCGCGATCGGCTCGAGGTTGCCCTCGACCATGTACGGGTCCTCGTGGGCCTCGAGCCCGATGCCGTGACCGGTGCGATGGATGAAGTACTCGCCCCACCCGGCCTCGGTGATGACGGACCGTGCCGCTCGGTCGACGTCCTGGCAGGCCGCGCCCACGACACCCGCGCGGACTCCGGCCTCCTGCGCCGCGTGGAGGACTGCATACGCCTCGGTCACCTCGGCCGATGGCTCGCCGAGCGAGACGCACCGCGTGATGTCGCTGCAGTACCCGGCCATCGTCCCCCCGAAGTCGCAGAGCACGAGATCGCCGTGGCGGATGACTCGGTCGCTCGCATGGTGGTGCGGCGATGCGGCGTTCTCGCCCGCGGCGACGATGGCGAAGTTGACGACGTCGTGACCCTCGGCGATCAACCGCGCCGAGATGTCGGCGCTCACCGCGGCCTCGGTGCGACCCTCGAGTGCGATCTCGCCGGCGTGCAATTGGGCAGCGACGCGATCGGCGGCCGCCCCGGCGGCTCGGAGTGCGGCGACCTCGGCTGCGTCCTTGCGGGTGCGCAGAGCGTTCATGACGACGGTGCTGCGGACGTACCGCGTGGCCCCCGACGGCCAGTGTCCGAGGAGGTCGACGAGGAACCGCGCCCACATCGTGTCGCCCACTGCCGCCGTCGCCGGCGCTCCACCGACGAGTGACGCCACGATGGCGACCGGATCGTCGGTCTCGCCCCAGGGCCGCAGGGTGAAGGCACCCGAGCGTTCGACCACCCGCGGCGCCTCGAGACGCGGGATGACGAGTGTGGCCTCACCGTCGCGCGGCACGACCAGCATCGTCAGCCGTTCGAGGGGCATCGCCTCGTACCCGGTCAGGTACGGCAGGTCGCTCCCGACGCTCACCAGCAGCGTGTCCACGCCCGCGACCGACATCTGCTGCCGGGCGCGGTCGAGGCGTTCGTGGAAGATGTGGTCGGAGGTGTGGGAGGACGTGGCGCTCACCCGCCCAGTCTGCCCGTTGCGGGGCACCGTATGCTCGCCCCATGTACGCCGGTGTGACGGCCCGCCGACGACGCCGACCCCACCTCGGGGCGGCGGTCGTGGCCTGCTCGCTCGTGCTCGGCGCGTGCGCACCCACCGGCGACGTCACCGTGGTCCGTTCCGACCGGATGGGAGGAGCCGCGTCGTCTCCCGACGGGAGCGAGACATCCGACGACAGCTCGACCACCGACACCGGACCCGACAGCACAGCGCCCGACAACACAGGGCCCGCGGTCTCGCCCGATGCCGAGTACGACGTCATCCCCGGCATCGTCGACTTCGGCGGGGTCGAACCGTCGCACCCCGACTACGACGGGTTC
>Ga0172373_10000436_pt1 | contig 68713 bp, 50 predicted proteins | sample Lak10m_2_FD_114546 | JGI IMG/M metagenome (GOLD analysis project Ga0172373, IMG submission 114546) | Freshwater microbial communities from Kabuno Bay, South-Kivu, Congo - kab_092012_10m | ecosystem: Environmental > Aquatic > Freshwater > Lake | place: Democratic Republic of the Congo...
CCCATCTGGAACGTCCCGGCCGAGATCGGCTTGAGGGTCGGTATCGGCCCCGTGTTCGAGGAATACCATCCGATCGATCCGCTCTGCGTCACGTTGAACGTGCTCGCAGCCGGGCAGCCACCGAGCACCACCGGATCGCGATAGTAGACAGCGTAGGAGCGCGTCGTGCCCGGTGCGATCGGGTCCCCCAGCGCGGCCGAGCGCGCGGAGACGCTCGGATCCGAGCCTGCGGGTGCGATGATGGAGCCGCCGACGGCGGCCTTGACATACAGGCGCTTCAGCGTGCCCGAAAGACAGCTCACGCCCTGGCCGAAGACGGATCCTGCTGCGTTCGATCCACTCGCCTGCAGCACGATACTTGTCGCCGTCGGCTTCTCGCCGCTGGTCGTGAACACGACCGTGTCACCCAGCAAGGCCGCCGTTCCGCTGGCACTCAAGACTGCTCCTCCGGTCGCGGAGCTGTTGTCACAGCCGCGGCCAGCGCTCGAGGGCGGGTTGCTGCACGGGCAAGGGATCACCCCCGCAACGCCGGGGCTGCAGTAGGACGTCATCGGATTTTGCGCCAGCGCGGAGCCGGCGAGTGCCAGCAGCGCGGAGGGAAACAGCAACACAGAGGGGGTCAAGCGCATGGTGAAGGAACAATGGTGAAGGAAGACTTGGAGAGGGGCTTTCCGCGGTGCGGAAACCTGCCATGGAACAGGAAAAGCATAGCACGGCCTTGAAATCGAGGCGTCGTATCTACTGGGGTTCCGCAAGACCACAAAGGGTGTTTCTCGATGGGAAAGGCCGAGCAGCGCCAGAACTCGGCAGCCGCTGCACCCAGCGTGGGTTTCGCCGTCGAATCCAATAGGAATGCCCCGTGAAGAGGTCTTTGCCGCGCAAACCGACTGCCGGCGGCCCATTCCCAGGGCCTGATCACCCAGCTGCTTGCCTTCAGGCCAAAGACCAGCTTTCGGAGTCCCGATGAAGCCCCGCTCCCCACCTACGGCGTCGCGGCCTTCGCCAGCGGCAGGTACTCCGCCAGCACCTCCTCCCGCTCGCGGCACCACTCGCGCGCTTGGAGGAGCAACTCCAACTCCGCCTGCGGTTCCAGCGCCCCCATCCCCGCCTGGCGCACCCACAGCAGATCCCCCATCCCGCGTTGGCGCAGGTCCTCCTCCGCGATCTCGAAGCCATCGCTCGTGCGCTCGAGCGCCGCGAAGCGCTCGCGGGCGGTGGAGTCGCCGAAGAGCAGACACCAGGAATCCTGTGTGCCGCGTCCGACGCGGCCGCGCAATTGATGCAATTGCGCCAGACCGAGCCGCTCCGCGCTCTCGACGACCAGCACGGTCGCTTGCGGCACATCGACGCCGACTTCGATCACGGTCGTGGCCACGAGGATCTGCACTTCGCCCGTCCGGAAGCGCTGGAGGCGCGCGGAGCGCTCGGCCGCGTCGAGCCGGCCGTGGACGAGTTCGATGCCAAAGCGCGCCAGCGCCGTGCCGGCGAGGCGCTCGCGCGCGGCTTCGGCGCTGGCCTGCCCGCTTTCGCGCACGCTCTCCTGCTCGCCTTCCTCGCCGATGCGCGGCGTCACCCAGTAGACGCGCTCGCCGGCGCTGAGGCGCTGGTCGAGGAAGGCGGGCAGTTTTTCGCGCTCCTTGCCGCGCAGCCAGCGCGTGGTGACCTGACCGCGACCGCGCGGGCGCTCGCGCAGAATCGAGGTGTCGAGATCGCCGTAGAGTGCCAGCGCGAGCGTGCGCGGGATCGGGGTCGCGCTCATCAAGAGCGCGTGGACCGCGTGGCCCTTGTCGAAGAGGTTCTGGCGCTGGAGCACGCCGAAGCGCTGCTGCTCGTCGACCACGGCGAGGGCGAGCTGGCGGTAGCGCACATCCTGCGAAAACAGCGCGTGCGTGCCGAAGGCGATGTCGGCCATGCCGCTTTCGAGCTGGGCGAGCACGCTGCGGCGCTCGGCGGCCTTGAGCGAGCCGGTGAGGCAGACGGCGTGCAGGCCAAAGCGCGCGAGCATCGCGCGCTGACCGTCGAAGTGCTGCTCGGCGAGCAGTTCGGTCGGGGCGAGGAAGGCCGTCTGAGCGCCGGAGCGCGCGACGAGCATCGCGGCGGCGAGTCCGACGAGCGTCTTGCCGCAGCCGACATCGCCCTGCAGCAGGCGGCGCATGGGCTTGCCGCTGGCGAGGTCGGCGGCGATCTCGTCGAGGACGGTGCGCTGGCCGGCGGTCAGCTCGAAGGGCAGGGCCTCGAGCACGGCGGCGAGCGCCTTCGGGCCGCTTTCGACGAGCAGCGCGCGGCTTTTCTGGCGGCGCAGCTCGCGCTCGTGTTCGGCGGCGGCGAGCGCGAGCAGGGCTTCGAGGCGCACGCGCGCGCGGGCGGTTTCGAAGTGCGGCCAGTCGCGCGGCTGGTGCAGCTCGCGCACGGCTTGTGGCAGCGGCGGCAGCGCGTGCTGGCTCAGCAGCTCACCGGGCAGGCGCTCGGGCGCGAGCTCCTCGGCGCGCGGCAGGAGCTGCGCGAGCAGCTTGTGGACGCCGCTGGTCGAGAGGCCCGCGACGGGCGGGTATTCGAGCAGCAGCTCGCCAGCCTTGGGCAGGGGCTTTGCGGCGCGGCCGATGCGCGGCGATTGAAGCACGAGCCCGCGCGCTTCGACCATGCGGCCGGCGAGCTCGAGCGCTTCACCGACCTGGAAGTGCTTGGCGAGCCAGGGCTGGTTGAAGTAGACGGCGGTCAGCTCGCCCGAGTCGTCGCGCAGCTTGAGGCGCAGCGTCGAGCGGCCGCCGAAGCGCTGGAGGGAGACGCCGATGACGCGCCCGGCGAGGCGCACGAGCTGGCCCGGGCGCGCGCGGGCGGTGGCGATCGGGATCGGCTCCGGCAGGTCGGTCTCGACGCGCGGAATCCACAGCAGGAGATCGCGCACGGAATGGAGGCCGAGCTCCGCGAGGGCCTGCGCGCGCGCCGGCCCGATGCCGGAAAGGCCGCGCAGCGGGGTGTCGGTGGCCGGGGTGGCAGACATGGGGCGAGCGGAGAGCTTGGGGCGAAACACAAAAAAAACCAAGTCGGGAGTCTCGGACTCGAAACGGAGCCGTCTCATTTGGTGAAATGATGCGCATGCGCTCCCAACTTTCCCTCTTGGCCAGCCTGCTGGTTGGCGGCTCGTTGTTCCTGATCCCGGCCCTCGCGGACGAGGCCAAACCCAAGGTCCCGGAGGCGCCGGCGACGAAGGCGGCGCCGGCCGCGCTGCTGCGCGAGGTGCACGTGCTGGGTGCCAGCGTCTCGGCGGGCTTCGGGCTGAAACCCAAGGGCATGAATCTCGGCAAGGTCCTCGCCGCGAGCCTGCCGGAGGGCACGCCGGCACCCAAGGTGCACGCGAGCGAGTTGATGTTCCTCGATCCAGTAGGATTCGCCACTCAGGCGCTGGAGCAGCTCGAGAACGAGGAGCCCTCGCTGGTGCTCGCGATCGACTACCTGTTCTGGTTTGGCTACGGCACGGCATGGAAGGGTGAAGACGATCGGCTGCAAGCGCTGGAGCTGGAACTGAAGCGGCTGGAGAAGCTGAGCTGCCCGATCCTGCTGGGTGATTTCCCGGACATGTCGAGCGCGGTGGAGGCACCCATGCCGATGCTGCCGGCGGCGGCGGTGCCCAAGCCGGAGACCTTGGCGAAGCTGAATGAGCGCCTGCGCGCTTGGGCCAAGGACAGAAAGAATGTGATGCTGGTGCCGATCGCGGGGCTGATGGATCAGCTGCTGCGCGATCAGGCGATCACGCTGGGACCGAATCAGTGGCCGGCGGGCACCGCCAAGCAGCTGCTGCAGCAGGACGGCCTGCATCCGACGGTGGAGGGCACGCTCGCCGTCTGGCTGCTCGCCGACAGCGTGCTGGAGGCGCGCTTGCCGGAGTACAAGGCGATGGCGCGCGTGCATGAGGTCGGCGTGCTGATGGACAAGCTCGCACCGGGCACGAAGGTGCTGGCGGAGCCGGCAGGAAAGGCGGGCCAAAAATCAGGCGCGAAAGCAGGTAAAAAAGCGGGCGGACGATGAACGCAGTCCCGCGGTTTCGACTGGCGCTGCTGTGCGCGCTCGCGCTCAGTGCCTTGTGCACGGGCGGTCTGGGGCAGAGCAAGGCACACCTGATCGTCGCCGGCAAGAGCCATGCGCTCGACCAGCTGCCGAGCGAACTGCCCGCAGCCATGCGCTCGGCGATCGAACGCTGGCGGCCGTTCTGCGACAGCTTGGAGTACCACTTGCATGCGGGAGCGGATGCGCGACTGCTGCTGGCGACGAGCAGCCAGAACAAGCGCGGGGCCGCGCGCATCGAGAAGCTGCAAAAGACGATCGCATGGTTCGACAAGCGCCTGCCGGCGGTCGCCCAGAGAATCTCCGAGGCGGAAAAGCCCGCCAGCGCTCCGCCGGAGGACAAGGACAAGCCGCTCGCCCCGGGTGAGTCGCGCAGCTGGAGCTGGAGCAGCGAGGATCTCGTGCCCGATGCCGACTGCGCCGTGCTGTTCGTGCTGGCCGACGAGGCGCAGTACAAGCTCCTGCTGGAGGAACTGGCGCGTCAGGACAAGTCGCTGGAGGATTGGACCTTGTCGGCGCGCAAGGAAACGGGCTTCGTGGTGCCGCGGCCCTTGTGCGCAGCGTTTCTGGAGAAGGCCGCCGGCATGCAGGAGTGGGATCCGGAGCACGAGCTCGTCAACCGCTGCGCGCAGTTGCTGTTGGTGCGGCGCTTCGGCCTGCAGCCCTTCTGGGTGCAGCAGGGCATCGGCTGGTGCGCGGAGTGGGCTTACGATGGCTCGCTCTACTGCTTCCCCTTCCGGCGCGAGTTCGTGTACGCCACGGAGCACGGCGCCTGGCCCAACGAGCTGAAGCAGCGCTTTGCGAAGTCCGGGGGGCGCTTTGACTTCAGCGCCTTCGACGGCTGGTCGCGGGGTCGCTGGGATGGGGAGCGCGCGCGGCTGGCTTTCGGCGTGCTGGCGGCGCTGCTGCAGGAACCGACGCCGCGGCTCGCGCTGGCGCTCGATGAGCTGCGCGTCTGGCGGGACAAGGACAATCGACGCAAGACCGGCGAGCACAGTTGGGAGCGCGATCCCGCCTACGAGATCGAGGCCCGGACACAGACCGAGTGCCTGAGAAAACACCTCGGAGAGGATCTGGAAAAGCGCACCCTCGAATTCCTCGGGCGCGGAAATCCCGCCTATAAGAGCCTGTAAGCGCTTCGCTCCGGGCCGCCCTTGCCCCCGCCGAGCGGGGCCTCTACCTTGCTCGCTGCATGGAACTGCGCTTCTACGGCGCCACGGGCACCACCACCGGATCGTGTCACCTCCTGCACTCGGAGGGACGCACCGTCCTGCTCGACTGCGGGCTCTTTCAGGGCCGTCGCGAGGAGAGCTGGAAGAAGAACCGACTGTTCGGATTCGATCCGCAAATCGTCGATGCGGTGATCCAATCGCACGCGCATGTCGATCACTCCGGCAAGCTGCCGATGCTCGTGCGCCAGGGCTTCGCCGGCCGCATCCACGCCACGCCCGCCACGCGCGATCTGGCGGACATCCTGCTGCACGACAGCGCCAAGATCGCGCTGGCCGACGCCCAGTTCCTCAACCGCCAGCGCTGGCGCCTCGAACGCGAGGCGCGCCGCGCGCCCGCCCCGGCTCAGCGAGGCCGCCGGCCCTCCGGCGGCCTGCCACCGCCGCAGGGCCGCCGCCCCTCCGGCGGCCTGCCACCGCCGCGAGGCAAGAACCAGCCGATGGTGTCCTCGGCGCTGCTGCCCGCGCGCGAGATCGTGCCGCTGTACCTCGAGGAAGACGTGCACGACACGCTCCCGCGCTTTGCGAAGCACGAATACGGCGTGTGGTTCGAGCCCGTCCCCGGGATGCGCTTTCGCTTCCGGGATGCGGGCCACATCCTCGGCTCGGCCTGGGTCGAGGGCGAAATCCGCGAGCGGAGCGGCGTCACGCGGCTGGTGTTCACGGGTGATTACGGTCGCTACCACCAGCCGATCCTGCGCGATCCCGAGCCGCTCAGCGAAGCCGAGGTCTACATCTCCGAGTCGACCTACGGCAACCGCTGCCACGCGCCCTTTGTCGAGAACGAGAGCGAGCTCTCCCAGGCGGTGCAGCGGCTCGCCACACGACCCAAGGGCCGGCTGTTGATTCCGGCCTTCGCCGTGGGCCGCACCCAGCACATCCTGTACGAGCTCTACAAGATCTGCCGTCGCCGGACTTGCGCGAATGTCGGCATCGTGGTCGACAGCCCGCTGGCGCAAGCCGCGACGCGCATCGTGATGGCCCACCCCGAGTGCTTCGATGAGGAGGCGCTGGCTGCCTTCCGCGCGATGCAGGAGGACGGTTCGTTCCGAAAGCGCATCCGCTTCACGCAGAGCATCGAGGAGAGCAAGGCGCTCAACGACGATCCGCGCCCGCTGATCGTGATCTCCGCCTCGGGCATGATGGAGAGCGGCCGGATCCTGCACCACCTCGCCTGGAATGTCTCCAATCCCGCCACCGAGATCCTGGTGGTCGGCTTTCAGGCCCAGCACACGTTCGGCCGGCGGCTCGTGGACGGGGCCAGCGAGGTGCGCATCTTCGGAATGCTCCACAAGGTGCGGGCGCGCGTGACCAACATGCTGGGCTTCTCGGCCCATGCCGACCGCGACGACCTCTTGGCCGCGCTCGGCCCCCATGCCGGCGCGGCGCGCGCGCTGTTCCTGATCCATGGCGAGAACGACCAGCGCAAGCCGCTGGCCGAGGAACTGCGCCGCCGCGGCTTCGCGCGGGTCGAGTGCCCGGAAAACCACCGCGCATGGCAAGCGTGAGCCCCGCTCTCCCCGAGCGCGCCGAGACGCGCAGGGTCTGGGGCCTGCTGGGCGCCAGTCTGGGCGCGACGGCGCTCGGGCTGGTGATCTGGATGCTGCGCTCGGAGAGCGAGAACCTGCACTGGATCTGGCTGCAGATGGTCGGCATCGCGTCGTTCCCGGGCAAGTACGTGATCTTCTCCGGGATCTCGTCCAGCTCGCCCATGGGCCCGGTCGGGCTCGCGCTGCTGTGCATCGCCGTCGACGCGATCGTCGCCTCGATCCTGTGCCTGTTCCTCGGGCCGCTCGGGCGGCTGCCCAAGCTGGGACCGGCGCTGCGCCGCGCGCACGACGGCGCGCAGGCCATGCTGCTGGAGTACAAGAAGCTCGCCCGCATGGCCTTCATCGGCGTCGTGCTGTTCGTGTTCCTGCCGCTGCCCGGCACGGGTGCGGTCGGCGGCGTCTTCGCCGGGCAGATCGTGGGTCTCTCGCGTCCGCGCACGGTGCTGGCGGTGGCCGCCGGCACCGGTCTGCAGGCGGTGCTGTTCGCCACGCTGGCCCTGACATTCGGCGCGAAGAGCGAAGAGCTGTTCCACAATCCATGGATCACCGGGGTGTCGGCGCTCGGACTGATCGTGTTTCTCTACGCGGGCTGGCGCGTCGCCAAGAATCGCCTGCGCTGATCGGTCGCAACGGCTGCGTGGATCGAGTACAAGGAGCGTTCAGGTGCCCCCATGAACTCGCCTGATGACGATCCGCTGCTCGGTCAACGCGTAATGGGCGCGGACCTGCGCGACGCCTGGGCGGTGCTCGACGCGGAGGCGCGCGTGGAGGGCTTCCGCTACCTGACGAGCGCGGAGGCCGAGGAGTTCTTCCACGAGCTCAACGCGCACGACCGCGCGCTGATCGTGCTGGCCCTGCCGCCGGTCGAGCAGCGCTGGTGGCTGCGCGCGCTACCGCCCGACGACGTGGCGGACCTGATCCAGGAGACGCCGGAAGAGTCGCGCTCGACGCTGCTGGGACTGCTCGATGAGGCGACGCGGCGCGAGATCACCGTGCTGCTCGCCTACTCGGAGGACGAGGCGGGCGGGCTGATGAACCCGCGCTACGCGCGCCTGCGCTCCTCGATGAGCGTCGATGAAGCCATCGGCTACCTGCGACGCCAGACGCGCGAGCGGGTCGAGAACATCTACTACGCCTACGTGCTCGACGAACAGCAGAAGCTCGTCGGCGTGGTCTCGTTCCGCCAGCTGATGATGGCGCGTGGCGATGCGCGCGTGCGCGAGGTGATGGTCACCGAACTGGTGACCGTTCAGGACGAGATGGACCAGGAAGCGGTCGCGCGCATCTTCGCGCAGCACAACCTGATGTGCATTCCGGTCGTCGACCCGGAGGGACGCATGAAGGGCATCGTCACGGCCGACGACATCGTCGACGTCGTGCGCGAGGAAGCCACCGAGGACATCCAGAAGATCGGCGGTTCGGAAGCGCTCGATGCCCCCTACCTGCAGGTGGGCCTGCTGGAGATGCTGAAAAAGCGCGCGGGCTGGCTGATGGTGCTGTTCGTCGGCGGCACGTTCACCGTCAGCGCCATCGGGCATTTCCAGGGCAAGATCGCTTCGGTCGGCTACCTCGAGACCTTCATCGCGATGATCATTTCCTGCGGCGGCAACTCGGGCTCGCAGGCTTCCACGCTGGTGATCCGCGCCATGGCGCTGGGCGAGGTGCGGCTGCGCGACTGGTGGCGCGTGTTCCTGCGCGAATGCGCCGCCGGACTCTCGCTGGGCGCGATCCTCGGCACGCTGGGTTTCGTGCGCATCGTGGCTTGGCACCATCTGTTCAAGGACGGGGCCGGAGAGCCGATGTACGGCGAGCGCTACCTCCTGGTCGGCATCACCGTGGCGTTGGCGGTGATCGGAGTGGCGACTTGGGGCACGCTGGTCGGCGCGCTGCTGCCCTTCGGGCTGCGCCGGCTGGGACTCGACCCGGCCAGCGCCTCAGCCCCGCTGGTCGCAACCCTCTCGGACGTCACCGGCATCATGATCTTCTTCTCGATCGCCCTGGCGGTGCTGTCCGGCTCGCTGCTCTAGCGGAGCGAGCAGCCGCCAGGTCAGCAGTCCGGCGAGCACGTAGATCGCGACCGTGGCGAGCATCAGGCTGGCGTAGCGATTTTCGCCCGAGTCGAGAATCCAGCCGCCCATGTGCGGTCCCAGCACCCAGCCCAGCGAGTTGGCCAGGCTGATCACGGCGGTCTGCGCCTCGCGCGCGCCCGCGGGCGCCGCTCGCATCGAAAGGTTCTTGATCACCGGCGTGGCTGCATTCATCAGGCAGGCCCGCAGCAGGAACGCGGCGACGGCGACGGGGAGCGATGTCGTGAAGGCCAGCAGCAGGAAGAAGGGCAGCGAGGCCAGTTCCAGTCCGACGATGCTGCGCACGAAGCCCAGTCGCGAGATCAAGAACGGCGTCAGAAGATAGCCGGCCGTCATCAGAACCGAAGCCAGCGCCTGATAGTTGGCGTAGTCCCCCGCGGAACGATCGAAGCGCTCGTGGAAGTAGAGGCCGAGGAAGGGAATCGACATCGAGGCGCCGAAGCCGATCATCCACGTCGGCAGCGCAAAGCGCAGCAGGATTCCGCGGTGCGCGCGCAGCACGGGCAGCAGGCTCGAACCGGACGAACCGGCCGTGCGCTCGAAGAGCTGCGGCGCTTCCTGGATGCGCGAGTAGGGCCAGGCCGCGCACAGCGCCAGCAGGCCGCCGCTGGTCACGACCCAGGCCAGCGCCGTGGCTTCGTTGCCGCTGTGCTGCGTCAGGAACACCGACAGGCGCCCGCCGAGGAAGGCTCCGGCCACGGCCGCAGCCGTGTGCACCGCCTCCGACAGGCCGAATACGCGCGCCTGCTGCGGAACGCCGGCGTTGCGGTACAGAAAGGGCGCGATCGCCACGTAGTGCACCGACCAGGCCGAGCCGGCGAGCAGGTTGAGCGCCATGATCCAGCCAAGGCTCGGCATCCACGGCAGCAGGCAGTAGGCCAGCGCGGCGAGCAGCGCAGAGCCCACCAGGACGCCGCGCGTGGGCCGCCGCGACAGGATCAGCGCCGCAGGAATCGCCATCAGGACCTTGCCCCAGGCATCGCAGGACTGCACGGCGCCGATGTCGCTCTTGTTGTAGCCCAGCTTGTCGAGCAAGAGCGGGATCATCGTCCACGGCACGGCTTGCGCGGCGCCCATCCAGGCGCTGCCCGCGAGGAAGCGAAGCGTCGCGGCTCCCAGACCCGCAAAGGGACGCCGCCAGACAGAAGCCGGTGCGCTCACAGCAGGGAGAACAGCCGCGCGAGCGCGCCGCGGCGCGCCGCATCGAAGATCAGCGGATCGGAGGGCGAGCGCGGCTCTTGGTCGGGGCTGGTGGGCCAGCGCGCGAAGAACACACCCAGCGGGCGGTCCTCGGGCGCAAGGCTCCTCAGGGCCGCGCCGATCAGTTCGATCTCTTCCGCCGTGCCCGCATAGGCCCTCGAGACGAGCCAAGGTTTCCCCAGACGCCCCGCCTGCTCGCGGACCGGCACCAGCACGCGCAGCAGCGCTTCGACGCGCTCAGCGCGCTGCTCGGCGCGCGTCTGGCCGCGCAGCGGCACCGGCTTGGCCTCGCAGCGGATGCTGAGCACATCCAGGGCCGCAGCCGGCGCCAGCTCGAGACTTTCATGCAGCGAGATGCTGGCGTAGGTCAGCGTGCCGCCGAAGGCGCGCCGCACGCGCTCGTGCAGCTGATTCCAGCAGCGCCGCCGCAGTTCCGCCTCGCCGGGGAGCGCGCGCTGCCCGTAAGGCTGCGCGCGGCTGACTCCGACCAGTCCGCTGCCGAGCGACAGCGCATCGGCGCCGGTGCTCTCGCCGAGCAGCGCCAGATGCTCCAGCCGGGCGCCGAGTTGCGCGAAGAGTCGCTCCCACTCGGCCGGGCTGCCGGGCGGATGATCGCCGAGCAGGCCGGCGGAAGGCTGGCGCAGCACATCGGCTTCGAGCAGCACGCTGAGCCCCAGCGCCTTGGCCGCGCGGATCGACTCGGCGAGCAGCGCATCGCCCTCGAGCGTGCCGATGGCGGGCTCGACCCCTAGCCGAGGCCCTGCTGTCGGGGCGCGCTCGAGCGCGAAGCGGACTTGGATGCTGAGGGCCTTGGCTCCCACGGCCTTGGCGGCCTCGAGCGCGGCGCGATCGGGCGGCCCGGCGCAGACCACGCCGCACAGACCGCTCGGCAGCGTGCGCAGCGGCGCGGGCGGCGGCGCGGCCTCGAGGTCCCAGCCGGCGGGCAGCGGCGTCGCGCCGTCCTTCCAGAACTGGCGGATGGCCGCCGATCCGTGCTGCTTGGACAACTGCTGGAAGGCGCGCGCGCGCAGCGCCATCACCAGCAGCGGACTGTGCGTGCTCCAGGCCGCTTCGCTGCAGATTTCGGCCGGCGCGGGCAGCGCAAGGCGAGCGATCTGGCGGTGCCACCACGCCAGTTCCTGCTCGCCGAGCTGCTGGGCAGCCGCGAGCGCGGCCCCATCTTCCAGCCAGCGATCGCGCGGCTCGCCGAGCGCTCGGCGCAGCGCGGCGCGCGTGTTCTCGATCACCAGATCGGAGCCCGGCAAGCCCAAGGTCAGGCCGCTCCTGGGATCGAAGTGCGCGGAGCGCTGCACGCCGCCGTGAATCCGGTACTCGCGGCGCTCGGCACACAGCATGAGCTCCGCCGGCTGCAGCGCCCGCCCGGCGAATTCACCGGCGCGCGCGAGGCTTTGCGCCAGTTCGATGCCCAGCAGGGCCGGCACGGGCTGCTTGCGCGGCGCGCCATGAAAGCGCGCGCGACTCAGATCGATGCGCCCAGCGGCATCCAGCGGCGCCTCGAGTTCCAGCAGCGCTCCGCGCCACAGTTGCACGCCATTCCTCCAGCCGGGCAGAACCTCGCGCGGCAGGCGCGCGGCGTCGTTGGCGGCCACGATCGTCAGCGGCAGGCCGGGCAGCTTGGGGTCGGGCAGCACCGCGAGGATCGCATCCGAGGGACCGATGAATGCGTTGCCCGCGCAAGCGAAGGCCTGCGGCGTCACGACCAGGCCGAGTGCTTCGAGCAGCGGGACGAGCTCTGCATCGCTCGCCGCTCCCGTCAGCACCCGCGCGGCCGGCTGAGCTCGCAGCAGGGCCTGCAGCTGCGCGCTGCCGCGCGTGTCGGGCGCTTCGCGCGCGCAAGCGGCGAGGCCGAGCGCTGCCGCGCCCGCCACCAGACTCCAGACCAGCCGACGATGAACCACAGGCGCGCATCCTAGAACGTGGAACTTGCCTCGCGCCACCCCGGCATGCGCTCTAGACTCAGGCCATGACACATGTTTTTCGCGCCTGGTCGCCCGCGGAGAACCGCGAGCTTGGGCCGGCCTACCGGGCCGCCACGCGCGAACAGGTGCTGGAGGCCTGCGAAGCGGCGCACGCCGCCGCCGAAGCCTGCGCGCGGACGCGCGGCGAGCAGCGGGCCCGCTTCCTGCTGCGAATCGCCGAGGAACTGCAGGCCGACGCGGTCGCGATCCTCGCCTGTGCGGCCGCGGAGACCGGACTGGCCCCCTCCCGCCTCGAGGGCGAGCTGCTGCGCACGCGAAACCAGCTGGCCTTTCTGGCCGAGATCGTGCGCACGGAGCGGTACATCGATGCGCGCATCGAGCGCGCCGATCCGGCCCGCACGCCGCTCGCCCGACCCGATCTGCGCTCGATGCTCGTGCCGATCGGTCCGGTCGCCGTGTTCGGAGCGAGCAATTTCCCGCTGGCCTTCAGCACGGCCGGCGGCGACACGGCTTCGGCCTTGGCCGTCGGCTGTCCGGTGATCGTCAAGGCCCATCCGCTGCATCCGGGCACGAGCCTGCTCGCGGGCGCGGCCATCGAGCGGGCGCGCGCGTTCTGCGGCCTGCCGGTGGGCGCTTTCGCGCAGCTCTTGAGCGGCGGCGAGCGCAGCCATGCCGTGGGTCTGGAACTCGTGCAGGATCCGCGCATCCGCGCCGTCGGCTTCACGGGCTCGCTCGAGGGCGGCCGCGCGCTGATGCGCGCGATCGAAGCGCGCGCGACGCCGATTCCGCTGTACGCCGAGCTGGGTGCGCTCAATCCGCTCTTCGTGCTGCCCGGCGCGCTGCGCGAGCGGCGCGAGGCGATCACCGCGCAGCTCCTCGGCTCGATCAGCGGCTCCGCCGGACAATTGTGCACGCGGCCGGGACTGATCTTCAGCAGCGATCCGACGCTGGCCGAGGAGCTGGCCGTGCGCGCGCGGGCTCTGGCGCCGCAGCCGATGCTCTCTCCCGCACACCGCCGCGCGCTGGCCGCGCGCTGGCAAGCACGCGGCCGGCTCGCGGGCGTGGAATGCCTGCACGCCGACGATCCCGAACGCGAGGAGGTCGGCGTCGTGATCGAGCGCTGCTCGCTGGCGACCTTCCTCTGCGAGCCGAGCCTCCGCGAAGAGTGCTTCGGGCCGAGCACGCTGCTCGTCACCTGCGCGGATGCCGCGCAATGGCGGCAGGCCGCCGCCAGCCTGCCCGGCACGCTGACGGCCAGCGTGCTGCGCGCCGCGGCCGACGAGGCTCTGGCGCGCGAGCTGCTCGCGCTCCTCGCGCCGCTCGCCGGGCGCCTGATCGTCGACGGCGTGCCGACCGGGGTCGAGGTGAATCAGGCGATGCAGCATGGCGGGCCCTGGCCCTCGAGCACGCGACCGGACACCACTTCGGTCGGCGGCCGCTCGATTCTGCGCTGGCTGCGGCCGATCTGCTTCCAGAATTGGCCGCAGGACTGGCTGCCGCCGGCGCTGCAGGATGACCCCGCTCGGGAAGGCGCGCGTCGGATCGACGGGCCGAGCTGAGCATGCAGTCGCTGCGCTTCATCGATTCCCACACCGAGGGCGAACCCACGCGGGTGTTGTTCGAGGGCCTGCCGGATCTGGGATCGGGCAGCGTGGCCGAGCGCGCGCTGCGCTTTGCTCGCGAGCACGACCCGCTGCGGCGCGCGGCGATCCTCGAACCGCGCGGACATGCGGCGCTGGTCGGCGCGCTGCTGATCCCGCCCTCGGATCCGCGCGCGGTCAGCGGCGTCGTGTTCTTCAACAACGTGGGACTGCTGCGGGCCTGCGGCCACGGCACGATGGGCGTCGCCGTGACGCTGCGGGAACTGGGGCGCATCGGCCCGGGGAAGCACTGGATCGAGACGCCCGTGGGACTGGTCGGCCTGGAGTTGGACGCCGGCGGACGCGTCGAGATCGAGAACGTGCCGTCCTGGCGCGAGCGCGCCGAGCTCGAGCTCGATTTCGTGTTCGAAGGGCGCGAGCGGCGCGTGCGCGGCGACATCGCCTATGGCGGCAACTGGTTCTTCCTGTGCGAAGATCACGGTGAGCCGCTGGAACTCGCCAACCTCGAGCGGCTGACGAGCCTGGCGTGGGAGCTGCGCGCCGCGCTGGAGGCCCGGGGTGTGCGCGGCCGCGACGGCGAGGCGATCGACCACATCGAGCTGTTCGGTCCCCCCTCGCGCGCCGACTGCGACTCGAAGAACTTCGTGCTGTGCCCGGGCAAGGCTTACGACCGCTCTCCGTGCGGCACGGGCACGAGCGCGAAGCTCGCCTGCCTGCACGCGCGCGGCGAGCTCGCGCTCGGGCAGCGCTGGCGACAGGAGAGCATCGTTTCCAGCGCCTTCGAGGCCTGGCTGGTCGCACGCGATGATCAGCTGGTGGCGCACCTGTGCGGTTCGGCCTTCCTCACCGCCGAAGGACGCCTCCTGTTCGACCGCGCCGATCCCTTTCGTTCGGGCATCGGCGGATGAGCGCACGAGCGGATGCGCTGGTGATCGGCGCGGGCATCGTCGGTGCCGCCTGCGCGTGGGAACTCGCCCAGGCAGGCCTGCGGGTGGAGTTGATCGAAGGCTCGACGCCGGGAGGCGGGGCCACGGCCGCGGGCATGGGGCATCTGGTGCTGATCGACGAACCACAAGCCGAATTCGCGCTCACGCGGGACTCGCTGGCCCGCTGGCGCGCGCTGGCGCCGGAGTTGCCCGCGCGCGCGGAGTACTCCGTCTGTGGAACCCTGTGGATCGCCGATGACGAAGCGCAGTGGCAGGCGGCTCAGTCCAAGGCGCGTCGATTGGCCCAGGCCGGGATCGCTCATGAGCTGGTCGAGGAGCGGGATCTGGCGCGCCTGGAACCCGAGCTCCGGCCCGGACTGCGCGGCGCTCTGTGCGTGCGCGACGATGCGGTGGTCTACGCGCCGCGGGTCGTGCGCTGGCTGCTGGATCGCGGCCGAGAACTGCAGCGCGTCACGCTGCGCCAAGGCCACGTCGAACAGCTCGACGGCACGCGGGTGCGCCTCGGCGATGGCAGCACGCTCGAAGCCGGCTGCGTCGTGATCGCTGCCGGCCTCGAATCGCGCCGGCTGGCACCGAGCCTCGCCTTGCGCGCGCGCAAGGGGCACCTCGTGATCACCGATCGCCATCCCGGCCTCGTGCGACACCAACTCGTCGAATTGGGCTACATCACCGCTGCGCACGGCAGCGCCGCCGAATCGATCGCCTTCAACGTGCAGCCGCGGCCGAACGGACAACTGCTGATCGGCTCCTCGCGGCAGTTCGACGAAGAGTCGCGCGGCATCGAGGCGCGGATGCTCGCTCGCATCGTCGCGCGCGCCGTGGAATACCTGCCTCGGCTGGGCTCGACCAGCGCCATCCGCGCCTGGACCGGACTGCGGGCCGCGACACCCGATGGTCAGCCGATCATCGGCGCGCACCCTGGCCATCCGGGCCTGTATGCGGCTTGCGGACATGAGGGCTTGGGCATCACGACGGCGCTGGGGACGGCGGCGTTGGTGCGCGCGGCAGTGTTGGGGTCGCGACCGGAAGTGGATCCAAGGCCGTATGCCTGGGAGCGCTTCGATGCCTAGGGGAGACTGCTCCCCGAGCGGGGACAGCATCGATGCTGGAAAACGCATTTTCCGCGCGAGCGGAAGACGGCGGCAGCGTCCTCATTCCTATTGGGGAGCTGGTTTTCCGGCGCGGAAGCGCCCCTGGGAGAAGCTCCTAGGCAGCTTGGGACAGCGGGTCTGCGACGAGCGAGCCCCGCGAAGCGCCGATCACCCGGGCGGTCCGGGTCGAGGCGTGCACCGACCAAGACCCCCGGCCCAGCGTTGCCGGCGAGCGGGGGCGGGTCCAAGGACACCTCGACAACGTATGCGCTCTCGTATGAAAGTGAATCCAAAGAATTGAAACCTAGGAACTTTCATTCTGAGCCGGGGTCCCCGGAACGGGATCAGTATCCCCCGCGCGGCATTGCCGCGCTCAACCTAGGCGCCCTCGCCCTGCGGCGCTCCCTGACCGGCGAAGCGCGCAGCGCCCTGTGCGGCATGGGCACATGCCACGAATGCCGCGACCGCGACGGGGGGCGCACCTGCCTCTCCCACTCGCCCAGTCCGGCGTCGACCCTTCGCCGCCTGAGCTGCGAGGTCGCGATCTTCGGCGCGGGTCCGGCGGGCCTCGCCGCGGCAGGGGCGGCGGCGAGCGGCGCCGCGCGCGTCGTCCTGGTCGACGATCAAGCCAGTCCCGGCGGCCAGATCTGGCGCCGCACAGGGCGGAGCGCGCCCCGCGGAACCGAAGGGCTCGCCAACGCCAGCGCGACGCAGGTGCTCAGGCCCAACTGCGTGCAGCTCTGCACACCCGAGGAAACGATCGAGTTGGAGTTTTCGCGCGCGGTGCTGTGCACCGGCGCGACGGAGCTGTTCCTGCCCTTCCCCGGCTGGACGCTGCCGGGCGTGCACGGAGCCGGCGGCCTGCAGGCCCTGGTCAAGAACGGGCTCGCGATCCGCGGACGGCGCGTGGTGCTGGCCGGGTCCGGACCGCTGCTGCTGGCCGTGGCGGCGCTGCTCGGTGCGCGCGGCGCGGCGGTGCTGTGCGTGCTGGAACAAGCGCCTCTGGCTCGCGTGCGGGGTCTGTTGCCCGCGTTGGCGCGGCGGCCGGGCAAGCTGGCGCAGGCGGCGCGTCTGGGCTGGCAACTGCGCGGCATTCCGCGGCATTACGGCGCCTGGGTGACGCGCGCCGAAGGCGACGAGCGGCTGCGCGCCGTGCACGTGCGGATCGGCGGGCGCGAGGAGCGCATCGCCTGCGACATGCTCGGCGTCGGCTTCGGGCTCGTGCCGCGCACGCAGCTGGCGCAGGCTTTTGGCTGCCAGCTCACGGAGGGCTGCGTGGCTGTCGACGAGCGTCAGGAGACCAGCGTTCCGGGCCTGTACGCCGCCGGCGAATGCACGGGCATCGGTGGACTCGACAAGGCGCTCACCGAGGGCCGGCTGGCGGGCCTCGCGGCCGGAGGAAGCGCGCTGCCGCGCGCCGCGCGCTCGGCGCGGCAGCGCGAACAGGCCTTCGCGGCGGCACTCCAACGCGCCTTCGCGCTCGATCCAGCCCTGCGCGAACTGGCGGAGCCACAGACCATCGTCTGCCGCTGCGAGGACGTGCGCATGGGCGATCTGGCGGGCCTGGAGAACTGGCGCGAGGCGCGCCTGTACGCGCGCGTCGGCATGGGGCCCTGTCAGGGTGCCGTATGCGGACCTGCGCTGGCGTTCCTGCGCGGCTATGCTGCCCAGGATGCCCGTCCGCCCCTCAGTCCTGTTCCGCTGCTGCGCCTGAGCGAGAGAGCCCCATGACACGCTTCGATTGGACCGGCGTGATCCCCGCGATCACCACGCCCTTTGTCGACGACGACACGCTCGATCTCGATTTCCTGGCGGAGCATGCGCGCTGGATGTGCAGCGCGGGCTGCACCGGCATCGTCGCGCCGGGCTCGCTGGGCGAAGGCGCGACGCTGTCTCTCGAGGAGAAGGTCCAGCTGTGGCGCCAGCTCGCGGCGGCGCTCGAGGGTCGCGCCGCACCGCTGGCGGCGATCGCCGCGACGAGCACGCGCGAAGCGGTGCGCGAGGCGCGCGCGGCCCAGTCCGCAGGCTGCACCGGGCTGATGGTGTTGCCGCCTTATGTCTACAAGGGCGAGTGGCGGGAGCTGCGCGCGCACTTCTCGGCCGTGATCGATGCCACGCCGCTCTCCTGCATGCTCTACAACAATCCGATCGCGTACGGCACGGATGTGCTGCCCGAGCAGCTGCGCGAGCTCGCCGAACGGCATCCCCGCCTGCACGCGGTCAAGGAATCGAGCGGCGACGTGCGGCGCATCCGCGCGCTCGGCGAGCTCCTCGGCGATCGGCTGACGCTGCTGGTGGGCCTGGATGACTGCCTGGTCGAAGGCGTGCACGCCGGGGCGCGCGGCTGGATCGCGGGACTCGTCAACGCCTTCCCCCACGAGTCGGTGCGCTTGTTCGAGCTGGCGCTCCGCGGTCCCAGCCCGGAGCTCTCCGCGCTGTACCACTGGTTCCTGCCGCTCCTGCGCATGGACACGAGCTTTGACTTCGTCCAGCGCATCAAGCTGGCCCAGTCCGCCGTCGGCCGGGTGGGACGCGGCGGCACGCGGGTGCGCGCGCCGCGCCTGGAACTCGCTGGTGCCGCGCTCGAGCGCGATCAGGCGCTGCTGCGCGAGGCCTTGGCCCGGCGCCCCACTCTGCGCTAGAAGAACGGACACGCATGCTGCTGGGCCTCCTGATCCTCCTGCCGCTCCTGCTCTGCTGCCCTTGGGGACCGGGGCACCATCTCGAGTTTGCCGTGCGCGTGCTGCGTCGGCGCAAGGAGCGTCTGCCGGCCGCGACCGCCAAGCTGCTCCACGAGCACCGCGATGCCTACCTCTACGGCTCGCTGGCCGCCGACTTGATCACGTTCAAGAACTTCGGCGGCGCCTACAGCCACTGCCACCGCTGGGGCATTCTCGAGGACATGCGCGAGCATGCGCACACCGATCGCGGCGAGGCCTTCATCCTCGGCTACCTCTCGCATCTGGCCGCTGACACGATCGCCCACAACCATTTCGTGCCTTACCACCTCGCGCGCTACGCGCGAACCAAGGGCCTGGGCCATCTTTACTGGGAGATGAACGCCGACCGCTTCATCCCCGAGGAGCGCTGGGAGCTGGTCACCGAGCTCAAGGGCGACAAGCGCCTCGCCGCACTCGACGAGATCGTCAACCGCTGCGTGCCCAAGAAGGCGCTCTCGATGGGCACCAACAAGCTGCTCTTCAACCACGTGCTGCTGGTTTCCGAGCGCGAGCGCTGGCGCAAGGGGATGGCGAGCATCCATCCGATGCACAACGTGAAGCTGGAGCGGGGCTTCCTGCGGCTGTTCCAGGAAGCCGCGGTCGAGCGCATTTTCCTCGGCCTGCACGCGCGCGGTCTTCAGGAGCTGATGCGCGTCGATGCCAACGGCAAGGACGCGCAGGAGCAGGCCATGCAGACGCGGGCGAGCCTGATCGAGCGCTGGACCAGCGGCCCGGAGCGCAGCGAGGAGTCCGAGGAGCGCGCGGCGGTCTTCCTCGAGGGCATGCAATCCCCGCCCCCGACGCCGCGTTCCGGGCGGTAGCGCTGGCCGGGCTGGCGCGGCTCGCACGGTTCATACGGCTCGCACGGTTCATACGGCTCGCACGGTTCATACGGCTCGCGCGGCTCGCACCGTTCGTACAGCGCGCTGGGGATCCCCAAGGCGGCCGGAGGAGCCGACTCAGAGGTTCCCGAGGCGGATCGCATCCTCGGGGCAGTTGCGCGCGCAGGCGTGGTCCCTCGTGCACTCGTAATTCGACAGCTTGCGCACGGTCGCCTTCTCCCCCAGCGCCCGGAAGGCCTGCGTTTCGCAGACCATCTCGCACATGCCGCAGCCCGTGCACTTGTCCGCGTCGATCCGCACCGAGACGAAGTCACGCGGCCGCACCGGACAGGTCAGCCCCTCCACGACCTGATGGGTCTGAACCAGATCGCGCGTCGCGGCGTGGCTGGTCAGCGTGCGCAGCGCCTCTTCCTCGCCGGCGGCCACCAGCTCGGACACATGATCGAATCCGAAGCGACTGGCGTGGGCGACCTTGGGCTGGATCAGGGCCACGCGCCAGTCGACCTGCATGTGCAGCGAGTGCTCGACCAGCACTTCCTCGACGATTTCGAAGGTGCGGTAGAGCGTGGAGAGCAGCCGATTCTTGTAGTCCGGGCTCTTGGAAGTGCCCTTGATCGAAAGGTCGACGGCGATGATCAGCTCGGGGTGCAGCGTCTTGGCGAAGCGCAAGGGCACCGAGTCGACCATCCCGCCATCCATGTAGCTGTACCCGCCGCGCTCGTAGGGCTCGAAGATGCCCGGCAGCGCGCAGGAGGAATAGACGGCGTCGACGAGGTTGATGTCCTCGTGCCCGGGCGTGCCCCAGAAGACGCTGCCGCCCGTTTCCAGCCGCACCGCGTTGCAGTAAAACGGCACGCGCATCTGTGCGAAGCTGATCGGCGGCAGGACGCGCTCGAGGCTGCGTCGGAAGGTGTCGCCCCGGTACATGCTCTGCGTGCGCGCTCCCTTGAGCAGGAACTTGACGAAGTTGAGCCGGAAGTAATCGTCCTTCTGCACGCCGGCGACAAGCGACTCGATGCGATCGATGCCGTAGCCTCCGGCGGCCATGGCGCCGACCAGCGAGCCGATGCTGGTGCCGACGATCGCGTCGTACTGAATGCCGAGCTTCTCGAGCGCGCGCAGCACGCCGACATGCGCCATGCCCCGCATGCCGCCGCCCCCGAGGACGAGGACCGTGCGCGGTCGGCGAGGGGCTCGTTCCGGAAGGCTGCTCATCGTCCTCTGCTTTCGGCAGAAGTCCGCCGAAGCGTGAGCCGCTCGCCCCCCTTGGGCCGCCGATTCCCGAATCAGGGCTTGGGCTTGAGCACCAGATCCAGGGCCGATTCGGGGCCCACCGTGAGCTCCGGACCCGGCCAGCCCTGATGGCGCACGCGCAGGCGCCACTTGCCGGGCCAGACGGGCGGGGTGCGGAAGCGCCCGTCAGGCTCCAGCATCAGACTCGTCCACGATTCCCGCTCCAGGGGCGAGTACTCCAGCGTGCTGAAGCGCAGGTCCTGCTGCGCGGCCTCGAAGCGGCCAGCGAAGATCGAACCCTGGGCGTAGCGCAGCTCGAGCGGAGCGGAACTGCGGCCTTGCTCGAGCTGGAAATCGAGCATGCGCGGCTCGACGAGCCCGCTCTGGCCCTCGGGAAAGACCAGCTCGGCCTGATAGCGCCCCGGCAGCAGTTCGTTGGCCTCGAAGCGGCCGTCGGCCGCCAGCGGGAAGCGCTGTTCCTCGAAGTGCACGGTCAGCGACTCGCGTCCCAGACCGCGGCGCAGCACCAGCACGGGACGGAGCTCCTCGGCGCCGGGCAGCGCGTCGGCCTTGCCGATCACCCGGGTTCCGGCGCAGCTTTCCAGCCAGATCACCGAGGCATTGTCGCCGGGATTGACGGGTACGGAGTCCGTGCCGAACAGCAGCGGTCGAGGCTGGCTCGGCTGGGAGTGGATCGGCCAGGACCACAGCTGGGCGCGGCCGGCCGCGATGCGCTCGAAGCGAAAGACTCCGCCCGCGCCGCTGGTGGTGACGCGGTACTGACCGAGCTCATCGATCAGCGCCACCATCGCCGAGTAGCACGGCTCGCCGGTCTCCGCGAAGTTGACCACGCCGTTGATCTCGCAGTTGAACGGCACCAGCGTGAGATCGAGCGCGTAGCGGCCGGCCTCCTGCCGCGGAAAGCCCGCGAGGTCCTGACGGTAGGGTGCATGGTCGGGTCCGTCGGCGTGCAGATCGAAGTGCACATTGCCCGGACCGGCCTCGTAGGTGCTGCGCTCCTCGACGCCGATCAGCTCGAAGCGACCCTCGGCATCGGTGCGCACGGCTGGCGTGTCGCCATCTTCGCGGAACTCCCAGTTGTCGGCCCAGACGCGCGCGCCGACCACCGCTCTTCCGGTCGCCTTGTCGAGCACCCGGCCGGCGATGCTCGCTCCGCGCGTCAGCGGCACATCGATCGGCCCGTTGTCGCCCTCCTTCAGCAGGCGCTCGAGCACCACATGACCGGGCCCATGCCCCTTCCCGCGCGCCCAGATCTCGATCACCTTCCAGCCCGGCTCGGTCTCCAGCGACCAGCGGCCGTCGGCGGCGCTCCGCGCGTTGAGCTGCTGGTAGTTGCCGTCATCCTTGCGCATCGCCACCGTCACGGCGACTGGCTGCGCGGGCGCGGCGCCGGAGCTTGTCAGCACGCGTCCTTCCAGGCGCGCGGAGGGGCTTTGGGGATCCAGCTGCGGGATCAGCGCGAGCACGAAAGCGGTGAGTGCGGTCCACATACAATTGGGCCATCCTACAGCCCGAGGCCGTTTCCTGCTTGGAAGCGCTCGCGGAGCTTGGCAGTCTCATGCCATGAGCCGCCCCCTGATCCCCTGGTCGCGATTGTCGAGGATGGACCGACGCGAGCAGGAGGCCTGGAGCAACCAGCGCCTCGCCGAGCATGTGCGCCTGCGGCTGTACCCGTTCTCGGCGCACTACAAGAAGCTCTTCGATCAGGCCGGCATCCGGCCCGAGAAGGTGCGCACGATCCGCGATCTCGCCGCGCTGCCGCTGACCACGAAGAAGGATCTCATCGACGCGCAGACGGATCCGGAGCGCAAGCGCGATTTCGTGCTGATTCCCACGCCCGAGAAGATCCGCGCGCACTGGGGCCTCGGCCGCAAGCTCGCGCTGCTGCTCGGCGGCGAACAGGCGCGCGAGGCGCTGCGCCGCGAGTACACGCCCAACTTCCTGACCTTCACCACCGGACGCTCGGCCGATCCGGTGGGCTTTGCCTACACTCCGCACGATCTGGATCTGCTCGGCGAAGTCGGCGGGCGCATGCTCGATGTGCACGCGATCCACGACCCGGCGGCGCGGATCCTCAACTGCTTTCCCTTCGCGCCGCACCTCGCCTTCTGGCAGACCACCTTCGCGGGCTTTGAGACCGGCCGCATGATGCTGCCGACCGGCGGCGGCAAGCTGATGGGCACGGCGGGCAATCTGCGCCTCGCCGAGCGCATGAAACCGACCGTGATCATCGGCACGCCGGGTTTTCTCTACCACATGCTGCGCGAGGCGGAAGCGAAGCGCAGCGATCTCTCGGAGGTCAAGTTGGTGATCCTCGGCGCCGAGAAGGTCACGCCCGGGCTCAAGCAGAAGATGAGCATGGCGCTGGAAGCCTGTGGAGCGCGTCAGGTCACGATCAGCGGCACCTACGGCTTCACGGAGGCGCGCATGGCCTTCAGCGAATGCCCCGCGCCGCACGATGTGTCGCCGGGCTACCACCTCTACCCGGATCTGGGCCTCTTCGAGGTGCTCGATCCCAAGACGCTGGAACCCGTTCGCGAGGGAGAGAGCGGCGAGCTGGTGTTCACGCCGCTCGATGGGCGCGGAACCATGGTGTGCCGCTACCGCACGGGCGATCTGGCGGTCAAGGGCATCGTGCACGAGCCCTGCCCGCACTGCGGCCGCACGGTGCCGCGCATCACCAGCGAGCTGCGCCGCGCCAGCGACCAGAAGGACATGAACCTCACCAAGATCAAGGGCACGCTGGTCGATCTGGCGCACATCGGCTCGGTGGTCTCCGACATGGTCGAGGTCGAGGAGTGGCAGGTCGTGCTGAAGAAAGTGCATGACGATCCCCACGAGCTCGATGAGTTCATCCTGCGCGTTTCGCTGCGCGGCGGGCAGGAGCGCGGCTTCGGCGAGAAGGAGCTGCGACAGCGCATCCTCGATGCCACGGAAGTGGCGCCCTCGCGCATCGAGTACCACACGACGAAGGAAATGCTCGAGTTCCTCGGCATGGAAACCGAGATGAAGGAGAAGCGCTTCCTCGACCTGCGCCCCAAGTGAGCCCCTCCCCCCAAGATCTGGTACTGGCTGCCGGCGTGCGCACCCCCTGGGCCCGCGCCGGCGGAGCCTTTGCGCGCGAAGATGCGGGGCATCTGGGCGCGCTCGTGACGCGCGAGCTCCTCGAGCGCACCGGGCTCGATCAGAACGGCCTGGCGGAGCTGATCGCCGGCTGCGTCGGCCCCCCGCACGATCAGGCCAATGTGGCGCGGGTGATCGCCCTGCGCGCCGGACTGCCGCAGGCCATGCCCGCGCGCACCGTGGCGCGCAACTGCGCCAGCGGCATGGAGTCGGTCTCCTGCGCCCTCTCCGGTCTGCGGGCGGGCGAAGGCGAGGCCTATCTGTGCCTGGGCGTCGAGGTGATGAGCCGCTATCCGCTGGTGATGAACGACGCGCTGACGGGCTTTTTCGACCGGCTCTCCCGGGCGCGCACGCCGCTCGCGAAGCTCGGGAGCCTCGCGCGCTTCCGTCCGGCGATGCTCGCTCCGCGCATCGCGCTGCTGGAAGGGCTCACCGATCCGGTCAGCGGCCTGATCATGGGCCGCACGGCCGAAATCCTGGCGCGCGAGCAGGCGGTTTCGCGCGCCGCCGCCGACGAATACGCGCTGCAGAGCCACCAGCGCGCGCACGCTGCCCGCGCGAGCGGCCGCTTCGCGCGCGAGCTGATGCCGGTGCTGCCGCAGGGCGCGCGCGCGGGCAGCGCGGCGCTGGCGGAGGACGATGCGATCCGCGCCGACCAGAGCCTGGCGGCACTCGCCAAGCTCAAGCCCTACTTCGAGAAGCCTGATGGACGCGTCACGGTCGGCAACTCCTGCGGCATCACCGACGGAGCCTGCGCGCTGCTCGTCACCACGCGCGCCAAGGCGCTGAGCTTCGGGCTCCGGCCGCTGGCGCGCTTCGTGGCGCACGCCTGGACGGGCTGCGATCCGGCGCGCATGGGACTGGGCCCGGTGCATGCCAGCCGGCAGGCGCTGCAGCGCGCGGGGCTCGCCTGGAAGGACATGGATGTCGTCGAGATCAACGAGGCCTTCGCCGCGCAGGTGCTCGCCTGCCTGCGCCTCTTGCCAGAGCTCGATCCCGCGCGCGTCAACGTCAACGGCGGAGCGATCGCGCTGGGACACCCGGTCGGCGCCACGGGCTCGCGCCTGCTGCTGACGCTGGCCCACGAACTGCATGCGCGCGGCGCGCGCTATGGTCTGGCGAGCCTGTGCATCGGCGGCGGCCAGGGCGGCGCCTTCATTCTGGAGCGCTGCGAATCATGATCGGCACGCACGCCACGCTGGAAATCGTCGAGGGCCTCGCCTGGATCACGCTGGCAGCCCCGCAGCGCAGCCTGCCGGTGCTCGATCTGGCCTTGATCGCCGATCTGGAGCAGGCGATCAGTGAGTTGGAAGGCCGCAGCGACTGGCAGGGGCTCGTCGTGCGCGGCCGCGAGGAGCTGGTCTTCGCCGCCGGAGCCGACATCGACGCGATCGCGGGACTGACCGACGAGTTGGAAGCGCGCGCGCTGATCGAGCGCGGACAGCGGCTCTACGACCGCATCGAGGATCTGCGCGGCCGCATCCGCGGCCGCATGGTGGCGGCGATCGGCGGAGCCTGCGCGGGCGGAGCGTACGAGTTGTCGCTGGCGCTGGGCACGATCCTCGCCGTCGAGGATCCGCGCACGAAGATCGGCCTGCCGGAGGTGATGCTCGGCATCCTGCCCGCCTGGGGCGGCTCGACGCGGCTGCCGCGCCGCATCGGAGTCCCCGCGGCGCTGGAAGTGATCCTGCAAGGGCGCCTGATGGGCGCGCGCGAAGCGCACAAAAAAGGCCTCGTCGACCGACTCTGCGCCAAGGAAGACCTGTGGCGCATCGCGGGCGAGCTCGCGCGCGGCACGCAGGCGCTCGAGCGTCGTTCGCGCGGGCTGGCGGGGCTCTTGGTCGATCGCAACCCGGCCGCGATCGGCGCGTTGGCCTGGCTCGCACGCCGGCAGGTGCGCGCGCGCACCGGCGGGCACTATCCCGCACCGCTGGAGATCGCGCGCGTGGTGCCGCAGGCCGTCCTCTCCTCGCGCACGGGCAGCCTGGCGCTCGAGGCCGAGTTGGCGGCGCGCCTGGTGGTTTCGCCCGTCACCAAGCACCTGATCCGCATCTTCCGGCTCTCCGAGGAGGCCAAGGGGATGGCGAAGTTCCGCGACGGCACGCGCGCCGAGGCGCCGCGCGTGATCGGCGTGCTCGGTGCCGGCGTGATGGGACGCGGCATCGCACAGGTCTGTGCCGAGCGTGGCTTGGCGACGCGGCTCTTCGACATCGCGCCCGCCGCGCTCGACACGGCGCTCTTCGAGCATCGCGCCGCTGTCGAGGCCAAGCTCAAGAAGCGGCGCGTGCAGCGCCACGAGGCGCTGGCGCAGCTTGATGCGCTCGACACGACGCTCGCGCTCGCCACGCTCACCCGCCAGGAGCTCGTGATCGAGGCCGTGGCCGAGAAACTCGAGATCAAGCGCAAGGTCTTCCGCGAGCTCGCCGCGCGCCTGTCTGCGGATGCGATCCTCGCCACCAACACCTCCTCCCTGTCGGTCAGCGCGATCGCCGAGGGCCTGCCCCACCCCGAGCGCGTGGTGGGACTGCACTTCTTCAATCCGGTGGCGAAGATGCCGCTGGTGGAGATCGTGCGCGGACGCACCACCAGCGAAGCGACGCTGCGCCGCACGGCGGCCTTCGCGCTCTCGCTGGGCAAGACGCCGATCATCACCGCCGACTGCGCGGGCTTCCTCGTCAACCGCCTGCTGGGGCCCTATCTCGACGAGTGCGTGCGGATGCTGGAGGCGGGCGTCGATCCGGCGCGCCTGGAGCGCGCGCTGAAGCGCTTTGGCATGCCGATGGGGCCGCTGCAATTGCTCGATGAGGTCGGACTCGACATCGCGGCGCACGCCGCGCAGTCGCTGCACAGCGCCTACGGAGCGCGCATGCAGCCCTGCGGCACGCTCGAGCGGATGCTGGCAGCCAAGCGTCTGGGCAAGAAGAGCGGACGGGGCTTCTACGAGCACGGTCCGCGCCGCCGGCTGGCGAAGGACCTCGCGCGCTTCGTGACGCAGCCCGACCCTGCGCTCGCGAAGCTCTCCGAAGCGGCGCTCGCCGAGCGCGCGCTGCTGGCGATGCTCTGCGAAGCGGCGCGCGCGCTCGAGGAGCGCATCGTCGAGAGCGCGCGCGAGCTCGATCTGGCGACGATCTTCGGCATGGGCTTTCCGCCCTTCCGCGGCGGCTTGCTGGCCTGGGCCGATGAGATCGGTCCGCGCGAGCTCGCCGCCAAGCTCGCTGCGCTCCACGGCGGCGCGAACCCGCGCTTTGAGCCAGCGGGCCGGATCCGCGCCGGCCTCCCCTTCCACGGCGGATGAGCGCCGATCCGCAGCAGCGCCGCTTCGAATCGGCGATGGTCTGGAACTTCGCCAGCCTTGCCGTGCTGGGCGTCTCCGGCATCGCGCTCAACCTCTTGATCGGCCGACTCTACGACGCCGCGACCTTGGGCGTCTTCAATCAGGCGCTGGCAGCCTACATCTTCTTCTCGCAGGCCGCTGTCGGCGGCCTTGATCGCTCCGCGCTCAAGGAGGTGGCTTCCCACGCGCACGATCCGGCGCGCCTGCGCGGCATTGTGCTGGGCGCGCTCGCTCCCACACTGCTGCTGGCGAGCCTCGTGACGCTGGCTTTCTGGTTGGCGCGCGCGCCGATCGCGAACTTCCTCGACTCGCCGGGCACGGCCACGGGCATCGCGGCCGCGACGCCCGGGCTGTTCTTCTTTGCGCTCAACAAGGTGCTGCTGGGCGTCGTCAACGGACTCAACCGCATGCGCGCCTTCGCGATCTACCAGTCGCTGCGCTACATCGGGATCCTCGCCTGCCTGGCGGGCTTTGCGCTGCTCGACACGGAGCGCGTGCGCGGAGATCAGCTCGCCTTCGTGTTCACCTTCGCCGAGACCGTGCTGTTCCTCGTGCTGGCGGTCGAGGTGGGACTGCAGATGCGCGGTTGGGCTCCCTCCCGAGCAGGCGAGTGGATCGGCAAGCACCTCGTGTTCGGCCTCAAGAGCGCGGGCAGCGGCGTGTTGCTGGAACTCAACGCGCGCGTCGATGTGCTGATGATCGGCTACTACCTCGAGGACCGCATGGTCGGCGTGTACACCTTCGCCGCGATGGTGGCCGAGGGCATGTACCAGCTGCTGGTCGTGCTGCAGAACATGTACAACCCCGTGCTCGCGCGGCATCTCGCACTGCGAAGCACGGGAAGCACGGGAAGCACGGGCGAGCTCGAAGCCCTGATCCGGCGCGGCCAGCGCAACACCTGGGCCGGCGTCTTCGTGGTGGGACTGGCGGCGGCGCTCATCTACCCCTGGCCCTTCGACTGGCTGGCGGGCAACCCGGCGATCGAGGAGAGCACGCGCGCCTTCCAGGCGCTGGTGCTCGGCATCGTGCTCTGCGCCGGGATGATTCCGTTTGCGCAGATCCTGCTGATGGCGGGCCATCCCGGCTGGCACACGCTCTACATGGCCTCCGCCGTCGCCTTCAACATCCTCGGCAACGCGCTGCTGATTCCGGTGCTGGGCATCGTCGGCGCGGGACTCGCCACCTCGGCCTCGATGCTGCTCTCGATCCTCGTGCTGCGCGTCCTCACGCGGCGGCAGATCGGCGTGCGGCTCTAGCTGCGGCGTTTCCAGATCTCAATCACGGGGCCCAGGCGCTCGGCGCGCAGGAGCTCCAGCGCCCAGATCTTCTTGTGCGGGTACTCATCATCCGAGTAGGTCAGCGGCCAGTTGTCCGCCTGCGCCTCGCCTCCGGGGGCGAAGCGCGCCACGCGCGTCGCCAGCGCCGGCAGCGTCGGATGGATATTGGCAAGCGCCAGCGGCTTGCGTCCGTCGCTGTAGACCTCGACCACGAAGTAGTCCGCGGAAAGCTCGGCGAGCCAGGCTTGTGTGTCGGACTGCGCGCGGCGGAAGTTCTCGGCGCCATCGAGCGCGAAGGCGGTCAGATCGTAGCCCGGCTGCACGCAGAGCTGTGGCGCGAGCGAGTTCTGGTAGCGAAACCAGGGGCGCTGGGGGTTGTCGAGCATCACGGCGTTGCGCTCCAGAGCGGCGGCTGAGTACGGCAGCGGCAACTCGAAGCTCGGCAGGAACGCGATCCGGTCCCTCGCGGGATCGAGCTTTCCGGCGACCCACTCCGAAGCCTCATCGATCGTCGTGGGCGCGGCGTGCAGGCGGGCGAACTGCAGCGACAGCAACAGCTGCGGCGCCAGCGCGGCCCATACGACCCAGCGAGCGCGCGAGAAGGCCGACAGACTCCACCCGATGAATAGCGCCACAAACGGCAGCAGCGGCAGCAGGAAGCGCTGGTAGGTGCGTCCGTAGAGCCCAAACACCACGAGATACGGAATCACGAAGGCCAATACGATCAGGAGCTCGCGCCGCTCGATGCGTTCGCGCGGGCCCAAGAAGCTGAGTGCGATCGCCAGGATCGCCAGCACGGCCAGCCACAGGTCGTAGCGCCACAGGCTGCCTGCCAGCTCCAGAAAACCCGCTCCGCGGAACAGCGCCAGATCGATGCGGTGGCCGAACAGCAGGAACTGGCCGTTTTCCAAGCCCAGCGCAGGCCCTATCGCTGCGCCGGAGGCAAGCGCGAAGGGATGGAAGGCCGCCGCCAGTGATCCGGCGATCCCCGCCAGCACGAGCGCGCGCCACCAGCCCTTGAACCCGTGGGCGCAGTGCAGCGCCACCAGCGCCGGCAGCAGCGTGAACAGTCCGTTGGCGAGCGTCCCCAGCGCCAGCCCGCACAGCGCGGACAGCAGCACGAGCCGCGGGAAACCCGGTTTTGAGGCGTAGGAGAGCGCCGCCAGCACGCTCGCGAGCGCCAGCACCGCCAGCAGCGCATGGGGCCGCGCCTGCACCGCGAACCACAGGTGCAGCAAGGAAGCCCCGCTCAAGCCCGCCACCAACAGCGCCATCCGTTCTTCCAGCCAGCGGCGCGCCAGGAGATAACTCAGCGGCACGATCAGCAGCGAGAGCCACGCACTCGTCTCGCGCACGGAGCCGTACTCCCGGCTCGCTTCGCGGAGCTGCGCGGAAAGCCCCTCCACCGGACGCGGGCCGGCTTGCAGCGCCGCCAGCCTGGCCGTGAGGTGCGGATAAAAGCCCCACAACAGCCGCTCCTCCCCTGGATCGGCCCCCGTGCGCAGGATCTGGGCCTGCGTGGCGATCACCAGACCATCGGGCTCCGGTTGTGCGGGCAGGCCTCCCTGCGTGCCCCACAGGCGCGGAATGGCGAGGAGCAGGGTCAAGGCCGCCAGCAGCAGCCAGGCGCGGCCTGAGGTTTGGGGGAGGGCCATGGAGGGGGAAGCCCAAGGTAGGCTCCGCGGGCGCGGTGCTCCAGTGCCAAGGCCTTCCCGGCCGAAATCGGCTATTCTGAGTCAGCCTTCCATGATCGCCACCACTGCCAAGCCGCTCTCCGTGCTGTTCTTCGAGGTCAATGAGGCCGAGAAGTACTTTCTCGAGAAGTTCGTCGAGCAGGGCAAGCTGCCGAATTTCGCGCGCTGCATCCAAGGCGGCAAGCTGATGCGCACGCGCATCCCGACCTGGGAGGCCGGCGCCGAGAAGGCGTGGCGCCACATCAGCCCCTGGATCATCTGGCCTTCTGTCTACACCGGCATGACGCCGGAGCAGCACGGCATCGTCGGCTTCGGTCAGGACACCAGCCGCATCCGCGGCCGCTGCGTGTGGGACGTGCTCGACAAGCACGGCATCTCGATCGGCGTGCTCGGCTCGCTGATGAGCTACCCCCCGCGCAGCGAGGGCCATGCGGCCTACTACGTGCCCGAATCACTCGCGGACGACCCCTCCTGTTTCCCGGAGGCAGCGCGCCCGCTGCAGGAGTTCTGCGTGTTCAGCGCGCGCAATTACTCGGAGAGCTTCGGTGCGAGCGCGGCGACCGCCGTCAAGCTGCTGCTGCGGACCAAGAAGAGCGGCGTCACCACGCGCAACATCTGGCGCACGCTCTCGCAGATGCCGATGGAGCAGATCAAGGGCCCCTCGTTCTATCCGGAGCGGGCCATGCTGCACTCCTACCTCACTTGGGACGCCTTCCTGAAGCTGTATCCCACCAGCAAGCCGCGCTACGCCTCGCTGCACATGAACCACGTGGCGTACATGCAGCACCGCTACTGGCGCGCCAGCGAGCCCGAACGCTTCTCGCCTGAGCTTTCCCCCACCGACCAGCGCTTCTTCTATTCCTCCGCCGAGCGGATGCGCTACGAGCAGAAATTCGCGCACTGGATCGAGAGCGCCTTCCGCTACACGGACGAGCGTCTCGGCGAGATCCTCAACATGGTCGACGACAACACCGTCGTGCTGGTGGGCACGGCGCTGGGCGTGCGGCCCTTCGATCCCTCCAAGGGCGAGATCTACAACCCGGTCGTGCGCCTGGTGAAGGAGCGCGAGCTCTTCGACGCGATCGGACTCAAGGGTTACACGGTGCTGCACCAGATGAACCCGGATGTCACGGTCAATTTCGCCGATGATTCCGCCGCCGAACGGGCTCACGCGCTGCTCGATCAGCTGCACGTCCATGCGCACGAGCCGCTGTTCACCGTGCAGCGCAAGGGTCCGCAGCTGTTCCTCGAGCTCAACATGCCGCAACGCGCGCACAAGGAAGAGGAACTGTTCATCCGCTTCACGGCGCAGCCGGAGCTTCTGATCCCGCTCGGCGCACACATCCACGAGCATTGCACCAACGACCAGTCGACCTCGCATCACAAGGATTCGGGCTGGCTGCTCGCCTACTGCAAGGGCGGGCGCGTCGAGGGGGCCTCGGACGTGATTGCCGTGACCGACATCGCCCCCACGATCTTGAGCCTGTACGGTATCCAGCCTCAAGACTGGATGGATCCCACGGCCCAGATCGCCTTCCAGCGCGCCCCCTGAAGCTTTTTCCCGTTTTCGGACCTCTGCGCCCAGAGGCGGCTCCACCTTGGCGCGAAGGCATCCGATAGGGACACTGCGCCCCCATGCAATCCCTCGACCTCCATGGCCTCAAGCTCGGGGTTGTGATCCCGGCCTACCGGGTGGAGCGCCACATTGCTCAGGTGATCCGCGGCATCCCTCAGGAGATCCGCACGATCATCGTGGTCGTGGACGCCAGCCCGGACCGCACTCGGTCCGTGGTCGAGGAACTCGCCGATCCGCGCGTCACGCTGCTCGTCCATGAGCGCAATCAGGGCGTGGGCGGCGCGATGGTGACGGGCTTCAAGGAAGCGCTGCGCCAGGAGCTCGACATCGTCGTCAAGATGGACGGCGACGACCAGATGGATCCCGTGCACCTGCCGCGCCTGCTCGCTCCGCTGCTCTCGGGCGAGTGCGACATGACCAAGTGCAATCGCTACAGCTCGCTGGGCTCGCTCAAGCAGATGCCCATCATCCGCGTGATCGGCAACACCGGCCTGACCTTCCTCGTCAAGCTCGCCAGCGGTTATTGGAACACCTTCGATCCCGCCAACGGCTACATCGCTCTGCGCACACCGGTGCTGGAGCGCGTGGATCTCGATGCGCTGCCCAAGCGCTACTTCTTCGAGAGCGGCTTCCTGATCGAACTTGGGATTCAACGCGCTGTGGTGCAGGACATCGCCGCGCCCGCGCGCTACGGCGACGAGAAATCCTCGCTCTCGGTGACCAAGACGCTAGTCGAGTTCCCGCCCAAGCTCGTGTACGGATTCCTGCGACGGATCTTCTGGCGCTATTTCGTGCACGACTTCTCGGCGGTGTCGCTGTACCTGCTGCTGGGCCTGCCGCTCGTGCTCTTCGGCATCGGCTACGCCCTGTGGTGGATCGGCGCCCATGCCGGCGAGACGGCCGTCGCCCCGGCGGGCGATGTGATGATGTCCGCCATGCCGATCATCCTCGGTGTGCAGCTCCTGCTGCAGGCGGCCGCCCTCGACATCCAGACCGCCCCCTCGCGGCCGATCGCTCCCCCGCCGCGCCGGCGGGAAGGCGAACCGGCGAGAATCCCGCCCCGCACGCACCTACAATAGCCCCCCCCAGCATGTGTGGAATCTTCGGAGTCGTGTTCGGCAAGGATCCCTCGATCAGCCCCGCCTTTGCGGGCAGCGTGATCGACAAGCTCTACCGCTTTTCGATGACGCGCGGCAGCGAGGCCGCCGGACTCACGAGCCGCAACGGCGAGACCATCGATGTGCTCAAGCAGGCGGGCTCTGTGGACGCCTTCCTCGCGAGCCCCAAGTACGCCGAGCTGCGCACGCGCGCGTTGGAGCTGTACCACAGGAACCGCGAGAGCAACGCGCCCACCGGCCTCGCCTGGACGGGCCACACGCGTCTGGTCACCAACGGCTTTCAGTCGAACGACGAAAACAACCAGCCGGTCGTCGCGCGCGGCACGGTCGCCATCCACAACGGCATCATCGTCAACGACGCCGAGCTGTGGGCGCAGCACAAGGACTGGCTGCGTCGCTCCGAGGTCGACACCGAGATCCTCGTCAACCTGCTGCGCCACTATTGGGACAGCACCGGCGACATGGTCAAGGCCGTCCAGCAGACCTTCGCCGAGATCTCCGGATCGGCATCGACGGGCATGCTGTTCGACGAGCTCGACGACCTGCTGCTCGCGACCAACACCGGCTCGCTGTTCATCGTCACCAATGAGCGTCGCAGCTTCCTCGCGTTTGCATCCGAGCGCTTCATTCTGCATTCGCTGGTCGAGGAAGCGGGACTGTCCGAGGCGCTGGGACGCGTCGAAATCCGCCCCGTAGGCGCCGGGCGGGCGATGCTGGTCTCGCTGCGTGACCTCTCGATCCGGGAATTCGCCTGCATCAACCGCGACCACGCGCCCCATCCGCGCGTCGAGGCGCACCAGAGCGCCCGCGCTCTGCCGATCATCGACCACACCAAGACGGCCGCCAACCTCAAGCGTTGCACCAAGTGCATCCTGCCGGAGAGCTACCCGTTCATGCGCTTCGACGCCAACGGCGTGTGCACCTACTGCCGCCGCTGGAAGAAGGTCAGCGTCAAGGGCGAGGACGCGCTGCGCGCGCTGGTCGAGCCCTACCGCTCCAAGGATGGCAGCCCGGACGTGATCGTGGCCTTTTCCGGCGGCCGCGACTCGGCCTACGGGCTGCACTACGTCAAGCGCGTGCTGAAGATGAATCCGGTCGCGTTCACCTACGACTGGGGCATGGTCACCGACCTCGCGCGGCGCAACCAGGCGCGGCTGTGCGGCAAGCTGGGCGTCGAGCACATCTTGCGCTCGGCGGACATCCAGCAGAAGCGCCGCTTCGTGCGCAAGAACGTCGAAGCCTGGCTCAAGAAGCCTGAGCTCGGCATGGTGACGCTGTTCACCGCGGGCGACAAGCAGTTCTATCACTACGCGCGCCAACTGCGCAAAGAGACCGGCATCAAGCTGGTGATCTTCTGCACCGGCAACATGATCGAGGACACGCCCTACAAGACGGGCCTGTGCGGGATCATGGAAGACGACCACGGCATGACGCTGACCGGCCTCTCGTTCCGCAACGAGATGGCGCTCCTGTGGTACTACTTCAAGAACTACGTCAAGAACCCATCGTACTTCAACGAGTCCATCTGGGACACGCTGTGGGCCTACTACGCCACCTTCGTCGAGAAGGACGACTTCCTCTACCTCTTCCACTACCTGCCCTGGCACGAGGATGAGATCGTCGGCACGATCCGGCGCGAGTACGACTGGGAAGTCGCGACCGACACCAAGACGACCTGGCGCATCGGCGACGGCACGGCGCCCTTCTACAACTACATCTACCAGACCATCGCGGGCTGGACCGAAGATGAGGTCATGCTCTCGAACATGATCCGCGAGCAGCACCTGACGCGCGAGCAGGCGCTGGCGCGGGCCGCCGAGCTCGCGCCGCCGCGCTTCCCCTCGATCCGCGAGTACTCGCAGCTCGTGGGCTTCAACTGCGAAGAGGCCCTGACGATCATCAACGGCGCACCCAAGCTCTACTGAGCGGGTGAACGCGGCGATCGAAAAGGCTAGGATGGGCGCCGCGTGCGTGTCTGCCTGCCTCTTTTCCTGTTCGTCAGCGCCTGCTCTTCCGAGCAGGGCGGTCCCTCATCGACTTCTGCACCGACTCCAGCACAGCTTCCGCCGACGGCGGCACAGTCCAATGCTCAGCCGCGCGAGGCCATCGCCGCCGAACTGAAGCCCTTCTACGCCGCGATCCAAAGCGGACAGTTCGCTCCCACGCGCGAGGCGCTCAGCAAGCTCTCGCTGCCCTGGAACAAGGAGGGCGAACGCTTCTTCTTGATCGGACTCTCCTGGTACGAGGAGAAGCTGCCTCAGGAGGCACTCAAGTCCTTCGCGCGCGCCATCGAGCTCTCGCCGAACTTCCTGCCGACCTACTACTACCAAGGCATGTGCGCGCTCGATGCGGGCGACACGCAGCTCGCCGGCCGCGCCTTCGATCGCTACCTCGCGGCCAAGCCGGATCATCCCTCGGCGCTGTTCGGCCGCGCGCTGGTCGCGCTGGAGAACGATGAGCTGAACCTCGCGCGCCAGCATCTCGGCCGCGCCATCGAGCTCGCCGAGTTGCGCCTCAAGGTGGAATCGACGCGCGCGGACGCCGCCAACGATCTCGGCCGCTATCTGGCGCGCTTTGCCGACCTGTGCGTGCGCGAGAACAAGCCGACCGATGCGCGCGCCGCGCTGGAGCGCGCCGTGACGCTGGTGCCCGAATATCCCGAGGTCTGGTCCAAGCTCGCCAAGGTGGCGCGCGATGCGGGCGACGAGGCGCGCGCACAGGCCGCACAAGCGCGGGCCGACGAGCTGCTCGCGGCGCGCGGCAGATGAAGCGGCTGCTGCTGCTGCTGGCGCTTCCCGCCTGCTCGCGGGAATCGACTCCGCCTGCGGCACCTGACACCACCATCCCCGCAGCCACACGCTCCATCCGCATGCGCGTGCACACGGAGGCCTTCGGCTCCTTCCGACTGGCGGGGCACGAGCCGCCGCGCGAAATCCCCGAGACCAAGGGCGGCGGCCTCGCGCTGTTCGACTTCGATCGCGACGGCGATCTCGACCTCTTCGTGCCCAATGGTGCGACGCTGGAGTCCCCTGCGCGCGGACCGGGCGCCAAGCTGTTCCTCAACCAGGGCAATCTGCGCTTCGAGGATGCGGGGACAAGCATCGCCATCGATTTCGCTGGCTGGGGCATGGGCGTCGCCGTCGCCGACATCGACGCCGACGGCTGGGAGGATCTCTACATCGCCGCGCTCGGCAACGATGTGCTGCTGCACAACGATCGAGGCCTGCGCCTGCGCGACATCACCGTTCCCGCGGGTCTCACCAACCCCCGCTGGGGCACGGCGGCGGCTTTCGGAGACCTCGACGGCGATCTCGACCTCGATCTATTCCTCGTGCAGTACCTCGTCTTCGATCCCGCCCAGCCTCCCCCGCGCGAGCGCTACCGCGGCATCGAGGTCTTTGGCGGACCGCTCTCACTCACGCCTGAACCTGACGCCGTCTTCGAGAACCTCGGCGACCTGCGCTTCCTCGAGCGCACCGCCACCAGCGGCTTGCTCGAGGCCTCGCCTGGACTGGGGCTGGGCTGCGTGGTCCTCGATTTCGACGGCGATGGCCGTCAGGACGTCTTCGTGGGCAACGATTCCACGCCCAAGCAGTTGTTCGTCAATCAGGGCGGCTGGCGCTTCGCGGAACGCGCGCTGCCGCTGGGACTCGCGGTCAACGCCGATGGCGCCGCGCAGGCCACCATGGGCATCGCGATTGCCGATCTCAACAACGACCAGCGCCCCGACATCTTCACGACCAACTTCGCCGACGACACCAACCTCCTGCAGGTCTCGCGCGCGAACGATTGGGAAGACCGCACGCGCCAGTACAAGCTCGGCGCCGTCAGCCGGCCCTTCCTCGGCTGGGCCGCGCACTTCGCCGACCTCGATCTCGACGGCGACGAGGATCTGCTGGTCTTCAACGGCCATGTCTACGCGCAGGCCACCGCCGCCACCATGAACTCCGAGTATCGCCAGCCCGCCCTGTGCTTCGAGCGGCGCGGCGAGGCCTTCGAGCGCGTGCAGGCGGACTGGCTCGCTCCCGCGCACGTCGACCGCAGCGCCGTGTTCGGGGATCTCGACGGCGACGGGGACATCGACGCGATCGTGGCCGAGCAGCACGGTCCGCTCCGGCTGTACGAGAATCTCGCGCCGGCGGCCAACTGGCTGCTCATCGAGCTCCTCGACGAGCGTCCGCAGTCGAAGAACCGCCGGGGCCTGGGCGCGCGCATCGAGGTCCTGCAAGGAACACAGACGCAGACGCGCTGGATCTACTCGGGCGGCAGCTACCAGGCCGCCAACCCTGCCAGCGCCCACCTGGGCTTCGCCAGCGCCGATCCGGTGCGCGTGCGCGTGCACTGGCCCGATGGCGCGCTCAGCGAGCTCAGCAACACCTCGCTGCGTCAGAAACTCCGCATCACCCACCCCTGAGGCTAAACCATGCGCACATTCCTCTGCCTGATTCTCTCTCTGGCGATCGCCGGCTGCGCTGCGCCCGCGAAACTGCCCGCGAAACTGCCCGCCGAACCGAAGATTCCAGCCAAAGATCCCAAGCTCGTCGCGCTCGAAGAGGCGCAGGCCGCACTCGCCAAGGATCCAGGCAACGAAGAGTTGCTGATCTGGGTCGGCCGCCGCCTCGCGTACCTCGGCCGCTTTCAGGAAGCGCAGGCTCAATACACGCAGGGTCTGGGCCTGCACCCAAAGAGCTACAAGCTGATGCGCCACCGCGGCCATCGCTGGATCACGCTGCGCCGCTTCGACATCGCCGTCGCCGACCTCACGCGCGCCGAGGAACTGATGCAGGGGCAGCCCGACGAAATCGAGCCCGATGGCATGCCCAATCCGGCGGGCATTCCGATCGGTACCTACCGCTCGAACATCACCTACCATCTGGCGCTGGCGCACTTCCTGCGCGGCGAGTACGCCCAGGCCTGCGCCGCATGGGAGCGCGGCGGCGGCACGAACTCGGCCAACCCGGATCGTCTTGTTTCCTCGACGTACTGGCACGCGCTGGCGCTGTTTCGGCTCAATCGTGACTCGGAAGCGCTGGCGCTGCTCGGGAAGGTGCAGCCGGATCTGAAATTGCTCGAAAACGAGAGCTACCACGATCTGTGTCTATTGTTTGCGGGCAAGCGCAAGCCGCAGGCGCTGCTCGAAGGCATCGCACCCGGCACGAGCGAGCATGCCACGCGGGGTTTCGGCGTTTCGGCCTGGTACCGGCTCTACGGCAAGAGCGCCGAGGCTGAGGCGCTCGTGCGCGAGATCGTCGAGCGCGATCCGGAGAATTCATTTGGCCGCATCGCAGCCGAAGTGGACCAGAAATGCGCGGCGGGCCAGTAGGCGCTCGCGCGGCTCAACTCGGCGCGCATCACCCCAACCCCGCGCGCAGCGCGTCCTCCAGCGCCGTCGCCCGATCCGTCCGCTCATCGCGGTACTTCACGATCAACGCACACGCCGCGTGCAGCCCCAACCCCTGCGCGTACGCGCCCCCCATCGGGCGCGAACCCGGCACGACGACCGCCCGCTCGGGTATCTCCAGCGGCGACTCGCGCGTTCCGCGCAGCTCGCGCTGGTGCACGAGGTCATAGACCGGCGTGCTGGCAGTGAGCACGACTCCGGCGGCAATCACAGCGGCCTTGCGCACCATGACGCCCTCGTAAATCCCCGTATTGCCGCCGATGAAGGCCTCGTCCTCGATGATCACGGGACGCGCGCCTGCCGGCTCGAGCACTCCGCCGATCTGCGCGGCGGCGGAGAGGTGCACCTTGGAACCGATCTGGGCGCAGGAGCCGACGAGCGCGTGCGAGTCGACCATGGTGCCTGAGCCGATCCAGGCGCCGACATTGATGTACATCGGCGGCATGCAGACAACGCCGTTGGCCAGATAAGCGCCGCGGCGGACGGAGGAACCGCCCGGCACGATGCGCACGCCGTGCTCGGCGCTGAAGCGCCGGATGGGAAAGGCCTGCTTGTCGCGGAAGGCACCGGGCTCGTGCGCCAGCTCGAGCTCAAGGCTCGCGGGCCCGACGCTGGAGGCGCGGAAGATGTCGAGGATCGCTTCCTTGACCCAAGCATGCACGATCCACTTGCCGTTGTCGGCGCGCTCGGCGACGCGCACGCGGCCCTGTTCCAGCGCTTCGAGCAGCGCGTCTCCTTGGGGGCGTTCCATGATGGCTGGGGCTTTCAGGGTTGGGCGAGCAGTTGGCGGGCGGTCTTCTGCCAGGTGGCGGCGCACTGTTCGAGCTCGCGCTTGCCGACCTTCTCGTGATCGGTGTGCGCGTCGAGGATCGAGCCTGCGCCGTAGAGCAGCGGTTTGCCCCAGCGCGGCAGGTAGGGCACGTCGGTGCCGAAGGCGATCGCGATGCCCTCCTCGCCGGGTGGAACGAGAAAATCGACGGGAGCGTTGCCCTTGGCCTGGATACCGAAGCGCACGTGCTCGCCGAGGCAGCGCTCGACGCGCGCGCGGATGGTCTCGATCGGTTCGACGGTGCGGATCAGGAGATCGGCGTGCGCTTCTTCGGCGACGACATTGGCCGCGACGCCGCCGTGGATGGTGCCGATGTTGAGCGTGCCCGGGCCAAGGATCGGGTGATCGCCCCAGGATTGGTGGAGCAGGCGCTCGATGCAGTGCACGAGTTCGTGGATCGCACTGGGGCCGACTTTCTGGGAGGAGTGGCCAGCAACGCCGTGCGCGCACAGGCGCGTCTTGAAGGTGCCCTTGCCCGCGCGCACGAAGCGATTGCCGGTCGGCTCGCCGACGAGGATGTGGCGCGGGCGCCAGGGCTCGGCGAGCTTGGCGTTGGCGAGGGTGGCGCCGGCGCTGTCGGTTTCCTCGGCCACGGTGAACAGCAGGCCGATGCGCGTCTCGCCGTCGTTGAGCAGCGCGCGGGCCGCCTCGATCATGGCACTCGCCTGGCCCTTGGCATCGCAGGAGCCGCGGCCGTAAATGAACTCGCGATCCTCGCGCGGGCCGTAGTAGGGCGGGACGGTGTCGAGGTGCGTGCAAAAGACCAGCTCGGGCGCGCCGGCGCGGGCGAGCACGTTGAAGCGGCCGGGGCTCAGCTCCTGGCGTTCGACGTCAAAGCCGGCGGCGACCAGCTCGCGGGCCAGCGCGTCGCCGTAGGAGCCTTCCTCACCCGAGGTGGAGGGAATGTCGATCCAATCCAGAAGGCGGGCAAAGGCTCGTTCCATGGTGCTTGGCGGCCGCTATCCTACGCGGAGCGTTCCTCCCGATCATCCCCCCAAAGAAACTCCTCCCCCATGCTGTTGCCGCTGCTTCTTGTTTCCACCGCCTCCGTTGCCCTGCCCGCCGATCCCAAGGAAGTGCGCAAGCAGTACGTCGAGCTCGCGGACAAGCAGGACCGAGGTCTGCTGGTCGAATTGTGGAAGAAGAATCCGACGCTGGTGCTGCCGACGATCGACCGCGATCTGGAAGGCTCGCTGGCGGAGATCGAGAAGGGCGCGAAGCCGGACTCGGACAAGGTCAAGGCGCTGCACAAGCGCGCGCTGTTCGGAGCGAGCTGCGCGTTCGAGGCCTCCGGCCATCCGATGATCCTCGATTACACGAGCTCGTTCACGGGCTGGACGGCGGCGCAGCAGAAGACCTTCCGCGAGGGCCAGAAGGCCTCAGGCGCCGCGGGTCAGGCGCTGCAGAAGAAGGACGGCAAGACCGCGCTCGAGAAGGGCACGGAGTGCTACCAGAAGGCGATCAGCCTTGGCGACTGGTGGGGTGCCGCGATGGGCCTCGACGCGATCGGCAACGCGCATGGTGTGCTGGGCGACAAGGAGTCGGCGCTGAGCGCGCTGAGCCAGGCCCGCATGATCAACCACGATCTGGGCCTGTGGGGCGATGAGTACGGCAACCTGACCGCGATCGCTTCGCTGTGCGTGCAGTCCGAGCGCCATGCGCGCGGCCGTGTCGCGGCGCAGATGGGCAAGGAACTGGCCGAGAAGCTCGGCGACGCCGAAGGCGCCAAGCAGATGGCGGAGCTCGAGAAGATCTGCGCCGAGAAGCTCGGCAACTGAGCCGAAGTCCGCCGCGGGACTCAGGGCACGATCAGCAGGCCGTCGTTGTTGCCGGCGACGGCCGGGCTGGCGCCCGCGCGCTTGACGGCGACCCACTCGACGCGCTTGCCGATCAGGGTGCTGAGACTTCCCGCCGGGGCATTCCAGAAACCCTGTGCGCGGCCGTTGGCATCCAGCGTGCCATAGGTGCCCTCGAAGCGCGGGCCGTTGACCGCGACGCGCGTGCTCTCGAAGAACATGTCGTTGGCGAGCGGCACCAGCACGCCTTCGAACAGCGTCGGCGGCGTGCTGCCGCTCATGCTGCCGAGAATGCGGAAAGGTTCGTTGGCGTTGGCGGGTCCGAAGTTGACCACCAGCGGCACGCGGCCGCCCTGCGCGGCCGAAAGCTGTTCAAAACCGCAGTGCGTCGGCGTCGCCGGGTCGATCGCCAGCGCGAGATCGGGGTACAGCCGCACGTCGCGACCGGGATGGTTGGCGAAAATCCGCCAGCGACCAGGGCCGGTTTGCGAGCCGGCGCGCACGCTGAAGCGGTAGCGGCCTGCGCCGAGATTCTCGACCGGGCCCAGCGTCGCGTTCGGATTGCCCGGGGCCGGGATGACCTGCAGCGCGCTGAGCGGCTGCGTGACGCTGCCGCCGTTGATGTCCTTGAGTTCCACCGTCACGCGCACGCTGCTCACGCCGTCGGCGGGCAGGCGCGCTGCGCTGGTCGCCACTTCGCTGAGAATGTGGTCGGCGTAGCCCGCCTGATTGGCGCGCCAGGTCTGGTACGCGCTTTGGAGCAGCAGCACCGGTTCCGGCCCACCCGCGCCGCTGACGGCGTTGAGGTTGAGGTAGTAGTTGCCGTTGGCGCAGCCGGTGGAGCCTCCGCAGACGCCCAGAGAGTCGCCGACGCGCGAGACGATGATGAAGCCCGTGTAGGCCGAGTACTGGAAGTTCGGCGGCGGCGCGCCGCAGCTGGTGGGCGCGTTGATGCTGCACGAGCAGCGTCCGTCGCCGCCCGCGGCGCGCGCGGCTTCCATGGCGGCGACGAGCTTCTGCGAGAGGTCGCCCGGCGTGGAGAGCAGCGCCGCTTCGGCGGCGTAAACCGGGAGCACGCCAACGAGGATGTTGCCCTGGATCGCGTAGCGAAGCTCGTCGCTGACGCCAGCGATGCCGTACTTGGCCGCGAAGGCGTTGTTGCCGGTGAAGGTGGCGGGGAAACCGGTCGCGTTGACGATGCCGTACTGGCGCGACTGGTACTGCGGATCGCCGCTCGCGAGTTGCGCGAGGATGGCCTGCGGATCCTGACCGGCCTGCAAGAGGTCCCAGATCTTCTTGCGATTGTTGCCGCTCTGATCGACGACCGATTGCGCGGCGCCGGCCCCCACGCCGGGCACGATCACGGGCAGGAAAAACTCCAGATCGAAGCCGTCGAGGCAGGTGGCGGAAGCCATCGCGACCTCGCCGGTGCGCGTGTTGACGACGACGATCGACCAGGTGGCTCGGGCAGGCAGCACGGCCATTCCCAGCACCAGCAGCAAGGCAAACAGACGACGCATGGCTGCCTTGGAGTCTACTCCACGGGCGGCGCCGCGGGGATCAGGCCGCCGGTTCTTCCGCCTCGAGCAGCAGCAACCGGGCTCCGGCCGCGACAGCCTGGCCCGCGGCCACGAACACCTGCTTGACCGTGCCGGCGACGGGCGCCCCGATCTCGTTCTGCATCTTCATGGCCGAGAGGATCAGCAGCGGCTGGCCCTTGTGGACGCGTTTCCCGGGCTCTACCAGCAGCTCGACCACCACACCCGGCATCACGGCCGTCACGGCGCCGCCGCCCTTGGCCGCGGCTCGCTCGGCGGCGTGCGCGGCGCGTTCGCGCTCATCCTCGATGCCAACATCATAGAAATGGCCGGCGAGGGTCACGCTGACGCGCTCCTCGCGACCCTCGATCGAAAGGGCAAAACTCTTGCCGTCGCGCAGAGCGATCACCTGCCCGAGCGCGTCGACTTCCTCGTAGGAAAGCGGGATCGGCTTGCCGTCGACCTTGACCTCGAGGCGGCCGAGTCGCTCGACGAGTTCGACCTCATGCGGCCGGCCGTTGACGGCGACGAAGTACTTCAAGGAGCGACTCCCGGGCGCTGGCTGGCGCGCGTGCTGTAGCTCGTGAGACCGCCGCGGTGCCGATCCTTCCAGGCGGCCCGCGAGTGTGCGTCGACGCACAGCGCCTTGCGCTGGGCCTGCTTGTGGCGCCAGATCACGGCAGCGGCCGCGACGAGATCGTCGTACTCGGCCTGCTGAGCGCAAAGATCGAGTTGCTCGAGGAAGTGCGTGTCGAAGTCGCCGGCCTGAAAGCGCGGATCCTCGAGCACGGCCAGGGCCGCAGGGGCGCTGGTGCGCACGCCGCCGACGTTCAGCTCCTGCAGCGCGCGCCGCATCCGAGCGATGGCCTGCGCGCGGTCCGCACCCCAGACGATCAGCTTCGCGAGCATCGGGTCGTAGTTCACGCCGACTTCCATGTTGCTGTAGAGACCCAGATCGAGCCGCACGAAGGGGCCGCCGGGCATGCGCAGGTTGGAGATCGTGCCCGTCGAGGGCAGGAACTTGTTGAACACGTCCTCGGCGTTGATGCGCACCTCGATCGCCCAGCCGTTCCAGCGCAGCTGGTTCTGGCCGTAGCCGAGCGCTTCGCCGGCCGCGATGCGGATCTGCTCGCGCACCAGATCCGTGCCCGTGACCATCTCGGTCACCGGGTGCTCGACCTGCAGGCGCGTGTTCATCTCGAGGAAGAAGAACTCGCCGTTGGACCACAGGAATTCGACGGTGCCCGCGTTCTGGTAGCCGACGGCGCGGCCGGCTTTCAGCGCCACCTCCCCCATCGCCTCGCGCGTCTTGTCATCGATCACGACCGAGGGGCATTCCTCGAGCAGCTTCTGGTGGCGCCGCTGGATCGAGCACTCGCGCACCCCGTAGTGCACGCCGTTGCCGTGCTGGTCGAAGAGCAGCTGAACTTCGATGTGGCGCGGACGGTCGAGATAGCGCTCGAGGTACACGCGGCCGTCGCCAAAGCTGGCCTTGGCCTCGCCCGAGGCCGTGCGGAAGGCGCTTTCCATGCTGGCCTCGTCGCGCACGACGCGGATGCCCTTGCCTCCGCCGCCGGCCGCGGCCTTGATCGCGATCGGGTAGCCGATGCGGCGCGCCGCTTCGATGGCCGCCTTGGAGTCCTCGACCGGATCGACCAGGCCGGGCACGACGGGCACGCCCGCGGCCTGCATGCGCCGGCGGCTCTTGATCTTGTCGCCCATCGCCTCGATGGCTTCCGGCGGCGGACCGATCCAGACCAGCCCCGCGTCCTTGACCATGCGCGCGAAGCCGGCGTTCTCGGACAGAAACCCGTAACCGGGATGGATCGCTTCCGCGCCCGCGGCCTTGGCCGCGTGGATGAGCTTCTCCCCGCGCAGGTAGCTTTCCGAGGGCAGGTTGCCGCCCAAGGGCACGGCGATGTTCGCCATGCGGGTGTGCAGCGCACGCGAGTCGAAATCGGAGTACACGGCCACCGATTCGATGCCCATTTCGCGGGCCGTGCGGATCACGCGCAGCGCGATCTCGCCGCGATTGGCGATCAGGATGCGGCGAAACATCGCGGATCTCAGAAACCCACCGTCAGGCCGATGTAGGGACCGTCGAGCGTCATGTCGAGACGCACATTGTCATCGCCGTCCTCGTAGTCGGCCTGGATGCGCGCGTAGCGCCAGCCCAGCGTGCCCGCCAGCGAGAAGCGCTCTTCGCCGCCGAGGAAGCGGTAGCGGGCGGCGATGTCGGCATCGACGACGCGCACCAGGTTGCCGTCGAAGGTCACGTCCATGCCCGCGACCGATCCCCGCAGTTCGAAGCGGCCGAGATCGACGCCCAGTCGAGCGGCGAGCAGCGGAACGGGCAGCAGCTCGTCGACATCGATCGAATTGGGGCCTCCGATCTGATTCAGGGATCCGCGCACGTCCACCAGGGTCGCTCCAACGCCGAAGCCAAGCTCGATGGTGTCGGACGGCAGAATGTCGAAGGTGAGCGTCGACGAGTAGACGTCGAGATCGGCCTGCGTGCGCACATCGGTGCCCACGGGGATCACCACGCCCGACTGCGAGAACGTGGAGGTCGTGGTGCCCTCGCCGTCGAAGGAGGAGCTGGCGATGCTGACCGCCAGAGTCGGCATGCCGAAATCCAGATCGACGCGCGCTCCCGGGACGTTCTGGTCATCGTCGATGCCCAGATCGGAGAACTTGGAAGTGCCCGAGACCGGACCCGACTGGACGCCGAAGTTGCCGTCCATGGACAGTCGGCCGAGGCTCACCCCCACGTCCGCGCGCGGAATCGCGCAGGAGGCCAGCGAAGAGACGAAAAGAGCCAAGATCAGTGCTTGCTTCATGTGCATTCAGAGCGGAATGTTGCCGTGCTTGCGCAGGGGACGATCCTCGTGCTTCGTCTTCAGCAGTTCCAGCGAGCGAATCAGCATCGGCCGCGTCTCGCTGGCTTGAATCACGTCATCGACGAAACCGCGGGCCGCGGCCTTGTAGGGATTGTTGAAGTTGACCTCGTATTCGGCGGTCTTCTGGGCTTCCATCGCGGCGGGATCGGCGGCGCTCTCGATCTCCCGGCGATGGATGATCTTGGCCGCACCGGCGGCGCCCATCACCGCGACCATCGCTCCGGGCCAGGCCAGATTGACATCCGCGCGGGTCTGCTTGCTGGCCATCACGTCGTAGGCGCCGCCGTAGCCCTTGCGCGTGATCACGGTCAGCTTGGGAACGGTCGCTTCGCAATACGCGTACAAGAGCTTGGAGCCGTGCCGGATGATGCCGCCGTATTCCTGAGCCGTGCCCGGCAGGAAGCCGGGGACGTCGAGGAAGGTCACGACCGGAATCTGGAAGGCATCGCAGAAGCGGATGAAGCGCGCGCCCTTGACCGAGGCATCGATGTCGACGCAGCCGGCCAGGACGGCGGGCTGGCTGGCGACCAGGCCCACCACGCGGCCCCCGAGCCGGGCAAAGCCGATCAGGAGGTTCATCGCGAAGTCGGGTTGCACCTCGAGCCACTGACCGTCGTCGACGATCTTCTCGATCACCCGCTTCATGTCGTAGGGCTTCTGGGGATCGAGCGGCACCAGCGTGTCGAGCTCCGGATCCATGCGATCGGCGGGATCGCTGGTGGGAGCGAAGGGCGGATCCTCGGCGTTGTTGAGCGGCAGGTAGGAGTACAGCCGGCGCAGCAGCATCATCGCGCTCTTGTCCGAAGGCGCGCTGAAGTGCGTGACCCCCGAGCGGGAGGCGTGGATCGCCGAGCCGCCCAGCTCCTCGCTCGTGACTTCCTCGTGCGTGACGGCCTTGAGCACGTCAGGCCCCGTGATGTGCATGTAGGAGCTGCCCTCCACCATGCAGATGAAGTCGGTGATCGCGGGCGAATAGACGGCACCGCCCGCGCAGGGCCCCATGATCACGCTGATCTGCGGGACCACGCCCGAGGCGCGCGTGTTGCGCCAGAAGATCTCGGCGTAGCCGCCCAGGGAATCGACGCCCTCCTGGATCCGCGCGCCGCCCGAATCGTTGAGCCCGATCACGGGCACGCCGACCTTGAGCGCCATGTCCATGACCTTGCAGATCTTCATGGCGTGCGTTTCGGAGAGCGAGCCCCCGAAGACGGTGAAGTCCTGGCTGAACAGGTACACGGGGCGGCCGTCGATGAGGGCGTGGCCCGTGACCACTCCGTCGCCGAGGATCTGCTGCGACTGCATGCCGAAATCGGTGCAGCGATGGGTCACGAAGCGATCGAGTTCGACGAACGAGCCCTCGTCGACGAGGAAGTCGATCCGCTCGCGGGCCGTCAGCTTGCCCTTCTTGTGCTGTGCGGCGATGCGCTCGGGGCCGCCGCCAACGAGCGACAACTCGCGCATGCGGCGCAGGCGCGAGAGCGGATTCTCCGGGGTCGGGACGGGTGCCTTGGGGTCGCGGGGGGAGGGCATGCGTTGGCTGAGTCTAGCGTCAGTGGTGGGGTCCATGCGCGTGCGGATCCTCCACGAGTTCCATCAGCACCCCACCCGTGGCCTTGGGATGGACGAAAGCGATGCGCGTGCCGTGCGAGCCGGGCTTGGGCGCCGTGTCGATCATCTGCACGCCGGCCGCCACGAGGCGCGCGATGGCCTGCTCGCAGTTCTCGACCTCCCAGGCGATGTGATGGATGCCCGGGCCGCGCTTCTGGAGGAAGTTCCGAATCGGCGAATCCTCGCCCACCGGCTCGACCAGCTCGAGTCGCTGGGAGCCCGCGAGCAGCACCAGCACGTTGACCTTCTGCCCCGGAACGAACTCGATCGGCGTGGAGGACATGCCGAAGGCGCTTTCGTAGGTCCCGCGAGCCGCGGAGAGGCTCTCCACGGCGATGGCGACATGGTGCAGGCGTCGGGCGACGCACTCCAGGGCATTCGGCATGTGAGTCACAAAACCTCCGGGGCCTGATAACGGCCAAATTCCTTTTCGAGCACGGTGCAGACCTCGCCCAGCGTCGCGTAGACCGAGACGGCGGCCAGAATCGGATCCATCAGGTTGGCGCTGCCGCGCGCGGCGTCCCGCACCGCTTCCAGCGCGGCCGCCACGCGCGTGGAATCGCGCGCCGCGCGCACCTCGACGAGATCCTGGAGGACCTCGGCGCGAGCCGCTTCGCTGGGCCGGAAGATCGCGGGCGCGGGCTCCTCGACCTCGTACTGGTTGACTCCCACCACGAGCTGCTCGCGGGACTCGACGGCGCGCTGCCAGCTGAGGGCGCTCTTGTGGATCTCGCGCTGCATGAAGCCCGCCTCGATCGAGGCCACCGCGCCACCCCGACGGTCGACCTCCTGCATCAGCGCGCGGGCGCGGGTTTCGATCTCGTCGGTCAGCGCCTCGATGTAGGGTGCGCCGCCGAGGGGATCGATCACGTCCGCCACGCCCGACTCATGGGCGAGGATCTGCTGCGTGCGCAGCGCCAGCCGGGCGCTTTCGGCCGTCGGCAGCGAAAGCGCCTCATCGCGGCCGTTGGTGTGCAGCGACTGCGTTCCTCCCAGCACGGCGGCGAGCGCCTGGATCGTCACGCGCACCACGTTGTTGTCGGGCTGCTGGCTGGTCAGCATCGAGCCGGCGGTCTGGGTGTGAAAGCGCAGCATCCAGCTCTTCTCGTCCGCGGCCTTGAATTCCTCGCGCATGATCCGCGCCCACATGCGGCGCGCGGCGCGAAACTTGGCCACTTCCTCGAACAGGTGGTTGTGGGCATTGAAGAAGAACGAAAGGCGCGGGCCGAAGTCGTCGACCTGGAGGCCCGCCTCGATCGCCGCCTGCACGTAGGCGCGACCGTTGGAGAGCGTGAAGGCCAGCTCCTGCACGGCCGTCGAGCCCGCCTCGCGGATGTGGTAGCCCGAGATCGAGATCGTGTTCCATTGCGGCACGTGCTCGCCGGCGAAGGCCATCAGATCGGTCACGAGGCGCATCGAGGGCCGGGCCGGGAAGCGGTAGTTGCCGCGTGCGGCGTACTCCTTCAGGATGTCGTTCTGCACCGTGCCGCGCAGGCGGGAGAGCTCGACTCCCTGCTTGCGAGCCAGCGCGCAGTACAGCGCCAGCAGCACCGGCGCCGTGGCATTGATCGTCATCGAGGTCGAGACTTCGCCCAGCGGAATGCGCTCGAAAAGCCGCTCGAGATCGCGCAGCGAGTTGACCGGAACGCCGACGAGGCCAACCTCGGGAGCGGCGAGCTCATGGTCGGAGTCGTACCCGATCTGCGTGGGCAGGTCGAAGGCCACGCTGAGGCCCGTCTGACCGCTCTCGAGCAACTGGTGGAAGCGTCGATTGGTCTCGCGCGCGCTCGAAAAGCCCGCGTACTGGCGCATGGTCCACAGCTGACCGCGGTACATGCTCGCGCGCACGCCGCGGGTGAACGGATACATGCCCGGCCAGCCGCCCTCGCCGCCCGAGCCGTACAGCGGATCGAGCGGAATGCCGGAGCTCGTGGAGAAGCTCGGCTTGCGCTCGGCGGCCTTGGCCTTGGCCTTGGCGTAGGGTCCCTGGAGCCATTGCTCGAGGTCTTGGGGACGGGGCTTGGGACCGGACTCGTGGGCTGCGCTCATGCGGGGGGAGCGGCGCATTGTAGCGTCGGCGGAGCTATTCTCTGCCACGCACATGTGGATGCTGTACGCGAGCTTGGGGGCGCTGGTGGTGGGCGCGGTGCTCTCCGGCCTGCTGGTCTGGGCACTGCGCCGCGCCGGCGAAAAGCTCCCGGCTTGGGGCGGCGCTCTGGCGGCGCTGGCGATCGCGCTGGCCTTCAATCCCTTCGTCCCCCACTTCGTCGCCACGCGCGATGAGCTCAGCCGGGATCGCTACCTCGACGATGCCGATCTGGCGCGCGCCCTGTGCTGCGGGGCGGCCGCGGTGCTGCTGGCCTGCCTGCCCGTGTTCCACAGCGCTCCGCCGCGCCCGCTGGAGCGTCCGAACTGGCGCAAGGCGCTGCTGCCGATGCTAGCTGCGCTGTTGCTACCGACCCTGCTCGACCCGATGCTCGGACGCGAGCTGCCGCTGACGAACGACGAGCACGCCTACCGCTACCAGGCGCAGTTGTTCGCGCGCGGCCAGCAGGTGGAGACACTCGGGCCGCTGGCCGAGTTCTACACCGCGCCGCAGACGCAATCCGACGAGGGCCGGCTGTTTTCGAAGTATCCGCCCGGGCATTCAGCGCTGCTGGCACCGGGCGCCTGGCTCGGCTGGCCGCCGCTGGTGCCGCGCCTGCTGGCGGCCTTGTGTCCGCTGCTGGTGTTCCTATTGGCGCGCCGGATGGGAGCCATGCAACCGCATTGGGCTGCCTGGCTGATGGCCCTGTCGCCCTGGTTTCTCTCGGTCGAAGCGCTGCAACTGTCGCACGGGACCTCGCTGCCGCTGAGTCTCCTGTTCGTGCATGCGGCCTTGCAGGCACTCGAGGAGGCCGGCAGGCGCCCGCGCTGGGCGGTGCTGTGGAGCCTGCTGGCAGGCGTGTCGATCAGCCTGTGCTTCGCGGCGCGCCCCGTGACCGCGCTGGCGATCGGGCTGCCGGTGATCGCCACGCTGCTGATCCAACGCCCGCCCGGAGGCTGGAAGCTCGTCGCCGCCGTGTTGCTCGCCAGCCTGCCGGCCGCGGCGCTGTTCCTCGCCGCCAATCAGGCGACGACCGGCCATGCGCTGCAGACCGCCTACACGCAGTACAACAAGGTCGACAACGCGCTCTACGGAAACGTCGAGCCCGCCGCCATGGCGCTGGCGGGCCTGTACAACCTCGGGCGAGCGCAGTTCTGGCTGCTGGGGCTGGCTCCCTCCCTGCTGCTGGTCGTGCTCGGCGCGCTCCGCGCGCGAGCGGCACATCCAAAGCGCCTGGTGATCGCCCTGCCGCTGGTATTGTACGCCGCCTACCTGCTGCACCCCTTCCATGGCATTCCCTGGTGCGGGCCCGTGTACCTCTCCGAAGGGCTGCCCTGGCTGGTGCTGCTCGCCGGCCTGGGGCTGGAGCTCTTGGGCAGCGCCTTCGGCGGCCGGCGCGTGATGCTGCTCGCGGCCGCGATGCTGCTCGGCAGCCTGTGGCTGCTGCTCTCGCATCGCGCGCTGGCGCGCGAGGAGATCCTCGAGCGCGAAGCGCCGCTGCGCGCGGCGCGTGCGGCCGGCATCGAGCGCGGCGTGATCTTCATCGATCTCTCGACGCCGCGAGCGCGCAAGCTGCATCCGCTCGAGCCGCCGCGCGGCACGGAGAACCTGATTTTCGCGCGCGATCGGGGTCCGCGCAACGCAGCGCTGCTGGAGAGCCTCGGCCAGCCGCCGGCGTGGCGCTACGACCCGCCGACGGGAACGCTGGCGCCGCTGCCGCGCTGAATCAGTCGGGCCGATGGACGCGCAGCCAGTCGAGCACCTGCTGCATGTCCGCCGGCATCGGCGCCTGGATGCTCGTGAGCGCCCCCGTCAGCGGATGCTGGAACTCGAGAATGGCGGCGTGCAGCGCGTGGCGGAGCAGCGCGGGCGCCTCGGGCGGCAGGGGCTTGAGATGCTTGCGCACGGGCCGGTAGACCGGATCCGAAAGCAGCGGATGGCCGACATGCGCGAGGTGCACCCGCACCTGATGCATGCGCCCGGTCTGGGGGTAGACCGCGAGCAACGCGAAGTCGCGGAAGCGCTCGAGCGTCTCGTAGTACGTCGAGGCGAAGCGGCCTTCGCCCTCGGGCAGCACCAGGATCTTGTCGCGTGCCCGATCCGAGCGCCCGATCCAGTTCTCGATCCACTCCGAATCGAAGCGCGGGGTGCCGTGCACCAGGGCCAGATACTGCTTCTTGACCTTGCGGTCGTGGAAGGCCTGCTTGAGAGCGGCCAGCGCGGCTTCGGTCTTGGCGAGCAGCAGCACGCCGCTGGTGTCGCGATCGAGTCGGTGGGCGAGGCCGCCGCGCTCTTCGTCCTCCAGACCGGGCAACTCGCCGTAACGCTGCCGCGCCCACTCGGCGATGCCGGCCTCGCGCTGGCCCTCGTTGGCGTGCGAGAGCACGCCGGCGGGCTTGTTGACGGCGAGCAGTGCCTCGTCCTCGTACAGGATCTCCACGGCGGGCAGCGCGGCGGGCGACTCGGTGGCGAGTGGGCTGTGATCCACCTCCAGCAGGCCCCCGGACTCGAGCAATAGGCCCGGCTTGGTCAGGACGCGGCCATCCAGCGACACGCGCCCCTCCTTGATCCACTCCTGCAGGCGGGTGCGGGAGAGATCCGAAAACTTCTCGACCAGGACCGCATCGAGCCGCTGCCCGCGGACTTCGGATCCCAATTCCAGCCGCAGCTTCCGGGCACTTTTTTCCATGCCTTCCACTCTAGCAGCCGGATTGGCAAGATCCTCCCCATGAACGCTGTCAGCAAGAGCGTGTTGCTGGTCGACGACGAGGTTCGCAATCTGGAGCTGATCGCGGCCGTGCTGGACCATCAGGGCTTCCAGACCACGCTGGCGCACACGCCCAAGGCCGCCATCGAACTGCTGCGCACGCTGCGCTTCGATGCGGTCGTGACCGATGTCGTCTTCGACGGCTTCGCGGAGGGAGCCTCGGTGCTCGCCGCCGCGCGCGACCTGCAGCCGCGCGCGGTCGTGGTGCTGATGACCGGCTACCCACAGATCGAGGGCGCCGTCTCCGCGATCAAGGCTGGCGCGCACGACTACATCCAAAAGCCGGTGGATCCGATCCTGCTGTCCGCATTCCTGCACCGCGCGCTCAAGGAGCGCGAGATCGAAAAGGACAATCTCTCGTTCGCCGACCTGATCGAGATCCTGTCGGCGATGGTCGCGAACACGATCGAGCGCGTGGATCCGTACACGGCGGGGCACGGCTCGCGCACGCGCAAGTACTGCCGCTATCTCGCCGAGGAGCTCGGGCTCGAGCGGGCGCGCACGGAGCGGCTGGAGCTGGCGGCGATCGCCCATGACTACGGCAAGATCTACCTCGACGACCTGGGATTCCTGACCAAGAACGGCCCGCTGACGAGCGAGGAGTTCGCCGCCGTGCAGAAGCACCCGCTGCTCGGGGCGCGCAAGCTCGGCCATCACGAGCAGCTGGCCGAGGTGCGCCGCTTCGTGGCCGAACACCATGAGAAATTCGACGGCACGGGCTACCCCAAGCGCCTCAAGGGCGACGAGATCGCGATCGAGAGCCGCATCCTGTGCGTGGTCGAGGTCTTCGACAGCTTGGCCACGAAGCGCTCGTACAAGGATGTCTGGCCGCTTGGCAAGGTGCAGACCTTCTTCGCGGAGCAGCGCGAGAAGGCCTTCGATCCCACGGTCCTCGCGCCTTTCCTGACGCTGCTCGAGCGCCACGGAGAGCGCTGGATCCGCCAGCCGGCCCTGGATCTCGAAGCCGCCGGGGTCAGGCAGGAGAGCTAGCCCGCGTGCTCGCGCTCCTCATGGCCTTGGCGCAGGTGCCCGCGGAACCGCACAGCGTTCCTCCCGGGCTGGTGCTGATACCCGGCGGACGCACGCGGATCGGATCGACGGTCAAGGAGATCGAGCGGCTGTTGTCGATCGATCCCAACTCGGAGAACTACGCCGGCGCCCTCTTCGCCGAGACGCCCCAGCACGAGTTCGCCGTCGAGGCCTTCCTCTACGGCTGCACGGAGGTCACCAACGAACAGTACGCGCTGTTCGTGCGCGCGAGCGGCGCGGAGCCTCCCTTTGAATGGGCGCAAGCCGCCGTCGCGCGCGCCGCGGAGGAGTTCCTCGCGGGTCAGGCGCGCGCCCGCGAAGCAGCCTCGACGCAGGGCTTGCCGCTGCCCGAGCCCGCCAGCTTCGACCCGAGCCAATGGTGGAATCTCAACTGGAAGGGTCAGGAGTGGGCCATTCCTCCCGGCGACGAATTGCGTCCCGTGGTCTTCGTGCGCCATGACATGGTGCGCGACTGGCTGCGCTGGGCCGGACTGCGATTGCCCAGCGAACAGGAGTACCAGCGCGCCGTGCGGGGCGACGGCGATCGGCGTTATCCCTGGGGCGACGCATGGGACGATGAGCGCTATGCGGCGACCGTGCTGCAAAAGCGCAAGGGCGGACCCTATCCCGTGGGCAGCTTCCCTCAGGGTAGTTCACGCCAGGGCCTGCACGATCTGGCGGGCAATGTCTGGGAATGGACCGACAGTCCCTACGTCGCCTACCCCGGCTACCAGGCGCGGCTCCTGACCTTCGGGTACGGCGCCAAGCTGCGCCAGGTCAGCGGACTCAGCGCTTTCGATTCCGAGGCGCTCGTGATCGTCGGCGGCTCCTTCCAGAACGGCAACCTCGTGTGTCGCGCGACGACGCGCCGGCCCACGCGAGCGGACACGACCTCCGAAGCGCTCGGCTTTCGACCCGCACGCAGCCTGCGGCCGGGCGTCGATCTCGCCCGCGAGGCGCTCGCCACCCGGCTGACTCCCATCTGGAGGCCTGACGGCGGCAAGGATCCGGAGTATTTCCAGACTGCGGCGAGCGTCGGACTCGAACAATGGTGGAGCGCACCGTCCGCGGCGGGCGCGCCGCCCGGCTACGCCTGCATCGGCGGCTACCGCGGCGTGGTCTTCTGCCCCGTGAAGGAACTGCCCGTGCACGATCGGGCGGCCCTCTCCCGGCTGGAGGACGAGCCGCTGGGCTTCCTGCATTCGACCGCCGATCTGCGCGAGCCCGAGTTGGCGCAGGGCACGCATCTGGTGCGCTGGAGAAAGGGCCGGATCGTGTTCACCGATCTGCGCGGCACCGAGCGGCTCGCGCTCGAGGGCGAGCTTGAGTACGCAAACCTGCGGGAGGGCAGCGTGACGCAGTCCAACGGGAGCTGGCGCCTGCACGCGCCGATCCCCTGCCGCACGAGCGGGAAGGCCTTCTTCCTGACTGTGGAACTGCGCCCCGCCGAGTGAACCCGGCGAGGCGCAGCTCGAGCGCAGCCCTTGTCAGCGGATCTCAGGGCGCCCAGCGCACCTGCAATCCGTTGGTCGCGTTGAAGGTGCTCGTCGAGGAGCAGCTCCCCAGCACGATCGGATCGCGGTAGTACACCATGTAGTAGCGCGTGTCGCCGGCGGCGAGCACATCGCCCAGCAGCGCGCTCTGCAGCGAAACCGGCTGATCGAAGGCCCCGGGAGCACTGATGCTGCCGCCTGAGGCGTTCTTGACGTACAGGCGCTTCAGCGAACCGCCGACGCAGCGCACGCCCTGGCCGAAGACGCTGCCCGTCGCCACGAGCGTGTTGCCCGACAGCACGATGCTCGTGGCCGTCGGCTTCTCGTCGGCGGTCAGGAAGGTCAGCGTGTCGGCCGACAGCGAGGCCAGCCCGTTGCCCACGAGCGAAGCACCGCCCGTGGACGAGCTGTTGTCGCAGCCGCGATCCGCCCCGGCCGCCGGATTGCCGCAGGGGCAGGGCGTCACGCCGTAGAAGCCCGCCTCGCAGATCTCGAGGATCGAGCTGGGCACCTGCAGCGTCATGTTGACGTTGGTGCCGTCGGTGAAGTTGACGCGTTGGCTGGTGCGGCCATCGTGATCGTAGCTCATGCCGCGGCCATCGCCGTTGTTGAACTGGATGCCGCCCCAGGTGCCGACCGTGTGCGGGGAGCCCGCCAGCGTGGCGGAATCACCGGCGCGGATCATCAGCGTCAGACCGAGCGCCGGATCCCAGGCGTACAGCGCCTGATCCGTGCCCGCGACCGCATCTCCGCCGATCAGCGGGATGTTGAACAGCACTTGGCTGCGATCGTTGTAGAGCATCGACAGCGCGAAGGGGCTGCCGAAGGTGCAGCCCGCCGTGCCCGGGGCCGGATCACCTTCGCGCATCACCAGCTGCAGCGCGCCGGGCGTGCCGGCCCAGATGCCGCTGTCATCGCTGGTCGTGACCGCGCCGAGCAGCGTGGCCTGGAAAGCAACCTGATTCGAGCGGTTGAGGTTGATGCTGGCGTTGTTGAACACGTCCAGCGTGGCACCCGCGACGCCCGGCGCAGCGTCACCGCGGCGAACCGCGAGCTGGTTGCCGCCCGCATTCAGCAGGAACAGCCCGCGGTCGTTGATCGTCGGAACCACATCGCCGTTATTGAGCTCGGCGACCAGCAGGGCGGTGCCGGATTCGTTGAAGGAACCCGCGCCGATGCTGAGGGACCAGCTGCCGCTGGCATTGCTGAACGTCGCGCCGACGGTGCCGGGAGCGGCATCGCCCTCGCGCACCAGCACGGCGCTGCCCGCACCGGGCGTGTAGATCATGGCAATGGTGTTGGTTGCGCTCGTCGCAGGCGTCGCGCCGGCCGTCGTTGACAGCGTGAGGTCGTAGAGCACCTGACCCGACTTGTTCATCTGGCTGATGAAGCCCAGCGAGCTGCTGACCGTTCCGGCGGCGGCGGCATCGCCCTTGCGGTGCACGATCTGAAGCGCCCCGGGCAGGCCCGTGTACCAAGCCGCGTTGTTGCTCGTGCCGCTGACATCTCCGCCGGCCAGCGCGGACTGGAACAGGATGCGGCCTTGCCCGTTCATGCCCGTGGATTGCTGACTGGGGCCGTTGAAGGCCGAGCTGAGGGTCGCGCCAGCCGTGCCGGGCGCAGGATCGCCCTCGCGGGCGTAGACGCTGAGGCTCCCCGGCAAGCCGCCGAACAACGCCGAGTCATTGGCCGTCGTTACGCCCGCGCCCGAAAGCGAGGAACCGAACAGCACGTGCCCCGCGGAGGAAATGCGGTAGCCGCTGCCGATGCCCTGCGCCGTCGCGGTGTTGAGGGTCAGGCCCGGAAGCCCCGGAGCCGGGTCGCTGCCGCGAATCAGAAGCTGCAGATCGGCTTCCGTGGTGCCGAGGAACAGCGCGCGCTCATTGGTGGCAACCACGCCAGCCCCCACCAGGCGCAGTCGCATCAGCATGCGCCCCTGATCATCGAGCACGCCGGTATCGAAGGCGCTGGTCCCGTTGAAGATGGCCCCGCCCGTGCCAGGCGCGACGCCGTTGGTGTAGGCGATGAAGTTGGGGGCTTGAACGAATTGGCTCTGGGCAAGGGCCACCGATCCGGTGAGCAGGCTCGCGCAGAAGGACAGGGCAAGGCGTGATTGCTGCATGGTCAGAAAAAAGAGACAGAGAGAGGGAGCTTGGGTCCATCACGCCGAAGCAGCGCGACGAGTCCAAGTCTCCCCCGCTCTCGAAAATGCGGCAATAGCACCTTGGTGCAGCCGCAGGCCCGGCTAGTGCGGCAGACCGAGCCGTTCCGCCATGCGCACCAGCTCGGGGATCGAGTCCGCGCCCATTTTCTTGAGCACGCGCGAGCGGTGCAGCTTTACCGTCCGCTCGGCGATTCCCAGCGCAAAGGCCGCCTGCTTGTTGCGAGCGCCGGCGAGCAGCTCCGCGAGCACCTGCTTCTCGCGTTCGGAGAGCTTGGCGTAACGCTCGCGCAGGATCTGCAGCTCGGCATCGATGCGGCGCTGCTCGGCGTCGAGCGCCAGCGCGCGCTGCAGCGCGGCGATCAACTCCTCGCCGCGGGCGGGTTTCTCGAGGAAATCGACCGCGCCCTGCTTCATCGCATACACGCTCGCGGGCACGTCTGCGTGGCCCGTGAGGAACACGATCGGCAGCCGGCACCCGCGCTCGAGCAGCAGGCGCTGCAGTTCCAGGCCGCTCCTGCCCGGCAGCCGCAGGTCCAGCAGCAGGCAGCCCGCGGCGGCCGCGTCGAGACCGGCGAGATACTCCTCCGCCGAAGCGAATCCGCGCACTTCGAAGCCCGAGGCGATCAGCATGCGCGTCGTCGCTCGCCGCAGAGCTTCGTCATCGTCGACGAGAAAAACCGTGCCGTGGGAGACCATCCGCTTCAGGAGTGTAGCGGCAAGTCACCGCGGAACAGCAGCCCCTTTCCCATTGCCCTTTGGGCGTACAGGTGCCCGGCATGCAATTCCATGATCGAGCGGCAGATGGCGAGGCCCAGCCCCATTCCTCCCGGCTTGGTCGTGACGTAGGGCTCGAAAATCCGCGCTTCGATGTCGGCCGCCAGCCCCGGACCGTTGTCTTCGAACTCGAAGACGAGCCTGGAGCCTTGCTGCAGCGTGCGGATCGACAGGCGCCGCTCCCCGGCCTGGCGGTTCAGGGCTTCGCAGGCGTTCTGGATCAGGTTGACGAACACCTGCTGCAGTTGGACCGGGTCGACCTGCACGGCGGGCAGCCCCTTCGTCAGCTCGAGGCTGACCTGAACACCTGCGGAAGCGATCTCCCGGCGCAGCAGCGGCAGCGTGGTTTCGATCAGGCCGTTGAGATCCGCGGCTTCGCTGCGCCGTGGATTCTTGCGCAGGAATTCGCGCAGGCGCCGCACCACGGCGGAAGCCCGCTCGGCCTGGGCCCCGATGTCCTGCAGGATCTCGCGCACCTCGCCGGCCCGTCCGCGCTCGAGCAAGAGACTTGCGGCGTGGGTGTTGTGAACGATGGCGCCCAAGGGCTGGTTGACCTCGTGCGCCAGCGAAGTGGCCAGCTCGCCGGCCGTCGCCACTCGGGCCACGTGCGCGAGCTCGTCGCGCAGGACGCTTTCGCGCTGCTCGGCCAGCATCCGCCCGCGCGTCGCATCCACGAGCACCGCGGTGCGCCGCTGCAGCGCACGGATGCGCAGACGGTGCATCAGCAAGAGCGAGGCTCCCAGCGCCAGCAGCGCGGACCATTGCACCCAGCGCCGCTCCCACCACTGCGGGATCACGGTGATCGCGGGACTCAGCAGGCTGGCGCTCCAGATGCCGTCCTCATTGCGCGCCTGGAACTCCCAGCGATATTCCCCCGGGCGCAGGTCCGTGAAGCTCGCCACCCGGGCTTCGCCGGCGTCGGTCCAGGCGTCGTCGAAGCCGAGCAGACGATGGCGGAAGCGCACACGCTCCGAGGCCGTCAGCGAGATCGCTCCGTACTCGACCGCCAGCCGGCGCGCTCCAGGCGGAACGGTCCACTCGTCCGACAAGGGCTGTTCGTCCGCCAGCAGCCGTTCGAGGCGCGGCAGCGGTGGACGCGGATTGAAGGGAAAGCGGCTGGGATCGACCCGCACGATGCCGCTGAGCGAACCGAACCACAGCGCATCGTCGGCAAAGCCCGCCGGCTGACCGTGGTTGGTTTCACCAAGGCCCGCTTCAGGGCCGTAGATCACCGCTTCGACCCGCTCGCGCCGTCCCGCACGCCACTCCTTGAGCTGGCTCCATTCCAGAACGATCAATCCGAGATTGGAACTGGCCCACAGGCGCTGGCCATCGCTGAGCAGCTTGCTGATCGAACCATTCGGCAGACCCTGCGCGCGACCGAGGCTGTGCAGCGAGCCCGAATCGAAGCACAGAATGCCGGCTCCGTAGGTCGCCATCCAGATCGACCCGTCGGAAGCGAAGTGAAAATCGCGGATCGCCGCGCGCGGAAAACCAGGCTCGACGGCGAGCGGCTCGGCGCGCCCCTCGCTCCAGCGCAGCACGCCCTGATCCGTGCCGATCCAGACTCGACCATCCGGCCCGCGCACCATGCTCTGAATCGACACGCCCAGCCGCCCGCGCGCGCGGATGCCGTCGGTCGCGTCGAGCTGGAGCCACTCGCCGTCCTGCATGCACAGCAGAAACTCGCCGTTGTCGAGCTCCTGCATGGGACCGCTGCGCCGTCCCATTTGCGCGGGGCTGACGATCAGCTGCCAGCTGGAATCAGGAGTATCCCGCCTAAGGACCGCCGTCGCGGATCCCAGCCACAGACGGCGACGGGAGTCGAGGAACAGCGCGCTGGGACAGTGCTCCAGACCACCGATCTCGGGAACTCTCTCCGGGCGCAGCTCCCGGGTGTCCCGCAGCACCCGCGTGAGCCCCCGGCATTCGCTGCCCACCCACGCGCCGCCCTCGCCATCGGATGCGAGCGCGGAAGTCGATCCGAGCCGGCGCAAGGCCGGAACCGTGTCGATGCGGCTCGGGCGCAGCCGCGCAAGGCCTGCAGCCGTGGTGCCCATCCACAGATTGCCTTCCGGATCCAGCAGGAGCGAGCGCACCTCCAGCCCGACCGGCAGCGAAAGGCCGTTGGAGCTGACCCAGGTGCGCTCCCCCTCGCGGACATCGAGCATGCCGTGAACCAGTCCGCGCTGCGTGCCGAACCAGACGTTGCCATTCGAGGCTTCCTGAATGGCGTTGACGGCCCATTCGATTCTGGGTTGCGTGTTCCACGGACGCAGCTCGCCCGCGCGCATCAGCGCGACACCGCTCTGCATGCCGACCCAGATGCGATCGTCGCCGCCCGCACACAGTGCGCTCACGCGCGCCGGAGCTTCCAAGCGCTGCTGCTCCACTCCCTGTGCGTCCAGCCGCAGCAGCAGTTTGCCCTGCGCGACCCAAACCTGTCCCTGCGAGTCCACGCACAGGCCGGAGTAGCCGCCGCCCGCACCCGCGGACAGCAGCACGGTCCACTGCCCTTCCAGAAAGCGCAGCACGGCGCCCGCGCTCGTCTGCAGCCAGAAGGCTCCGTCCGGATGGCGCAGCAGGCACAGCGGTTCCTGATGGGGTTTGGGCAAGGGGTGCACCGACTGGATGCGCCCGGCCTGAAAGCGCACGAGTTCCCCCGGCTGGGTCGTGAACCACACTTCGTCGTCGGCGCCGCAGCGCAGCGCCGTGATGCGGTTGGAAGGCAATCGCTCCAGCGTGTCGAGGTCGAAGCTGCGAAAGCGCATGCCATCGAAAGCGACCAACCCGCCGAAAGTCGCCAGCCACAATTCCCCCGCGGCGCTGACCGCCATGGCATTGACCGAGCCCTGCGGCAGGCCGTTGGCGATGGTCCACAGGCTGGCGTGGTACGCGGGAGCAGCTGACGACGCGGGAGCCGCCTGCAGGAACGCGCACAGTGCCAGCGAGGCGAGCATCACTTCAGCAGGATCTGGTCCACGATCACGACGGCAACGCCCATCAGGCTCTCGCCCGCGATCAGGCCCGAGGAGACCGGCACCACGAAGGCATCCGCGATGGCGCGCCACCTGCGGCGCAGGATCTCGGCGATGGCGCCGCCGGCGAACATCGCGATCGCATTGCTGCCGGGGATCACCATGGCGATGCCCAGACCCGCCGGCGAAGGCACGAAAGCCTTGGCGCGCGGCGGCGCGAAGCGCTCGAGCAGGGCCAGCGCCACGCCCAGCAGCAGTCCGATCAGGATGGCCCGCTTGGCGCTGTCGTGCAGCGCGCCGAGACCGTCCGAGAACGCTTCGGAAACGCCGGCCCACACGATGCAGGAGGGGGCCGGCCACTCCTCGCTGCCCAGCACGGCGGGATCCGGAATCAGCAGGTTGAAGGCTGGCACGAGGATCGCGGCACCCGCGACCACGCCGAACAGCTGCGCGTAGAACTGCGCGCGCGGATTGCCGCCGAGCAGCCAGCCGGTCTTCAGCGTGGTCAACAGATCCGCCGCGTGCAGCCCCACGCCGCCGGTGACGTTGGCGCTCATGATGTTGCCCGCCATCTTGCCGGGCGTGAGGATGCCGTAGATCAGCTGCGTCACCGGACCGAGCGCCTTGGTCGGCGTCACGTCCGTCTCGCCCGTGACGCGCGCGGCGACGAAGCCCATCAGCACGGAGAGCGGGATCGCGAGGAAGGCCGCCCACATCGGGATCTCGAACAGCATCATCATCAGCCAGACGACGATCGGCGTCAGCACCAGGAATCCGGCCGGGAACCACCACGCGGGACACTCCACCGCATCGATCGGACTTTGCGCGCCCTGCTTGCGGAAGATCGCCGTCATGCCGCGCAGGGCGCGCACGATGCTCCTCCAGTCCAGCACGAAAGAGGTCAGGCCCGAGGCCACCAGCAGCGCGGCCCCCGGCCAGACCGTCCAGGCCACGATCGCCTTGTAGCTCGCGGCCGTGATCAGTCCCTGCTCCAGCAGCGCGGGCGCCATCACGGCGTAGGTCAGCAGGCCTCCGAGCAGCACCGACCAGGCCGTGCGCCAGCTCATCAAGCCGCCTGCGCCGATCAGCACGACCTCAGCCTTGATCGAGAGCGTCCACTCCGCGAGCGGCTTGCCCGCCAGCTGGAACGGCAGCGTGAACTTCTCGGGAATCGCGAAGGGCTTCCAACTCGGCGCGGCCGCGCGCAGCCAGGTCAGCAGGGCGGCGAACAGCGCCGAGAGCCCCAGCGCCAGCGACTGCCTCGAGCCCGAACCGCCCTGCGCGTGCAGCGTGCGGATCGTCTCGGCAGTGGCCGTGCCGGTCGGGAAGGCGAGCCCTTCCTGATTGATCAGCTGGCGCTTGATCGGAATCGCGGCGAACACGCCCAGCGCCGCGATGGCCGCAAACCAGATCACCATCATTGCGATGTCCGGCCGAAGAGTGGTCACCATCAGCAGCGCGCCGAAGGCCGCCATGTTGCCGCCGCCGGTCATGTAGCCGGCACCCGAGGCCACCGTGGTCAGGACATTGTTCTCCAGGGCGCTGAAGCTGCGCCCTTCCAGCCGCAGCGCCCGCAAGCCCTGAAACAGGGTGAAGGCGAGGATCGCGGCCGTGATCGTGACGCCCATCGACCAGCCCGTCTTGAAGAAGACGTACAGATTCGAGAGGCACATCAGGCCCCCGATCAGCATGCCGACCAGCACCGCGCGCAGCGTGAACTGCCGCACGGCCGGCTGGTAGGTTTCCGAGAGCCAGCGCGACTCGGGGTCCTGAGGAGACTGTTGGGCGCTCATGCGCCCTCCAGCCTAGCCGCTAGAAGCCCGCGAGGTTGCGCTCCACCAGGCTCAATTCGAGTTCGAGATCCGCGCGGCGGGCGCGCTCCTCGACCACCACCTCGGGATCGGCGCGATCGAGGAAGGCCTGATTGGAGAGCTTGGCGTCGATCTGGGCGATGCCCTGACGCACCTTCTGCCCGCGCTTTTCGAGGCTTTCCTTGAGCTTGGCGCGGTCGACCGACTCCGGCAGCGGAAGGAACACTTCCAGTCCGCCCGCCACCGCGCTGGCGCTGCCGAAAGGTCGGGCCAGCCCGGAGCCCACCGTGCACGTCTCCAGCGCGCCCAGCGCCTTGACCGTGGAAGCATGCGCTTCGAGGACCGCGCGCGCCCGTGCGCGCGGCACGTTGTACGTGGCTGCCAGCGGAGCGCGCTCTCCCATCGTGGTGAGGTTGCGGATCTGGCGCACCAGGTAGATCGCGTCCATCAGGACCTGCATGTCGGCCTCGGCACCCTCGTCGCGGCCGAGTCCCTCGCCGCCGGGCCAGGGCGAGCTCATCAGCACCGTCTTGGGCGCGCCGATCGTCTCCTGCAGCGCTTCCATCAGCGATTCGGTGATGAACGGAGTGAATGGATGCAGCATCTTGAGCGAATCGGTGATCACGCGCACCAGCGTGCCGCGCGCCGCGGGCGCACTCGGATCGGCGGCGTCGAGCAGGCGCGGCTTGACCACCTCGACATACCAGTCGCAGAAATCGTTCCAGACGAACTGGTAAAGGCGCATCGCCGCGTCGTTGAAGCGGTACTCATCCAGCGCGGCGCTGACCTCGATGCGCGTGGCTTCCAGCCGCGAGAGAATCCAGCGATCCTCCAGCCGCGTCGCGCCGGCAAGGCTGCCGTCCGTGCGCTCGCCCTTGAGGTTGAGCAGCACGAAGCGTGTGGCATTCCAGACCTTGTTGGCGAAGCGGAAGCCTTGGTCGAAGCGCTCGGGCGAGAGCTTCACGTCCTGCCCTTCCTTGGTCAGGAGCACGAGCGAGTAGCGCACGGCGTCGGCGCCGAACTTCTCGATCATCTCGATCGGATCAATGCCGTTGCCCAGCGACTTGGACATGCGACGTCCCTTGCCGTCGAGCACCGTGGCGTGCACGTTGCAGACCTCGAAGGCACAGCGCATGTCCTGCGGCAGATGGTCCATGAACTCGTAGCCCGCCATGATCATCCGCGCGACCCACAGGTAGATGATCTCGCGCGCCGTCGAGAGAAACTGCGTGGGATAGAAGCGCAGCAGGTCCTGCGTGACATCCGGCCAGCCAAGAGTCGCGAAGGGCCACAGCCAGGAGCTCGCCCAAGTGTCGAGCACATCGGGATCCTGGCGCACGATGGGCTTGTTCGTGACCGGGTGCGGGGACCCGATCGCCAGATCCTCGCGCGAGGCCACGGGCACGTCGTCCTCGTCGTACCAGACGGGGATCTGGTGCCCCCACCACAGCTGGCGGCTGATGCACCAGTCCTGCACGTTCTCGAGCCAGTCGAGGTAGACCTTGGTCCAGCGCTCGGGGCGGAACTTGAGCGTGCCGTCCTTCACGGCCGCGATCGCGGGCTTCGCGAGCGGCCCCATCTTCACGAACCACTGTTCGCTCACCAAGGGCTCGATCACGCTCTTGGACCGGTCGGAAACAGCGACGTTGTGCGCGTAGTCCTCGACCTTGCCGAGCAGGCCGAGCGCTTCCAGCGCCTTGACGACCTCGACGCGCGCCTTGTCGCGGCTCTGCCCGCGGAACGGGCCCGCGTTCTCGTTGAGCACGCCCTGCTTGTCGTACAGGTTGATGATCGGCAGGCCGAAGCGCTTGCCGCGCTCGTAGTCGGCCGGATCGTGGCCCGGGGTGACCTTGACGGCACCCGTGCCGAAGTCCTTTTCCACGCTGGCATCGAGCACCAGCGGAATCTCGCGTTCCACGAAGGGCAGCACGAGCATCGCGCCATGCAGGTGCCGGTAGCGCTCGTCCTCGGGGTGCACCACGACGCCCGTGTCGCCCAGCATCGTCTCCGGACGCGTGGTGGCGACCGTGACGAATTCGCCCGCGCGGCCCTTCACGGGATAGCGCAGCTCGTAGAGCTTGTCCTTGCGCGGCACGTACTCGATCTCGTCATCCGAGACCGCCGTCTCGAGCACGCAGTCCCAGTTGACCAGCCGCGCGCCGCGGTAGATGAGGCCCTTTTCCCACAGGCGCACGAAGCTCTCGCGCACGGCGCGAGAGAGGCCCGGGTCCATCGTGAACTGCGTGCGAGTCCAGTCGCAGGAAGCGCCCAGGCGCCGGTACTGCTCGAGGATGTAGTTGCCGTGCTGTTCCTTCCACTCCCAGACCTTCGCGAGGAAGGCTTCGCGTCCCAGATCGTTGCGCGTCTTCTTCTCGGTCTCGTAGAGCTTCTTCTCGACGACCGCCTGCGTGGCGATGCCGGCGTGGTCGGTGCCCGGTAGCCACAGCGCGGTGTAGCCCTGCATGCGCTTGTGGCGGATCACGATGTCCTGGATGGTGCCGTTGAGCGCGTGCCCCATGTGCAAAACCCCCGTCACGTTGGGCGGCGGGATCATGATCGTGAAGGTCTTCTCGCCCTCGCGGGGAGGTCCCGGCGTGAAGCAGCCCTGCTGCATCCAGTCGGAGTAGATGCGCGACTCGAAGTCCTTGGGATTGAAGCGTGTGGAGAGTTCCATCGGGGAGCGCCTCAGTTCACAGACCGCGCCCGGAAGCGTCAAGCAAGACGGCTCCGTTCAGTGCGTTTCGCGGCAGCACGAAGCGCGCTTGGGCGCGGCGTCGAGCGCTGGCCCGTGCAACGCAAGAAACACGAGCCGTATCGGCTCGGGACTGCCGCGCGGCGGGATGCTGAAATAGACCAGTTCCTCGCGCGGAGCCAGTTCCGTGCGCGCCTCCAACGCTCCGGGCGCCGCATCGCGCAGCAGGTTCCACTCCAGCGTGTAGACGGCCTCCTCGGGACGGTGCTCGACGCGCAGGCTGGAATGCAGGCCTGCAGGCAGATCCCAATCCGCGCGCTCGCCGAGTCGGACGATGCACGCCGTCGCAGCGAAGCGCACCCCCAGCCGCTCGCGCAGGCCCGCTTCGTCGTAGGTCCAGCCGCTCTGCCAGCGCTCGTCCGCCGCGGGCAGGCCCGTGGGAACCTCGCGGGGCTCGCACGCGGCCCAGTGCACGCGCAGTTGATCCGGCTCCAGCGGCCTCGTCGGAGCACGGCAGGCCGCGAACAGCGCCAGAGCCAGCGCCACGGAACGCTTCACGTCCGCACCGGCAGGCGCGCGCTCGCCAGCGCCACATCGCGCGGCCGCTCGTGCTCCAGACCCATGGAGCGGCGCGGACCGCCGCGCAGCCGGGAATCCGCCAGCCCGGCCTCGCGCAGCACGCGCAGTCCCAGTTCCAGTCGCGAGAGCCGCTCGGGCCCGGCGACATGCACGATTCCCGTCGCGGCGCAGTCCTCCGCCAGCTCCACCAATCGGCGCGCCGCCTGCTCCACCTCCAGCGGGGTGCGCCATTCGTCCTCGAAGCAGATCGGCTGCTCGCCGCGCGCGACCGCCGCCAGCAGCGAGTCGCGCGCCCCGCGGCCGCGTCCGTAGGACTCGCCGAAAAGCAGCGGCAGTCGCACCACGAGCGCCTCGGGGTTGGACTCCAGGACCGCGAGTTCGCCAAGGTGCTTGGTGCGTCCGTACTCGGACAGCGGATGGGTCGCCGCATCTTCGGAGTAACCGCCCTGCGGCGTGTGCCGGCCGTCGAAGACCAGATCGGTCGAGACGTGCACCATGCGGGTCAGCGAGCGGCGCGCCCCCCGCGCCAGCTCGAGCGGCAGATCGCGGTTGAGTCGCTGGGCCAGACCGCGCTGCTCCGCGCACAGCTGGATGGAACTGGCGGCGGCGCAGGAGATCAGGGCATCGGGGCGCAAGAGCTCCAGCAGCAGCTCTCCCGACTCGCGCGACGCGTCGAAGGGCCGCTGGACGGCGCCCTCGAGCCATACCGGACCACGGCTGCGCGCCGCCGCGAAGACCTCATGGCCGCGCGCGAGCGCCACGCGCTGCACGTGCACGCCCAGAAAGCCGCTGCTGCCGGTGATCAGGAGTTTCACGCCAGGATCCAGCTTGCGGCCTGCTCCACCCCGCCCGCAAGGGCTATCCTGCTCCCGGCCCGAATGACACCGCTGCCCTTCCAAGAGATCGAACTGGTGGTCAACCCGATCGCCGGCTCCGGGCGCGCCGCGCGGGCCGCCGAGGAACTCAGCCGCTTGCTGGTGGCGCAGGGCGCCCGCGTCCGCACGCACGCCACCACCGCCCGGGGCGATGCGCGCGCGCATCTGCTCGCTCAATCCCGCCGCGCCGAGTTGCTGGTCGCGATCGGCGGCGACGGCACGGTGCGCGAGGTCTTCGAGGGTCTGGAGCACGATCCGGTCCCCGTGCTGGTGCTGCCGCAGGGCACGGCCAACGTGCTGGGCCTCGATCTTTGCCTACCACGCACCGCGCCGGGCGCGCTCCAACTGCTCGGCGCGCATCGCCGGCAAGCGATCGATCTGGCACAGGTGCGCACCTCGCAGGGCCGCCAACTGTCCTTCCTCGTCAGCGGCGTCGGCTTCGATGCCAGCATCGTCCACGCGCTGGAGCGCCGCCGCCGCGGACCGATCCGAAAAACCAGCTGGATTGCGGCCGGATGGGAGGTCTTCCGAAACTGGCGCGAGCCCCAGTTGAGCGTCGAGATCGATGGCAAGCCGCTCGAGGGCCGCTTCGGCTGGGTGCTGTTCTCCAACGTGATCCACTACGCGGGTCTGAGGGTCCTGGCCCCCGACCGCGCGCTCGACGACGGACAGTTCGAGGTCTACCTGTTCGAGGACTGCTCGCGGCCGGGATTGCTGCGCCACCAGCTGCGCGCCGTGCTGCGCGGGTTACCCGGCGGCGGCTGCCGGCGCATCCGCGCGCGCAGCCTCAAGGTCGACGCGCCACAGCCCGTGCCCTGCCAGATCGACGGCGATGCCGCGGGGTCGACACCCTTCGCGGTTGAAGTGCTGGCGCAGCAGCGCACCCTGCTCGTACCCTCTAGCCCAGCATGAGCGCCCAACGTCCGCGGATCGAGATCGCCGGCAAGAGCTTCGGCGCTTCCAAGCTGTTCCTGATCGCCGGTCCCTGCGTGCTGGAATCGCGCCAGCTCTCCTCCGAGGTGGCGCACGCCCTGGTCGAGATCTGCGCCGCGCGCGGTGTGCCGCTGATCTTCAAATCGAGCTTCGACAAGGCCAACCGCTCCTCCGTGGCGGCCGTGCGCGGTCCGGGCCTGGACGGACTGGAGTGGCTGGCCGAGATCCGCGCGCGCCACTCGATCCCCGTGCTGACCGACGTGCACGAGCGCGAGCAGTGCGCGAGCGCCGCGGAAGTGGTCGATGTGCTGCAGATCCCGGCCTTCCTGTGCCGTCAGACGGATCTCCTGCTCGCGGCGGCCGCCACCGGCAAGGCCGTCAACATCAAGAAGGGCCAGTTCCTCGCGCCTTGGGACATGCAGAATGTCACCCGCAAGTGCGCCAGCACGGGCAATCGCAACCTGCTCGTCACCGAGCGCGGCACGAGCTTTGGCTACGGCCGGCTGGTGGTCGACATGACGGGCTTTGAGCACTTGTCCGCAACCGGATTTCCCGTCGTGTTCGATGCGACGCACTCGGTGCAGCAGCCGGGCGGCTTGGGCGATCGCACGGGCGGCGACCGCCGGCAGGTGCCGGGTCTGGCGCGCGCCGCGGTGGCGACCGGCTTGGTGGACGGGTTGTTCTTCGAGGTGCATCCCGACCCGGACAAGGCGCCGAGCGACGGGCCCAACATGGTGAAGCTGGCGGATTTCCCGGCCATCCTCGACGGGGTGTTGGCCGTGCACGCGGCGGTGCGGGCCTAAGGCGATACTGCTCCCCTTCCGGGGACATCGACCCGGGATTGCAATGTCCTAAGAGGCTAGGGAAAAGCGTCCTTTCCACGCGATCGCTTCGGCCATGCTGAGGCGTCTAGGCACAAGGCCCAGCTTGCTAGCGGAGCTGGGGCGGTGGTCGCGGTTGGTGCGCGGCCGGACGTAGTTCTTGTAGCCAGCGTAGATCCAGAAGTGATCTTGTTTGCGCTCGATGCGCTTGCTGTAGCCCCAGTTGCGCCGCACGAGTCTCGAGATGTTGTCGCGCAGCATCGCGAACTGGTGGTTGATGGGGAACAAGGGGTTCCGGGTGTTGCGGGCGAGCTTGCTCGAGACCTGCACGTGCACGACGTGGTCGCGGAGCGCCTTGTGCACGATCGAGGGGTAGGTGTTCTTGAGGTCGCTGACCACCACCAGCAGCGACTGGGGATCGCGGTGCTGCGCGAGCACCTCCATGCAGCGCGTCACGACCTCGCGCGACTGGCTGACCCGGGTGGGATCGCCGCGCTTCTTGTCGCGTGAGGGGAGCGTCCCGGCCTCGCCATGGACGATGAAGCCGGTGCGCGCCTCGACCAGGACTGCCATGGTGACCGGCTTTTCGATGCGGTTTTGCTCGAAGGTCTCGAGCTCGTCGAAGACCAAGTGCCCGTTGCTGCCCAGAAGCTTCTCACTCTTCGCGAGCACGCGCTCGTGGGCTTGTCGGAAGTGCTGGCCGAAGAGCGGGATTCTGCGCGCCACCGTCTTGGGGTTGCAGCCGAGGTTGCGGGCGATCTGACGCTGCGAAACCTTGGAGATCAGCTGATCGACGATCCCGAGGTTGAGTTCGGGCTTGTGGTGGCGGTAGTCGTTCCTAAAGGTCTGCGAGGAAAAGCGCCTTCCACACGTGAGGCACTGAAAGCGCGGGATGCGCTCCGCCCCGCGCAGGCGCTTGTAGTAGCCGCGGCGGCGGTAGAGAAAGGGGCTTTGGGGGCAGGCGGGATAGGGGCAATGCGGCGGGATGAACTTC